>ERZ773104.4494-NODE-4494-length-11567-cov-3.223332_pt1 | contig 11567 bp, 9 predicted proteins | sample MGYA00511920_ERZ773104 | MGnify/ENA primary metagenome ERZ773104 (study PRJEB29015, sample SAMEA2737857) | human gut metagenome | biome: human gut; feature: human-associated habitat; material: faeces | place: China | collected 2012 ...
TTGCAGTTGAGCGTCTGATCAAAGGGGTCAACAAAGGTTATACAGAGAAGGAACTTGCCGATAAGCTGCTTGATATTTATCACGATCTTGGTTCAGAAGGATTTTCCTTCTATCCGATTTGCTGCTACGGTGCAAATGCTGCTGACCCGCATCACAGTAACGACGATTCCACAGGAAAATCTGGCGACAGCGTAATTCTTGATATTGGATGCTTGTGGAACGGATATTGCTCCGATATGACAAGAACCGTATTCTTAGGTTCAGCAAGCGAAGAGCAAAAGAAAGTTTACAACATCGTAAAGACAGCTAACGAGCGTGCAATTGCAGCAGTAAAGCCAGGTGTTCGCTTCTGTGATGTAGATGCAGCCGCAAGAGATTACATAACAGAGCAGGGATATGGCCCATACTTTGTACATCGCACCGGCCATAACATTGGTCAGGAAGTTCATGAGGCAGGAGATGTCTCATCGGCAAATACAGATATATTAAAGCCGGGCATGACCTTCTCCATCGAGCCAGGTATCTACTTAACAGGAAACTTTGGTGTGCGTGTTGAGGATCTCGTTCTGGTAACAGAGGATGGACATGAAGTTCTGAATAAGGTAGAAAAGAAATACCGGATTGTTGGGTAATTAAGTATATGACAAAAAGAAACGCAGTTTGAATATCCACACTGCGTTTCTTTCTTTTTACTCTGTTTTAATATCAACAACTTCATAGACAGACGCTACATCTTCCTGATAATCCATTAATAATACCAAATCGTATTTATTAGTAAATGAATCATCATTTCTTTTTCCTTCTACTGTTACTTTAGCTTCCACATACCCAATAGTTCTTTCATTATATAAAGCTTCACTTGCTTTTTTAATTTCTACTGTAATATTATCTGTCTGAATTTTACTATCTTTATAAAATTCTTCCCTCTGCTGCTTTATTTTTTCTCTTTCTTTATCTGATGTAATAATTTCATATAACTTTTCATCTGTTACTTTTTTTGTATCATCGGAAAAGCTATCATCAATTCCTATAGTTGCTTTAGCCCAGTTTTGAATTCCTTCTTCTATTTTTTGTTTTGAATCATCTGGAATTTCTTTATCTGTTTTTTCAATTTTATCATAAAAACTTTTCGTATCATTATTGATTGTTATTTCGAATTTTTTGTCTTTTTTTTCACTTTTTTTACTTCCGCAGCCAAAAATGGTCATGATACTTAAACAAATTACTGCACCTATTATTAATCTTTTTTTCATTTTCTTTTCCTTAATATAATTGCCAGAAGCATCTTTTCCGACACCTCTGGCAATTAAGTATTACCTTATTTTACTTAAGACTGTTCTTATTAACGAACGTGTCTTTTTCTGCAAATTACAGTAACAATTGCAGCTGCACAAATAGCCATTACAAGAATGTTCATTACTACATGAGCTGAATCTCCTGTCTGAGGTGTTTCTGCATTTTCTGCTTTCTTCTCAGCTTCTTTAGCTTTGTTTGCTGTTTTATCTGCTTTTGTGTTGTCAACTTTGCTGTTATTTTTGTCATCAGCTTTGTTGTCATCTTTTTTAGTATCATCTGGTGTTGTCGGCTCAGTCGGATCTGTTGGCTCAACTGGATCTACTGGATCAACTGGATCAACTGGATCAACTGGGTCTACAGACTGAATCTTTTCTACGATCATTGTATGTCCACCAGTTGCTCCAAATGGAACCTGAATGTTTGTTACCTGATCTACACCTTCTGCAAGCTGATAGCCTTCTGGAAGCTGGAAGTCTGTTCCAAGCATGAATGTCCATGCTTCGCCTTCTCCACCTACTGCTGTTGTGGATGCTGTTGTTTCTCCAACTTTTTCTCCATAGATTGTTTCAAATGTTACATTTAATACTGTCTCTACTGTTTCTGAAGGAACTGCTTCTACGATCATAGTATGTCCAGCTGTTGCTCCAAATGGAACCTGGATATTTGTTACCTGATCTACGCCTTCTGCAAGCTGATAGCCTTCTGGAAGCTGGAAGTCTTCTCCAAGCATGAATGTCCATGCTTCGTCTTCTCCACCTACTGCTGTTGTAGATGCTGTTGTTGTACCAACTACTTCTCCATCAACTGTTTCGAATGTTACATTTAATACTGTTTCTTTTGCTGGTTCAACCGGATCTACTGTACCGTTGATTGGTTCTACAATAAGAACATGTCCACCCATTGCTCCAAACGGAACCTGAACATTTGTTACCTGATCAACACCTGTTGCAAGCTGATAGCCTTCTGGAAGCTGATAATCTGTTCCAAGCATAAATGTCCATGCTTCTCCATCTGCTCCTGTTGATGTTGTCTTTGCTGTTGTTTCGCCAACTTTTGTTCCGTCAACTGTTTCAAATGTGATAGTTAATACAGTTTCTTTTGGTGTAACATCGCTCTTGATTGGTTCTACAATAATTGTAGCTCCTCCTACAGCACCGAACGGAATCTGGATATTTGTTGTCTGATCCTTACCTTCTGCAAGTTTGTAACCTTCTGGAAGCTGATAATCCTGTCCAAGCATGAATGTCCATGCTTCACCTTCTCCACCTGTTACTGTTGTCTTTGCTGTTGTTTCTCCAACTTTTGTTCCGTCAACTGTTTCAAATGTGATATTTAATACAGTTTCTTTTGCTGGTTTAACTGGATCTACTGTACCGTTGATTGGTTCAACAGTAAGTGTAACTCCTGATGCTGCTCCAAACGGTACAGAAACAGTAGTGTATTTTTCTTCTCCTTCTGCGAGTTTGTAACCTTCCGGAAGTTCATATCCATCACAACCAAGCATAAATGTCCATGCTTCACCTTCTGCTCCTGTTGCTCCTGTTGTTACAGTCTGAGTATCAACTACATTTCCATCTGCCAGCTTATATGTTACATATAATGTAGTTACAGTCTGTACAGTCTGCTGAACCTTTTTCACATAAACCTCTCTTGAAGTTCCATCCAGATAAGGTGTAACAGATACTGTTGTAGATTCTGTAAATCTACTATCTACCTCATATCCTTCTGGCATAATAGAACTAAAGTCTACATCCTGTGCCACCCCTTCTGTACCATTTACAGTCAGATACTCTTCCTTGATGACCTGATCATTATTATCAGTGTCATGGAAAATAAACTTGATATTAAAATCCCCGCTGACAGCAGCAAAAACATTCAACGAGTTAACCATTAACATCGCTAATGTAAGGCATGCAACAAGGATTTTTCTCATACTCTTTTTCATAACCTTTTTTCCATCCTTTCTTAATTTTGAGTATAAGTCTCTCTCGTATGTCCCCCCTTTTTATTCAAATTTTCGCAGAAACTATTTTCCTGCCTGTAAAAAAAGTTTCTACTATTTCAAAAGCCATCCAACGCGTAGAGACAAATATTTTCGTTAAATGGCTTCTGACTTTGACTTCATTTCCGAGAGGTTATACCGCCAATATCTCCTCTTGTGTCTATTATCTAGTTTTCACATTGCGGCATATTCATACACTATTAGTATACGTCTTAGTTTTTAAGATGTCAATTGATTGTGTTCGAATTCTAAGACTTTCTGTGTTTTTTCTCATAAACATCCTTCTCTTTTGTTCACTTTGGCGAACCGTTAATTATTTCATTATCAGTCCCACTCTTTTCCAACTTTTTTAATATTTTTGTCATGTATTTTATTATTTATCGAAATCTATCGAAAAACTCCGCACCAATACCCTTTAGTCTTATTTTTTAAGATTTTTATTATTAAAAGTACCTTTTTTAAGACTTTCCACTTCCTAATATCAATTTCCATTATAATAGGTAATAACATATACAGATTTCGCTTATACTATATAAGAACTCTTAGAAAGGAAGACCTGCTCATGGAACATATTGGAGAAATTCTCCGGACAGCACGTGAAGATAATTTTTATACTCAGAAGAAAGTAATGGAACTGACCGGTATCAACCGCAAGACTCTGTCCGGCTATGAGAACAGTGTAGCTGAACCAGATCTTGACACATTTGCCAGATTACTCCGCTTATATCAACTTTCTGCGGATGAAGTATTAGGAATTAAGACTTCTACCCCCCCCCTCGCATTTTTCCCTTTCGCGCTGCGAACGAAAAATGCTTACTCTTTTCCAAAAATTTGACACCAGCCACCAGGAAGAGCTTTTGATTCAGTTTCAATCTCTCGCAGACTATCTCGATAAAAAATCAAAATAAATTGTTATTGCTTTTTCCTGCTCTGACCATTTATAATGAACTTATACTATGTTTGAAGGGGGAACATTTTCATGAAAGATATTGGTAAAATTCTGAAAAACGCCCGTGAGAATAAAGAATATACCCAGAAACAAGTGATGGAATTGACCGGTATCCACAGAAAATCTCTGTCCGGTTATGAGAATAACGTTGCCGAGCCGGATCTCTCCACTTTCGCAACCCTTGCCAATCTGTATGGCATCTCTGCAGATGAAGCTTTGGAAATTGGTGAACCGGATCCTTCTGTTTCTTTGCTTCGTTTTGAATTCCAAGTTCTTTCTTTATTTAAAGAACTCGATGCAAAGCATCAGGAAGAACTTCTGATCCAGATCACCGCACTCGTCAGATATTTAAATGCAAAAAATATGGTGCCGCAAAATCATCAATCCAGATAATTTTGCGGCACCACCGATTTATACATGTAAATTCTTTTCCATTTCCTGACGCATTTCTTTTCCCTTGAAAAGCACCAGTCCGATCAGCATCAGCACGCCCATCCCAATTGAAATCACAGACGGAAATACAATTCGTACCTTACCAGTCAGCAAAAAGATAAATGGTAAGATCATTCCGTAAAGCGCCGCCATCACAAAGTACACCAGATAATCCTTCGCCTGACGGTAATACACCCTCGATATGATCAGCATCGAAATCATAATCAAGCCACTGACTCCCGGAAGCACAAAGTCAATCGACCAGCCATGCCAGCCGGTCAGCCAGTCCCAGATAATACAGCCGACTGTCACAATGATCAGCTGCCACATGGCATTCTTCAGCAGATTGTACCGCTTGAAGAAACCGACTGCGAGCGCCAACCACATACTGAACGCACCGCCGCACACAAACAGTGACAGATGGAAATTCGTATCAATGCTATAATCCACTCCCAGTGCCGCCACAATCGCGATCATGCAAAGAAATGTAAATATTTTGAAAATCTGCATTCCTTTCGCTTCTGTCATCACACTTTCCGGATACTCCACTTCAAGGATCTCAGGCTTTACTTCCTGCTCTTTCAGAATCTGGAAAAAGTTGTCCTTGATCGCATCACAGTCATATCTGGACGTAAATCCCAGATAAATCTTATCCCGGAAAGAACACATGCAAAGCTCTACTTTCGGCGTACTTGTATAAACACCAAAATACCTGATATACGTCTCATAGCTTTCCGGCATCCGGATGATTCCCATGTTGGAAAAAATAGCGGTCACATCACTTTCTGCCGTCCTCGCCCCGATATTGATACAGACATTTTTCAGTTCCAGCGGCGCAAATTTCAGGATTGGATGCACCTGCAAAGCAAAGTAATCGTTCATCCGCTTCTCCATCTTTTCCGCTGTCAATTCTTCTTTAAAGCATGCATTTACTTTTTGCACAACATCTGTGAACTCTTCTTTTCCACCCTGAAAATGATATCCCGGTTCGATCCAGTTGAAGAAATTGAGCATTGTATTGGTCGGAAAGAAATTACGCAGATTTACCGGAACCATCAGTACAACCGGCTTGCTTTCCTGCCGTCTTGTCATTGTCCGGTGAATCGCACACAGATATACCGCAGTCAGAAATACCGTCATCGATACACCATAAGTCTTTGCCTGATGCCTCAGTTCTTCGACCGGAATTTCTGCCTCTGTCGTCTGCAGGCTTCCAAGCTCACGCCGGTTTCCGCGAAGCTGATGCGCTGCCGGTTTTTTCTCTTTTTTGCGGTCTGCCTGGCGGGAATAATATCTTTCAAATCCATCTGCTTCCTGATCGAAAAGGCTCTCCGAATACTCTGACAGAACCACATCCTCCAGTCCATCCTCATGATGTGCCAGATACAGATAATTTTTCACCAGCTCCCGTACAAATTCACTGGCACCGGTTCCGTCCGTCAGCACATGAAAGACCTCAAAATTAATTCTCTTTTTGTAATAAGTCACTTCAAAAAGCAGATCTCTCTTATCACGGATATAAAGGCTGCTGCACGGCTCCTTATACTCTTCTCTTACAACCGGTCTTTTATTACTCTGTTCCAGATAATGCCAGAACAGTCCCTTTCGCAGCACGGACAGAAAGATCGGATATTTTTCCAGTGTCCTGTCTACCGCCTTCTGCAGGATCTCCTGCTGTATATCCTCTTTCAATTCACAGTAGAACCGGAATACACGGGTATCCCTTTTACTGCTCGCCGCCGGAAAAAGCTTTGCTGCATTGTCCAGCCTTCTCCAGTGCTTTACATTTGTCTGCGGCATTTTCTATTCCCCCTCCAGAAAATGATTGATATATTCAAAACTTTCCTGTACATGCAGACTCCGGATTCCCAGTGCAAAATATCCGTGAAGTGCATCCTTGATCCGGTGTACTTCCACCCGGTTACCTGCCTCTGCAAGACGTCTTCCATACGCTTCTCCCTCATCCCGGAGCGGATCAAATTCTGACGTCAGGATCAGTGTATCCGGCTGTCCTGACAGATCTTTCTCCAGAATTGGTGCAAAATATGGATTTAACTTGTCCTCTTCCGAACCTGCATAAAGATTGATATAATCTTTTAATTTGCCTGCCGTCAGAAGATAATCCTGCCCGTTCTCCCTTACAGAAGAGAACAGACTCTTCTCTGAATAATCATTATTGACTGCCGGATAAATCAGAATTTGTCTCTTTGGCATAAATTCGCCACGGTCCCGTGCCATAATGGACAATGCAGCTGCCAGATTGCCACCTGCACTGTCTCCAATCAGAGTAATATCCTCCGGCTTTGTGTCCGGATGCGTATACAATGCTCTTGCCACGGCATAGCAGTCCATAAGCCCGGTCGGGAACTTGTGCTCAGGCGCCAGGCGGTATTCTACTGCTGCTACAGTCTGCCCCGTCGCCTGTGCCATCCGGGAACATACTCTCTCATAATTTTCCACATGCTCAGTCGCCCATCCTCCTCCGTGAAGGAAAAGCATGATCTTTCGTCCCTTGATCTGATCTTTTTCCAGACACGATGCTTCATCCGGGAAAAATACCCGGATCGGAACTTCATAATCGCCGTTATATACCTGCAGATCCATTTTTTTATAAAAAATTTTCATCGGATCCAGTCTTTTCAGATCCGCAAGCTGCCTTGATACTTCTACATCAATCCCTCCAAAAGACAGGATTTTCAGGATTGCTTTTGTTGCTATATTGATCGCCATATTTTTCTGTCCTCATTTATTTTTTCATCCAGATTTATTCTACCATAGAATGATGTCCCCTACCACTCTTTCTCTTTCCATCTTTGCTACATTAACCCATTTTCAATTTTTCAGATTTCACAATCATCTCATTATTTATTTGACACAGACTGTCAAAACAGTTACCATACACTTATGCACAAGGAGGGTGTATTTGTTTTATGAATAATAAAAAAAATATAGACGACTATTTTGATGACAACTTTGAAGTAACTTATACAGGCGATCTCCCGTCGATCCCTGTGGGGCAGGATGATTATGACGACCGATATGACGATACAGACTACCTTAACGATTATGAAACTGACGACTACTACGATGAAACAGACAGACTTGCTCCTGATTATGACGATGATTATGAAGAAGAGGATTCTTATTATGACCGCCAAAGACCAGCCAGACGGACAGAACGAAGAAATTCCCGCAGACGTCCCGATTCCTCTTCCGAAGAACTGGCTGCTCCAATCCGGAATATTGCCCGCACCGGAAGTACTGCCGCTGAGAAACTGACCACTTTCATCCTTCGCCCGGCACCGGTTCTGATGTCCGCCATCATCCTGGCAATTACCTTTTTTTCATTCTGGAATCAGCTGTCTGATTATGGAGATATCAATACACTGACATCCAATCCAGATCTTACTCTGATTGCTTATCTGGCTGTCGGAGCGGTTATGCTGATCTGGATGCTGTCTACGTTCTTTTTCACATTAAGTGGCATCCGGCACGGAACCGGACGCGGACTTACTTATTTTGTCCTGGTATATGTTCTGTCCTACCTCTTCAGTCTAGCCGCAGCTGCAATTCCTGCTGATGTTCAGTTGCTGACCGGTATCCGAGGCGGTATCCTGGTATTTGGTTCTCTTTACCCGGCATATTTTCCATTCTGCGTGGTGGGAATTATTACTTGTATTTTGCGGAAAATTTTGAAGTAAAACATTCCTCATACTAAGGCATATGCCTTAGGGCATCCTCATATGGTGTTTTGCTTTATAAGTGAACAACAACTAATTACATGCGAAAAAAGAGTAAGTCAAATCACTCATCTATCTGATTTGACTTACTCTTTTCTTACTTTTGTTTCATTCCCGATGTGTTTTCCAACTTTTGTACTATTTTTTCTATATCATATTCCGGTGCATAGGTATTGGCAATATCATAGATTCTCTGTATCGTCAAGACATCCTCTTCCAGAAAATCTGCAATTTCCTCTGCTGACATCCCTTTTTGCAATTTTTTTATAACAATTGAAACTAATGCTTCCCTATACCCTTCTTTACGCCCTTCTTTACGTCCTTCTTTACGTCCTTCCTCACGTCCTTCTTCACGTCCTTCTTCACGACCTTCTCGCATCCCAATTATTTTTGCACTTTTCATAAACGAATTATGATCCCACAAAATTTTTTGTCTTTCTTCGTATTCTCTTCTTTTTCTTTCATCTGCACTCATCTTCTCCAGACATTCATAAGCTTCTTTAATATATTCATTTTGCTCTGCCATCTTTGCAAAATCCTTTCTGTTCTTTCCGCTCATAAATCGCATCCACTGGATGATCCCAGTTTCATTCTGACTTTTCTACTATAAATATTTTAACATACTGTCATCCTTTGTAAAGGCAAACTCCCATACTTCTATATTTTCTTTTGCTTTGTTCATTGTCGGGAGTTTACTCGAAAATTGAGCACCGAAAATGAGATACCTTCTGATTATGGTTAATTAGATACTTTTTCGATTTTAGAACTAAATCGAAGTAAAATAACTCTATCACATTTTCCTGAAATCTTATACCCTGCATAACATTTTCGAGCACTTTCGTTGCATTTCAATCATCAGACCATTTTATATGCATATCCAAAAAAATCCCGTACTCCATGTACAAATCACATGAAATACAGGATCTTTTTATTTATCTAACTAGAATTTGATAACTCCAAGAATTATACCTGAGATCAGACAGATAATACTTACACCCCAGATCCAGAAGAAACTGTTCTTGATGTGATCTTTGATCTCCACACCGGCAAGTCCGGTTCCAAGGAAAGTAGCAGGAACAACCGGGCTGATGAAAGTTGCACAGTTACGGCAAACAACCATTGCAATGGCAATATGTGCCGGATTTACACCGAATTCGTTTCCGATTCCGATCAGTACCGGAAGCATTCCGAAGAAGAAGGAATCGGTATCAAACATCAGTGTAAGCGGTACAGATACCAGACCTACGATAAGCGGTAAAAATCTTCCCATAGACTGTGGAACTACGTTTGCAAGTACGTTAGCCATATGAGTCATGATCTCTGTTTGCTGCATCACTCCAAGGAATACACCTGCACAAAGAATCGTAGATGCCATGGTAAGTGCCGGACCTGCATGGGATTTAATGATCTTACCCTGCATTTTTGCACCCGGGTAGTTTACAAAAAGTGCTACTGCACATCCTACCATAAAGATATAGTAAGACGGTACCTTTGCAAGAACCAGGTTTACGATCACTACCAGTGTTACGATTACATTGAATACAAAGAGTTTCGGTCTTGCAAGCTCATTCTTTTCATCATCTGTTACGGCTTCATCTTCAATTCCGCCATACTCGATCTTTTCTGCTGAAGAAGTGCCCGCACCTCTCTTCTTTTCGATATTTCCCCAGATAAATGCTGTTCCAAGTGCAATAAAAATACCTACAACCTGCATTGGAATGATCTGTTTCCACAGTGCATTTGGTTCAATTCCAAGGACAGCAGCCGCACGCATTGTCGGTCCGCCCCATGGCAGAAGGTTCATTACACCCATTGCAGATACACAGATGAGCATCAGAGTTGTCGGTCTCATATTCAGACGTTTGTAAACCGGGAGCATTGCCGGAATTGTGATCAGGAATGTAGAGGCACCGCCTCCATCCAGATGTCCGATCATGGCAATGATACAGGTCATCATGGCAACACCGACTACATTACTTCCGACTTTCTTCATCAATGCATTGATGATCTTGTCGAACATTCCTACATCTGTCATAATTCCAAAGAAAAGTACAGAGAAGATAAACAGCGCTGCAGTACCATGTACTCCTGCAACACCGGCTGTTACAAATTCCCCCATTTCTTCAATCGTAAATGTTCCGGTTGCTACAAGGATCGCACCTGTTACAGTTGATACACTGACAAATGCAAGAGCCGGTACCGTTACATTTCTTAAGAGCAACGCAATCACAATAATGATGGTTGCAAATCCCAATAAGGCAAGCATTGCTTCACTCATGGCATTTTCTCCTTCCTTTTGTACGGGTACTTTTTCGTACCATTTATTTGATGATTCCATTATAAAAACCCAACCTTACACTCTTACAGATTCCTCCTTACATTTTGTTAAGGTAAATCTTTAAAAGTATTAAGGTTGGGTTTGTCTTATCTTACACCTTACAGATATCTGCGTCTTTTTTCTTATACCGGCCGGCTGGCACAATTCCGAATTGCCTCGAGAATTGCGGTATCCGATACCGGTTTTTCTACATATCCGTCAATGATTCCTTTCTTCCGGGCCTCTGCCACCTCACGGCTGACTCCATCAATAATAATAAGCTTCAGCATGTCCGGATATCTGCCTGCAAGCGACATACAGAAATCCACTCCACTGCAATCCTCCATCGTCTCGTCTACTACCAGCACATCTGCCTCCTGCTGTTCCAGACATTTTTGCAGTTCTTCTCTTTTCATACAGGTCTGAATCTGGATCCCGATCTTCTCAAAATTCTTTTTCAGCAGCTGCAATACCTTTGCATTGTCATCTGCCACCACGATCCGATAATCCTTTCTGGGAATATTCTGCACAATCTGTGGCATATGCTCTGTATCCAGTACCGGAAGGTAGATATGAAAGGTACTTCCTTCTCCTTTTTTGCTCTCTGCATAAATATATCCCTTATGTGAAGTAATAATCTGCTCCGCAAGTGCCAGTCCAAGTCCGGTACCCTCTCCCCCTTTTTTCGTTGTGAAAAATGGATCAAAAATCTGACGCAGCGTCTCTTTATCCATTCCACACCCATTATCTTTCACCTGGATATGGATATACTTTTTCCATACATCCGAAAGCTTTTCAATCACTCCCTGAGCCAGTTTTTCTTTTTCTTCT
>ERZ773104.4496-NODE-4496-length-11566-cov-3.253670_pt1 | contig 11566 bp, 5 predicted proteins | sample MGYA00511920_ERZ773104 | MGnify/ENA primary metagenome ERZ773104 (study PRJEB29015, sample SAMEA2737857) | human gut metagenome | biome: human gut; feature: human-associated habitat; material: faeces | place: China | collected 2012 ...
GGTGACAAGTCGGTGTATGCCGTTGCCTGCCTGGTGGCCGGTACCGACACCTTCATTGCCGATAAAGAAATCGAGACCAAGCAGTATACGGGTTTGTGTCCATATTTCGATATTAACAAACAGAAGTATATATTCGAGGAAGTCGCTGCCAATAAATACTATTATACATTCGATGTAAAAATGTATTATGAGAGAATTCCTGATGGGGAAATTGCCAAGAATGAGAAATTGAAACAAAATCCGTATTATAATTAAAAGCGTAATAAAATATGAAAAGGTTATATTATATATTTGGTTTGTCGGCATTGCTTCTCTCGTCCTGCAACTATTTTGAATATGACAATTATGAAGCTCCGAATTCCGGTTTGGAAGGGACTGTTGTCGACCGTAAGACCAACGAGCCTTTGCAGGCAGAAGCGGCAAATAGCTATAAAGTCGAATATTATGAGTTAAGTTGGGAAGAGGCGGGACACGCCAATACCCAGTCCCGATTCTTTTGGGGGAAAGCCGATGGCACTTTTTTGAATACGAAAATTTTTGCCGGGAAATATCGGATTACTTTGAAAGAAGGCGCATTTTACGCTCCCGAACCGGAAGTCGTGTATTTGAAAGAGAATCGTTTGACCCGATTGGATTATTCCGTTATACCTTATGCTCGTGTGAATATAGATGAAATCACATTGACCGGTAGCAAACAGAATAATTTGGAGATCAAATATACGATTGAAGATACAGAGAAGGAAGTCAATACGGAAGGTTTGGACGAGGGGTTGTATACTTTGAGCGAAGCCCAAGTTTTTATTTCCAGCAAATCTCCTAATGTGGGAGTGAATAATTCGGAAACCAAGTATACGATAAGAGCTAAAAAGGAATTTGAACGTGGCGATTATGAACCCGGAGTACCTTTCCAAGTGGTAGAAAAGAATGTAAGAAATTTGGATCCGGGGAAATATTGGGTGCGTATTGGAGTCCGTACCGCTAATCCTCAAAAACGATATAATTTTAGTACGATAAAAGAAATTGTTGTTCCGGCACAAACTGCTGAAAAATAAAATTATAAAATATGAATGTAAAGTATGCTATAATATTGGCATCTGGTTTGAGCAGCACTGTGGCAGTCATGTCACAGGCTGCTCCTTTAACGAATGGGGATATCGATTCTCCTTCACAGGATGCTATGATTCTGCCTATGGAAGAATCGAAGGTGTCGGTCGTTTATGACCCCAAGACCTCGGTGGTTTTTACAGATGAGGGAATAAAAGGGACAAGCGATGGTTTGACATTGGATTTGGGAGAGATCGATTTCGGTTCGGGGGACTATGATCGTGTTTGGGTTGAGATGGCAAATGTTATGAAACCGACGGAGCAGACCGGATTCGATTTTTATTTAGATGACATGCTTTTGGAACCTAAGACCGATTTTACAATTGCACAGGAACTTCCCCATCTCGATTCTTATGAATCCGATAAACAACCTCAGGAAGGTCTTTTTTTCAAAAATCAGAATGTGCCTTTAAGCCAGATTTCGGTAATTGATGTTAGGGGTGATGACAGTTATGGTAAAATAACGGCGGCCGTTGCTCAGGGCGTGTTGAACCAGAGCAATGCGGAGGTTTACTTGGTGTATGAAGATCATCACCAGACACAGTTCGAAGACGTTTATGGGAAACAGGGGGAAACGTGGAACCTCTTACGGGGAAATTATTCGGAAGAAAAATATGCGGGATTAGCTACGTTGGTCGATAAGTATAAAGATCGTTTTAAAAAGATGGTCCTTTGGGATCCTGATAAGGAATGGACTTGGTGCTTGGCACAAATGATTTGTGCCAAGCAAAAAGGGATTCCGGTTACTAAGGAGATAAAGGAATTTTTTAACAATGAACTGGATTGGAATATAGAATGTGAAGACATTTCGAATAATTGGGCCACTAAATTGGAGGCCTATCAGTGGGCTATCGATAACTTGGCCGACGGATGTCATAAGTCTCTGAGCTTTTCTGCCGGTTTGCGTAGTGACTATGTTTCCAACCCGTGGAAGATATATGATTATGCAGCAGCCTCCAAAGGGTTTGTATTTTTTTTAAGCGACTCGGATCCCGATGAATTTGCCATGATTCAGAAGATTTGTGATAAAATGGACTATCAACCGGGTTCTTCCACAATGGGTTATGGGGCAGGAAAAGACGGGGATGCTCTGAATAATGCAACCAATCCGTATAATGTAGGTTTTATGGTTAGTGATTATTACGCAAACGGAAGTTTTTGGTGCTCGTTCCCGAGGAAAGCTTTCCAACAGCGTAAGGGTCAAGCCATAGAGGCATTGCCCGGCAAAATCTATGTGAGTCTTATATGGAGCGATGGAGATAACGTACAATTCGACTCCAATCAAATGTACAATATGTTTAAGAATGCTCCGGGTAGGGGAAAGGTTCCGGTAGGTATGACAATGGCTGCATCTTTGCAAGAGTTAAATCCCGTTTTGTTGGAGTATTTTTATAAAAATCTGACTCCCAATGATGAATTAGTCGCCGGTCCCTCTGGATTCCAGTTTATCTATGGCGATAAATACAATGAAAATAATTATGAAAAATGGCTGGAAACCAATCAAAAATGGTTGGAAACGGCCGGCTTCCATACTGCTTGCCTGTGGAATACAACTAATAAAGAACGTTTTGGAAGATATATGCAGACTTGTGGTTTGCAGGGCGTTTTTGATGGTTTTGAAAATAATAAGGAACGTTATGAGGTTGGTAAAGACGGCGAAGGTGTTGTCTGTATTCTACAAGGAGCTCATTGTTGGGAAGAGGGCGATGTGTATAAAGATTTGATAAGTGTAAAACCCAACGGGCAAAAGCCTGTTTTTCGGAATGTTTATCTGATTGCGGCCAGTTACGGCGGAGTAGGAGGATATGAACGGTTGATTCGTGAATTACAGCGTGTCGAAAGTTATTTGCCGAATACGTATGAGTTTTTATTGCCCATGGATCTTTGTGCTACGTTAAAAGAGTATATTGAAAAGAATGGAGGAAATGGGCATGAATAAATTCTTTCTGTTTTTACTTCTGTCGTTCCTTGTTGCCGCAAAGCCTGCATATGCCGGGGATATTCGTATTCCGGCCAAAGGAGGAGGCCTTTATCAAGTTGTTATCGTCGATAAGGGTACAGAAGGCGCTAAGTATGATGGAAAGACCGAGTCTATAATTAATACGAGTTCGGGAACGAGGATACGTATCAGAGATATTGATTTCGGGGATGCAAGGTATGGTTTGTATAACCGGTTTATGGTGGAATACACGCACCCCGGAGATTGCGAGGACGGCTTCTTTGATATTTATATAGAAGATACGGCGGTCCCTGTGGCATCGATTCCTGTGGAACAGACGAAAGAGGGAGAGTATAAAGAAGCGTCGGCTCCGTTAAGTGTAAACATTACTGGTTCTCATGCCGTATATGTCCGGTGGAGAAACCATTCGGCCTGTCTGAAAACGTTCGGGGCAAATGAATTGGTCCCTTTTGCCAGCGTAGAACTGATTCGTACAGGGTCTTTAACGAAGTATGAATTTGGCAAAGGAACTTTGGGAGAACTATCCGGTAAGCATCGTTTGAAAATGGTCTGGCGCGGGAATAGTGCGAACGTGGCTAATGTTTATCTGGATAAGAGTGATGTAGTTTCCGTGATGGATATAGAGGAGGAAAAACTGATTGTCGTTGGGGGTAAATTGGGTTTTAGAATTAATTCTGCGACACCTATAAGAAATGTCGAGGTTTATTCTCCCGAAGGATTGAAAGTGAAAGAATTGAGGCTTTCCGATTGTTCGGCATTCGTATCGGTCGCTCCCGGATTTTACATTGTCAGGATAACAAGAGGGAATGGTGGTGCGGTCGTGAAGAAAATATTAGTAACAGAATGACCAAACAAAAAACAGGATTATGAAACGAGGTATTTTATTTTTGCTATTAACTACTTTTTGGGGTGTCTTTGTGGAAGCCGGGAATAACAAGGAAGTCCCCGTTTCTAATTTGAGAGTTCCGGCCTATCCTTTGGTTACCATCGATCCTTACATTTCGGCGTGGTCACATACCGATAAGCTGTATGAAGATGAGGTTCGGCATTGGACAGGAACAGAACATTCTTTGACGGGCGTTTTAAGGGTCGATGGTAAATGCTATCGGTTTATGGGAAAAGGCGAACAGGCTTTGACGTCAATTTTGAAAGATGCCCGAGACGAGGAATGGACAGCCAAATATACGAATACAATGCCTTATGCCGATTGGTATACAAAAGAGTATAATGATACGGAATGGCAGGAAGGTGCGGGGGCATTCGGGAGCGCCGATATGCCTCATGTTAAAACCGAGTGGAATCAGGGGGATATTTGGATACGTAGGAAGTTTTCGATCGAAGATAAGAATATCTCGAAGAAACGGTTATATCTCGTTTATTCGCACGATGATGTTTTTGAACTGTATCTGAATGGGCAGATGTTAGTGAGCACGGGATACAAGTGGAGGAATTATGTCGTGCAACCGTTGGATGCAGAACAAGTGAAATCGCTAACCGCAGAAGATAATCTCATTGCAGCCCATTGTCACAATACGAAGGGAGGAGCTTATGTCGATTTCGGCCTATTTACCGATGATGAAATGGAGTCTTTTTTCGGTACGGAAGCCGAACAGATAAAGGTAAGCGTATTACCTACCCAGACCTATTATTCTTTTTATTGTGGTCCTGTCCAATTGGACTTGAAATTTACGAGTCCATTGGTCTTGAATGATTTGGATTTATTGAGTAGCCCGGTTAATTATATTAGTTATGAAGTCCGGTCATTGGATAAACACGCTCACGATGTGCAGATTTATTTTTCTGCGACTCCCCGATGGGCAGTTAACAGTTTGGATCAAGAAGTAAGTGTAGAAAACTATCGATCTTCCGACATTCATATTCTGAAAACGGGGACATTAGAGCAGAATGTTTTAGGTAAAAGCGGTGATATTATTTGTATCGATTGGGGATACTTTTATCTGGCCGGTAACCTATCTGAATCTTCTGATATGTCTGTGGGAACTCCCTGCTCTATTCAAGAGAGTTTTGCAGGAAAAGGAATACTTCCGGATACAAAAATATCTCGGACATCGGTACGTTTGGATAAGGAAGAAATTCTTTTGGCGTATAGCGAAAATCTGGGTAATGTGAGAGAACGGAAATCCGAAGGATATTTGATGATCGGTTATGACGATATTGCCTCTGTACAATATTTCGGGAAAAATCTGAAAGCGTATTGGAAGAAAAAATATCCGACGATGGAAGCCGCATTGGCCGATGCCCGAAAGAATTATATAAAAACCATGCAGCGATGTGACGAGTGGGATTATAAGGTTATGAAAGACGCTGTTGAAGCCGGAGGACAGCAGTATGCCGAACTTTGTGCAGCCTCTTATCGCCAAGCTATATCGGCTCATAAACTGGTTTGTGGCCCCGCCGGTGAGTTGTTCTTTTTTTCTAAGGAAAATAACAGCAACGGGTCTATCGGTACGGTTGATGTGACATATCCTTCTTGTCCTATTTTTATTCGGTATAATACAGAAATAATGAAAGCTATGCTGGATTTCATTTTCGATTATAGCGAGTCGGGCCGTTGGAAAAAGCCTTTTGCTGCGCACGATGTCGGTACATATCCTTTGGCAAATGGGCAAACTTATCAGGGAGATATGCCTGTGGAAGAAACGGGGAATATGTTGATTATGACGACTGCGATCGCTATTGCCGATGGGAATGCAGACTATGCGGCAAAACATTGGGAAATCTTGACGGCTTGGAGCAATTATTTGGCCGAGGTAGGTATGGATCCTGAAAATCAGTTGTGCACCGAAGATTTTGCGGGACATTTGGCGCACAATGCCAATCTTTCGGCCAAAGCCATTATGGCGATTGCCGGTTATGGTCGCTTGGCCGAAATGTTGAATAAGCCGGAGAAGGCCAAGAAATTTACTGAAATGGCTAAAAGAATGGCCATTGAGTGGGAACGGAGAGCCGATGACGGAGACCACTATCGGTTAGCTTTCGATATGCCGGGTACTTGGAGCCAGAAGTATAATTTTGTATGGGATAAAGTTTTGGGCCTTAATATATTGCCAGACCGTATAATGAAAAAGGAAGTCGCTTTCTATCTGAAAAACCAGAACAAATACGGGTTGCCTTTGGACAATCGCTTTACATGGGGTAAAACTGACGATACCGTATGGAGCGCCACAATGGCCGACTCGGAAGGTGATTTTCAAGAGTTGATACGACCGATTTGGAAATATGTGAATGAGACTTCTTCGAGAGTCCCTTTGGGCGATTGGTATGAAACATTGAATGCCGACTATATAAACTTTCGGGCGCGTTCGGTGGTCGGAGGTGTCTTTATGAAATCATTGGATCATTATCTTAGAAATAAAAGGAAATAGATTGTGGAAAAGTGGATCAAAAAAATAATGCAATTTGGAGGTTTATTCCTCTTTATGTCCTGCAATCAGCCCGTCGATGTAGTAACGATCGACTTGTCAAGGGAAGAGGCCGAGATACCTCCCTCCTTGTATGGTATCTTTTTTGAAGAGATTACTCATTCTGGCGATGGCGGTTTATATGCAGAAATGATAAGAAATCGTGGCTTTGAAGATGGTACTTTACCTTCCGGCACGGTGTTGAAAGATGGAAAGGCAGTTGCCAAACCTTTGCATTGCTATTCCAATGATTCCATTAACCATTTTAGTATCGCTTGGAACGATTCGCTTTTTATGGAAAGCTGGGAAGTGAAGTGTGTTTCCGATACGAGGCCTCCTTTTTATGAGATAACCGAGGTTAAGCCACTGAATAACGCTACTCCCCATGCCTTATTTATCGATTTGGGCGCATCCGCATCCGATGTATGGGTTATGAATGACGGTTACTGGGGAATAGCCGTTACAGAGGGACAAAGGTATAATTTCCAATTTTATCTGTTTACGGAAGAATTGAAGAATACGGTAGTGACGGCGGCCTTGCTGGATCGCGAAGAACAGATCGTTGTTTCTAAGAATTTCCAGATAGAACGTGATGGTTCGTGGAATCATTATGAGGGAACTTTTACTGTCGACACGACAGCGAATGATCTTCGTTTTGCTTTGCTGTTACCTCATAAAGGGAAGGTATATATCGATTTTGTATCCATGTTTCCCGAGAACACTTTTTGCGGACATAAAAATGGTTTGAGAGAAGATGTTGCCGGGATGCTTCGAGACTTGCGACCCGATTTTGTTCGTTGGCCGGGCGGATGCATAGTCGAGGGGTTAACTATGGATAACCGTATCAAATGGAAAGAAACGATAGGTGATATTGTGAAACGCCCCGGAGAATATAATTTGTGGGGATATCGCAGTACCTATGGATTCGGTTATCATGAATTCTTACAATTTTGTGAAGATATTGATGCCGATGGTATGTTCGTTTGTAATGCTGGTATGTCTTGCCTGTTTCGGAATGGTGATTATTGGGAAGAAGAGAATCGGATTGATAATTTAATTCAAGATGCTTTGGATGCTATCGAGTATGCGTTGGGCGATACGACCACCGTTTACGGAAAGAGAAGAGCGGAGAATGGTCATGCAGCCCCTTTCCCTCTCAAATATGTAGAGGTGGGAAACGAAAATGTAGGGCTTCGTTACGTGAAAAACTATAATCGCTTTTATAAAGCCATCAAAGAAAAATATCCTCAGATAGAAGTCGTATGTGCTCTCATGTTCAGTCCTTATATTCAGGAGGCGGAGAAAATAGATATCTTGGATCCCCATTATTATGAGACGGCTGGTTGGTTCTATAATAATGCAGATGTTTATGATAAGTTGCCCGATGATATTCCGTATAAAATCTATGTGGGGGAATATGCGGCCATCGGCAGACCCTCTCTCTATTCGTCTTTGGCAGAGGCTGCTTATCTGACAGGAGTTGAAAGGAATGCGGATAAAGTTCAAATGGTATCTTATGCCCCGTTGATAGAGAATGCGGCTCACGGAAAAGATCATTTGTTAGTGCTGAAAAATGATTCAGTCTATGGCCGTACGAATTACTATGTGTTGAAAATGTTCTCGGAGAATCGCCCTGATGTGAATTTACACACAGATTTAAAACCTGCTTCTCCTGAGCCGGTATTCCGCACAAATGGATTTATCGGATTGGGTACGAATAATACGGAAGCTCAATTTAAAGACTTGAAAGTCATTGTAAATGGCGAAGAAATATATACTTCGGGGTGGAGTGATTTCGTGGATAAATGGACTATAATTCGCGGCGATTGGAAAACGGAAGGAAATCTTTTGTCTCAGAGCCAGAAAGGAATAGATGCTTTGGCTATCCTTGAAGATAGGGAGTTTGATGATTGTACGATTGAGTTAAAGGCCAAAAAAATTTCTGGAACAGAAGGATTCAGAATTGTGTTTGGCGGCACGGATTCGAATAATTATTTTATGGCGGACATAGGAAGCCACACTAATGAGTCTGTTATTTTTCGAGAGGTGAATAATGAAGGTTCTATTTCGTTATTTGATTATCGAAATACGGCATCTATTAAGACAGATCAATGGTATACGGTGAGAATCGAAATCAAGGGTGCTCATTGGAAATGTTTTCTTAACGATGAGCTACAATATGAATATACTTATGCTCCTAAGAAAAAACATTATGTCGTATCGGGTTATGACAGAGAGCGAAAAGAAGTTATTGTTAAATTGGTAAATGCCGAGGCTGGGAATTGGAAAGTCAGGTTACAATTGGATAAGGCGAAAAATCTGGCATCGAAAGGAACTAAAATTGTATTAGGTGGAGACGACAGATTTGATGAAAATAGTTTTAGCGATCCTTTGAAAATTGTTCCGAAAGTCACCGAGTTATCGGGAATTAGCAATGAATTTACTATTGATTGTCAGGCCAATTCGCTGACTGTATTGAGAATACCGTGTGAAAAATAATAGATAACAAAAATAAAACATAGAAAAATGATAAATAGATATTTAAAAATCGTAGCTGTATTATTGTTGATGACATATACGGCTTTTGCCAATGCGGAAATCGGTATTTATGATCTACGTTATACACTCAATACCGACTTGAATACCAAAGAAGGACTCGATGTAGCTTGGGACGATGTTCATGCGGTCTCTACTTTGCAAGGAGTGGTAAACAGGGATGCTCCCCGGTTGTATGTTTACTTTGTAATGGAGGGTAATCACGATATCGATGGTTATTGGTGGAATAAATACAGTCGGAAGGGAGAGTGGTTATACGGACGTGAAACGCAGACGTACCGGACGATGGAGGAATTATTTACTGCATATGCTTCTTATATAGAAGGAGTGGTTGTTTATGATGGAAATGTTCCTTCCACCAGTAATGTTGCCTCTTCTGTGGCTGGTATTGAGAATTTGGTTGCCATTCGTTACGACGATACTCCGGGAAGTCTGTATGACCGTCTTGTGGTACACGGACCGAAGCTACCGGTAAAAAGATGGCTGTTGAATCCGGACGGAACCTCTATGTTTACAGGTAAAAAAGGAATGGAAATACCGGAAACGTCACGTCTTTCTACCGGCTCTCTGAAGAATGATCCTTATGTATGGTTTATAGAGAAATATATGAAAACCGGTAAGTGCAATACGGAATTTGCCGCTTATTACATCGACCAGTATTGGAAGCAGAAACCTTTTGCGGCTGTAAAAAATCACCATACCTTGAGTAATCATGATTTTTTTGTAAGTAAGAGGGCCTTTTTCTTTGACTTATCTCCCTGGGGAGATGAACCGGCTACAGACGATCCTTCTCAGCCGGTAGGTACGGACTTGCAAACCTTGAAAGAAATGTTGTTATTGGCTTATCAACAGAATAAGCATGAGAAGATGTGTTATATCGGAGGTTTCCCTTCTTGGGCTTATAAATATACGATGCATGCTTCGGGTATTCATGATGATGTGCCGACAGAGTGGGAGTTTAGCCGTATTATCAGTGCATACAATGCTTTTAAGGATGCGGACGCCATTAGCTATGGTGCATTGGCGAATGCCTCTTTCTGGCAGCACTTTCCTACAAAAAAGAAATATACACAGGATTGGATTTCCCATAAGGAGCTGCAAAAAAGAGGATTATTGACGGCTGATGGAAAAGTGAATGTGGCCGGGCGGAATTTTATTATCTTTTATGTTGGCGACTATGATGCTTCTGCATGGATTTCACAACGTACCCCCTCAATTTGGGATGATCCTAATCGTGGAAAGTTACCGTTGATGTGGTGTATCAGTCCTGTATTGGCCGAACGTGTACCACATATTATGCATAATTTCCGTACGACGGCAACTGAGAATGATTATTTTGCTTCTGCCGATAACGGTGCGGGATATATAATGCCGGGTATGTTGCAAGAACCTCGTGATTTGTCCGGGCTTCCGTCCGGACTGAAGGTATGGGGCAAGCATTGTAAGAAGTACTATGACAAGTGGGGATTATCCGTTACTGGTTTTGTCATCGACGGACAGGCTCCGGGATTGAATGAAGAAGGCTTGGACTGTTATGCTTCTTTCAGTCCGAATGGCATTGTACCTCAGAAAACTGTGACTGCCTCCCTGCATGGCAATATGCCGGTCATTCGTGCCGATCTGGATATTAATGACGATGATCCGAAAGTTGCTGCCGGAAGAATTGTGAAGCGTGTGAAAGAACGTTCGGCGTTGCCTTTCCATTGGTTTCGTAACATTTTAAAGCAGCCAACCTGGTATTGTGAGGTGATGGATGAGGTGAAAACGCAGGATGAAAATATTGTATTGCTGGACGCTCCAGCGTTTTTTGAGCTGTTGCGTATTTATCTGAAAGAGCATGATTCGATGATAGAATGAAGTTCTGTGATGGTATTTTTTGACCATCATGTGGAAAAATTGAGTAATTGGATATAGATTGTTATTTGATTTTATTGCACAATTTGTTCAATCGGGAGATTGAATAGATTGTGCAATAAAAAAGAAAAGGCATGCATTAGCTTTGCCTTTCGAAAAACAATCCATATCGATCATGAAAAACAAATTTGATAATACAACTATTTTCAAGGCTCCGGACGGCCGATCTTATCTCGTCCCGTTTATTTTGGTCACCAGTTTGTTCTTGTTATGGGGATTTGCTCACGGATTGCTGGACGTGCTGAATAAGCATTTTCAACTTGCATTTACCATGACAAAAGCAGAATCGGGATTAGTACAATTCTCGACTTATATAGCTTATTTCCTTATGGCTATTCCTGCAGGAATCTTCATGAAAAAATACGGATATAAAAAAGGCATCATTCTGGGTTTATTACTCTTTGCAACCGGAGCATTTTCTTTTATCCCGGCAGCACTCATGCACTCTTCTACTCCGTTTCTGATCGCGTTATTCATAATTGCGTGCGGTTTATGTATTCTGGAAACAGCAGCAAATCCCTACTCAACGGTTTTAGGCCCTAAAGAATCGGCCGCACAAAGAATAAATTTGTCCCAATCATTCAATGGTCTGGGCTGGATACTCGGTCCT
>ERZ773104.4503-NODE-4503-length-11538-cov-4.002003_pt1 | contig 11538 bp, 9 predicted proteins | sample MGYA00511920_ERZ773104 | MGnify/ENA primary metagenome ERZ773104 (study PRJEB29015, sample SAMEA2737857) | human gut metagenome | biome: human gut; feature: human-associated habitat; material: faeces | place: China | collected 2012 ...
GGTTATTCAGGCGTTGATTTCGAACCAGAAAAGGTTGATATATTCTTTGAAAGTTCAGCTGGAAAGCTTCAGATAGTAAAGGACGGAACTGCTACTGATTACAGCGAGGAGAAAGCAACAGAAATACTTTCACAGAATCCTGTAACTGCTATAGCAGATATAAAGCAGGGCAGCGCAGAGGCTACGGCATGGGGCTGCGACCTTACATTTGATTATATAAAGATAAATGCAGATTATCGTTCCTAACAAGGTGAGTGTACGGGTTAAGAAAGAGTAAATTATATTAAGGAGTCAAAAATGAGTACAATAGATATGGAAGAAGAGTTAAAAAAAGCACAGGTATTAGTTGAGGCTCTTCCTTATATACAGAAGTTCAGCAGAAAGATTATTGTTGTAAAGTATGGTGGAAGCGCCATGGTTGATGAAGAACTTAAAAGAAAGGTTATTCAGGATGTAGTTCTTTTAAAGCTTGTAGGTTTCAAGCCGATTATCGTTCATGGTGGTGGCAAGGAAATCAGTAAGTGGGTTGAAAAGTCAGGCATGACACCAGAATTCAAGAATGGTTTAAGAGTTACAGACGAGCCAACTATGGAAATAGCAGAGATGGTTCTTAACAGAGTTAACAAGAGTCTTGTATCGCTTATAGAGGAGCTTGGTGTAAAGGCATGTGGCATATCTGGTAAAGATGGTGGAATGCTTAAGGTAGAAAAGAAATATTCAAAGGGTGAGGATATAGGATATGTCGGTGAAGTAAAGGATGTTGACACAACTCTTATACATTCACTTCTTAAGGATGACTTTATTCCAGTTATATGTCCTATAGGATATGATGATGATTTCCATTCATATAATATCAATGCGGATGATGCGGCATGTGCCATAGCAAGGGCAGTTAATGCTGAGAAGCTTGCATTCTTAACAGATATAGAGGGTGTGTACAGAGATTATAACGATAAATCAAGCCTTATATCAGAGCTTTCTACAACAGAGGCAAGAAAGCTTTTAGCAGGTGGTACAATAGGCGGTGGTATGCTTCCAAAGCTTAATAACTGCATAGATGCTATCGAGCATGGTGTTTCAAGGGTACATATTCTTGATGGACGTATCCCACATTGCCTTCTTCTTGAAATATTTACTAACAAGGGTGTTGGTACAGCTATTCTTTCAGAAGGAGCAGAGAAGTTTTTTGAAACAAATCTGTAATATCGTAAGGCTTAAGAAAGCAGAATGATTCCAACATCATAAAACGTCATAAAATGTATGATAAAAAAGAGCATATGGTTTTATTCTTTTTTATCGTATATCAGGAAAGGAAAAGTATATGGAAACTAAACAGATTATAGAAACAGCTGAAGAAAAACTGATTCATACATATAACAGATATCAGATTGTACTTGATAAAGGTGATGGAGTAAGGTTATATGATACTGATGGAAAAGAGTATCTTGATTTTGGTGCAGGTATTGCTGTATTCGCACTTGGTTATAACAATAAAGAATATAACGATGCACTTAAGTCACAGATAGATAAGCTTATTCATACATCAAACTATTTTTATAACGAACCAGCTGTCAGCGCTGCACAGGCTATAACTAAGGCATCTGGCATGGACAGGGTATTTTTTACAAATAGTGGTACAGAATCTATAGAAGGTGCTATAAAGCTTGCTAAGAAGTATGCTTATTTAAAGACAGGAAGAACAGATTCTGAAATCATTGCAATGCATCATTCATTTCATGGAAGAAGTATGGGAGCACTTGCTGTTACAGGTAATAAACATTACCAGGAAGCATTTGGTCCTATGATACCAGGAATAAAATTTGCAAATTATAATGATCTTGAAAGCGTTAAACAGTTGGTAAATGACAAAACTTGTGCTATAATATTTGAGACAGTACAGGGTGAAGGTGGAATATATCCAGCAACTAATGAGTTCATACAGGGTGTAAGAAAGCTCTGTGATGAGAAGGGTATTCTTCTTATACTTGACGAAATACAGTGTGGTATGGGAAGAACAGGTACAATGTTTGCATTCCAGCAGTATGGCGTAAAGCCGGATATTCTTACAGTTGCTAAGGCTTTAGGCTGTGGTGTGCCTGTAGGAGCTTTCCTTGCTACAGAAGAGGTGGCAAAGGCATTAGTTCCAGGTGACCATGGTACAACATATGGAGGAAACCCACTTGCATGTGCTGCAGCTACGAAAGTATTTGAGTTGTTTGAGAAACAGAATATACTTGCTAATGTTAAGGAAGTATCAGCTTATCTGGAAAAGAAGCTTGATGAGCTTGTGAAGGACTATGATTTTATAGTTGAAAGAAGAGGACTAGGACTTATGCAGGGACTTGAACTTTCAATCAGTCCTAAGGATGTTATAGCCAGGGCATTAGATAACGGACTTATTCTTTTCTCAGCAGGAACTAATGTAATCAGAATGGTTCCACCACTTGTGATAACTAAGAGTGATGTTGACGAGATGATAGATAAATTAAAGAAGTCACTCTAAAGCATTAATAAAAACATCGTATGGTCAATGGTGGATTATCTGGTTGAGTGTTCCTTAAGTATATGAAAAGGTTGGAAAGATTATGAAGATAATTAAAAGACTTATATCAGTCACCATGGTATGTGTTATGCTTATATCAGTAACGGCATGTGGCGGGACTGACAGGGATGAGGAAGCAAGAAAACTTGATATAGAAACACCTGTAACGATTAATGTCTGGTATGATAATAAAGATTATGAAAGATACCTTAATACCGTTGCATCAGGGCTTAAAGCTGCTAATAACCTTATTACGGTTAATCCTGTGTATATAGAAGCACAGGATATAATAGACACATTATATACTGAAACTGTAAGAAACAATAATGCACCAGATGTATATCTTATGTCTGCAGAGAACAGTGATAAGGCATATCTTCTTGGACTTATGCTTGAAAATGATTCATACGGTGATATATATAACGAAAATATATATGGAAAAGCTGCTATTAAATCAGCATCATATAAAGGAAAGTTATATGGTTATCCCGTAAGCTTTGATATGCCGGTTATGGTATATAATAAAAAATATGCTTCATCTGTTGATTCATATTATGAGATAAAACAGATAAGTGATAATTACCAGGTTACAGAAGAAAACCAGAATATAAAGAAGGTATTTGATTTTGATGCATCAGATATGCTTATTAATTATCCATACGTTGGACGATATATGAATATAGGTGGAGATGTATCAGAGAATGCTGATATATTTACGATAGATGAGCTAAACTTTAAGAGAGCACTTAAGGAATATGCTTCATTAAAAAACACATTTGGAATAGACAGAAATGAGTCAACACACGATTCATGTCTTGATGAGTTTATACAGAATAAACTTCTGTATACGATAGTAAATACAAGTGATTTAAAAAAGATTGATGATTCAGGTGTGTCATATGGCATTATACCGGTTCCTTATCTTTCAGAGGGTCTTGAATCAGTTCCTATGTCTATAACGACACTTGCTGTTGTCAATCCGTATACATCTGATATTTCAGTTGCAAAGACAGTTGCCAGAGCGATATCATATGATTATGCAGCGGATATGCAGGCACTCAGCGGTCATGTGAGTGCACGTGCAGACCTTATTAAAAAAGGGAGAAAAGCAGATAACACAGATTATAATATGCTGCATGATATATATTCTGATAGTATAGTTAAAGCTAAGTATGTGGGCGTACAGAATATATATACAAGATATGAAATACTTATTCATCAGATATGGGATGGAAAGAGTGTTGATGATGCGTACAATGAGTTCCATAAAGGCGTAGAGAGTTTTCTTACATCTATAAGATAAGGACTTTATAGTTATAAGAGCTGTAAGAGTTATAAAAACATATATAAAACGGGTATAAATCCTGCTATTTGACCAATATTAATTAGTAGTTAAACTATTATGGAGGTTGGTTAGATGGCAGGATTTATTATTGCTATTGTATCTGGAGCTCTTATGAGTATTCAGGGAATATTTAACACAAATCTTACGAAAAGCAGCAGTATATGGGTGGCAGCTGGCTTTGTACAGCTGACAGCACTTGCAACATGTCTTATTATGTGGTTTTTTAATGGAAGACCTGAGGTTAGTGGGGTATTAAGAGTTGATAACAAGGTGTCGCTTTTGGGCGGTGTTATAGGTGCATTTATTACATTTACAGTGGTAAAGAGCGTATCAGAGCTTGGAATAGCCAAAGCAGAAATAACAATAGTAGTGGCACAGGTAATAGTGGCTTATTTAATAGAGCTTTTTGGATTGTTTGGAAGTAAAAAAGCTGAGTTTTCGTGGCTTAAACTGCTCGCACTCATAATAGCAGCCGGAGGCGTGTTTATGTTTTATATGGTCGGGAAAAATGAGTCATAAAAATGTATACACTTAATATTTTAATGATTTAAACTAATATAATGATGTGAATGTCAAAAGTAAATTTTGACTCATTCATCATACAATTATAATGACAAAATATCAAAAAAAATATATAATGTGCGTGAACGAAAAACTAAAAAATCTAAATATATAGTGTATGGTTTGATTAAGAAAAATAAGCATAGAATAAAGCTTGAAAGAAAGTCATAATAAAGTATAAATAATGATAAAATCATAATAGATAAGAGAGGTTGATATACATGGAAGATTTATTTAAAGTAACAGGAGAAGTAACACTAAAAAAAGGCGGCGGACGTGAACTTAAGGCTGGTGGTATGTGGATATATGATAACGAAATTGATACATATTCCAGTGGTGTCATAGATGGAGGACTTATAGAGCTTCATGATTTTGACGGATATTTTATGGGGATAGGTTTTGTTAACAGAAAGTCTAAAATAACAGTAAGAATGTTATCAAGACATGAAAGAAATATAGATGAAGCATTTATAGAACAGAGGGTAAGGGCAGCAGTAGAATATCGTCTTAAAACAGTTGATACATCTTCATGCAGACTTATATTTGGTGAGGCAGATTTTCTGCCAGGTATAGTTATAGATAAGTTTTCAGATGTGCTTGTAGTAGAATCTTTAGCACTTGGTATAGACAGACTTAAGCCTTTGATAGTTGATAAACTAAAGATGGTTTTAGCTGAAAATGGTATGACTGTCCGTGGCGTATACGAAAGAAGCGATGCCAAAGTAAGACTTCTTGAAGGAATGGATAGATTCAAGGGTTTCATAGGAGAAGAATTCGATACAAAGGTAGAGATAGCCGAGAATGGTGTGAAATATTATGTTGATGTACAGGATGGACAAAAGACAGGCTTTTTCCTTGATCAGAAATATAACAGAAGGGCTATTGGACATCTCTGTAAGGGAGCTAAAGTGCTTGACTGTTTTACACATACGGGTTCCTTTGCGCTTAATGCAGGAATATCAGGTGCCACAAGCGTTCTTGGAGTGGATGCATCAGAGCTTGCAGTAAGTCAGGCAAGAGAGAATGCGAAGCTTAATGGACTTGAGAATATAGTTCATTTCCAGTGTGCAGATGTGTTTGATCTTTTACCAGAGCTTGAGAAGAAGGGCGAAAAGTTTGATGTTGTTATATTAGACCCACCAGCGTTTACCAAGTCAAGAAATTCTATTAAGAATGCAGTTAAGGGTTACAGGGAGATTAATCTTCGAGGTATGAAGCTTGTTAAAGACGGAGGATTTCTTGCAACATGCTCATGCTCACATTTTATGGATCCAGAGCTATTTACCAAGACTATCGGTGAAGCAGCAAGAAATGTACATAAAAGACTAAGACAGATAGAATACAGAACACAGTCTCCTGACCATCCAATATTATGGGCGGCTGATGAGTCACTGTATCTTAAGTTTTACATCTTCCAGGTTGTAGACGAACGCTAGGCGTTTGTCTGCAACCTGAAAATAAGGATCCTGCTTATATATGGCTGTTAATATTCAGAAGCTTTTTCAGAAAGCTTTTCAAGTACTTCATAAGGTACGAAAAGATGTCCAAGACCACGTCCTAACTTGATGTTTGGTTTGTTAGCACCATGATAATCAGAGCCGCCTGATATAAGAAGCTTATGTTTTGTGGCTATTTTTCTTATATAGCGTTCATCTGCCGGCTTGTATGTTGAATATATGGCTTCTATTCCGTCAATGCCAGCACTGCATACATGTTCAAGCAATGCATTCATCTGGTCTTTTCCTAAGTGATATAAAACAGGATGTGCCAGTATGGCAGCACCATGAGCTTTATGTATCACAGCTATTGCTTCTTCTGGGTCAACCTTGTGTCTGTTTACAAAACATGGCTTTCCAGGTGATAAATATCTGTCAAAGGCTTCATTTCTATCACCTGTATATTTGTTTTTTACAAGATAATCAGCAAAATGAGCTCTTGTAATAACAGCATCAGGATAAAGCTCACACATTTTATCATAAGTGATGTTAATGCCGATATCACAGAATTTTTGGCACATCTGGATATTTCTGTCAATTCTTGACTGGCGCTGGTATATAAGATAATCATTAATCTGTTTGTTGTTATGATCTAAAAACAGTCCGACAATATGAACCTCGGTGTTATTAAAGTTAGTGCTTAGCTCAACACCCGGAATTAATTCGACAGAGCTGTTTTTAGCTGCATCAAGGGCATCGGGTATACCATCAAGAGTATCGTGGTCAGTAAGTGCAATAGCACTTAAGCCTTCATTCTCTGCAAGTTTAATAAGTTCTTTAGGAGTGTTGGTTCCATCAGAATATGTTGAATGAACATGTAAATCAACCTTTTTCATAGTAATCCTCCATTCTTGCGCTGCTTCTTTGCGCATCTCAAGTTAAAATGTATCTGGTATTTTAGATGTATTATAACCCATAAAACGTATAAATGCATGGTTTTGTTGTTTATATAAATCATTGATAAGTTGTTTCATCAGATAAATTATTTGGTGAATATTTTATAGATATTTCAGATAAATTATTTCACACATAGTTCATTGAGAGTATGACATAGAATATGGTATACTATGTATAAACTTGAGCTGCGCAAAGAAGCTGCGCAAGAATGGAGGTTTATTATGGCAAGACAATTAGTCATTGGTGGATTTTACAGACATTTTAAAGATAAATTATATCAGGTTAAAGGAACAGCAATACATTCTGAAACTAAGGAAAAGATGGTTATATATCAGGGACTTTATGGTAGCTATGAGATGTATGTAAGACCATATGATATGTTTCTTAGTGAAGTTGATCATATAAAATATCCTGATGTGGTACAAAAATACAGATTTGAACTTATTGATATAAAGACAGGTAAATCACTAGAAGCTGATTATGAAGAAAACAATCAGAATATGGAATCAGAAGAATCAGAAGAATTAGAGAAATTAGAAGAATCGAAAGAATCAGAAGAATCGGAAGAATCAGAGGAAGACAGCAAGCTTATAAGATTCCTTGATGCGTATGATTATAAAGAGAAGCTTGATATTCTCACATCAATGAGGGGAGAACTTAATGATGGACTTATAGATATCATGGCAGAGTCAATAGAGGTGGCTGTTCCAGAGGGAGACATAACAGACAGATATAATTCACTTAGAAAATGTCTGATGGCACATACAAAATATGAAGGCCTTAGATTAAGACAATAATAAAAAATAATAAACTATTCAGATAATATAGTAAAATAGTTGTTTTGAATAACATAATTATCTGACAATTAACATAATATATGCATAAAAAGAAAAAATATTCAATAAAATTTGCAATTCACTTAAAATGTGTATAACTATGTGGATATTGTGGAAAAGTATATGGAAAAGTTAGACTAAATATAATACTGATTGCATAAGTTGTTAATAAGTGATATTATTTACGCGGTAACAAGAGAAATTAAATAATCACATAGGTATGATGATGGAGGTCAATTATGAATATAGTAGTATTAGCCGGAGGTACAAGTACAGAAAGAGACATTTCTATTATGACAAGTGTTAAGGTATGTGAGTCACTTAGAAGAAATGGTCATAATGCTAATATTATAGATGTATTTTTTGGAATAGAAGACAAGGCGGCAGAGACATTTTTTGATGATAACGGCAGTGATCTTGAAAAGATAGCGGCTGATATGAAGAAGAAAGATATTCTTGTTGATGATGAGCTTGCAGACAGAAAAAAGAGCAGCAAGGGCTTTTTTGGTGATAATGTGTTAGCGCTCTGTTTGAAGGCTGATATTGTATTCATGGGACTTCATGGAAGCAATGGTGAAGATGGTAAGATTCAGGCAGTGTTTGAACTTATGGGAATAAAGTATACAGGTACAGACTATATAAGCAGTGCTATATCAATGAGTAAGGAACTTACAAAGAAAGTACTTGTTCCAGATGGTATTCCTATGCCTAAGGGAGTGGCGCTTAAGAAGGGACATAAGATAGAATACGTTCCTTACCCTTGTGTTGTAAAGCCATGCTGTGGTGGTTCAAGTGTAGGTGTATCTATTGTTTCCAATGAATCTGAATTCAAGAGTGCTTTAACAGAAGCATTTTCGTATGAGGATAATATACTTGTGGAGGAATATATAAAGGGCAGGGAATTCTCTGTAGGTGTACTTGATGGAAAAGCACTTCCAGTTATAGAGATAGAACCTTTAGAAGGCTTCTATGATTATAAAAACAAGTATAAGGCAGGAGCAACTAAGGAGACATGTCCAGCGGACCTTCCTAAGGAGATATCAGAAAAAATGCAGAGATGGGCAGAAAAAGCATGTGAATCTGCCGGGGTAACTACATATGCAAGAGTTGATCAGCTGCTTACAGAAGATGGCAGCATATACTGCCTTGAGATTAACACCCTTCCTGGTATGACAGCTACAAGTCTTTTACCACAGGAGGCACAGGCAGCTGGTATTTCATATGATGAATTAACTGAAAAGATAATAGAGATATCGCTTAAAAGATATGAATAAAAATATGGAGAACGAATATGCGTGGAATGACGTTAAGAGCCATGACAGAAGCCTGTAATGGCGTATATTATGGAAATGAAGCTAATCTTGAAAAAGAAGTTTCTGATATAACAACTGATAGCAGAAAGGTTACTAAAGGAAGCCTGTTTATTGCGATATGTGGAGAAAGAACAGACGGACACAAATATATTGATGGCTGTTTTGAAGCAGGAGCTCTCTGTGTTATATCAGAAAAAGAACTTCCGGGACAGAAGAATTCATATATCAGGGTAAAGTCAAGTCTTCAGGCATTGAAGGATCTGGCGTTATTGTACAGAAATAATCTTGATATCAAAGTTGTTGGCATAACAGGAAGCGTTGGCAAAACAAGTACGAAAGAAACAATAAGCTATGTTCTTGAAGAAAAATATAAGGTTTTAAAGACAGAGGGGAACTTTAACAACGAAATAGGGCTTCCACTTACCGTATTCAGATTAAGAGATGATGATGAAATAGCAGTTCTTGAGATGGGAATAAGTGATTTTGGTGAGATGGAAAGACTATCAGAGATTGCACAGCCTGATATAGGTGTTATAACTAATATAGGTTTGTGTCATCTTGAAAATCTTAAGACAAGAGATGGAATACTGAAGGCAAAAACAGAGATGTTTAAACATCTTAAACCAGATGGTATTGCCATACTTAATGGTGATGATGATAAGCTTATAACAGTTGATGAGGTAAATGGAAAAAAACCGGTAAGATTCGGAATCAGCTACAAGGATGGTGTTTATGCGAGTGATATTAAGAATCTTGGGTTAGATGGAACAAGTTTTGTTATCAATGGTCTTAGCTGTGATGATACAAGCAAAGCATTTGAAGTGACAGTTCCAGTACCTGGATATCATATGGTATATAACGCACTGGCAGCAGCCTGCGTAGGTGCACAGTCAGGACTTACCAGTGTCCAGATACAGACAGGAATCTCTAAACTAAAAACTATAGCAGGAAGAAACAATATAATAAAAACAGATAAATATACAATCATAGATGATTGCTATAATGCTAACCCTGTTTCAATGAAAGCATCGGTTGATGTAGTTAATATGGCGCTTGGAAGAAAGGTATGTATATTAGGCAGCATGTTCGAGCTTGGAAGTGATGAAAAAAATCTTCATTATGATGTAGGGCAGTATATAGGAACAAGGAATATAGATGTGTTAATAACTATAGGTGAGCTTGCAAAGCATATAGCTATGGGAGCGGCTGATTACAAGGAAACACATTATGAAGCATATGAGTGTGATATACACAGCTATGAAACTATAGATGATTTTGAAAAAGAAGCCGGCAGTATTTTAAAAAATGGTGACAGTATTCTTATAAAGGCATCACATGCTATGAACTTTGACAGGATAGTTACTATGCTGTCAGAACAATAAAACAGATTACAGAACGGAGAATAAATATATGAAGAAAATGAAAAGAATTATAATATGCGTTACTGCAATTATGCTTATGTTGTCCTTTGTGGCATGTAAAAACAGCAAAAATTCAGAGCTTACAGGAAGCTGGACAGGCAGTAACGGAGGCTATGAGATAGCTTTTACTTTTAATGAGGATGGAACAGGTGTAATGTCTATAAGTGGTATCCAGTTAAATATAAGTTATTCAGTTGATGGTGAGAAGCTTACAATCAATAAGACTGTTCTTGATGGAACACAGACAGAAGATTATACATACAAGTTATCTAATAAAGGTAAAAAGCTTACACTTACAAGTGCTTCTGGCGAAACAGAGCTTACAAAGAATTAAAATGATACCGGGATTGTGGGAGTGCGTAACACGGAACAATCCGTAGGTATCAAAGTCGGGGGCTTTTGACCCCGACATCATATATTTATATATATGCTGCATAGAAGGTTGTGCAATGTAATGTGTATATGCATATAAAGTAAATAAGCCCTGTTCAGTCAGATTATCATATTGTGGCTGTTTAGTATATGGGCAGGAATGGAGATTAGTATGGATACATCTATTAAATGGATAAAGGACCTTGTTCCAGGTTTAGAGTGTACAGATCAGGAATTCAGAGATGCTATGACTCTTTCAGGTACTAAGGTAGAATGTTTTAACAGACTTGACAAGAATCTTGAGAAGATAGTTGTAGGTCAGATTCTTTCAGTTGAGAGACATCCTGATGCAGACAAGCTTGTAGTGTGTCAGGTTAATGTTGGAGATGAAACAGTTCAGATTGTTACAGGAGCACCTAATATTGTTCCGGGAACAAGTGGACAGAAGGTACCTGTAGTTCTTGACGGAGGACGTGTAGCAGGAGGACATGATGGAAGTCCGCTTCCAGAGGATGGAATAAAGATTAAAAAGGGTAAGTTAAGAGGTGTAGAATCATGTGGTATGATGTGCTCTATCGAGGAGCTTGGCTCTTCAAGAGAATTCTACCCTGATGCAGCTGAGAATGGTATATATATATTCGGTGATGATGCTGTTGTTGGTTCAAGTGCAGTTGAATACCTTGGACTTGATGATACAGTGTTTGAATATGAGATAACTAATAACCGTGTAGACTGCTACAGCGTTATCGGTATCG
>ERZ773104.4505-NODE-4505-length-11532-cov-2.857280_pt1 | contig 11532 bp, 15 predicted proteins | sample MGYA00511920_ERZ773104 | MGnify/ENA primary metagenome ERZ773104 (study PRJEB29015, sample SAMEA2737857) | human gut metagenome | biome: human gut; feature: human-associated habitat; material: faeces | place: China | collected 2012 ...
CGGTCTACCGGCATATTCATCTCCTTGGCGATCTCCTCCGGGCTGGGGTCGTGGCCCAGCTCCTGCAGCAGCTGGCGGGAGACGCGGATGACGCACTCACACTGCTGACACCGCCTCTGACTGTTGGAGACCGTCACCTGAAGCTGGATCTGAAGGCGCTGCCGAGAGATCCGGATCGGGCGTACCTGCAGATCAGCGCGGCGTGGATGGATGACCGCCCGGGAGCAGACCAGACAGATGTACCGGCGGCGGATACCTACACGGTGTCTGTCCGTACAAACGTAAAATGAGAGGAGAACATATCATGGGATTACCTGAATTGACCTTCTCGCTGGAAAAAGCGGCCGGAACGGTGTCCGCGCGGATGTCCGCCGGTGCTGTGGCGCTGATCCTGCGGGACGCAAAGGATAACGGTGTCTATACGATCCACCGTGAGAGTGACATTCCCGCCCAGCTGGGCGCGGCCAATGTCACAGCCATCAAACGGGCGATGATCGGTTATATCAACCGGCCGTCTGTTGTCTATGTGGCTGTGATCGCCACTGCTGCGGAGATCTCCGCCGGCTTCGCGGCTTTGGCTGCCTACAGCTATGATTATCTGGCCGGCCCGGTGGATATGCCCGCCAGCGACGCCACCACACTGTCCGGTCTGGTCAAGGCCCAGCGTAAAAAGCGCTATATCGGCAAAGCTGTGCTGCCTGCCACCGCCGGTGATGATGAGGGTACCATCAACTTCGTCGCCGCCGGGATCAAGTCCGGCGCCACCACCATCACCGCAGCACAGTACGCGCCCCGGATCGCCGGCCTGCTGGCTGGTACGCCCGCCAACTGCTCCGCTACCTATGCGGCGCTGGACGAGCTGACTGCGATCACTCCGGAGGCTGACCCTGACACTGCCGTGGATGCCGGCAAACTGATCCTGGTGGATGACGGCCGGAAGATCAAACTTGGCCGGGCTGTGACCTCCAAGACCAAGCTGGCGGCTACGGATCCTGAGATGCTGAAAAAGATCAAGCTGGTGGCAGCGGTGGATCTGATCCGCTACTATGCCATCACCACGGTGGAGGACGAATATCTGGGTAAATGCGCCAACACCTACGATAACAAGTGCATCCTGCTGACGGCCCTGCGGGACTACCTCTCCGCACTGGAGGCTCAGGGTGTGATCCGTGCGGGCAGTTCCGGCGCGGAGCTGGACGCGGACGCTACCCGCGCCTACCTGTTGGAGCAGGCGTCCGGCAATTCCAGCGAGATCGCCCGAATCAGTGCCCTCAGCAACGAGGAGCTGCGCAAGGAGGACACCGGCAGCCATGTGTTCCTTCAGTTGTACGGCAAGGTGCTGGATGCCATGGAAGATTTCCACATCATTTTGCAGGCGCAGTAAGGAGGGAACGCAATGTCTGATATCTTAGAATCGAAACTGGTCAGAAGCGGCACCTGGGGCTCCCTCTGGTTGGATGGTGAGCAGGTGTCCGAGTGCTACGGCTGCCAGATCAAAGTGAACAAGACCAAGGATGACGTGGCCCGCTGCCGGACGCTGGTGTCCGGTAAGAAGCTCACCGGTGTATCCGTCACCGGCACGGTGCGGATCTATAACGCTACCAGTCGCTTGATCGAGCTGGAAGCGGCAGCCATCAACAACGGCACGGATCTGCGTCACACCATCATCAGCAATCTGGATGACCCGGACAACCCCAACAACCAGCGGATCGCCGTCAAGGGCGTCAGCTTTGACGATCTGACCTTGGCTGACTGGGAGGCTGCAAAGCTGGGCACCATCGAGGCCCCCTTCACCGCAGAGAGCTACGAGGTGCTGGATAGCTGACAAAAGAGCCGCCCTGCCTGACAGGGCGGCCTTGTTTGAATATGGAGGAAAACATGGCTGAAATCATGAAAGAACAGGCGCAGGAAGCGTCTGTGCTGGACGCCCTGCTGGGCGCAACCGTTCCTAATGTGGAAAAGGATCTCCCCACGGCGCGCTATAAGGTGGACCGCCTGAGTCAGGCGGCGGGCCGGGATGTGGTATTCACCCTCCGGGCGCTGCCCTACGGCAAGGTCCATGATCTGGAGCGGTTCAATCAGGACGCAGACATCCACATCCTGTTGGCCGGATGTGTGGAGCCGGATCTGAAGGACCCCCGGCTGCTGGAGAAGTTCGGCGGAGCCACGCCGACGTGGTCAAGCGGATGCTGCTGGCCGGTGAGATCGCGGATCTGAGCGCCGTGGTGGAACGGCTCAGCGGGTACCGGCGCGCTACCATTACTGAGGTAAAAAACGGCTAAGGGACGGCACAGATCCGGAGTTGGGTCTGCTGTACTATCTGTTTTCCGCCCACCACTGGGGCCTTGCGGATCTGCGGGCGCTGTGGGAAGGCGGGACAGGCTGGCATGATCTGGTTCTGGCTATGTCGTCCTACGAGGTGAATGATCGGGCAGAGGCGGCGCGGGCAGCTCGGAGGGGCGGTCCGATTCGGACCACAAGACGAAAAAAATAAGCCCCTCCGGGGCGGAGGAGCTTAGGAACGTATTAGAGAAACCCAACGATGAGGAAAACCATTGCAAGGCCCATAAAAACCATACATTTGTAAAAATTTTGATCCAACTGCTCAGAAGGCTTGACGCCGGAGAGGTATTCAAATTTATGCTCAGCAAACCAGCGGAAGGCGTAAACAAGCCCGGATATGGCAAGGAGCAGGCCGAGAATAAGCATTTTCATCACCTCAAGATCATTATAGCATTTCCCATTAAACTGTCAAGAGAGGAGGCGCTTTATGCCAGACGTTTCTATCGCGATCAAGGCCACAGACAGGTTTTCCGACGCAATGAAAACCATGAAGGATTCCGCTGATAAATTCGATAAGAGCATCGTCGGGATGCAGTCGAGACTAAATTCTCTGAATCGAAACAAGGCGACGCTGAAGGTGGATACTGACCGGGCGCGCACAGAGCTGCGAAGCGCCGAAAAGCATTTCGCGGCGACTGGTGACGCGATCAGTAAACTGGCCTTGCAGGAAAAGCAGCTTACCTTTGAGAACGCCCGGCGGAACCTATCCTTGGTTTCCAAGGAGGCCGCCAACGTCGAAAAGCAGATGCTGAAAGCAGGGAATGCCCTTAGCAAGGCCGAAAATACGGCTGGAAATAAGAGTTTCAGTGTAGACCTTATCAAAGCCTTGGCAATCGGCGGTATAGGAGATTCCGCCAAGCAGGTCCTGTATCAGGGAGCGAACATCCTTGTCGGAAGTATGCTGGGCGATGAAGCCGGGAATATCTTTTCCAACGCGTTATCTACCGCTACGACCGGGGCTTCCGCTGGCTTCATGCTTGGCGGCCCCGTTGGCGCGGCTATTGGCGCGGCAGCGGGCGGGCTTGTTGGAATGGCGTCTGGCAGTGTCCAGAACTGGAGCAAAAAGGACGACGCCTTTAAGGGCTATGTGCAAAACGCCGTGGAGGGGCAGCTGGACGAGCAGACCACCTCTCTGACCTCCGGCAGCGCACTGGCAGCGTCCCGGGAAACCGATCAGATCTCCTTTGCCACCCTCTTCAAGGGTGAGGACAAGGCAAAGCAGTATTTGGCCGATCTGGTGCAGATGGCCAACACCACGCCCTTCCTCTACGATGACCTGACGGCCATGAGCAAGACGCTGGCCACCTACCGCTACGATGAAAACAGCATCCTGCCGGTGCTCCAGACCATCGGTGACACCGGGGCGGCCCTGGGGCATTCCACCAGTGACATGAACGCCGTGGCCACCGCTATCGGCCGGATGAAGTCCAGCAACAAGACCACGCTGGAATATCTCAACATCCTCAATGACCGGGGCATCGGCGCGGTGGGGATGCTGGCAAATGCCTACGGCGTGGATCAAGGCGAGGTATACTCCATGATCTCCAAGGGCCAGATCGCCGGTCAGGACGCGGCCAGGATCATTCTGGACGCTCTCACGGATTCCTTTGCCGGTTCCATGGAGCGCCAGTCCAAGACCTTCAGCGGCATCACCTCCACCATTGAGGGCCTGCGGCAGGAGCTGGATAACGCCATGGGCGAGGGCTACAACGAGACCCGCATGGCAGGGCTTCAGGCAGAGCGGGAATGGCTTGAGGGTGACAGCGGTCAGGAGATGCAGGAGGCATATCAAGCCATCGGCGCATGGAAGGCCTCGCTGGAAAATGCCAAGGAACAGTATATCCGGGACGCCGTCAACGAAGCAATGGGCAGTGACGCCTATAAAACTGCTGAGGCTGAAGGTGACGCCGCAGAGATGGGGCGCATCATCATGAAGGCCAAGATCGACGGCATGAACCAGTATAACGCCAACGAAGGCAAGGACGAGGTGCTGGCGCAGGAGTTGAGCCTGATCGACTCCGTGCGTGAGGACACGTCGCTCAATGATTCGTATTGGGACGCCGGGTACACACTGGGGCAGTCCTTCAGCAAGGGCCGCGCGGCGGGCATGATGGGCAGTGGCAACGGTGAAACCTCCGCCAGCGCCTCACCGTCAAGAATGCTGCAGGTGGTCACGCTGCCGTCCGGCAGCAGCTACGCCGTTGGCATCGACTATGTGCCTTATGATAACTTCCCGGCGCTGCTTCATCAGGGGGAGCGGGTCCAGACAGCGGAGGAGGCCCGCAGCGGCGGCAGCGGCACCAGTATCCAGATTGTGATGAACGGCACTGTGATCCGGGAGGACGCAGACGTTGAACGGGTGGCCTCGGCGCTGCTGGAACGGATGGAACTGGCGGGGATGAGGGGGTAACGTATTCAGTTTTGCTTTATTCGTGACAGCGTATCCCTTGTGATGCCGGTAACGCCCGGAAATTATCAGTGGAGCGTCGGCAAGAACATGGAGACCATCAACATCAGCCAGCTGGGTGATGTCTACCGCCCCGGCGGACGGAGCCGGTTCTCCGGCAGCTTCGAGTTCCTCCTCCCTGCTCAGGAATATCCCTGGATGGAGGCATCGGCCAGACCGGATCCTCAGTATTATCTCGACTATCTGACTGCCTGGGCGCGGGATAAGAAAACCGTCCGCATGGTGATCACCGGGACGGAGATCAATGCCCTGGTCTACATTGAGGAGGTCACCCAGCAGGAGAAGGATGGCACCGGAGACCGCTATGCCACCGTGGCCGTCCGGGAATATGAGGATCTGGAGGCAGCGGAGGTGGCAAACCCCAACGTGGGTACCGGCAACAGCGGCCGGGCGCCGTCCGAGGCATCCAGTGACCGTACGCAGAGCTACACCATCGTGCGGGGCGATACCCTGTCGATCATCTGCCGCAGGTACTACGGCAGATCCACTGCTAAGTATTACAACGCTCTGGCTAAGTACAACGGGATCAAAAATCCCCATCTGATCTACCCAGGCCGGACGCTGAAGATCCCGCCGGAGAACGTGCTGCTGGGGGTGTCACCGTGAACATCTATCTGACCCACGGTTCCACCACGCGGGACGTCACCAATATCCTGTCCGCATGGACGTGGAGCGGAGACAAGGCCGCAATCTCCCGGCAGCTATCGGCAGATTTCGCGTATATCGAAGGCAGCAGCCTTCCGGTGCCGGAGGTGGGAGATCTTCTGACCATGGCAGACGGAGAGAAAAAGCTGTTCATCGGCGTGATCCTACTGCGGGCGTTAGGCTCGGAGGACAGCACCCTGTCCTGCACGGCTTATGACTATGGCTATTACCTGCAGCGCAATGACGGTACTTATAAGTTCACCGGCGCCCCGGCGGAGGCCATCACCAGGACGGCCTGCGCTGACCGGGGGATTCCTGTGGCGTCGCTGCCGTCAACAGGAATTCCGCTGCGGCGGAAGTTCGCAGCCGTCCGGTTGAGGCAGCTCATCACTACGGCGTGGACACTTGTCAGTGAGAAAAACGGCAAGTCCTACGCCATCCGCTACACACCGGATGGCCTGCTGGTGAAGGAGCGAAGCGCCAATAGCTCTAGCCTGGTGCTGAAGGCGTCCTCCAACCTGATAAACGCCACCACCAAAGAGGATGCCAGCAAGATGGTCAACAGTGTGGCTATCTACGATTCCAGCGGAAACTTCATCCGGCGTTACGGTGACGCCATCGCCCAGAAGCTCTACGGAGTGATGGAATCCCACATCACCCAGCGAGAAAACGGTGCTGCCGACGCTGACGCAACGGCTAAGAAGGCGCTGGAGGACGGCAGATTCCAGCGGACCGTAACCGTCAATGTTCTGGGCGACCACAGCCTTATCACCGGGGAAACCGTGGTGGTACGAGAGGCAAAAACCGGGCTGTCCGGCGTGTTCTGGATCGACGCGGACGTCCACACCTGGAAGCGGGGCAACTACTACGCCAAGCTGACGCTGAATTGTCGAAATGTAATGGCGACCGCCAGCGCGGGAAGTGAGGATCTATGAGCGAACATGATGCAAGAGACCCGTTCGTGGGAATCAACCAGCATATCCGTAAAGAGGCACGGGGACAGTATGTGCCCGCCTATGCCATCGGCAAGGTGATCTCCACTTCCCCGCTGGTGATCCGGGCAGACGGCATGGATCTAGATAAGGAAGATCTTCTGGTTCCCGCACATCTGACAAAGGCTGATTGGCCGGTGGTTTCCACGTTGCCATACCGTGTTTTGGAGGGCAGCTATAACCAGACTACGGGTAAAGTGACGGTGATCCGCCCGTCAGAGAAGTTACCTGGTGTGCCCAGCTGGGCAGAAAAGGCGCCACCGGCAGCGCCGGCGCTGGACTGGCTCAAAATTGGAGAAACGGTGCTGCTGATCCGGACGGAGGATGGGCAGACCTATTGTGTTGTAGAGAGGATGGTGCGGCCGGATGAGCCTGTTTCCGCTGATTGATCGCCCAGATGACGGCGTAATCGCGGCAGCGGCCAATTTGCCGCTGTACCGGGAGACTGATTGGAACTTCCAGACCAATGAACCGGTCTGGCGGGGCGGGAACCCTGTTATGGTCACCGGCGCCCGCGCGGTGCTGGTATGGGCGTGGAACGCGCTGCATACGGAGCGCTTTGCCCACGATGTTTTCAGCAGCGATTATGGGCCGGACTTTTCAACACTCCGTGGCAAGCCATACACAGAGGAAGTCCGGCAGGCAGAAGCAATCCGGATCATCCGGGAAACGCTGCTGGTCAATCCGTATATCACAGACGTGACCCAAGTCAGTGCGGAATTTGCGGATTCCACCCTGACACTAAGATTCAAATTGACGACTATTTACGGGGAGGTGAGTATTGATGGCTGTGACATCACCCTATGACGGTCTGACTCCGGAGGCCATCAAGGCAGAAATGTTAGCGGACCTGCAGGTAAAGGGTGTGGATGTCGATCACCGTGAGGGCTCCTATGCCAACACGCTGGTCAGCGTAGCAGCGTATCAGCTTTATAAGCTCTATCAGCTTTTCCCAAGCCTGCTTTCCATGGCATTTCCGGACGAGGATGCTGGAGAATACATCGATAAGAACGCAGCCCAGCTGGGCATGACACGGGCGCCCGGCAAGAAGGCGACCGCAACCATCAAGTTTACCGGCACCGACGGAACGGTGATCCCCGCAGGGACGGCACTCTATGCTCCGGAGAGCGGTTTGCAGTATCTGACAACCGGGGATACCATGATTATCAGCGGGATGGCAGAGGCTACAGCGGAGGCCGCAGAGATCGGGTCTGACTACAATCTCCCGGCCGGCTACATCACATCTATGTACGTTAATGTAGCCGGTGTTGTGACCGTCACCAACTCCACAGCTGCAGCCGGCGGCGTCAACGAGGAAAGCGATGCAGACTTTTATGCTCGGTATCATGACCGACGGACGCTGCCTATCACATCCGGCAATAAAAATCACTATATTACCTGGGCAACGGAGACCACCGGTGTCAGCTACGCCAACTGCCTCCCGCTCTGGAATGGAAATGGCACGGTGAAGGTAGTGATTGCCGGAGATAACCGTGGCCCGGTTGATGAGGTGATTCGGAGCGCCTGCGCAGCTCACATTGAGGATGAGCGCCCCATCGGCGCCACCGTGACTGTGGTATCCGTAGCAGAGCGAGAGATTCCCGTGACGGCCAAGGTCACCTTGGCATCCGGATATACCACGGAGCAGGTTGGAGATCAGGTGGAGGCAGCCATCAACGAGCTGCTGAAAAAGCAGCCCTTTGGCGAAGAATCCACGATTCCGTTCAGCCGCATGCTGGCCTGCCTGCTGCAGTGCCCCGGTGTTGCCGATTACAGCACATTTACCGTAGACGGCGGTACTGCGGCGATTACGCTGAAGGCGGAGGATGCTGCTGTGGTGGGTACCATCACCGTGACGGCATAAGGGGGCGTACCGGTGTTGAATGTATTGGATAAACTGACCGAGCGTGAGCTGGTACCCGGTTATCATCTGGCCTGCGCCCAGAGCCGAGCGCTGATTGAGACGCTGACGGATGCCAGCTTAGACGCAAAGGCAGCTCTGGAAGATGTGATGGATCAGTTTTTCGTAGAGACCGCGACCTGGGGACTGGATCTGTGGGAGCAGCAGGTCGGAATCGAGACAGATCACAGCCTGAGTCAGGCTGACCGCCGGGCAGCGATTAAGCAGAGTTTGGTTGCCAGCGGTAACACAACAGCGGAGATGGTCCGTCAGCTGGCCGAAGCAATCACTGGATACGAGGCCCGAGTCATCGTCAATCAGGATTACAGCTTTTCACTGGAATTTCTGGGAGAGAAAAATGAACTGGCCGACATTGACGTGGAGGGTCTGCGCTCTGTAGTGGAGCAGATCAAGCCGGCACATCTCAGATTTGTGATCTCCGGAGTGACCTGGGGAGATATTGAGAGCGTGGGGCTGACCTGGCAGTATTTTGAAACCAACAAAATGACATGGGCCGAATTTGAATCAAAATTCTGCGTCCATGCCAAAAAGTAAGGGGGAGATTTTATGCACAAATGGTTTTTGGTGGAGCCCTGGGAAAGCCAGGGCAAAGAAACGGAGGTGCCCCATGGAGAATAACTCCGCGCTGCACATCAAAACAGTGATCACCGGCGTCATTGCAACGCTTACCGCCCTGTGGGGCTGGTTCGGCTGGTTGGTGATCGTGTGGGTGTGCCTGATGTTGGCAGATTGGTTGGTTGGATCCGCCGTGGCCAGCAAGGAGGGGCGCTGGTCCAGCGCAAAGCTCCGGGAGGGGGCTTGGCATAAGGGCGGCATGATCGTCATCGTGTGCGTTGCGCTGGTGGCGGACTGGCTTATCAGCGCCATGATGGCAAATCTGCCTGGCGTCACATTGCCCTTTGATTATACGGTACTGATCGGGCCACTTGTGATTGTTTGGTACATTATTGGCGAATTGGGTAGTCTGGCGGAACACGCAGTTAATATGGGAGCTAAAGTCCCTGCGTGGCTGCCGAAGATCCTCGCCGCCGGCAAGTCTGCTGTGGAGATAAAATTGCGGGGGACGACCCCAAAGATGACAACAGTTGATAACGGTTTATAACATAACCGTAAAATTTGAAAGGAGAAACACTATGGAAAAGAAGTTTGCAGACATCATCAACGAGGCCAAGAAGGACGGCAAGACCATCGAGGAGATCAACAAGCTGCTGAAGGCGGCGGGGGCCAACTTCCACCTGAACCCCGACGGCGGTACAGCGGGCTGGACTGAAGCCGAGATGGCCGAGGGCTTTATTCCTGCTGAGGAGGAGCCCAAGGACGCCCAGCGCACCGTGGATATGCGCCGCCGTCCCGAGCTTGCCGGCACCAAGCAGATCCAGTGGATCCCCGGCGGCAAGTTCGAGGTTACCTATGACGAGGACGGTTATGCCAAAAGCGCGGTGAGAGTCAATGACTGACATTTTTGACTGCGAGCGGGCACAGGTCTACCACAACACGGCAAAGCTGTCCCCGGCGCAGATCAAGGCCAAAACCGGCTGCACCCACATCATCAACGGCTATCTGTTCAACGGCAAATTTCAGCCGGTTGGCTGGACGGTGATTGATGGGAAAGTTATCAGCCGGGACGCCTATCAGGATTGGGGCATTTCCATCGGCAGCGACGGCACGCCCAAGATGTTGACGGACCGGGGAGGATCTTTCCTCTCCGGCGTCCCTCTCCTGAAAGCGGGGGCCAAACTACACCGGGATCTCACGCCGGACGTGGCCCGGTCTGCCGCCCGGACGGCTGTGGGCTGGATGCCGAATGGGAAAATCTGCCTGTGGTGTGACAAAACCAGTTTGACCCGCGAACAGCTTCAGAATAAGCTGCTGGGCTTGGGGGTGGAGGATGCCATCATGCTGGACGGCGGCGGCTCCACGCAGGGAATTTTCCCCAAGGGCAAGGTCAAAAGCTCCCGGAAGGTACCCACGCTGCTGCTGTTCTGGGAACGGAAGGCGGAGACCGCAAACCCTTCCCCGGCCCCAACCAAGCCGGAGGACCCGGCGCTGGCGTGGGGCAAGGCCAAGGGGCTGCTGACGGACAGCAATCTGGAGAAACCGGTGACCCGGGCGGAGCTGGTTCGGGTGCTGTACAAGCTGAAAGGAGAATAGGCATGGATGTTAAGGTCTACTCTCTGGCCGCTGATGGGGACAAGTACCTGACTCCTCATTTCCAAGTGAAAGAGTTTCGCTGCCGTGATGGCAGTGACGTGGTGCTGATCCATGAGCAGCTCCCCTGGGATCTGGAGTCCATCCGGTATCAGGCCAGCCAAGAGCACGGCAAGGGGAAGGAGATTCCCCTCATTATCAACAGCGGCTACCGCACGGTGGCCTACAACAGCACGTTGAAAAATGCCAGCAAGCACAGTCAGCACCTTTACGGATACGCTGCGGATATCCACATGCCGGGAGTCTCTATCAAGGACCTAAAGCGATATGCCCGGAACGTGTCCCCTAACCATGGAGGCGTTGGGGTATATGGCAGCTTCCTTCACTTCGATAAACGAGAGGTAAAGGCCGACTGGACCGGCTGAGAGAAACCGCCCTGCAGCACAGTGCTGTGGGGCGGTTTTTTTATATCTTGACTTCTTACGATGGTTGCCGTACAATAGCATTGTAAATGTCTCTCATCGCCCGTCAGGGCTCGTCTCTTTCCCGCCCTTAGTGGCGGTCGTTTCTTAATTTGACGATTTTCACGGTTTGCGGTATCCTTACTGTAGATTATGAAGTAATATCCAAACAAGAGAGTACATTTCAACAAAGAGAGTATTTTTATAAAACAAAGAGCTAAGACAAACCTTAGGAAATTCCCTTAGGTTGTTTTAGCTCTTTTTGTTTTTGCGCGAAAGGAGGTGGAGAATATGCAGATCATCATGATCACCTTCCGCACCCGGCAGGGCGGGAGACTGACCCCAGCATTGCTGTCTGCCGGCAGCACATGGCACGCGCGACCGCTGGCCGCATCCGTCTGTACGGTAGTGCCTGCCGCCGCTGTGGCCACTGGTCACAGCAGGGCGTTTTTACGCCCCATGCGGCCTCTTACTCACCAGCACAATTCAGAGACAGTGGGCGGGCGTCACCCACGGAGCCTTATGCGGCGGGGCTTTGACGCATCCAGCGTCCGG
>ERZ773104.4509-NODE-4509-length-11523-cov-2.324642_pt1 | contig 11523 bp, 8 predicted proteins | sample MGYA00511920_ERZ773104 | MGnify/ENA primary metagenome ERZ773104 (study PRJEB29015, sample SAMEA2737857) | human gut metagenome | biome: human gut; feature: human-associated habitat; material: faeces | place: China | collected 2012 ...
CCATCGGCGGCGGGTAACCGCCCCGCCGCCGCAAACTTACCAATCCTCTTTTTTCTTTCTCCCATCTTCATTTTCCCCAGCGGAAGAGCGCCGCGCAGAGCCATCTGCACGGCGCTTTTTCCGTTCTTCCGCTGCGGCGGTCAGAACAAACGGCCGGAAGCGGCGGTTCCTCTTCCCCGCCCGGAGAAACAACGTAGCCATCCCTGCCACACGGCGGACAGCGCAACAAAAACCGGCAGCCAAAAAGGCTGCCGGTTGCGGTTGTTTTGTTTCGTTGTACGAAAGGTTTCCGCTGCTGCGATCAGTTGAACCAGCCCAGACCGAAGAACGTGCTGATCTGCACAAGCAGGATGAAGAACATGATCACGGGGCAGAGATACTTGATGCAGAAGGTGTAGAAGCCGTGGATGTGGCCGTTGTAGCCGCTGTCGATCTCGCCGTACAGGGATTTCGGCTTGATCTCCCAGCCGACCATGATGGACATGAGCATGGCGCCGAGCGGCATGGCAATGCCTTCGGAAATCATATCCATGAAGTCGAGCCAGTCAGCGCACCAGTCAGCCTTGGAGTTGATGTGGAACAGATCCTTCGGCGCGATGCCGTTGGAGCCGAGACCGTCAACCGCGACGAGGCAGGCCAGCAGGGTGATGGCGAGGCAGACGACGGCGAGCACCTTGTTGCGGTCACGCTCGTGACCCTTGGCGCTGGCGTGGTCGATGAAGGTGACGGAGACCGCCTCGATCAGGGAGATGGCGGAGGAGATGGCCGCGATCAGAACGAGGGCGTAGAAGATCAGGCCGAAGATACCGCCGATGGTGCCCATGTCATGGAACACGTCCTGCAGCGTGGCGAACAGGAGGTTCGGGCCGCCGAGCTTGATCTCGGAGACGGCCATGCCCTTGGCGATGCCGTTGGCGACGGCCGCCGGGATAACGGCGAGACCGGCCATGATGGCAACGAGGGTATCGGAGATAACGATGATGACGGAGTTTTTCGGGAGGTTCTCATTCTTGCCGAGGTAGGAGCCGTAGGTGATCATGGCGCCCATGCCCAGGGACAGGGAGAAGAACATCTGGCCACCTGCGGTGGACAGAACGGACAGGAAATCGGGGGCTTTCTTAATAACACCGTTTTCCAGAGCCCAGCCGGGAACGAACATATACTTCAGGCCGTCCACAGCGCCGGGCAGGGTGCAGGCGCGGATGATGCAGATGAGCAGGATGATGAACAGAGCGGGCATACCCACGGAGCAGACCTTCTCGATACCGCCGCCGATGCCGCCCATGACGATGATCATGGTCAGCAGGACGAAGATCAGGCCGTAGATCACGGCCTCCATCTGGTTGCCCATGAAGGCGCCGAACACACCGGCACCGTCCAGGCCGTTGGAGCCGAAGCTGGCGCCGAACAGATCGCCCACATTCAGCACCACATACTTGATGCAGTAGCCGCCCAAGGCGCAGTAGAAGAACAGGATCAGGAAGGCGGACAGAATGCCCAGCCAGCCCAGCCACTTGAACTTCTTGGACAGGACCCGGTACGCACCCACGGCGCCGCGGCCTGTCTTACGGCCCAGAGCCAGTTCGCCCACCATGACGATGATGCCGCAGCAGGCCGCCAGGATCAGATAAATAACGAGGAAGGTAAATCCGCCGTTTGCACCCATCTTGTTGGGGAAACCCCAGATGTTACCCAGGCCGACTGCCGAACCAACGGCGGCCATCAGAAATCCAAAATTGGATCCAAAGCCTTTTCTTTCTTCCATAGTTTTCTCTCCTTTAAAGTTGTTTGTCCTCTCTCCAAAGAGGTCTACTTGCACCTTATCATTTCCGTTTCCAGCTGTAAATAGATTTCGCCCCTCCTTAACGCCGTATTAACGCGTTACAGAGTTTTCTTAATCGGATGCTTACGGATTTATGCTCCTTTGGCGAAACCTCCCTTCTATAAAAATTCCTTTTGTGAAACTTATCACGATTTCTGCTTTTATTATATGCGCAAGCGGCCCTTGGCATGACGGCAAGGGCGTGAAAAAAGGCAGCGATTTTCGCTGCCCTTTATCTTTGTTAAGGAAGGAGTTTTAGTCGTCCTCGCGCATACGGTAGCCCACGCCTACCTCTGTGAAGATATACTCCGGCTGGCCGGGATTCTTCTCTATCTTACGGCGGATATTGGCCATGTTCACCCGGAGGATCTGATTATCCGTCTTGGCCTTGGGGCCCCATAGCTCCCGGATAATAAAATCATAGGTCAGCACCTTGCCGGCGTATTTGCCCAGCAGCGCTACGATCTTATATTCATTCACCGTGAGCTTGGCGTTTTCGCCCCGAAGCAGCACCTGGTGCTTGTCATAGTCGATGGTCAGCTCGCCGGTGGTAAACTTGCCGGATTGGGCAATCTCCCCATTGGGCAGGGCCGTGCGGGTGTGGCGAATAGCCGTGCGGATGCGCGCCAGAAGCTCCGACGTTCCGAAGGGCTTGACCAGGTAATCATCCGCGCCGTAATCCAACGCCTCCACCTTATCGTGCTCGTGATTCCGGGCAGAAACCACCACCACCGGCAGATTGGACCACTTGCGCACCGACTTCAGTACCTCCATGCCGTCCATATCCGGCAGGCCAAGGTCCAGGATGATGAGATCCGGGCAATGAGAGGAGACCATGGTCAGCGCCTCTTCCCCGGTGCGCACCACGATGGTATCAAAGCCGCTGGCCTGCAGGATCATGGAAATGAAATTGCTGATGCTCTGCTCGTCCTCCACAATGAGGACCTTGTCCTTGATTTTCATATACTTCCTCCTTATTCTATGGGCAGAGTGATGCGAAACAGCGCTCCGCCCTGCTTTTGGTTTTCCGCGGTGATAGTGCCGCCGTGGGCCGTTACGACAGTGCGGCAGACCGACAGGCCGATGCCCATATCCCGCCGGGCGTCCTCGCGGCCCTCCTCCGGGTGGAGCGTCCCGTCAAACAGATGCTCCAGCCGGCCACGGGCAATGCCCACGCCGTTGTCTGCCACGTCCAGAATCGCCCACTCATCCTTTTGGCTGAGGGAGATATCGATTTGGTTCACCGTCTCCCCGTGGCGGGCAGCATTTTCCATTAAATTAAACAGCACCTGCTGCATCAGCAGCGGATCCATAGGCACCAGCATCGGCTCCTCCGGCAGATGCACCTGCACGGTGATGCCCTTATAATGCCGGCGGAACTTACTCACCGCGCCCTCTATGATCTCCTCCACCAGCTCCGGTGTTTTTTTCACTCCGGCATTTTCGCCGTCTATGCGGGTGATAGAGAGCAGGTTTTCCGACACCCGCATAAGCCACCTGGCCTCCTCATTTATCGATTGCAGCAGCTCCCGCCGCTGCTGAGGGGTCAGGCTCCCATCCTGCTCCAGCAGTACGTCTGTGGCCCCCACGATGCCCGTGAGCGGTGTGCGGATATCATGGCTCATGCCCCGCAAAAGATTTCCGCGCATTTTCTCCCGCTGCATCTGCCTCTGCGTGACCTCCACCTGCTTGGCCCGGCTGGCCAGGGCGCCGGCCAGGATGGAAATGGTCATCATTACCAGGAAGGTCAGCGGAAAGCCCGCCAGGGTGAAGCTGATGTGCCAATAGGGCTCAGTAAATATGTAGTCCACGCTGAATACGCCCAACACTGCACAGAGGATACTGAACAGGTATCCATCCGTCAGCACCGCCGTGAGGAACACATCCGTTAGAAACAGCATAGCCACATAGCTGGTATCCCCGGTCTCGTCCAGGGAGCGCAGCAGCATACAGGCGATGACTGTGATAATGTACAGTGAAAACGAGATGATAAAGTCCTTAGGTGTATAGATAAGGTTTGTCCTTTGGGTAGACAGGTGTATCTGCTTCTTCCACTCCTCCGGCCAGGGAACATGAATCCGCTTTTTCATGATGCGTCCTCCTATATGGAAATTAGTATACCATATATCGCCGTTAAAAACTCGTAAAGAAATCGTTAAGACAGCTTCCGGCAATCCCCTCTTGACAGGGGCCGCCGTCCCTGCTATTATACATATAGAATAGCATATAGTGCAATGAGAATTTGAGCCATGCAAAAGACCACGCAGATTTTCTGCGTGCTGTTTTGTATGGCTTTTTTGTTTGGAAAGGGAGTGCATTCAATAATGATTTATGATGCCATTGTCATCGGCGGCGGTGCTGTGGGCTGCGCCACAGCCCGGGAGCTGAGCCGCTACGACCTGCGCCTGGCCCTGTGTGAAAAGGGGGAGGATGTGTGCGTGGGCACCAGCAAGGCCAATTCCGCCATTGTCCACGCCGGCTTCGACGCCGTGCCGGGAACGAAAAAAGCCCATTTCAATGTGGCCGGCAGCCGCATGATGGAGCACCTAAGCCAAGAGCTGGACTTTCCCTATAAGCGTAACGGCGCCCTGGTGCTGTGCTTCAACGAAAAAGACCTGCCTCGGCTGGAGGAGCTGCGGGAGCGCGGCGAAAAGAACGGCGTGGAGGGCCTGCGCATTGTTAGCGGGGACGAGCTGCACGCCCTGGAGAACGCCCTGTCTCCGGAGGCGGTGGCGGCCCTGTATGCCCCCACCAGCGCCATCGTCTGTCCCTTCGCTATGACCATCGCCCTGGCGGAGAACGCCGCTCAGAATGGCGTGGAGTTTTTCATGGATACCCCCGTAACGGCTATCACCTGCCGGAACGGTCTGTATGAGATCACCGCCGGGGAAAGAATTCTTCAGGCCCGCACGGTGGTGAATGCAGCCGGGTTATACAGCGACGTCCTGCACAACATGGTCTGCGAGCATAAGCTCTCCATCGTTCCCCGCAGCGGTGAATACTGCCTGCTGGACAAAAAGGATGGCCACCTGGTAGAGCGGACGGTATTCCAGCTGCCGGGCAAATTTGGCAAGGGTGTGCTGGTGACGCCCACGGTACACGGAAACCTCCTCATCGGCCCCACCGCCGTGGACCGCAGCGACAAGGACGCCACCAACACCACTGCAGACGGCCTGGCCTACGCCACCGCAATGGCAGAGCGCAGTGTGCCGAACCTGCCCATGCGAGACACCATTACCAGCTTCTGCGGCCTCCGGGCCCACCTGGAGGGGGATGCGGACGATTTTATCATCGGCGAGAGTGCCGATGGCTTCTTCGATGCCGTGGGCATTGAGTCTCCGGGTTTGTCCTCCGCTCCGGCCATCGGACAGTATTTGGCCCAGTGCATCGCCCAAAAGCTGGACGCCACGGAGAAGCTGACCTTTGTTCCCACCCGCAAGGACATCCCCCATCTGCGTGAGCTGCCCCTGGAGCAGCGCCAGGCTCTGGTGCAGGAGAACGCCGCTTACGGCAACATCATCTGCCGCTGCGAGCAGATCAGCGAGGGGGAGATCGTGGACGCCATCCACCGTCTTCCCGGCGCCCGGTCATTGGACGGGGTGAAGCGCCGGGTCCGGGCGGGCATGGGCCGCTGCCAGGGCGGGTTCTGCGCCCCGAGAGTGATGGAAATCCTCAGCCGCGAGCTGGGTATTGCACAAACAGAGCTGACCAAGTCCGGCGGGGACAGCAGGCTTTTGGTCGGATATACCAAGGAGGTGCAGGAATGAAACAGGTACAGCTTGCCATTATCGGCGGAGGCCCTGCAGGTCTGGCCGCCGCTATTGCCGCCCGGGAAAAGGGCGTGGAGGACATCCTCATTATTGAGCGGGACAAGGAGCTGGGGGGTATCCTCAACCAGTGCATCCACGCAGGCTTCGGTCTGCACACCTTCGGCCAGGAGCTGACGGGCCCCGAGTACGCCGGACGGTTCATCAGCCGGGTGCAGCAGCTGCACATCCCCTATCTGCTGCGCACCATGGTGCTGGATCTTTCCCGGGACCGGGTGCTTACCGTCACCGGGCCGGAAACGGGGCTCATTCAGATACAAGCCCAGGCGGTCATTCTGGCTATGGGCTGCCGGGAGCGCCCCCGGGGCGCACTGAACATCCCCGGCTACCGCCCGGCGGGCATCTACTCCGCCGGAACCGCCCAGCGCCTGGTGAATATAGAGGGCTTTATGCCCGGGAAAAATGTGGTGATCCTCGGAAGCGGCGACATCGGGCTTATCATGGCCCGGCGCATGACCCTGGAGGGGGCCAAGGTCCACGCGGTGGCGGAGGTCCTCCCCTACTCCGGCGGATTGAAGCGCAACATCGTTCAGTGCCTGGAGGATTTTGACATTCCCCTGTACCTCTCCACCACCGTGGTGGACATCCACGGCCGGGAGCGGCTGGAGGGTGTGACCCTGGCCCGGGTGGACGAGAATCGCCGTCCCATCCCCGGCACGGAGCAGTACATCCCCTGCGACACGCTGCTGCTGTCCGTGGGATTGCTGCCGGAGAATGAGCTGTCCTCCGCCGCCGGGGTGCATCTGAGCGGTGTTACCGGCGGCCCGGAGGTGACGGACCGGCTGGCCACCTCTATTCCCGGGGTGTTTGCCTGCGGCAACGTGCTCCATGTCCATGACCTGGTGGACTTTGTGAGCCAGGAGGCCCAAAGGGCCGGAGAAAATGCCGCCCTATACCTGCAGGGTACCCGGGCAGGCAGCCGCTCCGTGCGTCTGGAGGGGAAAAACGGCGTGCGCTACACCGTGCCCCAATCCATCGACCCGGAGAACATGGACGAAACCGTTACCGTCCGCTTCCGGGTGGCGCAGCCCTATCGGGATGCCGCCCTGTGCGCCTACGCCGGCGGCACGCTCCTGCGGCGCATCCCCAAGCGCATTCTCACCCCGGGTGAGATGGAGCAGTTTCCCCTGCGCAGGGCAGAGCTGCCCGCAGGCTGCGAAACCATTACCTTTACCGTAGAGGAGGTGGCAAAATGACCCAGCGTCAACTGACCTGCATCGGCTGCCCCATGGGCTGCCAGCTTACCGCCACTATCGAAAACGGCGTGGTCACCGCCGTCACCGGCAACACCTGTAAGCGGGGCGATAGCTACGCCCGGAAGGAGTGCGTGGCCCCGGCCCGCACCGTCACCGGCACCGTCCGCTGCATAGGCGGCTTGGCTCCCGTAGTGTCCGTCCGCACAGAGGGTGAAGTTCCCAAGGAAAAGGTTTTCGACGTGGCGCACGCGCTGAACACCGCCCTGGCCCACCTGCCCATTGCCGCCGGGGATGTGGTGATCCCGGATGTGTGCGGCACCGGCGTCAATGTGATAGCCACCAAGAGCGCAAAATAAATATTGTAAGTATCCTCCTGCCCGTGGTATGATAGGCAGGAGGATATTTTTTGTCTGCTGAGAATCTGTCATTGCGAGCCAGTGACCGATGTCACTGGTGTGGCAATCCGTACTCCCCTCGCTCAGCATCCCTTGTAAGCGGCGTCATCGCGAGGACGCCCCGCGCCTGTCCTCAAAGGTTAAAATCTCCCCCAGCGCTCTTCCTCAGAATCGAATCTTCTCCCCGTCCAGCACACGCCTGCGAATATCCGCCAGATCCTCGCTGGTGAGCCCCCGAGGATCGCTGGCTGTCACGGCAATGCTCCTGCCGCCGTTTTCCGCCACCCGGCTCATACCGCTGGCCAAGCTCCCGGCCACCTGTCTGCGCGTGCGTCCTGCAGCGTAGTGCATGGCCTTTTCCATCAGTTCCCGGCCATGCACCGTCTCATAGGCCGTTCGGGGCTCCACCCCGGCCAAAATCAGCCGCCCGAAGCGCTCGCTTCGCATCTCTCTCTGCCAGTCAAAGTCCGGATACAGCCGTCTCAGCTCTCCCTCCTGCCTGCGCAGCCGGTCAATGCGCTCCGCCGCCTCCGCCTTGCGTACCCCCTCCAGCTTCTCCTTCTGCTCCTTCAGCTGCTGATTCTCCTGCCGCATACCCCGCAGCCGCCCGTCCAGAATTTTCCGCACCTTGGCGTCAAACTCCTCCTTGTACCTGCCCCGGATCAAAGCTTCGAAGTCCTCCTGCTCCCCGGCGTCGGGAGCCGTATCGCCCGATGCTTCACAAAGCTGTGCCTGGTTTTCTTCCATTTCCATGGTCTCATCCTTTCCCGTGGTAGGCCACGACCCGTATCATCACTCCCCCACCGGGAGAAATGGCCCTGTTTGAACCTGTCGGAAAATTTCTTTGGAATTTTCCGACAAATGGATTTTAGTCCGCTCCGTACCGCCAAACTCTGCGAGGCTTTTTGATACGCAGCCTATTTTTCAATTACCTCCACGCACTGGGGAAACCGTCTCTCCAACTGCCGCAGCCCGCATTTCACTAATTCCGCCTCCCTGTCTGCGCCACGCATGGCAATGCGCACATACCCCGGCCGCATAATGAGCTCTCTCACCAGGTTCTTCTCCTGCAGCCGCTCCGCCAGGGCCAGCACCAAGGCCGATACCGCCGCGCATACAATGTCCTTCCCTGTCGGAGCATATCCCGCATGTCCCTCCAGGGTCAGCCGCCCCGGCTCCGCCGTCACCCGGATCATCTGGGCCGCACCGCCTCCCGGGTGCTGCGCCTGGTACGCTCCACGGAGTTGAGCTTTCCGGCCTGCCAGGCACTGCCCTTGGCGTTTTTCTGTGCCGCGGCATACTCCTGGGCCAGCTGCTGGGCCAGATGCGTCCCTTTCACCTGGTCCACCACAGCCGCCGCCTGCATCAGCCTCTGACGCAGCTGCTGGATTTCCATCTGCTGGGTCTGCCCGTTCCGGATCATAGCCATCACTAAGTCCTTGTTCTTAAAGTCCATCAGCTCCAGGCACCGCAAGGCCTGCGGAGCCATGTCCTCCCGGAAGAACCCCATCTGGAACAGCTGCAGGGCAAGCTGATTGTACTCCATGGTCTTGTATGGGTTTTCCTGCTGGGCGGAAATCTCCAGGTCAAACACTGGCACCCGGTAGGAGGTCTCCACGCCGTCGCTCATGGCCACCGGCTGTAACCCTGCATTGTCGTAGCTGGCAAATTCGCCCCCCAGCAGCCTAAACTGTCTGGGCAGCCCATAAAACTGCCGGATCAGCTCGATGCACAGCGTCACCACGTCGGAAAACGCCTCGTACCCGTCATCGATCATATTCCGGGAAAGCTTTCCGCCGGCCTCCTGCAAAGCCGCAATGGCCGTAGCCGCCGTTACGCCGGAGGCTGTGCCGCCGTTGGCCACATCCCGGTTGCCCGCCGTCTCCTTCATTTCGGCGATCTTGCTCTGCAGGATAGCCACATACACGCTGTCCAGCCCCGCCGTGTGGATGGGTGCAATGGAGTCGCTTCCAAGATTTCCGTTGGTGTGAACAAAGGGCTTAGTCCAATCGGCGTACTCGCTTTCATTCACCGCGCCGTCTGCCCGGATGAAAAACCTCGGTGTCGCCGCCGCCAGGGTGTTCTTGAGAATGGCCTGACTCATGAGGTCTATCTGCTTTTGGGGTGACTTGCACAGATCGATATATCCGTACCCGCAGGGTGTCCCCTCCTCAGGAAACAGCACGTCAAATACAAATGGATATTTCCCGTGGTCATACCAGCCCCTCCTGCACATAGGCAGGCCCACCGGCACCTCCTCCAGGATTGGCTCACCATTCTCGTCCACACCGATCTCTCTCTGCTCCACAGGTGTCTGCCAATCGTTTTCCGTAGCGTAGAGCACCGTCTCCCCCACGAATTTACAGTACTGCAGCACCCTTCTTCCTCCGTCCATGGTGTGATAGTACCAATCCACTACCAGAGACTTGTCAGAGGTATCCACCGTGTCATCATAGAGGAATCGGCTCACCGTGAAGCTTCCGCCGCCCAGCTTTCCCTCCAGCTGCGGATAGCTGCGCAAAAGCTGTGCATTGCTGACAAGCTCCGTGGAAAAGAAATTTTCCGAGTCCTGGATGTCCCGGACCCCCGGCTCCCAGAACAGGTTCAGCAGGTCCATTCTGCGGATGGAAATATCCCCCAATCCCCCCAGCTTTCCCGCATCCCAGAAAACGCCATAGGCGGCGCACCCGCTTTTCAGCTTGTACCACCAGGCATCTGAATAGGTCCGTTTGAACTGATTCTGCTTCAGTACCACCGGCAGAATTTTCGTCAGCTTGGAGGCCTCCGCCCGGTCTCCCTCCTCTCGGGGCAGCACCGTGGGCTCCGGATAGCAATCCATGGCGTCCGCGTGCTTGGACAGGATGCAGTTCACCAGCCATGCGCTGGCCGGCTGCGGATCGCCGGGATTGCCCCCCTGCCCGTTTTTCTCCATCTGCTGCCAGTGCCGCATTTTCCAAAACTGCTCGTTGTCGATGATGCGGCTCTCCAGGTGTGCCTTTCCCTGCTTGTATTTCTTCAGGATCTGCGCCGCCCGGCGCACCTCCTCCGCACCGATCTTCGGTTTCTGCAAAGTCATAGGCTCCATGCCGTAACCCTCCTTATCGTTCTCACCTGTGTCCTCCCGCCTCCGCTCCGTTGCCCTCCCTGTTGCCCTTCTCCATGCAACAATGCCAAAAATAAAAAAATTTTGCGTCTCGCCTGTTGCGGCATCCCTCCAATATGGGTAGGGCGGGCTGCCCTCAGCCCGCCGCCAATTCTCCGCCCCCTGTAACCTGTCATTGTGAGGTCAGCGCGCACGCTGGCCGTGGCAATCCGCGCCCCGTCCCAAAGCTCTCATTTCTTTCTCATATTCAGCGGATCATCCCCCAGCGCCAGCTCCTCACCCCGGCGCACCGGCCGAATGGGCCGCGACATGCAGAAATACCGGCTCTCGTCCGCTGCGTGATCCTCCTGTCGGGTATCCAGGTCCTCCGGCTCTGTGTCCGAAAATCGCAGCTCCGGTATTGTCCGGATAAACGCCCTGCAGCTCTTGAATACATACATCTGCGGATATCCCTCCTGGTCAAAGGTCATCCGGTAGTGCATCTGCATCCATCCCGGGATGCGTCGGTTATCGCCCCTTGTGAAGTAGATCCTGTGCCGCAGGGCCGTCTCATAGATGCTTTCTCCCCGGCTGGTATCCCAAATTGCCGGATCGGCCACTCCGTCAATGGTCCGCCCCTTCAGCCACGGGTGGGTCTGTTCGATCTCCCGGATCTTGGCAAATTGCTTCTCCGGGGCCCACCGCACCCCTTCATCGGGGTTCTCCGTGCAGCCGTACAGCTCTAAAATCCGGTAAATACATCCGTCAAAATCCACCGCCCACCAGCCGCAGGAGAAGGGCTTGGCGTAGCCGAAATCGTAGCTGCGATAGATCCTCCATTCTCTGGGGATGTCAAACGGTTCGATAACATGGGTAAATCTCCTGTCGCGATAATGCTCCGGGTCGTCGGTAAACTCCTGGAAAAACTGTCCCTGAAAGATGTCCCACTTTCCCTCCAGCCAGGCCGCCCGGAGCTTGTCCGGCAGTGCCTGCAGCTGCTGCAGATACTCCGGCTGTACCTCTTCATTTAAAGTAACTGCAATCCGGTACACATTGCTCATTGCTTCTCCTGCAATGACCGGAAAAAGATGTGCCGTATTATCCAGCCGGTCCCATTTGATATCGGTATGACGGCGCTTATTATCTTCTGCTTTCCGCTGCTGCTTCTCCTGCTTTTCCAATTCCTTTGAAGCGGCTTTCT
>ERZ773104.4511-NODE-4511-length-11518-cov-2.644596_pt1 | contig 11518 bp, 7 predicted proteins | sample MGYA00511920_ERZ773104 | MGnify/ENA primary metagenome ERZ773104 (study PRJEB29015, sample SAMEA2737857) | human gut metagenome | biome: human gut; feature: human-associated habitat; material: faeces | place: China | collected 2012 ...
GGTACAGGCAACCGTCAGCGGTAAAATTCATGACAATCCATTGAGCATTTTTATTCTGGCGATTTTCTGCGGAATTCTGATGTTTACCGCCGTAGAGGGAAGCCGGAAATGCAGAGAAGAACAAAACTTTACCGGTTCGCTGTTCGTGGTCGTGATGCCGGTTATGGTCTTTATCATCTGCGGATTCAACCACTGCATTGCAGATATGTTCTATTATTTCTTTGCTGGTTGCCCAGAGCCGTCCAAGGCAATTGTTTACTTCATTCTTGCCATTGCCGGAAACAGTGTTGGTGGTATGATTGTTCCGCTGCTGAAAAAGTTATCGAATCAGCCACTCTAAAAACAGCATCATTCTTACAAACACAAAAAGCGTACCCGTTACAAAAACGGATACGCTTTTTTTCATGCAAAATACAGCAATTCTTACTTCTGCTGATAACAGATAAAGGCTGCATCAGTTGCCTTCGGGTCTTTTACCTTTGTAAAGGAACTGATGACTGGAACGACAATCAAAGACAAAATCATCAGGATTGCACCAATATTAATCGGAGATGCCAGATTCAGCGGCAGAGAAGCTGCGGACTTTGTCAGGGCTGGGAACCAGCCAAATCCAAATAGAATCATGTGTCCAATTGTACCGCCAACGCCCAGAATGAAACTTGTCCAGACTGCCGGAACGGTTACCTTCTTGCTATACAGACCAAAGACGAACGGCCCTAAGAAAGAACCAGCCAGTGCTCCCCAAGAATAGGACATCAGCGTGGAAATGGACGCATTCTTATTGAACGCAATCAAAACAGAAATCAGCAGGAATGCAGCAATCAACACCCGCATAATGATGACTTCTTTCTTTTCGCTGTGGTGCTTCATTCTCGGACGGATGAAGTCAATGGTCATGGTGGAACTGGATGTCAAAACCAATGAGGACAGCGTAGACATAGAAGCGGACAATACCAAAACGACCACCAGACCAATCAGCAAATCTGGCAGGGCACTTTGCAGCATTGCCGGAACCATGGCATCATATTCCGGCTTGCCGTTTGCCAGCGTGGCAATGGCAGTCTTTCCGTTTTCCCCGTTCAAGGTGCAGAACAACCGGTCAAATCCGCCCATGAAGTAAGAGCCGCCAGCAACCACCAATGCAAAAATCGTGGAAATTACCGCACCTTTGCGGATGCCATCGGTATTCTTGATGGCATAAAATTTATGCACCATCTGCGGAAGTCCCCATGTACCAAGCGAGGTCAGAATAACAACACCTAGCAGATTCAGCGGTTCAGGTCCAAACAAGGTTGCATACTGTCCCTGTTCGATTTCGCCCATCTGCCGCAGGGATTCTGAAAAGCCGCCGTGATGCTGTAAGGTACAGACAACCACCGCTGCAATTCCAATCAGCATAACAATGCCCTGAATAAAGTCATTCAAAGCCGTTGCAGCGTATCCGCCAAGGATGACATAAATGGCGGTGACAATTGCCATGGCAATGATGATGATTCGGTAAGAAGCATCCGATTCCAAATCAAATGCCATATTAAACAGACGAGATAAGCCATTGTAAACCGAAGCCGTATAAGGAATCAGGAATACAAATACAATCAGGGCAGCGGCAATCTTTAAGCTAACAGACTGAAAGCGATTCCCGAAAAATTCCGGCATCGTCTTTGCCTGTAAGTGATTGCTCATCAGGCGAGTGCGTTTGCCCAGTACCAGCCATGCAAGGGCACTGCCGAGCACAGCATTTCCGATTCCAATCCATGTGGACGAAACCCCGTAGTTCCACCCAAACTGTCCAGCATAGCCAATGAATACAACAGCGGAAAAATACGATGTTCCATAGGCAAATGCCGTCAGCCATGAACCGACACTATTCCCGCCGAGCACAAAATCGCTGACGGATTTGGTTTTGCTGGCTGTATAGATTCCAATGCCCATCATGATGGCAATGTATACAATCAGCATTGCAAGCGTAATTGCGGTTGTCATAATCAAACATTCTCCTTTTTGATTTAGAATCCATCTTGTATCAAAGATTTGCCGTTCCGCTTTCGGAAATCTCTGCGTGAAATGGATTCCATAAGTTCTGTAACGATTGTACAGTGTTTCTATTTTACCATAAAACCCCGAGAAAGTCAATTTGTTTTGTAAATATTGCATTTTATTTTTAAAAAAACAATCGACAACGACACAAAATTATGTTATAATAGAGATTGCATCGGGGAAATCACTACAAATGCACTTTTTCACATCCATTACAAAACAGAAAGGAATGAATTTTAATGGAACGAACCAACACCAAAGACATTGTTTCAAAAGTCGCTTATTTAATCGGCGTGAAAAAAACCGTTTTATACAACCAATTTGAAACAGAACGTCCCGGATATTTAAAAGAACTGGACGAAAACCAAAACGCCCGTACCATCCGCAGCCTTTGTAAATTGCGAATGACACTGTTACATCGATTCAAAAAAATTGATGATATGCTGCGATTTGAACTGAAAAACCTCAAGACCATTGAATTTTTTGATAAGGATGATATTAAACAGCTGGAGAAATGGGAAATCCCAGTGATTTTAGTCAACTCTCGTTCTTCTCTTTACATGGAGCATTTTAATGACCTCATTCAGGAACACATTGATGCTTGCAAAGACCTGTTTCCGGAATGGCTGAAATGGGAATATCTCCGCAGCCTGTTCCTCATGCCGAAAAACAAAAAGACCGATGTTCCAAAATCAGAATTTTCAAAATATATGGCAAATATGGAATTTTATCCGTATCAAACCTATATTTACTGGCAGCATCCAAAGGACTGCGGAAATATGCTGTTCAACGATAATAAATTTGTCAATATCTTATATGAGATGCACAACGACTATTTCTTTGAAACCGAAAAGGTGCTCGATGCTGGTGAAACCACCAAAACCACCATTTATGATTTCATTGAACGGGGCGAACGAACTGCAATTATTGTAGACTGCGAAAACTCCGATGTCTATAAATTATATGCGACCTTAAAAAATCTCAATCAAGAAGAATTGCAAAAGGTCAAGAAAATCATTCTGTTCGATGATATCCATACGACCCGTGCATGGTCATGTTTGTCCCACTTCTTGGATATTGAAGTGGAACACATCGAAGTGGAACGGGTTAATGACTATAAATCCTTGGTTGATATCAAGATGACGGCAGGTGCTTGCAAGGAATTTTACAGCAATGACATTCAATCGTTTATCCTGGTATCCAGCGATTCGGATTATTGGGGACTGATTTCCTCCCTGCCGGATGCAGATTTCTTAGTAATGATTGAATACAGCAAGTGCGGAAAAGACATCAAGGAAAAACTCGAAAACAACGGGATTTTCTATTGTTCGATTGATGACTTCTGTTCCGGAAACATCGCAGAACTGAAAAGTTATGCCCTGCAAGAAGAACTGAAAGGACAGCTGGAGCAGGCATTGAATTTGAATGCTCATACACTGCTCGAAACGGTTTATCGAAACTGCCGAATTCAGGCAAGCGAAACCGAACAAAAGAACTTCTATGACCGTTACCTTCGCACATTGCAACTGACAATGGATGCGGACGGCAATTATCTCATTAAGCCGAAAACATTCTAATGCAAAACAGCGATTTCCCCGTAGCAAACAAAATCGGCAGCCACAAGTTTTTCTGTGGCTGCCGATTTTCTGTTTATCGAATTTTCACATCGTCCAGTGTCAGCGTGGTGAGCATTTCGGTTGTAATCTCTTCACAGTCGGCAAGACGGTTTGCCTGTCGAGTCAATGCCGTATCAAAAAAGTTCCGGACTTCTCGCCCGTTTGCAAAAGATTCTGATTTCTCCGCACAGCGTTTCCGGAAATATTGCAAGACATAGAAATTTGCTTCGGCTGTTGGCTCTAACGCACTCTTTTCACAGATGTGCTGGAAAATCGTCAGCAATTCTTCTGGCGTATAGTCTGCAAAATAAATGACTTTCCGGAATCGAGAACGCAACCCCGGATTTGAATCTAAAAACTGTTCCATCTCTGCCGGATACCCTGCTACAATGACGACCAAATCATCCCGATGGTCTTCCATCTCTTTCAGCAGTGTGTTCACGGCTTCCATTCCGAAATCATTGCTGCCCGCAGCAGAAGTCAATGTATACGCTTCATCAATGAACAATACGCCTCCCAGTGCCTTTTGAATCACCTTTTTGGTGCGAATGGCGGTTTGTCCGACATAGCCGCTGACCAGTCCAGCACGGTCGGTTTCGACCAAATGCCCTTTCGAGAGAACCCCCAGCCCAGCATAGATTTCCGAGAGCAGACGGGCAACGGTTGTTTTCCCCGTTCCCGGATTTCCCGAAAAAACCATATGTAAGGAAACTTGCAGCGGCGGCAATCCTCGTTCCTGTCGCAGCTGCCGCAGCCGAACTAGATTGATTAAGCTGCTCAATGTTTCTTTTACCTGCTGCAAACCAGTCAAGCTTTCCAGCTCTTCCATACACACCGCCAGCGGACGGATTTCTGGTGCTTCTGATGCTTCGGGGGGGGATTCTTCCGATGCTGCTTCTGGCTCTTCGGGAGCAGCTGGCATTGCTGGTTTCCAGCCACTCGGAATTGCAAAAGGCTTTTCTTTTGCAGTGCTCCGCCAGCCTTGCAACTTTCGATTGCGATAGACTCGCAACGGCAACAAAATCGCTGCAATGGCAGATGCCTGCCGTTCATCTCGCTGGTTGGTGTCGGCAGTAAAAGACAGCCCCATCAGATTCAGCAGATTTAAAAAGAAAAGCGATAAGCTGCTGTTCCCTTGCTCTGCCAAATCCACTCGAATCCACAAGTCCAGCAAGCCACGCAAGGTATCCTGCACGCTCTCTGCTGTAAATGGATGCCGCTTGCAAAATGTTTGCAGCTGTGAGAGGGTCATGTTATAATGCAGCAAGTCGTTTAGATACTGCACCTCTGTTTCTTCCAGTTGGCGGTCTAAATTTGCAAGATACAACAGGTATTTATAATAGGAAAATCCGGCAAATTCCGCAAGCGGCTGCTGATTGCCGAGGATGCGTTCGCCGTTTTTTTCGTAAAGTTCACAGAGATAATAGGTATATTGAATGGCTGTTTGCAGGGTTTCTGATGCCATAGCTGCCTCCATTGATTGGATTTTTTAGACTTCGTTTTCCTGAAAAAGAAACGGTCTTAAATCTTCGTATAATTTTTGATAGGTTTCTAATAACTTCTGATTGGTTTTCTCCCGATTTTTCGACAGTTCGGAAATGGCAATGGCTTTCGCCTGATTGGCAATATCGCCCGGAATGGCGTTGTTGGGAATCTTGGAAAGATTGTCCATGGCTGCTTGTAGATAATCGTTTTCTGTTTGCAGCTGCCCCAGTAACCGCAATAAAATCTGATAGTTTTCTTTCAATTCCGCAGCGGTAAAAATCGTTTGCATGGCGGTGCTCCTTTCTGGATTGTGCGATTAGTTCTATTATACCGAGTTTTGGGGATATTGTCAAGAAAAAACAAAACTGCCGCTTCCACAATCGGAAATGGCAGTTTCTTGTTTCTCGTATTTTCTTTTTACAGCAGTTTCCGCTTCAACAAAACTGCATCCAAAATGGTAATCGCACCATCTGCATTCAAATCTGCTGCAACTGCATTCCGTTTTTTCAAGGTTGCTTTGTTGCAAAGATGTTTTTGCAGCAGAACAATATCCGGCAAGTTGACCGTTCCATCTCGGTTGACATCACCCAGCACAACCGTTCCGCCCTCCGGCTCTTCGCCCCAGACTAGTTCGCCATCCTGATATGCTGTGATTTTTTCCGTTCGGGTGTATTCATCCAAAATCAAGCCATCTCGGCTGTAGTCATCGGTCGGATCCCAGTGGGTTGTATAGTTGGCATCCATCTTTGGAATCAAGCCAAAGTGGAACACTCTTGTTCCATAGAATGCACAGCCATTCCAGCTGATTTCCACATAATACGTTCCGTTATCATCCCATTTGACTGGCTTGGAAATCGTTGCAAAACTCTCTCCGTTGGTGTTGGCATTTTCTTCATCATAGTAAATTTCAATCTCCAAATCATCAATGGTCTGCCCTGCTTTCAGCATTTCATTGATGTTAAAGAAATACCGAGCACTCAATGTGCTGATGTACCGAGGCGGCAAGGAGGTATCGTTGCAAATGGAAATTTCAATCTGCGAACGGGCATCCGTTTCCTGCATCACTCTTGCATCAATATAAATTTCCTGAATATCGCCCTTCATAGACGCTTCAGACGGTGGGAAGTTTTCCACAGGCTTGTTCCCCATTGCCTTGCCATAATACTGGTACAATCCTGCACACGCTCCGACAAAGGCAGCGTTATAGTCTACCGCAACTTCATTGTAGATGTAATCCTTGGTCTGGTCGTTGTGGAAATCCTTTTCATCTGGCCCACCAACCAATGCACCCCAAAGAACATGTGTCTGGTCTGCTGGTTCATCCATGTTCAATGTCTTAGAACCATGTGCAGCCCGATGGTGCGGATGCGAAGCAGCGTTCTTGGAATAGCCGACAATATATGCACGATTCATCGGATTTTTTCCCATGATGTATTCCATCTGACCTTCTGCCCAGTCTGCAAATTTGTCATCGCCCGTTTCTTTTTCATAGACCAGTGCACAGAGCTGTGCAGCTGCATCATACCGACAAGAACCATAGTTATTCAGCATGGAAAAACCAGCTGGTGTTTTCGCCAAAAATGTCGTGTCGGTGGTATCGGCAACAAATGGCGTTGTTTTCGGGTCATATGGCAAGTTCCACAGAACATCGTCCGGCCCGCCCGGGTCAGCATGCGTCAAGCCCGACCAATATTCCAGATTCCAGCGGAAAATATACCAATCTCTTGCCGTGTTGGTAATCGGGGCAAGTTTTGCAAACACACCGCCCCACACAGTATCCCAGCAATGCACCCAGATATTCTGCCAGCAGTTTCCGGTGTCTGCAATAATCCGCTTCAAATAACCGGTATAAGGATGAGCACCCATATCGCCAGAAGTATTTTCATCAACGGCAATAATGTCGTTGATATAGTCATATTCTCCGGTGCATTCATAGAGCCAAACTGCTGCCCACGCCAGTTCATCATAATCATAGCTGGATGTATAGAATCCGCCATCATAGCCCAAGCTGGTAACGGTTTTTCCGTCTTCTGCTTCCGAATGCGTCTTGACTGCAAATTCATACATCTTGACGGCAGTGTTTAAGCAGCGTTCTGCATACTCCGGCTCGGTATCCTTAAAGTTCAGATAGTTCACTGCCAGCGAAGCTGCAACTCCGGCACACATATCCGAAGCAGGCGTTTCTACTGTTGCAAAATATGCCGGTCGTGCAAAATCCAGCAGGCTTTCGTTCTGCAATTCCGGTGCGTTCCAATAGTTGTGGTCAATATTGCCTTCTCCGACCTGATAACAGAACGCCAAAATATCGCCATTCTCATCAAAATAGGTGCACTTTAGGTAATAGTCGTTGAACCAGTGCAGAATATCTTCGATATGCCATTGCTGTCCGGAATCCACATAGGCATCCCGAAATTCATAATAGCCCCAGCCCAATGTAGAGGCAGCATAGCTGCCCGGCAGACAGAATTTTACATGGTCGCCAGCATCGTGCATACCGCCGGAAACGTCAATCGTTCCATCGCCATCCGGGTCTAAAATATCCCGATGGGCATCAATGAATTCCTGTGACAGATTTGTGCCTTTGTAATCTTCTCCCATCGGTTTCAGCGGTACGGCTGCATCTTCTGTGTGGCAGTCCCCACGCCATTCCAGATTTCCGCCCGTAATGCCAGAGCCGCACTTGTTTGCATCGTAAAAATACAAGGACATCTGCAAAGCTTTCGCAAAGTTGATTTCCACTTCTTCCTCTGATGTTGTGGCATCCGCAGCGGCTGCGGAAAAGCCCTGCCCCAATGTGGTGCAGCCCATGACCATACAGAGCAAGGCTGCTGCAATTTTTTTGCATCGATTTCGTTTCACAATAAACTCCTTTCTTTTGTTCCCCATTTCACACCATTTTCACGTACTTTGTCGTATTCGCCAAAATACAAGGCAATACGTGCATTTTCTTCTATTATCTTATCACAAATTCAAAAAAAAGGAACTTTATTTTATGTCCAAATTGTAAAAATATATGCTTGCAAGCCGCTGTTTCCCAGTAGACAGCCTGCTGCATTTGTAGTATAATAAAATAGATTTCTCATCACACAACAATTTCAGAAAGGATGTGGATTTTTTGACCATTCAACAATTAAAATATGCAGTTACAGCTGCCGAAAAAGGGACGATGAGCGAAGCTGCCCAGTCGCTGTTTCTCTCGCAGCCCAGCTTAACTGCTGCCATTAAAGAATTGGAAAAAGAACTGCGAATCACCATCTTTCACCGTACGAACAAAGGGGTCATTGCTACCAATGAGGGCGAAGAATTTTTAGGCTATGCCCGGCAAGTGCTGCAACAGGTCGGCTTGATTGAAGAAAAATATCTGGACGGCAAACAGCTGAAACAAATCTTTTCCGTTTCTGCCCAGCACTATTCGTTCGCCGTCAATGCTTTCGTGGATGTCATTCAAACATTTGGCAATCAAAGCTATGATTTTACACTGCGGGAAACTCAGACGTTTGAAATTATTCAGGATGTTTCCAGATTGAAAAGCGAAGTCGGCGTGCTGTATCTCTCCCGTGAAAATCAAGCAGTCATTCAAAAGTTGATTGCAGAAAACGGGCTGGTCTTTGAAGAACTGTTCACCGCCTCTCCGCACGTCTTTATCAGCTTTAAGCATCCACTATCTGCCAAAGCGGAACTCACCTTGGACGACCTGAAACCCTATCCCTATCTCTGTTTTGAACAGGGCGATTACAACGCTTTTTACTTCTCCGAGGAAATCCTCAGCACCATCCCACGGGAAATGACCATCAAAGTCCGTGACCGTGCAACGCTGTTTAATCTAGCCGTCGGGCTGGACGGTTACACCATCAGCACCGGCATCATCAGCAAGGAACTGAACGGGGAAAATATCATTGCCCGACCGCTTGCCATTCCGGAATTGATTCGGGTTGGTACAGTCACCCGAAAAAATATGACCTTGAGCCGACTGGGCACAGCATACATGGAAGCTCTGCGGCGGCATACCTGCAACGAACCATAAACAATCCCATCACCTACAAAATCAGTATAGTTTTTTTCTATCGCAAACAGCGGAAAATCGGTATTTTACAACGGCTGTTTTCTGGTGTACAATGAAAAGCAATCCGGATGCTTCGCATCCATCCACCTACAACCAGAAAGGATTTTGATATGAAAACAGCAATTGTCGGATACCCTCGTATCGGGGCACATAGAGAATTAAAGTTTGCAAGTGAACAGTATTTCCGTGGAGCTTGCACCGAAGCAGAATTGCAGGAAACGGCAAAGTCCCTTCGCCTTGCCAATTTAACACAGCAGAAAGAAAGCGGTCTGGACTGGATTCCGTCCAATGACTTTTCATTCTATGATGGCATGTTGGACACTGCCTTTTTGCTGAACGCTGTTCCGAAACGGTATCGGGAACTCGGACTTGCTCCGCTGGATACCTACTTTGCAGCTGCAAGAGGGTATCAGGGCGACAAGGGCGATGTAAAAGCCCTTGCCATGAAAAAATGGTTCAATACCAACTACCACTACATGGTACCGGAACTGGAAGACGACACTGCCATTTGTCTGGCAGATGAAAAGCCGTTCCGCCTCTATCAGGAAGCAAAGGCTGCTGGCGTAGAAACCAAACCGGTTGTCATTGGTGCTTATACGTTCCTGAAACTGGCTGTTTACAACGGCAAGAAAACAGCTGCGGATTTCGTTGCAGACACCGTAAAGGCTTATGCAGACTTGCTCCAGAAGTTCCAGACCCTCGGCACTGCTTGGGTACAGTTCGATGAACCTTGCTTAGTCATGGATATGACCGCAGAAGACAAGGCTCTGTTTACACAGCTGTATGCTGGCATTCTGGCAGCAAAGGGCAGTGTAAAGGTTCTGCTCCAGACCTATTTCGGCGATGTACGGGACTGCTATGATACCATCTGCAAGCTGGACGTAGACGGCATTGGTCTGGACTTCCTCGAGGGCAAGCAGTCTGCAAAGCTGGTTACAGAACAGGGCTTCCCGAACGACAAGATTCTGTTTGCTGGCGTTGTCAACGGCAAGAACATCTGGAAGAATCACTATGACAAAACCCTGTCCCTGCTGGCAGAACTGAGCCAGCATGCAGAACAGATTGTTCTGAACACATCCTGCTCACTGCTGCACGTTCCGTATACCACCGCCAATGAACACAAGCTCTCGGAAGAAGTGCTGTCGCACTTTGCATATGCTGCGGAAAAGCTGACCGAACTGAACGAACTGAAACAGATTCTCTCCGCAGACCATCCGCAGGAAACCGCTGCTTACCAGAAGAATGCGGCTCTGTTCGCAACTCCGAGAAGCGGTGCAAACAAATCCGTTCAGGAACAGGTTGCTGCTCTGAAAGATGCAGACTTTGTTCGTCTACCGGCATTCGCAGAACGGGAACAGATTCAGAAAAAAACCTTTGGTCTGCCGCTGCTGCCGACAACCACCATTGGTTCTTTCCCACAGACTGCCGCTGTTCGTGCAAACCGTGCCGCATTCCGAAAAGGTGAAATCTCTCAGGAACAGTATGATGCATTCAACAAGCAGCAGATTGCAGATTGCGTTGCGTTGCAGGAAAAAATTGGTCTGGACGTTCTGGTTCACGGCGAATTTGAACGAAATGACATGGTAGAATATTTCGGTGAAAGTCTGGACGGCTATGTATTTACCCAAAATGCATGGGTGCAGTCCTATGGTACTCGCTGCGTAAAGCCGCCGGTCATCTGGGGCGATGTAAAGCGTGCAAAGCCAATGACGGTAAACTGGTCTGTCTATGCACAGAGCCTGACAAAAAAGCCGATGAAGGGTATGCTGACTGGCCCAGTTACCATTCTGAACTGGTCGTTCCCGAGAGAAGACATCTCCCTGAAAGAAAGTGCTTATCAAATCGCTCTTGCCATTCGGGAAGAAGTATTGGATTTGGAAGCAAATGGCATTACCATGATTCAGGTCGATGAAGCGGCACTTCGGGAAAAACTGCCGCTGCGGAAATCTGACTGGAACAGCGACTATCTGGATTGGGCAATTCCGGCATTCCGTCTGGTGCACAGCGGTGTAAAGCCGGAAACACAAATTCACACCCATATGTGCTACAGTGAATTTACAGACATCATCACTGAAATTGATGATATGGATGCCGATGTGATTACCTTTGAAGCAAGCCGTTCGGACTTGAAGATTCTGGACAGCTTACAGGAACACCACTTCCGGACAGAAGTTGGCCCAGGTGTTTATGACATTCACTCTCCAAGAGTTCCGTCTGTGGAAGAAATTAAGCTGGCACTGCACAAGATGCTGGAAAAGATTCCAGTCGAAAAGCTTTGGGTCAATCCGGACTGCGGTCTGAAAACCAGAGGCGACAA
>ERZ773104.4514-NODE-4514-length-11517-cov-2.845489_pt1 | contig 11517 bp, 10 predicted proteins | sample MGYA00511920_ERZ773104 | MGnify/ENA primary metagenome ERZ773104 (study PRJEB29015, sample SAMEA2737857) | human gut metagenome | biome: human gut; feature: human-associated habitat; material: faeces | place: China | collected 2012 ...
CGAGGGTCCACCCGTTCCCATCCCGAACACGGAAGTTAAGCTCGCTTCTGCCCACGATACTTGGCTGGAGACGGCCCGGAAAAATAGGTAGCGCCAACATAGAGAAGGCACCCAATAGGGTGTCTTTTCTTTTTGCCTGCATTTGATTGCGGAATGAAAAAACTTTTCGACACGCCGGGTCGCCGCCAACAGACGGCGGCTTTTCTTATTTTGGGTGTAATCTGAAGGTCATATTACACATTTTGCGGGAGCAATCCAGCCGTTTGATACACAGCAGTAGATTGTTCTGAACTTATATGGTATATTTAGCCTTGAAGTCAAATGGGGGGCGAATACTATAGAGGTAAATATCAATTCGCCGGTTTATTACAAAGACCATTATGGCATCGACAATGCGGTGTATAGATTTACCCAAAGAGCGCATTTGTTTTTCAAGGAGAAAGAGTACAGTGACACCTTGCAGATTATAGGAATCGTTCCGATCATAGCGCCGCAGGAAGTATATGCTGCCGGAAACTATAAGGAGCGAGTCAGATTTCTGTGCGGCAAGAGTGTTGCCTCTGTGGAAGTCAAAATGGATTTTGATGCATATCACAACGCTGATAGTTCGGGTAAAATTGCGCTGACCAGAGATATGCTTTTAACAGCGGCAAAACGAATAAAGACCAAAGTAGATTTTGATTATGACAGGTTCAGAGATGATTTGGAAAGTCTGCAATGAATCAATGAGGATTTGGAACGGGCGAACTGACTATAAATGAAAAGCGAAAAATCATCCGGAGAGAATTCAAACAATTCAATCAGGAAAACGGATTTAGATTTGTCAGGCCCAATACACTTCTTCGGGAGCAAAAAGATATTCTGCAATATCTACAATTTAAGATAAAAGCGGGGTATATGAAGCTGCGAAATCGCATGCTTTCCCTTTCACAATGGAAATGCTCGGCAGAAATACTGCGGCTTGAATAGCTTTTTAGCGGATTTTTTGATCCGCTTATTTGTCATATTTTTTGCAGAATGAGTGCATCCCGCTGAGGGATACACTCATTCATTCTTACAGGGATAACTCATACTGCCTTTGCCGCCAACTGAATGACAATGGCTGTTATGGTTCCTCTTTTTGCTTCTGCGCCGGATTTTGTTTCCGATAAGGCGCTATGTAATGCCTCTGCGCCGGTATGGTCATAGATTTTGACCAACATTTACAGGTCGCTGTAATCCAATAAACACACCACCATGCATCCAGCAGCTTTGTAACAATAACTACAAAGTAAATTGCGTACAATGTAATTTTTGTAATTGTCAACACATTTTCTGTGAAGTACAATATGAAAAACTGGAGATTTTACTCAGACTTTGAAGAAAAAGAGGAGAGCAAAATGGCGCAACTAACAGAAGCAAAAGCGTTAACAGATCGTATTCTTGCAGGAATATCGGTAGAAAACATAAAAGAAACGGCGTTTTTCTTCAGTAAACTCAAGCGTGCGACCGCATCGCCGGATGCCGAATCTGCATCTGCATATATCTGCAGCAAATTGTCAGAATACGGAATTCCTCATGAGCAATTATGGTATTCCGGATATCTTAGCTCAGCTGTTTCGGCCAAACTGGAAATAATCTCTCCGGAGCAGCAGGAATTTGAGGTCGTCCCCTGCGGCTATACAAAAAATGTAACAGATTTAGAAGGAGAGTTGATATACGACAGGTGGTGCGAATGCACACGGCTGTCGGTAAACGATAATACAGAACGGTTTCGTTCGTTTGCGGGCAAGGTCGTTTTAACGCAATGCTTTTGCAGCGATATCGCCAGAGAGGCTAAAGAGGCGGGAGCGTTGGCTGTAATCAGTATGTACCCATCCCCGGAAGATGTTCCACACTATTTTGGCGCATCTAACCACAACGGAACGCCAACGCCCGAAAACGCTTACCTTTTACCGGAGATCCCCTGTATCGACTGTACAAAAGCGGCAGGCGAAAGGATGAAAGCGCTAATGAAAAGTGGGAACGTTCGCGTCCGTCTATCTGCACAAGCGGATACCCGGGTGAAGAAGGCATCCATTCCGGTGGCGTACATTCCCGGCTGTGAGGAAAACTTTGTATTAGTTGACGGTCACTATGATTCACATTGCGAAGGAATGACGGACAATGGGGCTGGAGACTGTATTCTGCTGGAGTTAGCAAGAGTATTCCACGAAAATCGAAGCGCGCTGAAGCGCGGCCTGGTTCTTTGCTGGTGGTCGGGTCATGAGTTTGGTCAATACGCAGGTTCTACCTGGTATGCGGATACATTTTATGAAAAAATCCGCGATCATTGCGTAGCGCAGATCAACATTGATGTGGCGGGCAGCAAAAACGCACGGTGCATCCGCGCCAGAACAACCCAAATGGAGGGGGCGGCTTTTACTTCCGAACGGATCCGGCGATATACCGGGCTGGAGCCTGCGCCCTATATACCACGGCCTCATTTGGGCGAGCCTAATTTTATGGGCAAAAATGTGCCGATCACTATTATGCTGAAGTATGAAGCTTCACCAGATAAAGTGAATATTTGGCCGGTGGGCGGCGGGTATTGGTGGCACAGCCGCGAAGATACGCTGGACAAGGTTGATTTTGCCAACGCATTGCGGGACGCCAACATTAACGCGGAAATGATCTGCGAGGTGGCAAACAGCACCCAATTACCGGTAGATATTCTGTCTTATATGGGAGAAACCAGACGCATGCTGCAAGAGATTCAATGTGGGCTGGAAGGCGAATTTGATTTATCTCCGGTGTTTCCGCATTTGGACATATTGCAAGAGAAAGCTCAGCAGTTCTGCCGTGCGCTCAAAGGCAGAACCAATACGGATCGTGAAATCAAAAAAATTGCCGGAGATCTGGTAAATATGAATTTTAATTACTCAGATCCCTATAACTATGACAGATTGTCATTGCCGGCTACCTTTCCAAAGCTCCGAGCGGCAATGGGGGTCACCAAGGATAACGCAGATAACAAGAGCTACTTATTTATTTATACAGACTTCTTGCGGCAGCGCAATCGTTTGGTGGATATGATGGATCGCATTTGCGATGAAATCGATTTAGCTTTACTCCGGTGGAATTATAAACAATAAAAACTAAGGGGGAAGACAATAGATGCTGAAGTATATCTTAAAGCGGATATTGCTGCTGATTCCGGTTCTGATCGGCGCAACTTTCATCGTGTTCTTCGTGATGGACATGACGCCAGGTGATCCGGCTGTAGCAAAGCTCGGTGTAGACGCGACAGCTGAGCAAATCGAAGAGCTCCGGGAAGAAATGGGCTTGAATGACCCGTTTCCGGTAAGATACGGCCGCTTTGTCCTGGACTTGGTTCAGGGCGATCTTGGCACCTCCTACAAAACGGGCCTGGATGTCATGCAGCAGATCATGCAGCGCATACCATATACATTTTTACTTTCCTTTGCAGCACTGCTGTTTGCTGTTATCGTAGGTATACCGGCAGGCATTATATCTGCCAGGCATCAGTATACGGTGTTCGATAACTGTACCATGGTCCTTACGCTGATTGGCGCCTCTGCTCCGCATTTTTGGCTGGGCTTGATGGGCGTAATCATTTTTGCGGTGAATCTTGGGTGGCTGCCAGCGGCCTATACGGCATCTGATTCGCTGGCGCTGGGTATCATCCTTCCGATGCTGACGCTGGGCATGAACTCTACCGCACTCGTCACACGAATGACTCGTTCGGCTATGTTGGATGTGATGAATCAGGACTATGTTGATACGGCACGGGCAAAGGGCGTATCAGAGCGGGTCGTTGTGTTCCGCCATATGCTGCGCAACGCTCTGATCCCGATTATCACCGTTTTGGGTTTGCAATTCGGCAATCTGCTGGGTGGAGCGGTGACAACGGAAACCATTTTTGCCTGGCCCGGTATTGGCCGCTATATTGTTGAATCTATTTCCAACAAAGATACCCCTTGCGTACTGGGTGCGGTGGTGATGCTGGCCATCATTGTTACTGTAATCAATCTTTTAGTAGATATTATCTATGCATTTGTGGATCCTCGCATCAAGTCTCAATACAAATCTATGATAAGGAGGGCGAAAAAAAATGCCTAAACGCGACAAGCAGGATAAGTTCGTACAGCGCTCCTTATCACAGCAGGCTTGGATACAGTTTCGCAACAATCGCCTGGCAATTTGCGGGTTAGTGGTGATTGCCCTGCTGATTTTGGTATCAATTACCACGATCCTGATCGATCTGGCAGATGGCGGAGAGCTGTATAAGGTTTTGGTTACCAAGAACAATCTTTCCATGAAGCTGGCCAAGCCCTCTGCTGCGCATCCTTTGGGGTGCGATGAATATGGAAGAGATCTGCTGTTCCGGCTTTTATGGGGAACGCGCTATTCACTTTTTGCCGGTATTTGTACGATTCTGGCTGCCATCCTTATAGGTGGTGTGTTTGGATCTATTGCGGGATTTTACGGCGGGAAAATCGATAATGTCATCATGCGCTTTATGGATATGGTGATGACTGTGCCAAGTCTGGTTTTAGCTATGGCCATCTATGCGGCACTGGGGTCCAGCTTGGTCAACCTTCTGATTGCGCTGACTTGCTCACAGGTTCCCCAGTTTGCACGAATTATCCGTTCTTCCGTTATGACGGTAAAGGACAGCGAATATGTAGAAGCCGCCAAGGCTGTGGGTGCTTCAGACGCATTGGTCATTGTAAAGTATATTATTCCCAATGCTCTTTCTCCTGTAATCGTTCAGGGCACTCTCGGTGTGGCTACCACAATTCTGAATGTGGCCGGCATGTCCTTCTTAGGCCTGGGTATCCAACCGCCTGCGCCGGAATGGGGCTCTATCCTGTCGTCGGCGCGCATGTATATGCGTGAAGCCTGGCATATCTCACTGTTTCCGGGACTTGCTATTGTGATCTGCATTCTTTCTCTGAACCTGCTGGGAGATGGTCTGCGCGATGCATTGGATCCCAAGCAGAAGCGCTAATAGGAGGGATAGATATGGATCAAACGATTTTGGAAGTGCAGGACCTGCGTATTCATTTCGAGCTGCGTGAAGGAACGGTCAAGGCGCTTAATGGTATAGACCTGGTCTTGAAAGAGGGCCGCACACTTGGGCTGGTAGGCGAGACCGGTGCTGGCAAGACCACCTTGGCAAAGGGGATTATGGGCTTAACGGCAAAGCCTTACGGAAAAATCAAAAGCGGAAAAATTTTGTACGAGGGGAAAAATCTGCTGGAGATGGATAAAAAGCAGCTTCGTCGAATCCGCGGAGAGCATATCTCTATGATTTTTCAAGATCCCATGACAAGCCTGAACCCGGTGATGACCGTAGGCGATCAAATTGCAGAGGCAATACGCAATCATGACAAGCTCAGCAGGAAGGATGCTGCAAGGAAGGCAGCAGAAATTCTTGAATTGGTCGGAATACCCAGCGCACGCGGCAGCGAATATCCGCATCAGTTTTCCGGCGGTATGAAACAGCGTGTGGTAATTGCCATCGCATTAGCATGCAATCCGAAAATACTGATTGCCGATGAGCCGACGACTGCATTGGATGTAACGATTCAAGCGCAGATACTGGAAATGATTCGCGACCTACGGGAACGCTTTCGCACGTCGATGCTGCTGATCACCCACGATTTGGGCGTTATCGCGCAGAACTGCGATTATGTCTCTGTGATCTATGCCGGTGAAATTGTAGAAACCGGAACCGTACACGATATTTTCCGAAACAAACTTCATCCTTATACAGCGGGGCTCTTTTCTTCGATCCCCAATATAAACGAAGATGTGGAGCGTTTAGTGCCGATCGAGGGCCTGATGCCGGATCCAACGGATCTTCCGGTAGGGTGTGCATTTTGCGACAGATGCTGCTTTGCGACAGAGCAGTGCAGAACAGAGCATCCTCACTTGGTAAATATGGGCGGCGAAGAGGGCAACCATCAGGTGCGATGCCTCCGATATAAGGAAACGCGGGAGGAGGGAGAATAAATGGAAAACCGAGAATTGTTAAGGGTCAACCATTTGAAAAAATACTTTCAGACGCCAAGTGGGACGCTAAGTGCGGTTGACGATGTGACGTTTGGCATTAACAGCATGGAAACCTTGGGGGTAGTCGGCGAGAGCGGCTGCGGAAAGTCAACGCTGGGACGGTGCATTCTCCGACTCCACGAGCCGACTGCGGGCGAGGTTATTTTTGAAGACCGGAACATCCTCGAATGCAGCAAGGCGGAAATGAAAGAGCTGCGCTCCAAAATGCAGATTATTTTTCAAGACCCCTATGCTTCCCTCAATCCCCGCATGACGGTTTCTCAGGCAATTGCAGCGCCCTTGATCATTCAGGGGATCTACAAGCCCAGTGAAAAGGAAAAGATCCGGAAGCGTGTTGCCGAAATGATGGATGTTGTCGGCTTAGCACCCCGATTGGTCAACTCTTATCCCCACGAGTTAGATGGCGGACGCCGGCAGCGCATAGGAATTGCCAGAGCCTTGTCCGTGAACCCGAAGTTCATTGTTTGCGACGAACCTGTTTCAGCGCTTGACGTTTCCATTCAGGCCCAGGTGCTGAATCTAATGCAGGATCTGCAAGCGCAGATGGGGCTGACGTATCTATTTATTACGCATAATCTTTCCGTGGTAAAGCATTTGTCGAATCAAATCCTCGTAATGTACTTAGGACAGCTGGTGGAAAAAGCAACGCCAAAGCAACTGTTCAAAAACCCCGTTCACCCATATACACAGGCACTGCTTTCAGCCATTCCGATCCCGGATCCGGATGTTAAGATGGAGCGCGTTGCATTGAAAGGCGAACTAACCTCTCCAATCAATGTAAAGCCGGGATGCCGTTTTGCAAAACGATGCATTTATGCGCGGCCGGAATGCAGCCAATGTTCGCCGCAAATGACGGAAGTCGAACCGGGTCATATTGTCGCCTGCCATTTGGCCGGCGGTTCTATGAAATAAAAATGAGGAGGACTCACATGAAAAAGATTTTTTCTGCACTGCTGACTGTATGTATGCTGCTTGGCTGTTTGAGCGCATGCGGCAGCAAAAACAGCCCGTCCAATGGAGGAAGCGCAACCACCGGAGCTAAGGATACTATCGTTTTTGCGCAAGCCAGCGATATCACCTCGCTCGATTTCCATGTAGGAAAAAACCCCGCAACGTATGATGTGACTTGCAATATTTTGACACGCTGGTCACTTGGGATGCCGATATCAACGTAATTCCGCACCTGGCTGAAAGCTGGGAGTTTTTGGATGAGGACTCCCTGCAGATGCACCTGCGCAAGGGCGTACTGTTTCATGATGGCCAGGAATTGACGGCAGAGGATGTCAAATATACCTATGACCGTGCAATGAACAGCACCATTGTAAAGAACAATTTCTCCTGGCTGGAGAGCGTGGATGTCGTGGATGAATACACGGTTGTCATTAACACAAAGGGCGCTTATACCCCGGTGCTGAATGCGCTGTGCAATCCTCTTGCCGGCATCATGCCCAAGCACCTTCTGGAGCAGAACGACGAGGCTATGACAACGAATCCTGTGGGAACCGGCCCGTACAAGTTTGTCGAGCGTAAAGAAGGCGAATATGTAAAGCTGGAGGCAAATGAGAATTACTGGGGCGGCACGGTTGCTACCAAGTATTTGGAGATGCGCGTGGTTCCCGAAGCGTCTCAGCGCTCGACTCTGCTGGAAACCGGCGAAATCGACATTGCATATGATGTGCCGCCTTCCGATGTGGAAAGACTAAATACAAATGAAGCAACTGCGGTTTTGTCTGCCCCCTCTTTCAAAGTGTTTTATGTGACCATCAACTGCAATAGCGGCACAAAAGCCCTGAACGATTCCCGTGTACGTCAGGCAATTGAATATGCCATTGACAAGGATGCTTTGTGCTCTTCTGTGATGTATGGTTATGCAACGCCCGCATCCAGCCTGGTCGGCCCAGGCGTCTTTGGCTATGATGATTCTGCCACCGCCAACATTTATAACATTGAAAAGGCAAAGGAATTGCTGTCCGCCGCCGGCTATCCGAATGGATTCGAAATGAGCGTCTGGGTGCAGTCTGCCGATCAGACCCGTCAGGAGGCGTGTGTGGTTCTGCAGGATATGCTCAGCGAGGTTGGCATCACCGTCAGCGTTGAGCCGATGGACGGCACCGTGATGGATGATACCATTGTAAAGGGCGGAGACTTTGACGCATGCAGCTCTATGTATTATAACCTGATGGGTGATGCGGACTATGTGCTGTACAGCAATATTTCTCCTGAATCCACCAGCAACCTTTCCCACTACAACAATCCCGATGTCATGGCTAAGCTGCTGGCTGCACGGAGCCTGACGGACGACGCAGAACGCGCTGCCGTGTATAAGGAAATCAGCAGCATTATGGCAGTTGACCGGCCTTACATCCCGCTGTGGGCTTATCAGAATCTGGTGGGTGTGAGAAGTGGTGTCTCCGGTTTCCAGCTGAATCCGATCACCGCTTATCGGTATGAAAACGTCGCAAACGGCAAGTAATCGCATTTTTAAAGCTTTTGTATTTTGCCCCCCCCGATCGAGGGGGCAAAATACATTAATTTAGCAGTAAGGAGGCCATCTCTTGGAGGCATTTCAGACTATTCATATTAAGGCGGATACGCCTTATGCCTGCGGTGTTCAATATGGTCAGCAGGCAAAAGAAAAAATTCGCGCAGGTGTCGAGGTATATCGGCGCTATTTTGCGAAAACTTCGGATAAGAGTTGGGATAAAATACAGCAATACGCTATGGCCTATTTGCCGGATATCGAGCAGATGATGCCGGAAGTGCTGGAAGAGGCATACGGAGTCGCCGACGGAGCGGAAATCTCAATAGAAGATTTGATGGTACTCAATTGCCGCTATGAAATTACGAAATTTCCCAAGACTCCGGAATGTACCACGGCGGCCATTTTGCCGGAAGCAACCACAAGCCATACGACCTATCTCGTTAAAAACTGGGATTACAAGCAGGCAGTGCTTCCTAATATCGTTATTTTACACATTGAGCAGGCGGATGGTACCCGAATTCTGGGCTTGACCGAGGCCGGCCAGATGCTTCGCGAGGGCTTTAATTCCTGTGGGGTGGGCCTTTGCAATAATATGATCACGTCAGTATATGACGATTGGGGCACTGGCATCCCGGTTACTTTTCTCAGACGCAAGGTCCTTTCCTGCCACTCCTTTGAAGAAGCCAGAGATATGCTGATTCACGCAAAGCGAAGTGTTTCAAACAACATGATGCTAGCCTCTGCGCAGGGTGCCGCGGTGGATATCGAAGCATTTCCGGGCGGTGTAAATATGCTGGCCCCGAAAGATGGTATTTTGACCCATGCCAACCACTTCGTTGTACACCAGCAGCTGGATGCCAGAATCGGCCCTAAAAATCGTGACACGCGTCTGGAGGCGCTTCTGCGGCAGCGGCAGGGCAGCATTGATATCCCGTATATCATGGAGTGCATGAAAGATCACGAATACTTCCCGGAATCAATTTGTGCACACAATACGAATCTTCCCGGTTATGAGTTAAAAGACTTCATGACGGTAGCCTCCCTGATTGTCGATTTCGCCAATAATGTAGCACATATCTGCGCCGGTCCCCCTTGTGAAGGCTCCTATCTGGCCTATAAGCTTTAATGCCCAGCGGAAGGCTGTTTGAATTGCCAAAACCAACAGTTTATGTTACTATGTCCTTGTCCTTTTTCGCACAAGGAGCAAAATTTGGCGCCAAACAAGGAGGCAATAGCCATGGCATCTGGAGAACACCTTTGGACAGGCCCCGCGTGTTGCAATAATGAGTTGCTGCGCAAACAGATTCGGGCACGCTCCATTCTCAGGCACTTACACGCCGGGGATGTATATCTTTCCCCCGGAGATCCAATCCATTATGTCGCCTATGTTGCAGAGGGCGTAACCTCTCATTATATGTTTGGCAGTAACGGACGGGAAAAAGTCCTGTATCGTCTTGGACGCGGTTGGTTTTTTAGCGAAGGGATTTTCTTGAATACAGGCGATAATGTGGAGCTTGCCACCAGATATGCCATTGCGGAGTGCGACACCTTACTATATTTGATGGATTACAATAACTTTATGGCCTTGCTGCAGAACATCACTTTTGCACAGGCCGTGCTGTGCAGCACGGTGGAAAAGAGCACCATTTTACGCCATGAGGTTGAAAGCGTTACCTTTGATTCCACACTGGATCGCTTAAAGCGCCTATTGCAGTCCTGCGCCAATCCCGGCGCTGTGGAGGACGGAAAATGGTGCAATCTCTCTGTGGATTGGACGCATCAAGATATTGCGGCAATCATAGGTGTCAACAGAGTGACTGTCAGCCGGTTTATTGCAGAGCTGAAGCAGGATGGTTTTTTGAGACAAATAAATGGAAGGATTCAAATTCATAAAGAGTATCTGATTTCGTTGGAATAGCTGATGCCTCTTCCATACATAAATACGATCATGCTCGGCATATTGGGTATCTCAAAAGCATCGTATTGGCAACCCCTGCAAACGGATATATTTATTTGCTCTGTCGCTGGTGCTCAAAACAGCTTTGGCTCCCGTAAAATACGGGATTCAATCGTCGGCAAAATAAGGATGCCCACATTCCATTCAATGAAATAAAATGGTTTCCAGTGAATTTTTAATGAAAAGGTGAGAAAAAGCATGAAACTGATCACCACCGGCAATGCCGGGACTATGGAATCTAACGACATTATGATCACCGTGGAGCCGTCCGATGCGGGCGGCGTGCAGGTGGAGCTGACCAGCAGCGTCTATCAGCAGTTTGGAAAGCAGATCATCGCCGTGATCCGCGAAACTGCCGCCGACTACGGTGTGGAGAACGCGCTCATCACCGCCGTGGACAAGGGCGCGCTGGATTGCACTGTCCGGGCGCGGGTGGCCACCGCCCTGACTCGTGCGGCGCAGTGGCACGACTACACATGGGAGGTGCGGCAGGATGTATAAGAAGGATCGCTTGCGCCGCAGCATGATGTTCGTGCCCGGCAACAACCCCGGCATGATCCGGGACGCCCACATCTACGGCTCGGACTCCATCATGTTCGACCTGGAGGACAGCGTGGCCTATACCGAGAAGGACGCAGCTCGCTTTCTGGTGTATAACGCTCTGAGAACCCTGCATTTCGGCAAAAAAGAGACAGTGGTGCGCATCAACGACCTCTCCAGCGGCCTGGGCATTGAGGATCTGGAGGCTGTCGTCCGGGCCGGCGTGCAGGTGGTGCGCCTACCCAAAACCGACAGCGCACAGGATGTCATCGACTGCGAGCGGGAGATCGAGCGCATCGAACGGGCAGCCGGTATCCCCGTGGGCACCACCGGCATGATGGCTGCCATCGAAAGCGCCAATGGTGTGCTGAACGCCGTGGAGATCGCCAAGGCCAGTGACCGGCTCATCGGTATCGCTTTAGGTGCAGAGGATTACGTCGCCGACCTGAAAACTACCCGCAGCGACGGCATCGAGCTT
>ERZ773104.4517-NODE-4517-length-11512-cov-10.552850_pt1 | contig 11512 bp, 10 predicted proteins | sample MGYA00511920_ERZ773104 | MGnify/ENA primary metagenome ERZ773104 (study PRJEB29015, sample SAMEA2737857) | human gut metagenome | biome: human gut; feature: human-associated habitat; material: faeces | place: China | collected 2012 ...
AGCACGGAACAATTCGTAGGTATCAAAGTCGGGGGCTTTTGACCCCGACATCATATAACCTTTAACCCAAACGCAACTGCTAACAAAAATTCCCGGACAGATTATTAATAGCCTTATCTGTCCGGGAAAATATTATAATTATCAACGCATTACAGCATCAGCTCTTTCTTATATCACCATTCGCCTCAAGCTTAAGATTATGGCTTCTATAACTTATATCAGCCGCTATGCCATACTTTATATTATTCATATCCTGCGTATCTAACTGTAGGTTTACATTCACATAATTGTTATTTATAACTGCTGTTGTTACCATAATATGCATACTATCATATAGCTTGTCTTCACCTGTGAAGCTTATATTAATATTGCCTATCTGCTGTTTATTATTATCACTTTCCTGATAATCACTAGCATCATTGGCATCAGCACCCATCCGGTTGAACACAAGCTCTATTCCTGTCAGTCTGTCCTGACTATCCATGCTTATATTATATGTTGTATACACACCCTCTGCATATTCACTAAACCTGCTCTTCATCTTATCAGCGGTTATTCCATGAACATTAAACAAGGAAATGTATGGAAGAATAACCGGATCCTTATACATTTCTTCAACAAATGTATTAAACCCAGCTATTAATGCTTTATCGCTTATAGCTGCACTATCCTTAACAGCTACTTTATACCCTTCCATAACGTGTGTCAGAGCTGCCCTTAATATCGGTTCTGTCTGGCTAGAGTCAATTTTGGCAAGACCATATTTTAGTATATCATTCTTATCTACTACCAGTGTGCCATCTTTGACCTTGGGCATATCCAGTACCATATTATTATTTGTAGTAACTATGCTATATTTCTGACTTCTATTATATGCATCTGGTCTGTAATCCACGCCATCATAAACACACTCCGATACGGTTATCGCACCTTCATATGTATGATTCCCCATAGGATCAAGCTGGCTTATTTTGTCGATATAATTCTCTATAATGCTTTCAAGTATCTTCTGTGACTGTTGAATAACTCTTAGTGTCTTCTCCTCTTGTGATGCATATAGGTGTGGAATTCCATACCACACAGTCAGCCCGGTAATTATGGCAGCCATAAGCACAACTGTAATTATACGCCTTATTTTCCACATTTTTTTATTCATGCTAATCCTCTCTTCCGGTCATATATCGCACAGATAAGGATATGCTTCTGCACACCAGTGCATCTATCTATGCGTTATCCTGCATATCACTCACTTTCCGCTTACTTATCGCTTACCTATCACTTAATTATCACTTACTTTTCCTTCTGATAGCAGACGAATTCATAGCATATGTCAAAGTAAGTATGTTCTTCACTTCTGGCCGTAACCCTCCAGCCATCAAGCTTATCAAAATCTGTGATATATGTGTCTGCCTGATACTTATAATCTACTCTTGTTATATGTGCTGTATCACAATATGGAAGAAACTGTTCATATATCTGTCCGCCACCTATTATATAGACATCCTTACTGTCATAGCTTTTAAGCTGTTCCAGCACCTCTTGAACACTATGGCATATAAGCACATCCTTAGCTTTATAATTCAGGTTATTAGTCAGTACTATGTTCTTTCTGCCCTCAAGTGCTGACTGGTTAGGAAGGCCTTCATAGGTCTTTCTTCCCATAACTACAACCTTTCCATATGTTTCCCCACGAAACAGCTTCTTATCCTCCGGGATATCCACAAGAAGTCTTCCATTATTACCAATCGCCCAGTTATTATCTGCAAGTGCTATTATATTCATATCAATCCTCTTTCCTGTATTACAGCTTTCCGCCAACCCATGCCGGTACATAACCTTTAACTTTAATACCCTCCTGAGTATATTCTTCACTTTCAAGCTGTCCATACTCTCTTATAAGCTGAAGCTTTCCTGCCTCACTATATGGAAATACCCTTTCTATCTGGATTCTGCTCTTAAGAATAATATCCTGTATATCCATCAGGAAACTATCAAGTCCCATACCAGTTTTTGCTGATATATTCTCTACATAATCAGCTTTACTATCTTTAAGTATAGGTATCTCATCGAATTCATCACATTTGTTAAAGAGTGTAATAACCGGCTTATCGCCTACATCCAGCTGTTTAAGAGTATCATATACCGTTGCCATGTGTCTCTCATAATCATCATTAGAACAGTCAACAACGTGTACTATCATATCTGCATATTTAGCTTCTTCAAGTGTACTCCTAAAGGCCTCAATAAGATTATGCGGAAGCTTTCTTATGAATCCGACTGTATCTGTTAAAAGCACTTTTTCGCCATTCGCAAGTTTAAGTGCCCTTGTCGTAGGATCAAGTGTTGCAAACAGCTTGTCTTCTGATAACACACCAGCATCTGTGAGCCTGTTAAGAAGTGTTGACTTTCCTGCATTAGTATAACCTACTATGGCAGCCACAGGTGTTGAACTGTTCTCTCTGTTCTGCCTTTGTATATCACGATGGCTTTTTATTTCTTTTAATTCTGCTGATAGCTTTTTCATAGTTTTTTTGCCATAGTCCGCTTTTCCATTTTCATTCAGACACTCTATAGCAATTCGTTTTCCCAACAACCAGTTCCTTTGAACCAGAATTGTATCGACAGCCGCATACGCAATACTTTGTGCACTCTCCACGATTTCGCATGTATCAGCAAATAAATCTCCTGTTTCATGATAAGCAATCATACTTTTATTTAATTTTGGACTCGGCGAATCCAAACTTGTTTTTTCTTTTTCAGAATGTTTTTTTCCATCAAAGCAACCTCCTTTTCGATAATTGTTGCGACACTGTCGCAACTTTTCCATTTTGAAGTTCCAGATTGACACCCCAAAACGATTTCTTTAAATCTCCAAAATCTATGTTCTTATTTTACCCCAACTCTTTCATTCTGCCTACTGCTATTTCATGTTCACATATAATAATGAGGCCGCAATCCACGACCTCATCACCTTCATTTAAACATAAATCAATTCCTTGAGAATAATCTCTTCCGCAATCGCTCTGTGTTGGTTAACTGCTCCATCTGTTCACCGGATTTATAGGTAAAGTTCGGAATCAGATATCCATTTACATTCGTATACGTTATATAAATAGGACATTCGCAATCTGCTTTCGCTACTTGCTCATGAACGCAGTTGCTTCGCTGCCTGCGTTCATTTTATTAGCACTCTCCATTTCTCATCATTTTTTGACCACAAATTTACGACATTTACGATAAATCTGACACTGCTTTACAATACCAGACAAAATGACTGATGCCTGACCATTCCATTATAAATTACTTTCCTGTTTATTTAATTTTTTTCTGATACAGTCTCCGATACTGGTAATGCACAATAGTGTCACAACAAGAAAAACACCGGGAATCAGGATAATCCACCAGGCACCTGTAAGCAGTGCTTTTTCTGACAGTGACAGCATACTTCCCCATGAAATAACTTCCAGCGGAAGTCCTATCCCGATGAAACTTAATGTTGACTCTTCCACAATAGCACTTCGGATATTCATGACAACCATAAACATGATGGAAGATAAAAAATTGGGTGCAAGATGTTTATAAAGAATATAAAAAAATCCTCCCCCCATGCACCTGGCTGCAATTACATATTCATTGTTCCGCAGCTGCCGCACTTCTGTTCTGATAATTTTGGCTATGCTCATCCAACTCGTAATCCCTATCACAAAAGACAGACTGAATACATTTGCCTTTCCAAGAATGGCCTGCAGAAAAATAACCGTTAAAAGATTCGGAATGCTCAGCAGAATCTCTGTTGCCCTCATGAGCAGCATATCCAGCCATTCCGGTGCCATGCCGCTTACCGTGCCAAATATGATTGCAATACCGGTAGATATCACGGTTGCTGCAATTCCGATAAACAGAGACTGCCGTCCGCCATACCAGATCATGGAAAAAATATCACGCCCCATAGTATCTGTTCCAAACAAAAATTCTTTACATGGAGCAATTGTATAATTTTTCAGATCCATGTAAGACGGATCTTTTGTCATGATTCGATTGCAGAACAGACAGCCACCCACAATCAGTATCAGAATGATGACAGACAACCATGGAATCGTATCATACCATCTGTTTTCTTTTTCCGGTACCTGCTGTTCTGCAAGCTCTGGTTTTACTCCAACCATTTCAAACAGGTCACTCATAGTTATCCACCTCCTGCATTTCCGACTGCCTGCTGATACGCATTCTCGGATCAATCCTCTCATTAAGAATCTGTGCAGCCATATTACAGGCAATGATTATGATCCCTGACATCAGACTGATGATCATCAGTAAATTATAGTCTTTATAACGGGCACTTTCATATGCCAGTGTCCCTATTCCGGGATAAGAAAAAACAGTCTCTGCCACATAAGTTCCTCCCATGATATGCGTTACCGAAATCGCCATAATACTCAGATATGATGGCATGATATTTCTCATACAATGTACCAGCATAATACGGGATTTTTTTATTCCTTTTGCTTTTGCCAGCAGCACATAATCTGCACGGATTTCATCCAGCATTTTATTCCGGACCATGTAGCCATAATACCAGAGATGTTCTGTCACGATCACAGTCAAAGGCAGGATCATATGTAAGATTCGGTCGGAAATGTTTTTTTCCTGCCCGACTGCATATGCCCCGGAACTTGGCAGCCATCGCAGCGAAACAGAAAATACAAGAATCAGCACCAGTGCCAGCCAGAATTCCGGGACACAGCTTATGATCGTCCCTGCTTTACAGATGATTTTATCCAGCCATCCGCCTTCTTTCCATGCACATATGACTCCCAGCAGCAATGCACCTGCAAATATAATCAAAAAGCCAGTACCGCCAAGAAGCAGGGTATTGCCAAGTCTGCTTTTCAGCACATCCAGTACATCCATCTTATATTTATAAGAACATCCGAAATTTCCATGAAAGACCTGATGAATCCACCTGCTATACTGTACAGAAATTTTATCATTCAGACCAAGTTTTTCTTCTGCCCACTCTCTTTCTTCAGGACTCATCTTTTCCACTCGTTCTCCGTAGTAAGAAAACAGTGGATCTCCCGGTGCAAGTCTGGAAACATAAAATGTCACAAGAGAGAGCAGTCCTACACTGATCATAAAAATCACCAGTTTTTTTCCATAATACAGCATTCGTTCGCCTCTCATAACACTTCACCTTTCTGTCTTTCTATTCGTGGATCCGGTATTGGGACTGCCGCTAACAGTGCTTTGGTGTATTCATGTTCCGGATGGGCGAAAATATCTTTTGTTCTCCCTTCCTCCACCAGTTTCCCGTGATACATAACACCTGTCCTGTCACACAGAAACTCCACCATTGAAAGATCATGAGCAATAAAAAGAAATGAAAAACCCTGTTCTTTCTGTAATTTCCGAAACAGATTTACCATCTGTGCCTGAATGGACACATCAAGCGATGCAATCGGTTCATCTGCCACGATCAGCTCCGGTTTTGTGGAGAGTGCCCGTGCAATCGCTACTCTCTGCCGCTGTCCACCGGATAATTCACAGGGATATTTTTCCATATAACTGCGATCCAGTCCGACAAGTTCTAACTGTTTTTCTATCTCTTTTTTACTTGGCCTGCCCTTTCCTGAATAAATACGCAGCGGTTCTGCTACAATGTCCCCGATTTTCATTCTCGGATTCAGACTGGATGCGGAATCCTGAAAAATCATTTGCCGTGTCATCTGCAGCATTTTCCGGTTTTTTCGAAACTCTTTGCTTTTACAGATTGGGATCCCTTTGTAAAATATTTCTCCTTCAGAAGGTTTATATATATTCATAATACAGCGTGCCACTGTAGATTTTCCTGATCCAGATTCCCCTACCAGTCCGTAAATTTCCCCTTTTTTTATTTGAAAAGATACATCATCTATCGCTTTTACTGTCATTTTTCTCTTCAGGTGAAACATATGCGAAAGATGCTGCACATCCAGTAAACTGTTATTTTCCATATCTTCGTTCTCCAATCGGAGCCTTTACTTTCGGGGCTCGTTCATCCAGCAGCCAGGTAGCTGCATAGTGCGTGTCCGTAACCTGAAACATGGGCGGCTCTTTTTCATAATCTATCCTCATCGCATACGCATTTCTCTCTGCAAATGCATCACCTTTTGGCGGATGGATCAGGGTTGGAGGCATTCCCGGTAATGTCGGAAGCCATTCTTTCCCCCTGGACAAAATCGGAAGAGACTGCAGCAGCCCCCATGTATACGGATGCCTTGGATCATAAAAAATCTCTTCCGCTGTTCCGATTTCCACAATTTTTCCTGCATACATAACCGCTACACGATCTGCCACCCCTGCTACAACCCCAAGATCATGGCTGATAAAAACGGTTGCCATCCCGAGTTTTTTCTGGATTCTCCGAAAAACATCAAGAATCTGAGCCTGAATCGTCACATCCAGTGCCGTGGTCGGCTCATCCGCAAACAGAATTTTGGGATTGCCTGCAAGTGCGATTGCCATAACTGCCCTCTGGCGCATTCCACCTGAAAATTCATGTGGATACTGCGAAATTCTCACTTCCGGCTCATCAATTTCCACCAGCTGCATCAATTCAAGAACTTTCTTTTTCACCTGCTTTTTGGGCATTTTTTTATTATGGATCCGCACAGCTTCTTCGATCTGTTTCCCGATGGTCATTGTCGGATTGAGTGATGTCATCGGATCCTGAAATATCATGGAAAAAAGGGCTCCCCGCAGCCGTGACATATTTCTCTGCGTATAATCCGTGATATCTATGCCATCTGCCAGGATCTTCCCGGATTTAATTTTTGCCGTCTTCGGAAGCAATTTCATAATGCTTTTACATAATGCACTTTTCCCACATCCGGATTCTCCTACTATAGCCAGGACTTCCCCTTCCTCTACGGTCAGGCTGACATCTCGAACTGCCTCCACTTCACCGGATTTTGTAAAAAAACTTACTGATAAATGCTCTGTCTTCAGTAACTCTCTCATAATGAACCTCTTATAACTGCATAAAGAGACTGTTCCCAGTCTCTTTGCAGCTCTCTTTTATTCTTGTACTATTTCCCAATCCTGAATATTCCAGAAGATACCTACTCCATGATGTCCAAGAACCGTATTTTCAGAGATTCCCTGTATATCTGAATCTGCCACATAATTAGCATCAATATAGCAGATAAATGCATATGGCGGATCCTGCTGAAGCTCTTCCTGGAAAAGATCATAATATTTTGCACGGGTTTCCTGATCTTCATACTGTCTTGCCAGAGTCAGATATTCATCCACTTTCTCATTAGAGTAGGAAGAATAATTTGCACCCTTATCTGTGCCAAAAACCTTATAGGTATGATCGTCTGCATCAAACGGGCTTCCCCAGCCGATCAGACATGCCATCTGTCCGCCCCAGTCAATCTGTGCCGGAATATCTACCGTACAGTTAATGCCTATTTCCTGTAACTGCTGAGCTGCTGCCTGTGCGATATCAATTCGGTCCTGCTCTCCGGACATAACGCTGAGGACGAAACCGATTTCTTCCCCGTTTCTTTCATAAAAGCCATTTTTTCCCATCTTGCATCCTGCATCTTCAAGGATCTTTCTGGCTTTTTCCGGATTATAATCATAATGCTCTGCCTTTTCATTGTTATATATATTTCTCTGTAACGGACCATAAGCCGGCATTCCCTGTCCAAGAAGTACTGCATCTATAATTGCCTGGCGGTCAATTCCATAACAGATTGCCGGAATAAGATCTTTGTTTTCCTTCCAGTAATCATTTGCGAAATTAAACATAATACCACGATAATCTGAAGTAGTCATATCGTAACAGCTGTATCCATCCATATTTTTGAAATTCTCTGCATTTTTCGGATCCAGCAAAGCCATATCAATCTCACCGGACTGCAGCTGGACTGCCTGTGTATTATCGTCCTCTACAATTTTAAAAATCACCTTATCGATTTTTGGACTGCCAAGATAGTAATCTTCATTTTTTGTCATTACAATAGACTGCCCTGCATCCCAGCTTTCCAGTTTATAAGGGCCTGTACCTACAGGATGCCGGAAAAAGTCTGATTCCTGCATATCTTCCCCTTCCAGAAGATGCTTTGGCAAAATCGCTATCGTCATATATTCCAGAAATGCCACATTTGGTTCTGCCAGTTTAAAGGCAATCGTCTGGTCATCCATTACTTTTATTTCCTGAACATCTTCATAGTTTGGTGCATTTTCTGATCCATTCTCCTGATCCATAATAGCCTCGATGGTAAATTTTACATCATCTGCAGTAAAAGCTTCCCCGTCATGCCATTTGATCCCGTCACGAATATGGAACGTATAAGTACAGCTGTCCTCATCATATTCCCATTTTTCTGCAAGACCCGGAATCACCTGGTCATCTGCATCATGAGCAGTCAGACCGCTAAATAACAGCATATTAATCTCACAGTGTTCATCCATCGCCGGATTGATTCTTGTGTAATCACCGGATCCATATACCAGCGTTGATTCTTCGGCTTTTTCTGTATTTTCTGATTCCTTCGTTGTTTCCTCCTGTTTTGCCGTCTCTTCTGCAGTACTTCCTGTTTTGGATGTATCCCCACAGGCTGTCAGAGACATTGCCATGGCCGCTGCAAGCAGCAATGCAATCACTTTCTTTTTCATCTATTTCCCCTTTCCGCTGTTCTGCTTCCTTTTGTTTTGAAAAGAGCCGCCGCTTTTGATTCAAGTCGAACGGACTGCTCTTTTTCGCAGTGCATTTATCATAATCTGTTTCTTTCTTCCCCACAAGCCCCCCGTCTGGTTATCTTTTTCCTTTCTTTTTGTACGATATTTCTGTACTTTTTCCCACTTTTTTCACTTTCGCATCCTTATCCGGGGGATAGACAGGCATCCACCGGACTTTTTCCGGCTTTGTTAACGCTTTGCTGAAATAACAAAACGAGACTCCTTTTGAAGTCTCGCTTTGTTATGCAATATAAACCTTTTGGTTATATCGATATAAATCAGATCCTGCACACGATATGCTGTTCCATCTGATGCGGAAGTGCTATTCCCAGTTCATACGGCCGTATCGGGTAGTCATACGGCAAATTTCTTTTTGGAGCTTTTTGGTCAGCTGCGTCTTTTTCAGACGCCATCTCCAGTTCTCACCAACCGTAGAAGGTTTATTGATGCGGGCGGAATTGTCCAGTCCCAGCCAGTCCTGCATCGGAATGATGCAGGTGGCAGCCGCACTTCGCAGAACCAGTGCGATCATGCTCTTATAGAGTTGTTCTTCCGGGGTGGCATAGTCGTACAGATAATCACGCACCATAGCACGTTCGGCAGCCGTGATGGTCTGATACCATGACACCAGTGTTTCATTGTCATGCGTTCCGGTGTAGGCCACACTGTTCACGGAATAGTTATGCGGCAGATAATCGCTGGCACTGCCGGTATCACGGGAATCAAAAGCAAATTCCAGTACCTTCATTCCTGGGAATCCACTGTCACGCACCAGCTTACGCACGGTGTCGCTCATATAGCCAAGGTCTTCCGCAATGATTTCCCGTTTGCCCAATGCCTGCTCCACCGCACGGAACAGTTCAATGCCCGGTCCTTTTTCCCAGTGTCCTGATGCAGCTGTTTCACTGCCATAAGGAATTGAAAAATACTCATCAAACCCACGGAAGTGATCGATACGTACCACATCATACAGTTCGAAGCAGTACCACAGGCGAGTGATCCACCACTGATAACCGGTATCGCGGTGCACTTCCCAGCGATAGAGCGGATTACCCCAGAGCTGACCGGTTGCTGAAAATCCATCTGGCGGAACACCTGCCACTGCAGTTGGAATGTTCTCCTCATCCAGCTGAAACAGACCAGGATTTGCCCATGCGTCCGCAGAATCCAATGCTACATAGATCGGAATATCTCCAATGATCTGTATTCCTTTGCTGTTTGCATAAGTTTTCAGTTTGCTCCATTGTTCATCAAACTTGAACTGGAGATATTTATAATACTCCACTTCATAATACAGTTCCCGGCGATAGTAATCCATCGCATTCTGCCACCGCAGACGGATATCTTCCGCCCACTCGATCCATGGTCTGCCTTCAAAACGCTCCTTCACTGCCATGAACAGTGCAAAATCATCCAGCCACCACTGATTTTTCTCGCAGAATCTCAGAAACGCTTCGTTGTGGCCGATATCACTGCGGGAATATGCCAGCCGCAGCAGACGGTTTCTTTCTATATAAAGACAACTGTAATCAATGTCATCTGCCTTACCTCCAAAATTTGCCTTTTTGCACTCGGCAGTTGTCAGCACACCCTCTTTTACCAGTTCATCCAGACTGATAAAATACGGATTTCCTGCAAAAGCAGAAAAGCTCTGATAAGGACTGTCGCCGTAACTGGTCACACCCAGCGGCAAAATCTGCCAGTATGTTTGCCCGGCTTCTTTGAGCCAGTCCACAAAATCATACGCTTCCTGTGAAAAACAGCCGATACCGTAGGGGGACGGCAGACTGCTGATTGGCAGCAAAATACCTGCACTTCTCTTCATCTTTTTTACCTTCCTTTATAATTCGATCAGAATACCTGCATGGTCAGACACCTGTGGTTCCTGTGTTCCGCGAAATACAACTCGGCTGCTCTTTACCGGAATAACTTTTGAGCACCAGATCTGATCGATACGTTTTTTCTCTGCTGCATCCGGAGTATCTCTCCAGCCGTCAATGGCCTGCACCACCGTATAACCATCATCCTTATGCTGTGCCAGACAGTAGGTATCCTGCCAGCCGTCCCGGGCGATCAGATCATAACCTTCTCCCCGAACCGCTGCTTCACTGTTGAAATCACCCAGCAGAAATGCCATCTGTTTTCCGGATGCTGCATGGGACATCTTTTCCCACTGATCGAGAAAAGGCTCTTCTTCATCCTTCCACCAGCCCATGTGTACCGCATAGTACCAGACATCTCCTGCACAGATACCAAGTGCACGACGCGTTTTCCAGTAATGATAATCGTCTGTCCTGCTCAGCAGCAGATTTTCTGTTGCAGTGATTGGCATACGACTGAAAATTGCCATACCTTCATCATACTTGTCGTAGCCGATTTTTGCCGGAAGCCAGCTCCAGTAATAATGTACGCCCTCTTCCTTTAGCATCTGTGCAACAGCTGCCGCATGGTTGTCCTCTTTCAGCAATATCCTGTTGCCGGAACATGGACAATAATCTGCCAGAGGGATGGGCATCGCCGGAGCAGATGCCGTCTGGTTCACTTCCTGCAAAGCGAAAACATCCGGCTGCTCCTTTGTGATAAAATCTACAAAAAATTTTCTTTTCGCCTCATAGTCCGGCTCGACGAGGCTGTGTGTATTCAATGTTAATAATTTCATAATTTTTATAAAATGGTGTTAAAATTAAAAGTCCAAAACTATGATGCCTACGGATTGTTCCGTGCGTCGCACTCCCACAATCCTCTCCAGTATTCGCATATCGTGGGATTATCATCCCACTTT
>ERZ773104.4524-NODE-4524-length-11501-cov-2.879084_pt1 | contig 11501 bp, 10 predicted proteins | sample MGYA00511920_ERZ773104 | MGnify/ENA primary metagenome ERZ773104 (study PRJEB29015, sample SAMEA2737857) | human gut metagenome | biome: human gut; feature: human-associated habitat; material: faeces | place: China | collected 2012 ...
TAATAATCAAAAATCAATACATAATCGTCACACTCAACAGCAAATCCGCTATGTTCCAGGTAAGTAATTTTAATCATTATTTTATTCCCTGTGCCACTTCAACTGCATGCATGACCTCTGGCAAGATGTATCCAAGACATTCCTTTACAGCTCCTGCTTTTCCAGGAAGATTTACAATCACAACATTTCCACGGATTCCTGCCGCTGCACGGTTCAACATAGCTCTTTTTGTCAGTGTAAGCATGTGTGCACGCATACCTTCCGGGATTCCAAGAAGTGGTCTGTCTACAACTTCCATAGTTGCCTCCGGTGTGCAGTCTTCCGGTCCGCAGCCTGCTCCGCCTGTTGTCAGGATCAGGTCTGCAAGATTTCCGTCTGCCATTCTCTGAAAAACAGTAGATAATACAGTTTTGTCTGTCGGGAGAGCCTTCATGAACACAACGTCAAGCCCTGCTTCCTCCACCATCTTGCGGATTACTTTTCCACTTGCATCCTCCTGCTCTCCTTTATAAACTGCTGTACTTGCAGTAATAATCGCTACTTTCATCAAATTGTACCTCCATACATTTTTTCTATCTCATTCAAAATCTTATCTTTTTTCTTAAGTTCCTTTTTGACATTCATAAAATAGTATAGCACAAATTATGCAGGGGGTAAATCATTTTTATATGATGATACACACCAGTCCTCCATTACTGTCATTGACAATCTTCTGCATTGTATCCTGAAGCTTTGCCTGGCTTTCATCCCCGATCATGGCAATCTTACCCCGGATACCATCCATCACTAATTCTTCCACAGATTTTCCGAAAATGTTCGTCTCCCAGATTCCATGTTCGGTTTCTGCTTCCTGCTTAATGAATGTAAGAAGATCTTTCGCCTGATCTTCTGTTCCGACAATCGGTGCAATCTCTGTCTCAATATTCGCCCGGATCAGATGGATAGACGGGGCCTTTGAATGTATCTTCACGCCATATTTATTTCCCTGTTTGATAAGCTCCGGCTCCAAAAGTGTAATTTCATCTCTTACCGGACTGACCACCCCATATCCTTTCATTCGAACAGTTGTAAATGCGTCCCGGACTCCTTCATATTCTTCCTTTAATTTCGCAAGTTCCTGAATTGTTGCAACCAGCTCATATTGTCCTGCAATCTTCGTTCCCGTCATCTCGCTTAACATTTCGTAATAATATCTTTCTGGTATAGAAATGTTGATATTCACACAGCCCTGACCCATTCCAATCTGATCCACTTTGCAGGAATCTATGTACTCACTCTCAGAAACATCTATACTTCCAAGAGCATCCCGGATTTTGGTAAGTCGTTCCAGAATCACTCTCACATGTTCAATCAGATCTTGTTTGATCTTGTGGTCTCTTGGAAGCATCTCCACCCATTTCGGAACAAAAAACTGAATTTCAGATATCGGAAACTCAAAAAGGACTTCCGATAAAATCTGGCAGATATCCTCTCTGGTAAGTTTTTCACAGTTGACCGGCAGCGCCCGTACTCCATATTCCTGTTCCAGATTCTTCGCGGTGTTCTGCGCCCGTTCTCCCTGTGGCTCTTTTGAATTCACAAGTACAATGAACGGCTTTCCGATTCCATTTAATTCCTGTATCGTCATACGTTCCGCATCTTTGTAATTTTCTCTTGGAATGTCTGTGATGGTACCGTCTGTCGTAATTACAATTCCAATGGTTGAATGATCATGAATTACTTTTCTAGTTCCAATCCCGGCAGCCTTTGCAAATGGGATTTCATAAGCAAACCACGGTGTTTTCACCTGTCTCTGGGAATCCCCGTCCATATAACCGGCAGCACCTTCTACCATATAACCGACGCAGTCAATCAGGCGCACCTTCACATCTACGTCATCAGCAAGCCGGATTTTTGCTGCTTCCTTCGGCACGAACTTTGGTTCCGTTGTCATAATCGTGCGTCCCGAAGCAGATTGCGGCAGTTCATCCTGCGTACGCATTCTGGCATGTTCATCTTCCATTTCCGGAAGCACCAGCACATCCATGAATCTTTTAATAAATGTAGACTTTCCCGTCCGGACCGGTCCCACAACACCAATGTAGATTTCTCCATTCGTCCTCGCTTCGATATCTTTGTATACCTGAAATCTATCCATCAAAATACCCCCATGCATGAACTTGTTTTACTGTTAACAGATTATGCAGGAAACATTCCGAGTATGTATAGAATTCTGCTTACTATGCGTGAATTTTCTGCTTATGGATTTACGGATCGTAGTGTTTTTTGCTCCATTGCAAGGAACATTCCGATGAGCCTTTTTAAGCAGGAAGGCATGAAACTTACTCTTAAAAATACAGAACACCTGATATATCAAATAACACGCGCGCCTTATGTACGATGGAAATGAGACTCTGTCAATCTTAACTGCCCTTGCAGATAAGATTGACTGCCTTAGAGGCTCATTGGAATGTTTCGTACATGAAGCAAGTGTATTCGATATACCAGGTGTTCGTCCTATTTTATGTTCTTGTTGTTCGTCCTGTTTTAATATCTTTTACAATTATTTCTCCCACGGAAGTGCTGTATGCTCCGCCTTATTATCTCTGAGCATGAGTTCATTAACTGCTTCTTTCGGGTCTTTTCCATCAAACAATACTTCGCTGACTTTATTGATGATCGGAAGTGATACTCCATATTTTTCGCCAAGTTTTACTGCTGCTTTTGCAGAATACACTCCTTCTACTACCATCTGAACCTCATCCATTGCTTCCTGCATGGATTTGCCCTGCCCCATGAGATAACCTGCTTTGCGGTTACGACTGTGGACACTGGCACACGTTACAATCAGATCACCGATTCCTGTAAGTCCGGAAAATGTTTCAACTGCGCCGCCCATTTTCACACCTAGTCTTGCAATCTCTGCAATTCCTCTTGTGATGAGTGCCGCCTTTGTATTATCTCCATATCCCATTCCGTCAGCAATACCTGCTGCCAGAGCGATGACATTTTTCAAAGAACCGCCAAGTTCCATGCCAAGCATATCCGGGCTTGTATATACACGGAACACTTCACTTGCGAACATCTGCTGCAGATACTCGGCTGTCTTTTCCGTCTTTGCTCCCACAACAACAGTAGTCGGAAGTCCTCTTCCTACTTCCTCAGCGTGGCTTGGTCCGGACAGGACTGCTACATCAGCCTGTGGAATTTCATCCTCGATCTGCTGAGAAAGTGTCATCAGAGTTGCCTCTTCGATTCCTTTCGCAACATCAACAATGATCTGACCTTCCGCTACATATGGGCACATATTTTTCGCTGTTCCTCTTGTAAATGTAGATGGCACTGCCAGTACAAGGAAATCTTTTCCTTCTACAGCTTCCTTAAGATCTGTTGTAAATTTCATTGTATCCGGAAGCTTCACGCCCGGAAGCTTTGATTTGTGCTCACGCTCTTTATCCAGCATCCGGATCTCATCTTCCAGAATTGACCACATAGTCACATCGTGACCGTTTTTACTCAGAAGAAGCGCCAGTGCAGTCCCCCAGCTTCCTGCCCCTATCACACTTACCTTTGCCATAATCTTCCTCCTTATTATTTCTTTCCGATACTGATCTTATTCTCCGTACCGTTCATGAGTCTTACAATATTTGCCTTATGTTTATAAAATGCGGATAACATCAGAAATGCCGCAATTCCATACATTTCATAAAGATACGGCGGTTTTACACCAAATCCGCCCATCTGGCCATACACAACCACTTCGATCAGATAAATGATCACAACTGCCAGGGAGCCAAGAGACACATAGCGTGTCACTGCCACGATTCCGAGAAATGCAAATAAACAGATCAAAACCATCCATACATTTGTCGTACTTAAAATCAGTCCGGCTGTCGCTGCGATTCCTTTTCCACCTTTAAAGTTCAGATAAAATGGATAGTTGTGCCCAAGTACCGCACCCATCCCTGCATACATGGCAAGGAGTGGGAAAATGTCTGCGTAAGTCTTTCCGTAAATCAGGTAAACCGTCACAACTGCAAAGACACATTTAAAGCAGTCTCCAAGAAGTGTGACAAGTCCCGCTTTGATTCCCATCGTGCGAAGAGCGTTAGTGCTTCCTGCATTGCCACTTCCCTCTTTTCGGATATCGACTCCTTTCATCTTACCATAGATGTATCCTGTCTGGATCAGTCCAAATGCATACCCAATCAGTAGACATATAAAACGTTCCATTTTCTAATTATCCCTTTCTTTTCTTTCTCTCACAAAGAATTTTAGTGATGTTCCCTTGAAGCCAAAGGACTCTCTGATCTTATTCTCCAGATATCTCTGATAGGAGAAATGCATCAGTTCTTTATCATTGACAAAAATTACAAATGAAGGCGGCTTTACCGCTACCTGCGTCATGTAATAGATCTTCAGACGCTTTCCTTTGTCTGACGGTGGCTGCTGCATTGCTGTTGCTTCCATCAGAATCTCATTAAGTACTCCTGTTGCAACACGCAGTGTCTGATTCTCAATGACCATATCAATCATATCGAACATTTTTGGAAGGCGCTGACCTGTCACTGCAGACACGTACATAATCTCTGCGTATGGCATAAATGAAAGGACACGGCGCACTTCATTCTCATACTCACGCATGGTCTTATCATTTTTCTCAATAGCATCCCACTTATTTACCACAATGATAACACCTTTTCCACGCTCATGAGCAATTCCTGCCACCTTGGCATCCTGTTCTGTCACACCCTGAGTCGCATCAATTACGACAAGGACCACATCTGCACGCTCCACCGCTGTTACAGTACGGATAATACTGTATCGCTCCAGTTCCTCTTTAATCTTATTCTTTCTGCGAAGCCCTGCTGTATCAATAAAGACATATTCTTTTCCATTGTGCACGATTTCCGTATCAATGGCATCCCTTGTTGTTCCTGCAATGTCACTAACGATCACACGCTGCTCTCCAAGAAGCTTGTTAATAATAGAAGACTTACCTACGTTCGGTTTTCCTACGATTGCCACACGCGGACGAGAGTCCTCTTCCTCTTCTCCTGCATGCTCCGGGAAATGTTCGATCACCTTATCAAGCATATCTCCAAGTCCGAGTCTTGATGATGCAGAGATTGGCACCGGATCACCGATTCCAAGATTATAGAACTCATAAGTATCTGCCATATATTTATCAAAATTATCTACTTTGTTTACAACAAGAATGACCGGCTTTCCGCTTCTTCTTAACATATCTGCAACTTTAGAATCGGAATCCACAAGCCCCTGCTTTACATCTGTAATAAAAATAATCACATCTGATGTATCAATAGCAATCTGAGCCTGTTCACGCATCTGCGACAGAATAATGTCCTTGCTCTCCGGTTCAATACCACCGGTGTCGATCAATGTAAAATCTTTATCAAGCCAGCTGACATCTGCGTAGATTCGGTCACGGGTAACTCCCGGTGTATCTTTTACAATTGAAATCTTCTCTCCTGCCAGCGCATTAAAAAGTGTGGACTTACCCACATTCGGTCTACCCACAATCGCTACTACTGGTTTACTCATATATTTATCTCCATTTCTGTAAATATTCGATTTTTCATCTTATCCACTTGATTTTACAATATCTGCTTCAACTTGTAAAGTTTATAAAATAGAAAACATACCATTGACCTTACATAGGTAAAAATGATATAACTGTAATGTGAGTTATGTTAGAACAAAATATCATTAAAAAAAATGAAATATTTATATGTAACAGGAGAGCGTTATGAACAACATTACGATTAACAGTAACAGTAATGATATCAAGGAGATGGAAAAGCTTTTCCCAAGAGCCCCTCTGAAGATCATTGCTATGGAAGGCTGCAAAGAACTGGGACAGAAAGTGAATGACTATATTGTCAACTTCAGACAGTCCTCTTACCGTGAAGAATTAAAATCACCAATGTATGCAACTTATCTTCAGGACAATTATCTGGTAGATGCACATTGCCCACGTTTTGGAAGCGGTGAAGCAAAAGGTGTCCTGAACGAATCTGTCCGTGGAAAGGACCTGTTTATTATGACAGATGTATGTAATTACAGCCTGACATATTCCGTCAACGGATATGTGAACCACATGTCGCCGGACGATCACTATCAGGATCTGAAACGTCTGATTTCCGCTGCTAATGGTAAGGAACACCGCCTTAACATTATTATGCCGTTTTTGTATGAGAGCCGTCAGCACAAACGTACAAAACGAGAGTCTCTGGACTGCGCTTTGGCACTTCAGGAACTGATTGACATGGGCGTAGACAATATCTTCACATTTGATGCCCACGATCCGCGTGTACAGAATGCGATCCCGCTTTACGGATTCGACAGTTTCAACCCGCCATATCAGTTCATGAAAGCACTGCTTCGCGCAGAACCAAACCTTTCTGTTGACCCGGAGCACTTGATGATCATCAGTCCGGATGAAGGTGCAATGTCCCGTGCCGTATACTTCTCCAACGTTATCGGAGTTGACATGGGTATGTTCTACAAGAGACGTGATTATTCAACAGTCATAAATGGAAAGAACCCAATTGTAGCACATGAGTTCTTAGGTTCTGATATCAAAGGAAAATCTGTCATCATTATCGATGATATGATCTCTTCCGGTGAAAGTATGCTGGACGTAGCTAAACAGATGAAAGACCGTGGCGCAAAACAGGTTTTTGTATGTACAACATTTGGTCTTTTCACAGATGGATTTGGAAAATTTGACGAATTCCATGAGAAAGGTTACATCGATCGCGTGATCACTACGAACCTGACTTATCTCCCGCCTGCATTCTATGAGAGAGAATACTTCACAGTTGCAGATATGAGTAAATTCATCGCGCTGATCATCGATTCCATGAACCACGATGTATCTATCAGTTCTGTATTAAGTCCGACTGACAGATTACACGCTCTTCTTGAAAGACACAGAAAAGATTTAGCAGAGAAAAATTTATAGGATTTTTCTCATAATCAGATATATGTGCATTTTTATAGACCGCCAGTTAATAGCTGGCGGTTCTATTTTTCATGATTGGAAATAAGACTATGAACTTTTGAACGTCAAAAAAGGAATAGTTACAAGAATCTCTTCCATCACTATTCCTCTTTATATTCTGATTATGTTTGATCAACCTGCAATTGTACCAATTAACGAATCACACGTACTCTTAACACATCTTTGACTTTTGTAAGATCTTCGATAACACTGTCTGTCACATCAGAATCTATATCAATCATCGTATATGCATACGCACCTTTGCTTTTATTCGTCATATCTGCGATATTCATATTATCATCTGCAAGGATCTTCGTGAATTGTCCGATCATATTCGGTACATTATGGTGAAGTAATGTAATTCTTGTATTTTCACCTTTGACTCCCATGTCGCAGTCCGGATAGTTTACAGAATGCTGGATGTTACCATTTTCCAGATAATTTCTTACTTCTGCAACTGCCATCTTCGCACAGTTATCTTCAGACTCTTCTGTAGAAGCTCCAAGGTGTGGTGTGATAATTGCACCTTTGACTCCTGCCACGATTGGTGTTGGGAAATCTGTCACATAGTTCTTAACATGTCCGGAAACAAGTGCATCTACTACTGCCTCTTCATCAACCAGGACATTTCTTGCATAATTCAGAATGACAACACCATCTTTCATAAGACCAATCGCATTCTTGTCAATCATACCTTTTGTACTATCCATAGCCGGCACATGGATCGTAATATAATCACAATCTTTATAAAGCTCATCAACAGTCTTTGCATGATGAATATTTCTGGACAGTCTCCATGCTGCATCCACAGACAGATATGGATCATATCCGTAAACTTCCATTCCAAGATGTACGGCTGCATTGGCAACAAGAACACCAATGGCTCCAAGTCCAATGACTCCCAGCTTCTTACCTTCGATTTCGCAACCGGCAAACTGTTTCTTTGCCTTTTCGGCATCTTTTAAGATATTGCCGTCTTCTTCATTCTCCTGGACCCAGTTGATTCCTCCTATGATATCACGAGACGCAAGAAGCATACCTGCGATTACAAGCTCTTTTACACCATTTGCATTTGCTCCCGGTGTGTTGAATACAACGATTCCCTGCTCCGCACATGTATCCAGAGGAATGTTATTAACTCCTGCTCCTGCTCTTCCAATAGCCTTTAAGTTTTTGTCAAACTCCATGTCATGCATAACTGCACTTCTTACGAGAAGCGCATCTGCACCTTCTGCAGTATCAATCTTTGTATAATCTTCTGTAAAGTTATTCAATCCAATATCTGCGATTGGATTTAAGCAATGATATTTGTACATATTAAGCGTTCTCCTTTTCAAATTTCTTCATGAATTCGACTAATGCTTCCACGCCTTCGATTGGCATCGCGTTGTAAATACTAGCACGCATACCTCCGACAGTACGGTGACCTTTTAAGTTTACAAATCCGGCTGCATCTGCTTCTTTGACGAATTTAGCCTCCAGATCTTTGTCACCAATTACGAATGGAACATTCATAAGAGAACGGTCTTTTGGTACAACAGTTCCTTTGAACATCTTGCTCTGATCCAGGTAATCATACAGAATCTTTGCTTTTTTCTCATTGTGTTCTTTCATTGCAGCAAGTCCGCCCTGTTTTTTCAACCATTTGAAGACTTTGCCACAAATATAAATTCCATAACACGGAGGTGTGTTATAAAGAGAACCTTTGTCCGCCTGTGTTTTATATTTTAACATAGTCGGTGTGCCTGGAAGTACGTCATCACGGATCAGATCTTCACGGATAATTGCAATCACAACTCCGGCAGGTCCGATATTTTTCTGTACTCCACCATAGAGAACACCGTATTTTTCTACATCGTGAGGCTCTGACAGGAAACAGGAAGATACATCTGCAACCAGTGTCTTGCCTTTCGTATTCGGAAGTTCTTTGTACTTCGTTCCATAGATCGTATTATTCTCACAGATATATACGTAATCTGCATCTTCATCAATCGGAAGATCGGAACAATCCGGAATATAAGAAAATGTCTTATCTGCGGAAGATGCAATGACATTCACCTTGCCGTATTTTTCTGCCTCTTGTGCTGCTTTTTTCGCCCACTGACCTGTCACAATATAATCTGCGACACCATTTTTCATCAGGTTCATAGGAACTGCAGCGAACTGCTGGGATGCGCCTCCCTGCAAGAACAGTACCTTATAATTGTCCGGAATATTCAGTAAGTCTCTAAGATCTGCTTCTGCCTCATCGATAATATTCTGGAATACCTGAGAGCGGTGACTCATTTCCATCACGGACATTCCTGAACCCTGATAATCCAACATCTCTGATGCTGCTTCTTTAAGGACCTCCACCGGTAACATTGCCGGACCTGCTGAAAAATTGTACACTCTACTCATAGTATTGCCTCCATTTCCCTTGCTCTTTTTGAGCTGTTAATTTGTTTATTATTTATTCTTCAAATCTGCTTCATCAAACGCTTCACTGATTGCCGCTCCAGGCGCAACCATTGGCCATACCTTATCATCACTGTCAATCTGACAATCGATGACAACCGGTCTTCCAAGATTCATTGCCTTTTCAAAAGCTGATTTAAATTCTTCCTGCGTTGTTGCGCGGATGCCTTCTGCACCCATTGCTTCTGCAAGTTTTACAAAATCTACTGCATCATTCAGTACTGTCGCAGAGTATCTCTGTCCGTAAAACAGATTCTGCCACTGTCGTACCATACCAAGAACGTGGTTGTTGATGACTACCTGAATCACTGGAATATTGTGGCGGACTGCAGTTGCGATCTCATTCATATTCATTCTAAAGCAACCGTCTCCTGCAATATTGACAACCACTTTGTCTTCTCTTCCACTCTTCGCTCCAAGAGCTGCGCCAAGACCATATCCCATGGTTCCAAGTCCTCCTGATGTCAGGAATGTTCTTGGTTTTGTATATTTATAAAACTGTGCTGCCCACATCTGATGCTGTCCGACCTCTGTAGAAATAATAGCCTCGCCCTTTGTCTGGCGATAAATCTCTTCTACTACGAACGGACCACTCAATACATCTTTATGATAAACTAGTGGATATTTTTCTTTGTATTCCTGAATTTTAGTCACCCATTCTGCATGATCCTGCTGTTCTAGGCGCTCATTCAATCTGTCAAGAACGACTTTTATGTCTCCTACAACACCTGCAGAAATCATCACATTTTTGTTCATCTCGGCAACATCTACATCAATCTGGATAATCTTTGCATTCTGTGCAAATTTCTGTGCATTTCCGGTTACACGGTCACTGAATCTTGCTCCGATCACAATCAGAAGATCACACTCACTGACACCGTAATTGGAAGTTTTTGTTCCATGCATTCCAAGCATTCCTGTATATAACGGGTCTGTTCCAGGAAATGCTCCCTTTCCCATAAGAGAATCTGTTACCGGTGCATCCACTTTTTTTGCAAATGTATAAAGTTCTTCGCTGGCTCCGGATAAAATTGCTCCTCCACCAACGAAGATATAAGGCTTCTTTGCCTCCTTTATCATCTCTACTGCTGTATCAAGCTGTGTTTCACAGATATTCTGTGATGGCTCTACAGCTACAGGCTTTTCTTTTACATACTCTGCCTTATTTGCAGTGACATCTTTCGGAATATCAATCAGAACCGGACCCGGACGGCCTTTTTTCGCAATGGCAAATGCCTTACGGATCGTCGCTGCCAGATTATTTACATCCTTTACAATAAAGTTATGCTTTGTAATTGGTAACGTAATTCCTGTAATATCAATCTCCTGAAAACTGTCTTTTCCAAGGAGGGAAACTCCTACATTACATGTGATTGCAACAATCGGAATGGAATCCATATATGCCGTAGCAATCCCTGTTACAAGATTCGTAGCTCCCGGTCCACTCGTTGCAAGACACACACCAACTTTACCTGTTGCTCTCGCATATCCGTCTGCTGCATGCGCTGCTCCCTGTTCGTGGGAAGTCAGGATATGCTTGATTTCATTCCGATGTTTATATAATTCATCGTACACATTTAAAATTGCTCCGCCAGGATACCCAAATACAGTATCCACGCCTTGCTCTTTCAAACATTCAATTACGATTTCTGATCCTGTCAACTGCATACTTTATAACTCCTGTTCTATCATTATTTAGCTTTCGGTACTTCCAGGATTGCTCCCCGGTTTCCGGATGTAACCATAGCTGCATATCTTGCAAGGTATCCGGTTGTAACCTTCGGCTCTCTTGGCTGCCATTTTTCTTTTCTCTTAGCCAGTTCTTCATCAGATACATCTAACTCAAGCTTCATGTTCGGGATATCGATCTTGATGATGTCTCCTTCTTCTACAAGTGCGATTGGTCCGCCAACTGCAGCCTCTGGTGAAACATGTCCAATAGATGCTCCTCTGGAAGCTCCACTGAAACGTCCGTCTGTGATCAGAGCTACGCTGGAACCAAGTCCCATTCCTGCGATTGCAGAAGTCGGGTTCAACA
>ERZ773104.4526-NODE-4526-length-11496-cov-7.896163_pt1 | contig 11496 bp, 8 predicted proteins | sample MGYA00511920_ERZ773104 | MGnify/ENA primary metagenome ERZ773104 (study PRJEB29015, sample SAMEA2737857) | human gut metagenome | biome: human gut; feature: human-associated habitat; material: faeces | place: China | collected 2012 ...
CACCGCCGGGCTGGAGCTCAACGGCCTGCCCACCCTGCCCATTGATTACGAATAAGCAGATACGCAAAAACGAGGAGCCGCAAGGCTCCTCGTTTTTTATGCTCTGTTACTGGATGTCTTTGCCAAAGTAGAGGCTCACTTCCCCGATCTTCTTTTTGCGGAGGAGGAAGAAGGTGGGGACGAGATAGACCAGCACGGAAAGCAGCATGGTGGAATCGTAGCTGCTCACGGCAGTGGACATATTCTCGGTGCCATACAGGCCGCCCGCCAGCAGAGAGGCGGCGTCCTGCGCTCCATGCAGGAAAACCAGCACCCACAGGTTGCCCGTGCGGAAGTAGATGGCCGCAAACAGCACGCCCAGCGAGCCCGCAAACACGCACTGCATCAGCACGCCAAAGGGAGCGCTGGACAGGATGTTGGTCAGGTGCGCCCCGCCGAAAAAAAGCCCGGACAGCAGGCAGGCTTTCCAGATGCCCGCACGGCTGGTGCCGAAGTGCTCCAGCAGGGTCTGGGCGATGACGCCCCGGAAGAGAAATTCCTCCGCCACGCCCACCGTGAACATCCCGATGAAATACCACGCGATCTGCCAGCCGGTGCGCAGGGGCCGGTCGGTCGGCATCCCGAACAGCAGCTTGCCGTAGAGGGTGTAGCAGATCATGGCAAAGGGGAACATGCCCACCAGGATGCCATTGAAAAAGCCGCTGCCCCGGCGGCGGAGCAGCCCCAGCCTGTCGGTCTTCTTTAAAAAGAACACGGCCACCAGCGCTCCCAGCAGCTCCTGAATGGCGCTGAGGAAATAATCGTCCACCCGGGTCAGGTCCACTCCCAGCATGGCCAGCAGCAGGACCAGCAGCACCGGCACCACCATCAGCACGGCAAGGAACACCACTTCCGTCAGCAGACAGTACCCCACCGGGTGCGCCCTGCGCAAGCGTTTCAACATCAGCAAAACCTCCCGTTCATTCGTGGCTCTATTCTAACATACTTTTCCATCCGGCGCAAATCTCTGCACCCGAAAAACGGGCTGCGAAAAAATCCGAAAAAATGGTTGACAACCACCGGGCAATATAGTATAATATCCCTTGTCAGCGGCGGACACCGCTCCTGGCAAAACCGAATATTGGGGATTTGCATAGTGGTAGTGCGGTAGACTCTGACTCTACTTGTGGGAGTTCGATTCTCTCATCCCCAACCAGACCGCAGCCCATTGGGTTGCGGTATTTTCGGGGCATAGCGCAGTTGGTAGCGCGCCTCGTTCGGGACGAGGAGGCCGTGGGTTCAAATCCCGCTGCTCCGACTGAAAAAACACGTTGATTCTTCGTGAGTCAACGTGTTTTTTGTTTTCCTCTATTGACACCCGCCTCATTGGGGAATATTCTTATAGTAGCATTTGTGCCCCGCCCGCGCGGGTAAAATTGAGGAAACGAGGGATTTGCAGAATGAAAAAACGTGTTGGTATCCTGACCTCCGGCGGCGACTGCCCGGGCCTGAACGCCACCATCCGCGGCGTTGCCAAGGCGCTGTATGCCCGCATGGGCGAAAATGTCCAGATCGTGGGCATTCTCAACGGCTATCACGGCCTCATCACCGGGGAATACAAGGAGATGACTCAGGACGATTTCCGGGGCATCCTGACGCTGGGCGGCACCATTCTGGGCACCAAGCGCACCCCCTTTAAGATGATGCGGGTGGTGGAAGACGACAACATTGATAAAGTGGCCGCCATGAAGCGTACCTATAAGGAAGCCGGCCTCGACTGCCTGCTCTGCCTGGGCGGCAACGGCACCCACAAAACGGCCAACCTCCTCTCCCAGGAGGGGCTCAACATCATCGGCCTGCCCAAAACCATCGACAACGACATCTACGGCACCGACGTAACGTTCGGCTTCCACACCGCTGTGGACATCGCCACCGACGTCATCGACCGCATCCACACCACGGCAGGCAGCCACAGCCGCGTGATGTGCATTGAGATCATGGGCAACAAGGCAGGCTGGCTGACCCTCTACTCCGGCATTGCAGGCGGTGCGGACATCATCCTCATCCCCGAGAAACCCTACGACATCGACCGGGTCTGCGACGCCGTGGAGCGCCGGGCAAAGCGGGGCTCCAACTTCTCCATCCTGGCCGTAGCCGAGGGCGCTTACAATTGCGAGGAAGCCAAGATGAAGCGGAAAGAGTGGATGGCAAAGCGGCTGGAAGCCGGGACCGGCACCACCGCCACCAACCGCATCGCCGCCGCCATTGAGAAAAAGACCGGCATGGAGACCCGTGTCTGCATCCCGGGCCACATGCAGCGCGGCGGCAGCCCCAGCGCCTATGACCGTGTGTTGGCCACCGAGTTTGGCAGTTACGCCGCCAAGCTGGTGGAGATCGAGCGGTACGGCGTGACCGTGGCCATGCTCAACGGCCATGTCACCGAGAACCGTCTTGCCGATATTGCCGGCAAGACCCGCAACGTGCCCGATAACTGCGAGCTGCTCACCGTGGCCCGCCGCATGGGCATCAGCATGGGCTGAACGCCTTTCCCCTGCTGTCATTTTTTCTGATACGGAAGCCCCCGCCGGAAAACAAACTCCGGCGGGGGCTTTTTGCGTGCAAAACGGGCAGGGCAGGCGTTCCGCTGTTCGGACGGCTCATTTTGCTCTTTTGTGGATCGAAACGCATCCGTGCTCAGCGAGGCAGCTCCTCCACCACCGGTTCTGCCGGGGGCGGCGTCAGGGTGGAGTGCTCCACCACAAACTTTGCCGCCCGGTGGGCGGCCATGCCCTGCCGCAGCTTCCGGGCGTCGTTGGCGGGGAATGTCTTCTCCCCCTGCTTTTTCACGTCCCAAGCGGCCAGCGCAGTGGCCACCTCGGCCTCGGTGGGCCAGAGGTGTTCTTTCCCTGCTACCAGCAGCAGGCCCAGCCGACTGCGGAGCTTCCGCTCGGCGTCTGCATGGAGCTGCTGGCGGAACTCCTCCACGGTCTGGCCCTGCACTTTTAAGTATTGGTCAAAATTGATGTTGTTGGCCTGCATCCGCAGGTTGAACTGCCGCTGCTCGGCAAAGTAGTTGCCGGCCACCAATTGCTTGGGCAGCGGGCCCTTGACCTCATTGCCCAGTTGGGCCACCAGCTCCCGCTCGGCCAGCATTTTGCCCTGCTCACAGCGCTTGGCGTACAGCTCCCGGGTCACCCGCTCCCGCAGGGCCTGCTTGCCTGCGGCATCGGCGGCACGATCCTCATCGCCATGGAAACGGTTGATCTCCAATTCAATGGTCAGCTCCCGCAGAGGCCGAGGCTGGATGGGCTGCACAAAGCCGGTGTACCGGCCCAGCTCCAGCGGCGGCACGCAGAAGAACTGCGCCCCGGCCCGGAATCCCTCGGCCCGGTTGACGGCCAGCAGTTCAAAGTCCGGGTCCGTGACCGGGAGGAGCTTGTGGTTTTCCACCAGTTCCGCGTACAACGGGGAAAATCCCGTTAAAATGGCCCGGTTGACGGCCGCCGCCATCAAATCTTCCTCGTCGGCGGGCGGGTTCTCCCCCGCCTGCTCGGCCGCAATGGCCTCTTCCAGCTCCTGAGCCGATGCCGTAAACACCACCCGGCAGTCGCCGGGCTCGGCCATTCCAAAGTGTTCCAGTTTCATGGTGTATCCTCCTTACAGCCGCACAAAGCCAGCCATCAGCACCAGCAGCACCACGCCCAGCACGGCGTACAGCACCTCGGCCCCCAGCACGGCCTTGTCGCCCTCGACATACATCTTTTCCAAATCATCGGGGTCATAATATAAGGTAACGGTCTCGCCCTCGGCAAAGCCCTTGCCTTTGGCGGCTTTGGGGTAATGCAGCCGGTGGCTGCCGCCTGCCGTCTCAAACTCCAGCACATAGGCCGCGCCGTGCCGGCTCTGGGCCAGCCCCGCCACCCGGGCGGAAACTTTCTGCCCTTTGGTGCAGAGTTTATGCCGCTGGGCCCGGCTGCGCAGCGCCATGTAGAACATGAGCACCGCACCCAGAATAAAGATGATGAAGTTGAACATTCCGGATTCCCTCGTTCTTTGTTTTTTGGCCCGCCGGAGCCTGCGCTCACACGGGCAGCCTCTATTGTACCATACTTTGCGCAAAATTTCGCCCCGAAAGTGCCCTCCGACGTGCAAAAATTTCGCCCGGAAATTTTGTCAGAAAAAATCGAAAAGAATGCTTGACATTTCCGGAATCCATGGTATAATTATCAACGTTCCGAGCCGAATGGCTCACGGACAAAAACAAAATAAGCGGATATGGCGGAATTGGCAGACGCGTTAGATTCAGGTTCTAATCGGGGCAACTCGGTGGAGGTTCAAGTCCTCTTATCCGCACTTTAGAGACAGCTTTCCAAAAAGGCTGTCTCTTTTCTTTTACAGTAGTCCTTTTGGAAACACTCTACAGCGGATAAGAGGACTTGAACAGCACGGCCCTGCGCAGCAGGGTAAGCAATCAGCCCAGCGGGCTGTTGCTTAGTGCGCGGTTCCTAGAGATTTAGGAATGTCTAACAAGAGGACTCCCGTGAAGTGCGGATAAGAGGTCTTGCAGATCAGATCACCAGCGATCAAGTGGTTTACCACTGATTGAAATGCACCCGGTCGGCCTCGTAGCGGCTTGCACGCGGAGCGGTAATGTCCGCTTCCGGGTAGCCAAGGGCGATGATGGAGTGGGGCACGATGGCCTCCGGCAGAGCGAAGAGCTTTTTCTGGGCCTCCACCCGGTCCATCTGAGGCCAGGTGCCCAGCCAGACTGCGCCAAGCCCCAGCTCCTGTGCGGCAAGGCAGATATTCTGGGCGGCAATGGCACCGTCAATGACCCAGTAATCCTTTGCAAAGCGGAATGCCCGGTCCAGGTCGCCGCAGACGAGGATACCGGCGGCGGCTTTCCGCAGCGGCTCGGCTGGGCGGCCGTTGGCGTCTGCCATCTGTGCCAGCTTTTCCGGGTCGGTCACTACCACGAAAGACCAGTCCTGCGCGTTGACGCAGCTCGGCCCGCTCATGGCGGCTTCCAGCAGCTGGTGCAGCTTTTCATTTTCGATGGACTGATCCGTAAATTCCCGGCAGCTGCGCCGGGTGAGAATGGCATCCAGAGCGTTCATCAATCAGTGCCTCCTGTGTAGGTTTGGGCTTAGTATAGCACAGCGGTTTGAAAATTTCATGTGCGGTTTCGCTTGCAATTCAGAAAAGAACTCGGTAGGATCCATTCCGAACCAAATACAAAAAAGGGGCTGTTTTGCAACAGCCCCATGACGTTCCATTGCCAAAATGCATCCGGATCAATCCAGAACAAAAGGGCCCGCCCTCTCATCGAATGATGAAAAAGGCGGGCCCTTTCAAAATCAGGGATTCTGGTTTGTTACACGCTTCCAGCTGCGGATGGCTTTCCAGCGGGTGACGGATTTTTCAGGCTTGAACAGATCAGCGCTCTTGGGGGTCATCAGGCCCGTTTCCACGGCCCACTGGGCGGCCTGCGCGGTGTCGGGGTCGGGGATGTCCGTAAAGGCGGGCTGTGCGGCAGGGGCGGGGCGGCCGGCCGTGTTCCACAGCAGGAGGGCAAGCTCGGCGCGGGTCTTGGGCATGACGAAATCCGCCGGGAGCCAGTGCTCCTGATAGAGGCTCATGCCCAGGTCGTAGGCCTGCCAGGCTACCAGAGCGGTGGCGGCAGTGCCCAGTGTGACGCCTAGGATGACCGAGGCGGTATCGGAGCCCTCTTCCTCCTGCATCCGGGGGGTGGCCTCGATGCTCAGAGGCTCGGCGGGCATGGTAAAGGCGAACTCTTCCAGTGTCCGGCCGGTTTCAAATTTCTCCGCGTCATCGGCGTTCAGCGCGCCGTTCAGGATGGTCCAGCGGTCAAACACCATGCCGGAGGGCATCCGGTCGGGGTCGGCCACCAGCCGGACGGAGGCGTCCTTTTTCAGCTGGAGAGAGGTATCGCCTGCGGAGGCGGTGACGTCCACCCCGTCCACATACACGAACGCGCCGGAGACGTTCAGCGCATAGGTATCCGGAAGAACAGGCGCATTCTTTTCCCACTTGGCGTAAACTTTGGTATCGCCCGTGATGGGCTGGGTAAAGTCAAACTTGGTGTTATCTTCGGCATACCAGCCATCGAATGTATAACCCTCTACCTCGGGAATGGTGAGCTTGTCGGTTTCGATGAGTTTGCCATGTTCAATCGTCTGATCCTTAAACGAACCGTGGTCGGATACGAATTTGACCGTGTACTGGTTGATGTCCCACTTGGCAACCAGCTCCAGCACATTGGGGGCATTGGTGGTGTCGGCGTCAAAATCAAATGGTTCATCGCCGTTGTACCAGCCTGCAAAGGTGTGGTTTTCTTTGGAGGGAGCAGCGGGTTCCGTAAACTTTCCGCCGCGGTCAATGGTCTGGGTGGAAATGCTTTCGCCGTCCGCCGTAAAAGTGGCTTCCAGCTTGGCGCAGATGAGATGATTTTCCAATACGTCGTTGTTGCTGCCCTTTTTAATGTCGTCGTCCCACTGCGTTTTGGAACCGGGATAGGTTACAGTCATCAAGCTCGGACAGTCAGCAAAAGCATTGTTTCCAATGGAAGTGACCGAGACTGGAATGTGAATCGTGGTCAACTGAGAGCAGCCGGAAAAAAGAGACCCTGAAATAAAGCTCAGAGAGGATGGGAGAGTGATACTTTTCAACCTTGTACAACTATTAAAGGCGGAGAAACCAATATACGTAACAGAATTAGGAATTGAAATATTTGTTAATTGGGGACAATTTATAAAAGCATCATCGGAAATCGAAGTGACAGAATCTGGAATAGTAACACTGGTAACAGCGGAGTTAAAGAAAGCAGCATGGCCAATCGTCGTGACGGGTTTGCCTTGGTAGCGGCTGGGGATGGTGACATCCGCAGCAGCGCCATTGTACTTGTAATTGGTTACGATGGCGGCAGTGTTGTCAGGTGTAAATTCAAAATCGAAAAGCTGTTCATTGGCAGCGTCTTGGACGGCTGGGTTGCCGCTTTGAATCGTTAGATTACTCCAGTCACCTTCGTAATGTACGCTGGTGAGATTTGTGCAGCCCGCAAAGGCGTTGCTGCCGATTTCCGTGACGCTGGCCGGGATGGTCACACTGGTGATGGTGGTGTTATCTTTCAATGCATCTTCCCCGATTTTTGTGACAGGCCAACTGCTGATTGTGCTGGGGAGGATGACGGTGCTTTCCGTGCCAGTGTACTTTGTAATGGTAACTGTTTTTGGGGGAGGGTAAGCAAACGGATCATCTTTGACGGAAATAAACTGTGCCGTATAATCGCCCGTGACAAGGCTGGGACAAGAGTATCCTAAAACGTCCTTGTCCGCGTCATTGTCCGCGTCATTGTTCGCGGTAATATGGTTCCATTGCGCCAGCGAGCCGTCATAGAAAACTGTTTTCAGGGCACTGCAACCGTTGAAAACATAAGATTGAATGGTTGTCAAAGAGGCCGGAAGTTTGACTTCGGAGAGGTTTCGGCAGTAGCCAAAAGCGCTCTTTTCAATGGTCTTCAAAGAGGCTGGAAAGGTGACCTCAGAAAGTGCGGCGCAACCATAAAAAGTACCATTGGAGAGCGTTTGAAGAGCGCTTGGAAGGGTAATTCTCTCTAGGTTTTGGCAGTGACGAAAGGCCCCATTACCGATTGTCTCTACAGAATCTGGTATTTTGATCTCTTTGAATCTTGGATACAAATGTTCTGAGCCCCAGAAAGCGTTGCTCCCAATGCTCTTCAATTGGGAATTCTCTGCAAAGGTGACCGTTGTAAGAGCGTCGCAATAGATGAAAGCGTGGCTGCCAATGCTGCGTACCGTGGCCGGGATGAATACGCTGGAAACATTGATGCGCGTGGAAAATGACCCGAACGCAGAGACTCCAATGGCTGTGACCGTATAAGTTTGGCCGCCGCTTATAACGGTGTCCGGAATATTGATGACGCCATCCAGGGTGCTGTTGTCGTAGTTGGCAACCGTGGCGGTGTGATCCGCATTGAGGGTGTACGTCAGGCCCTGGTCGTCTTTGTTGTCCGTAGTGAGGGAGCGGGTAGCAGCATGGCTGACGCCTTTGCTCCCGCCATCCTCCGCCAGCGCGGAGACGGGCAGCAGGGTGAAGAATAGGGCCACCGCAAGGAGGGCGCTCAAAAGCCGTAGTCGTGGAGTTCGCATGGTGTAAACCTCTCTTTCCGTGTGCGGGTTCCGTGTGCAGGAAAAATGGAACCGCATCCAATCCTACCCTGATTTTACTGTAAAATGTGTCGGTTTGCAACGAAAAAAACCACGTTGTCATAATATTTGCCGCATTTTAACAAATTGCAAGGGCAAAACTGTACAGAGGATACAAAAAGAGTCCGCTTGCGATCAGCGTATGACGATTTGCAAAAACTTTCCGGTCTGCCAAAGCCTCCCCTACTAGGGGAGGTGGCAATGCGTCAGCATTGACGGAGAGGTTGTACAAAAGCAGCGCCTTGATATAAAGCTACCTCTGCTGTGCCGGATAAGCCCGCAGTGCGTCCACGGTGCGCCGGTACGCGGCTTCCACGGCGGGGAACAGCTTGTCGGCACCGTTCAGCGTGCCGCCGCGCGGGGCCATGGAATCGGAAACCTGCTCAAGCGTCATGACGCAAAACTTCTTTCCGGCTCAGATCAAAGACAGGTCAAATTCTCCTGGGGGGGTAAGGAGCGCTGCTTCCAGTTCGTCCGGGATGCGGGACTGGAGATCGGACAGACAGCTCAGCAGCAGGGGATTGAACGCCCCGTACTCTCCGTTGAGGATGCGGCGGATGGCTTCCTCGTGGGGGAGGCCGTCCACCCGGCCGTGCATCCCGGTCAGGGTGTCGTAGGCGTCGGCCAGGCCCACCACCTGGGCGGCAATGGGGATGCTCTCGCCCGTCAGGCCGTCGGGGTAGCCGGAACCGTCGTACCGCTCGTGGTGCCAGCGGCAGATCTCGGCGGCCGTCTGGAGCAGCGGCTCCTCTTTATAAAAGGCCAGCTCCTCCAGCATTTTGGCACCCAGCACCGGGTGGGTCCGCATGACACGGGCCTCTTCTTCGGTCAGGGGGCCTTTCTTTTTGAGGATGGCGTCATCAAGGGCGATCTTGCCGATGTCGTGCAGGGCGGACGCCGTGGTGATGAGGCTCCGCTCGCTGGCAGGCAGAACGTACCGGTCGGTCTTGAGCACCAGCTGCTCCAGCAGCATGGCCGTCAGGGTCTGGATGCGCTGGACGTGCAGGCCGTTCTCGCCGTTGTGCCGCTCCGTGACCTGGCTCAGAATGGCGATCATCAGGCGGTTGTTCTTCTCGCGCTCATGGAACTGCTGGGCCACCATCCTGCTCAGGCGGCGCTGCCGGGCGTAGAGCCTGGTAAGATTGGATACCCGGCGGTGGACGATGCGGGCGTCGAACGGGCGGCGGATGAAATCGGACGCGCCCAGCTCATAGGCCCGGTGAATGACGGTACTGGAGTCCTCACTGGAGACCATGATGACAGGGATATCGTTCAGCAGGTCCTGCCCGGCCATCCGGGCCAGAACCTCAAAGCCATCTAGATCCGGCATCACGATATCCAACAGCACCAGAGAGATCCCGGAGCCGAACTGTTTGAGCAGGCTCATGCACTGGGCACCGTCCGAGGCTTCCAACAGCTGGAAATCTTTGCCCAGGATCCCGGTCAGGATCTCGCGGTTCATGGGGGAGTCGTCCACGATGAGGACCGTGGGGCGGGGCTGGCTCTGCACGCTGCGCACGTTCTGGGGCTCGTTCTCCGTCACCACCATATTTTTCTGGCGCTTGGCCTGGTACATCCGCTTGTCGGCCAGCTTGACGGCCTCCTCGATGGAGACGCCGGCCGAGAGCACGCCGCCGATGCTGGAGGTGATGCGGAGGCGCTCAAAGCCCGGCACCCGGGCACCGCTCAATTTTTGGTTGATGAGCCGCAGCTTGCGGGCAAAATCATCGGCCGGGATCATCGGCAGGATCAGGAGCAGCTCATCGCCGCCGTAGCGGATGAGCATGTCCGAGGAGCGGATGTTGTGCTGGATGATGGAGGCGACGGCGCACAGGGCCGCGTCGCCTGCTTCATGGCCGAACGTGTCATTGCAGAGCTTGAAATCGTCCAGGTCGATCATGGCGACGCCTGCCGTCAGGAACTTGTGGCGCAGCTCATCCTCATAAAAGCGGCGGTTATACATGCCGGTCAGCGCGTCGGTGTACAGGCGCTTGTCCTCGTGGGAGAGGGCGTCGCTGTCCAGCTCCAGCGGCTGGATCATCTCCATAATATAAGGGGTGCCGTCCACTTCCACATAGCGGGCCGTGGCCTGGTAGATCTGGGAGCCAACATGCTCCAGCTTGGATTTCTGCCCTTTGCAGAGCAGCGCCTCCCGCCCGATGCACCGGGTGCAGGGGTGAGCCTCCCGCCAGGGGGAGTAACAGGGGTCCTCTTCAATGGTCTTCTGGTCCAGCAGGCGGACGATGGGGTAGATCTTGCGGTAGCAGGCCATCTCTTCTTCGGCCTGCCGCATGGTCATCTTGGCAATGGCATTTTCAGACATAACTTTGGCGCCGGCACAAAAACGCTGCCGGGGATTCCTTTCTCGCGGAGGGCTCAAAAACCGCACAGCCCCCATACGGACTTCTCACAATATGATATATAAGGATATCACGTGAAAAGCGTGATTGCAATCAAAAAGATGTCAGGATTTTACAACTTTTCGGAATTTTAGAAAGTTAGCCAGTGTACCCCGATAAGATCCCGGAGAAATGGGTGCAAAAGTGGCCCAAAGAGGCCAAAACGCCTCAAAGATACAACAGAGCCTCTGAATACAAACCGGGAATGAAATGAAAAACCGGGAAAACAGGAAAATTGTTGCACGGGCTCGAAAAAACGCGCGGCGGGCTTGTAACAATTTTGATAGAAATTCCGCACCATTGCAGAAAATTTGGACACAAGTTGCACTTTCATGAAAAATTGTGCTGCTTTACAAAAAGATTCTTGGATGCAACAATAGCTACTGTGAAACATTGACAAAATACGGCTCAGAATCTTGGTGAATTGTTCTATTGCGAACGGTTTCCCAGACGGTTATAATACAAACAGAACGCAGGAAATGCATCAAATCATGCAAAAAACCTGCAATGCTGTGATATGCGAATGAAGGAGAACAAAACTATGAAAATGATTTCGCGTCGTGACTTTATCAAGGCTTCTGCTGTTGTTGGCGCTGCTGGCGTCCTGACCGCCTGCGGCGGCTCCGCCAGCTCTACCGCTGCTGCTTCTTCCGTGGCAGCTTCTTCTACCGCTGCTGCTTCCTCCGAGGCTGCTGCTTCCGGTTCTGCCAACGTCGGCGTCTGCATCTATCAGTTTGCCGATAACTTCATGACCCTGTACCGCACCGACCTGGAAGAGTACCTGAAAGACATGGGCTACGCCGTCACCATCGTCGATGGCAAGAACGACCAGAACACCCAGACCGAGCAGATCAACACCTTCCTGCAGCAGG
>ERZ773104.4530-NODE-4530-length-11483-cov-15.016363_pt1 | contig 11483 bp, 9 predicted proteins | sample MGYA00511920_ERZ773104 | MGnify/ENA primary metagenome ERZ773104 (study PRJEB29015, sample SAMEA2737857) | human gut metagenome | biome: human gut; feature: human-associated habitat; material: faeces | place: China | collected 2012 ...
CTTGCTGGGATAGAAGTGTTTTTTGCCTCGGCAGAGCTGAGGCAAAAAACGGATTACAAACGCCTGCTCCGCAGGCAAAATTGACTTTTTCGACAAGCTGACCCGGTGCCATCACGGTGCCGGGTCGTTTTTACAGTTTTTTCAGCGCGGCGGTTATCTCAGCCTCAACGTCGTCCTTCAAAGAGCGTATACGAACAAGGCGGCCGCCGAAGATCGCGTTCTTCAGCGCGTCGTTCTTCTTTGCGCGCTCGGATTCGTGGCTGCGGTCGTCAAGCTCTATCATCAGCACGATGTTCATGTCGTAGTCGCACAGCAGGAAGTCCACGTGCTTCGAGCGTATCTTGTTGAACCACTTCTGCCAGTCCTTCGTGCCCTTCTTTATCGACACGATGTCCGCTACGCGCACCTTCGGGCATATCTGAAGCTCCAGCTTGTCCGCGATGGGCTTCAGAATGCGGTAAAACGCCCGCTCGCGCTCTGTCAGTATAGTTTCGTTCAGCTCGTAGGGGAGCTTCTCGTGCAGCCGTATGTATATCCATATCAGTATGGCAAGGGCGACTATACCAAGCCCCAGCCACAAAACCCAGTTATTCAGATTTATTTCTGACCAGTTCATGCAGTACCTCCGGAACGATGTAAAATAGAATTATACCACATTCGCCGGGGCATGTCAAGTGATTTTCCGGGTCAGTTTACTTCAGGACGCGGGGTATTTCGCTGTAGGCGTACCTCGACCAGAGATACCAGTTGTCCCCGTCGCCGTACATAAGCCAGCACGCCTTCGGAAATCCTCCGCCTGGCAAGCTGTACCAGACATCCGGGTCAAGCTGACCTATTGCCATGTCGTCAATGTACCCCTCCCCGCGGAACTCTGCGTTGATGTCCACCAGCCACGATTCCCAGGACATTTCCCAAGTCTGGAGGCTGTTCCAGGGAGACAGCGCGCAGCCGTCCTCCCCCGCCGGAGCCTCCATGGCGCGCCCGAGTATCTCCGAGGTTACGCCGCGGTACTCCAGCACGGTGAAGCTGCGGTTCGTATCCTCTCCGGTGAGGAAATCAAGGTACTTTTCCGTGAGTATATCAAGCGCCTCCTGCTGCGGGAGCGAGCCGTCGCAGCTTACCACCGCCGGGCATGTCGAGATAGTGTACTCCCCGGAGAGCTGCTCCGGCGGGAGCGTGAATCCCGCGCCCGGAGTGAGCATGCAGCGCTCATCGGTGTGACCCAGCGGGCTGAGATAGAATCCGTCCTGCTCGCCGCGCCTGCCGATGGTGTAGTACTCGCAGCCGGCGGCGCTGTCGGCGGAAAATCCGTTTATGCCGTAGTATGTCTGCGGCATGGAGGTATACCCTGCCTGCTCCTGCGGATTCGCAGGGTCGAATTCAAACGTGCCGTCCGGGGCGGCTAGGGTCTGCGGAGCTTCGGTTATATCCTGCTCCACGCCGCTGACTGTCAGCCCTATGTACATGCGGGTGCAGTATATCTTCCCGCAGTCGGAATACGCGTCGTCGGCGAGCAGCCACACGCATACGTCGTCCAGGGCGTAGGGGCTGAGGGTCATTTTTACGCTGCCCTCTCCCTTTGCTGGAACCTCTGACAGCTCCAGCTCCGGATAATCCGAGCGGTTCCAGGGCGCTTCGTAGTCCGTGACTCCCAGCATTTCCGCAATAGTCGGGGAGGATCCCGCAGCGTCAGCGGAACCTGCCGAGGTCTCCGGTCCGGACTGCTCCGCGGTTGTCTGCGCATGTGCGTTGTCCTCCGCCGGTGAATCAGCGCCGGTCTGCGGTGAACCGCTGCACCCGGTCAGAAGCGCCGCAGCGACTAGTAATGTTATGAGTTTCGTATTTTTCATATGATCACCCTCCTTGCCTTTAATGACAGCCACACGGAATAAAGGTTACATCAGCGCCGTGAAATTCACCGAAAAAACCACTCCGGCGAAGAACGACGCCAGATTCGCGCAGATGGCGTAGAAAACCGCCCGCACCTTGCCATTTTGACGGCTGTACTTCCCGATGAACGCGCTGTAGAAAACAGCCTCGAACGTTACCACGATCAATTCCCCGAACATGTACGCGAACAGGAATAGCAGGAAGCCGTACCGGATATTGACCAGAGCCAGTATCATGTTCAGCAGCACCTGAGTAGCGAGGTTGACCGCCGCGAAGAACAGCAGCGTTTTCTTTTCCCAGTAGCCGAAGATCAGAGCCACGACAAGCTCCACCGCAATAGTGATGAGCACCCGCGCCGCGAATTCCAGCAGCCATATCCCGACATTATAGGACTGCTTGATGTACAGCAAACTGTCGGAGCGTGAGAGGTCGGCGGTGAAATAGCTGTTGAACATATAGGTGCGGCAGATATCGCTTGCGATCACCCTGCCGCTGTCCGGGAAGTACGCCAGCACTATGAAGTCATCTGGCGGCAGGTAGGTCATCTCAACATTCTCCCGGCTGACGTCCCACAGCCTGTTGAAGAGCGCGTAGCCGTCCGGTGCGGATCGTCCGGCGTAGTCCGCAAACGCGCGCACCGCTTCCTGCTCCTGCGGGGTGAGTTCCCCGAACCACTCGGTGCTGTAGGCGTCCTCAGTCACAAGTTCCCCGAGCGAAGGCTGAAAACTCCCGCGTGCAAGAATCGCAGAATAGCAGGTCTGACCGCCTGCATTGCGGAAGCTTATACTCACGCTCGGTTTGGGCCCGAAATCTGCTGCGGCGTTCAGCGGAATCGCCAAAAACAGCGCCATGCTGAATAACAGCGCGTAGATTATCCTCAGTTTCTTCATGCTGCCGCCTCCTGTATCAGCCGATTTTGTTTGCAGCTTAATTATAGCATATATTTTTCTGACAGTCAATTACAGAGCGGTGACAATATGGTAACAATTCGGTAACAGACATAACCGAATTGTAATTATTGCTTGACTTTTATGGGTTGCTTTGTTATAATAAAAATTGGAAGTTTTTATATTTAAAAAGGAGGAAACTTATTGTGAAGCTGCTGCAAAAATTCGTTTCACTTTTCTCGGCTGCCGCGGTGCTGTCAACGGCTGTGAGCCTCGGCGCCCGGGCTGAGGTTTCAGGCTCTGAAAACGACGCCCCGGAGGTTATCACGCTTGTAGCTGATGGCGACGCTTCTGAGTACGGCTATGTTCACTACAAGTACATCGACGAGAACGGCAACGAGGTAACGCCAAACCTTACCCCGACCGGGACGCTCGCCTATCACGGCACCCTGCCGTCCAAATACAGCATGGTCGACCGGGGATATCTCCCGGCGGTAAGAAACCAGGGTTCCGAGGGAAGCTGCTGGGCGCATGCCGGCATGGCTATGGCAGAATCAAGCATGATAAAACAGGGCTATGCGTCCGCTTCATCGGTTGATTATTCCGAGAAGCACCTCGCCTGGTTTGCTGTAGGTGCCACAGCACCGCAGGGTGACTCCCTCTACGGCGATTTCCCAGGTCTGGGCGCACCCACCGCTTACTCCGCAGGCGGCAACATGGTCGATATTATGTTCACCATGATGTCCTGGATAGGCGCTGAGGAGGAATCCAACGTTCCTTACGCGGACTTCAACTCCGGCGTTGACGAATCCTACCGCTATCATTCCTACGCGCACCTTCAGAATGTCAACCTGTATGACGAGAAAGACATCAACTCCATTAAGGAAGCTATCATGCGCGACGGCGCGGTACAGATCTCCTACTACGCATCTTCAAACTACCTTACAAAGAACTCCGGCGAGTACACCGCGTATTACTGCCCAAATGGATATACCTCCAATCACTCCATAACCGTGGTCGGCTGGGACGATAATTTCTCGAAGAGCAACTTCAGGACAGGCGGCACCCCCAACAACGACGGTGCATGGCTGTGCAGAAATAGCTGGGGCAGCACATGGGGCACAAGCGGATACTTCTATTTGTCCTACAATGACGCCACAGTAGGCGAGTTCGCATCTCTCACGATGGAACCTACCACTAATTACGGCAGTATATACCAGTATGACGGCGGCTGCCTTCGCCAGAACGGATACATATACTCAACCAGCCGGGTGTCGCATACCAATATCGGCGGAGGCGCGAATGTATTCACCGCCGACAAGAACGACGAAATAACGGCGGTCTCCTTCTACTCCGCAGAAGCGGGCTGGAACTACACCATTAATGTCTACACCGGTCTGACCGGCTCCACACCAGACACCGGCACGCTTGCCAAATCCGCGGTGATTTCCGGCACACAGGAGTACGCGGGTTATCACACGGTAGACCTCCCGGTGAGCGTTCCCGTCAAGGCTGGGGAGAAATTCGCCGTTGCAGTAGACCTCTATGACAAAAACGGAAAGCACTACGTCATCACTGACAGATACAGCCCGAGCACCGGACTTTCATTCTACAAGTTCTACAACACTTGGTCTGACTGCACCACAAACTATAAATCTAACGTAAGAATAAAGGCGTACACAAAGGCGGTAAAAACCACGGTTCCACAGAACGTAACAGCTTCCGCCGGCGACAACACCGTAAAGCTCACCTGGGATAAGGTGGACGGCGCTACCAACTACGTTATATACAGCTATGCAGACAACACCTATACAAAGCTTGGCTACTCCACCACGAACAGTTTCACCGCTTCCGACCTCATAAACGGCAAGAAGTACGGCTTCATCGTCAGGTCGTATGTCAGCGGAAAGTGGAGCGACTGGTCGAACGACGACGCGGTTTACGCAACTCCGAAGGCATCAGCAAACAAGCCGCAGAACGTAAAGGCGGTTCCCGGCGACAAACAGGTAACAATCACCTGGAACGCTGTGAATGGCGCTACCAACTACATCGTTTACAGCTATGTAGACGGCAGCTATCATAACCTCGGCACCACCACTTCCACCAGTTTCACCGCAAAGAACCTCGTAAACGGCAAGAAATACGGATTCATCGTAAAGGCGTGGGTAAACGGCAAGTGGAACAACTGGTCCGTTGCAGACGCTGTTTACGCAACTCCGGTTCAGAACACCAAGCCCCAGAATGTGCAGGCAGTCCCCGGAAACGGTCAGGTAACGCTCACATGGGACGCTGTGGAGAACGCGGAGGACTATGTGGTTTACAGCTACGTCGACGGCGGCTACCATAAGCTTGGATATTCCGACGTAAACAGCTTCACAGCTACCGGACTCACAAACGGCAAGAAATACGGATTCATCGTAAAGGCATGGGTAAACGGCGGCTGGAACGCCTGGTCGAATGACGACGCGGTTTATGCAACTCCGGTCGGCGGCACAGACGTCCGCAATGTTAAGGCAGTTCCCGGAAACGGTCAAGTTGCGCTCACCTGGGATAAGGTATCCGGCGCGACAAACTACGTTATCTACAGCTATGCAGATGGTAAGTACACCAAGCAGGGCTATTCCGATACCACGAGCTTCACCGTGACCGGTCTTACTAACGGCAAGGAATACGGATTCATCGTGCGCTCCTACGCAAATGGCACTTGGTGCGGCTGGCAGCCTTCCGACGCTATATTTGCAACTCCGGTGAACGCAAAGCCGCAGAACGTTCAGGCTATGGCAGGCGATAAGGAAGTCCACCTGATCTGGGACGATGTTGACGGCGCTGAAGAATACGTTATCTACAGCTATGTTGACGGCAACTACGCAAAACTCGGCTACTCCGAGTATTCCGGATACACTGCAGAGGGCCTTACCAACGGCAGAAAATACGGATTCATAGTAAAGGCGTGGGTAAACGGCAGGTGGAACGACTGGTCGAACGACGACGCAGTATACGCTGAGCCTGTCGGCGCGTTCGATAAGCCGCTGAATATTAAGGCGGCCGCCGGCAATCAGGAGGTTTACCTCACATGGGGCGAGGTAGATGGTGCTGAGATGTATGTTGTTTACATCTACGCCGATGGAAAGTACACCAAACTTGGCTACACTGAAGATACCGGCTACACCGCAGAGGGTCTTACAAACGGAAAGAAATACGGCTTCATTGTCAGGTCGTATCTTGACGGTCAGTGGTGCGGCTGGTCCCCGGCTGACCTAGTTTACTCCACCCCCAGGGCGTAAGTGATGTGCTAATTAAATAACTTTAAAGCCGCAGAGTTTATTCTGCGGCTTTTTCGACAGACTGAAGCATCTATACAGAAGCCTGTATAGGTGCTAACAAGATTGGCTCACCCTCGTCCTGCTCTAAAGGAAGATTGGGGTAGAGTGTTTTGTGCCCAAAGGGTAAACAGATATAGGACGTGAAGAAGATTAATATAAAAGCTTCACAGCTTGACACCTTCACACTACTCCTGCTCAGCCTGCTCCTCAATTATGAGAAGTACATTTCCATCAGCGATAAGCTTTTCAAGCTCTTCGGCAGATGAAACCGTCACACTATGGTATACATAGCTGTCATTAATCAAACCGTATGTCAGGCAGTTGTCCAGGACAAAATTCTTGGTTACACTGTGATTCGCATTGCGCAGCTCCTCCCAGAAGCCATCAAAGCTATACAAACCTTTGAACTGCGTCCTATAAAACAATTCCGTATTGAAATAACCCGAGGCAGAATGGCTATACATTGTACCCGAATCCTTGCTCCATTTTACATCGGTATAGCAGGATATGCGCTCATAAACATCATCGGTTGCCGCTACCCCTCCCGAAACCACATCGTTTGCTGTTACAACGCACAATGCATCTCCGTAAAGGCTTGTTATCCTGGTCCAATCTGACACTCCAAGTTTTTTCTTGTTCCCGTTGCTGACATATAGCTTGTCTGTTCCGGAAGTCATTGACTTGCCGTCGTTCACCGATTGAAACAGAAAGCGGCTGTCGTCAGAGAGTGACTCTATCTGCGCTTTCGTCAGCTCAGCGGAGAACGCGCCATATCCATTTTTCAGCGTATTGCGAATATACAGTTCATTAAACCCAAGCACTGTTAATTCATCATAAAGAGCTTGGTTCAGCTTATAAGCTATTTCGGTTCTTAGGCTGAACATACTGCGATAATCGTCGGATACAATATACTTATTGTCTGACGGATTTTCGGCTGAATTATTCTCAAAAGCAGGGTTTGGAATAATATTGCTGAAATAATCATTGCTCAAATAACGCCTGTACCCCTTTGAACCGCCAAAATTAGTTTTGAGATAGCGCAGGAAAACGTCTGTTCGTTTATCAGACAAATCCTTGTATTCCTTATAGCTTCCGCCTTCATCATCGAACAACACATGAGAAATTACAGCGGGGATCGCATATTTTTCTTGTATCTCAAGGGATATTTCCAGAATGTTTTTGCCGTCAACCGTAGTGTTCCTGGCTGTTTCTGAGTCGTAAAAAAGAAAGTTGACACATATCTTTTCGTTTTCAGAAAATTCCGACAATTCCTCGGAAAGCTGATCCGTCACATTAACGGCAGCGGTGATATTTCCGTTCACTTTTGCTCCCGGGTATTTTTTGAACGAGCCTGCATATACTGCGCAGCCGTCCTCCGATACACTCACGATTCCCTTAACGCTAAGGCTTCCGGGAACCATAACATATACATGCCCATAAACCTCAAGTCTGCCTTTTTTGCTTATAGCGAGTGCCCCATAATCGTGAATATAACCGCTCTTGCCAACAGTAAGCGTACCATTCACAGGATTCACCTTTGCGTCATAGTCCACCAAAAGGTCTCCAAGAACGGTAAGCTTTGCACCATTAGTGATTTTCAGCGTCTTTCTTATCTCCAGCGTTGAATTCTCCGGCAGTATTACATCACGGGATATCGTGACGGCCGAAGTAGTGTAATAATATGAGTTCTCTTTTAACTCAGTCTTTCCATTCCATTTTACAGCAGGAGTATTTTTTCTTGTGAAAGCATGAGGATTATACTGATGTATTACTTCATTCATGCTGAAATCATAAGCACCGACAGGTAATACTATTGCTGACATAAAAATTGCAATTGTTAAAATGCAAGAAATAAACTTACGAATCCAATGTTTCATTGTACATCCAACCTTTCATTTAGATAACCTACCGAAAATATCATATCCACTTAAAGGGACAATCCATACGATTTCAGGATTTCCGTATTCTGCGCTTTGCGGCGTTCGATCTCAAGCAGCACCTTGGGGTGTATCACAGGGTCGTTAAAGAATTCATAATGCTCCACCGCTCTTTGATGTTCCTCCTCAGTGGTGGGTATGGTGCCGTTAATCTGGCTTTCTAGCATACCCTTCAATTCTTCGTCATCAGCTACAATATATAAGAATCCTTCATCAGCATTACCACAACCGCCAAAGCTTAAGTCTCTATCGAAATTGTTTATACAACAGTTATACCCTATTCTTTTGAGATAACTTAAGCTTGAGCGAATATCAACAGCGGTGCTAAGCTGTGGAAGAATATGCTTTCTCGTCAGTTCCAGCGTATAATTCACTGCATCGTACAATGAAGACTCACTATTCTCATCAAACATAAAATGACATATGCTTTGTCCATATTCTTTGTCATACTCAGATTTTGGGGTGGTCATCCAATAAAATTTAGCAATTGTATACAACCAGTCGCAATTATCTTTTGGCGACACACCCAAATCAATTTTATGCCTATAAACAGTGGCAATACCGCCTATAACATTAAATGCTTTCTTTCCCCGATCAGGGCACCACTCTTCCATATACGATATGATGTGAATAATTTCCCCTCCCGGAACAACCCTAACAAAATAAGGATATTTGCCCTTTATCAGCTTAAATCCAAGCGGTTCGAGAGCCTCACCGAATACCCGCTTAAATGCCGCTTTAAGCGTGACCCTTTTCCCTGCGGCATTTTTGAAGTAAAACGGCTGGACATTCTTATTTTCACCCGCCAAGTTCATCAGCTCATTGAAATCCGCGTAAATGTAATCCGGATCAATTTTGAGTTCCTCCGCCATCTCCACCAAAGTTTCCTCGACAAATACTGCATTTTTTGCCACTGTTTCGGAGAACTGCTCCCATGTTTTGCCTTCTGCCAGAAGCGGCTTCCAAAATTTCTGCTTTCCTCTTTTCGGTTTTTCAACGCCATATCCCGAGGTGTCCCCGACAGCAACCCCATCCTTGCCGCCGTTCGGAGCGAAAAGGTGAATATACGCAAAGTCGCTGTCTATCACATCCATCATAAACGCGCTTGTTTTCAGCGCCGCCGACATATTCATTGCGTCGTCACCCGCCTTCAGGCGGTCATCCTTGTAATCCTTGTTCACTAACGTAACCCAACCATCGCCGAATGCAAACACATACGACTGTTCCGCCTCGTCATCCGAACACGGCACAAACCCGTGATTTTTCATAATGCCACAGAAAGAATTTATAAACTCTATCCTTCCGACGTTATCTTTTACGTGTACTGTTGTTGAAAATCTACCCATAACGACCTCCTCAAAATTGTTATACTGTTACTGCTATATTATAACAAATTACAACTAATTTTTCAATTGATATGGGAAGATATGTAAATAAAAGCAGAAACAGCATAGACACATTCATTCAGTGCGTGGGCTTACAGAAGTTCCGGGAAATGCTCAAACACCGTGATTCCCTGCTGAACGCGAACCAGCAGACACTAATCGACGAGTACAAGCAGATAAACGCCGAGAAGCTCAAGGAGATACACAAGAAAATGCCCCTGGGCGGGTTGTCGTACTAATAATTAGAGATTAGCCTAATAGAGAGCATTATCTTGATTATTGTTACGACTCCGGTTCCGTCAATAAAAGAGCTTTGGCAAGTAGCAGTTGTAGATGATTTATCCAAAATACTGCTTTTGCGTGCCGAGTCCATATCAAAAAAACTAATAGCATACGCTGATACAGCGCATACAAAGAATACAACAAGCGCAAGAACAACCGATATATACTCACCTCCATTTTCTTTTTGAGGTTTCCCTCTATACAGTAAACAGCAATTTTCGACAGATACTTGCATATTTTCTTTTTCGAATCCTTTATTCTACTTTTTGCACAGTTTCAGCGGTCGATATCAGTTCATCTTGACCAATATTGTAACCTGACAAATAAATCACATAGTCGCCACAATCCCAAATTAACACGTTTATTCCATGATATGTTTGAAAAGTCAACCCTTTGCAGCCGTTTACTATTATTTCAGTAGGCATGGCCATAGCTTTCTCAGTATTAAGCCAACAGCTTTCACCTTGATAATGGTCTTTTATCGCTTGACTAAAGCCAAGCACGCGATTTCCATTGACTTCGTGATACTCAACCAGATATTCATATTCATTGTCAAGCAGGATATTCTCAGAATACCCGCTCAAATCAATGCCCAAGCGGTATTTATCCTCCAAAGTCGTCGGTGCGCCTTCAATATCCAATGCCACCAGAAAAGAATGCTCTCCCACGTCGTGGAGCTGAAATTTATCCCACATCTTATAGATGAGCAGGGTCGCTCCCGTAAGAAAAGCGAGCAGGATAACCGTGATAATCGCGAAAGTAACGGCTTTCCTAAGAGGGACACGCTTTGTTTCCCACTCTGAAACACCGCCCCCGAGCAGTTTCCTCATTCTTCTCCGAAACCGAAGCGAAAACCTGTGCTCGGGCATTCCGTCATACATGGCAAGCTCGGCGTCAAAATCGTTTTGGAGCGCTAGGGCTATAAGCTGATTGTTGTTCATTGGTTATTCTCCGTATGCTTTCGTGAAATGATTTTTCTTGCTCTGGATATTGAGGAATGCACCGTGTTTATCTTCATATCCAAAAGCTCCGATATCTCGCCCGCAGAGCAGTTTTCAACGAAGGACAGATACGCGATATCCCTTAACGCGGGCGAAAGAGCCTTGATGTTTTCGACTATCTCCTCATACGCCAGCTCGGATAACACGCTGTCCTCAACACTCATACCGTCAGGTGTTTCCTCGTCGAGCTCCGCTTGCCTGTTCGACTTCGAAACCATGTTCAGTGCAATGCCCCTCACTATAATAACAAGGTAAGACACGTTTTCCTTGCATGAATAGCTGCGGAATTTCGATAAATGGTTAATTACCCTCAAAAAAGCGTCGTGAACCGCATCCTCGGCGCTTTCCCTGTTGCGAAGAATCGCGTATGCCGTTTTGAACATAAGCTGTTTGTACTCATTGTAGAGAAACTCGACAAGCGCCTTGTCCTCCCCGCTGTTCATCATTGACAGATAGAATTGCAGCATATTGTTAACCCCATTCAATGTTAATATGATATATTTAATTATATCATTTCAACAATAAAAATGCAACGCCTTTCTCCGCATAGTCCAAAACATATAAAACTGCTGCCACTTAAGAAAAACGTGATGTTGTATAATAAAACTTGACACCCCACGCTCAAAAGAATATACTACGAACCCCCAAAAACGCAATGAGCCTGGCGGAGTAGATCCGGCAGCTTCGAAGCGAGGTAAAGCAGCTGAACAAAGAAAACAAACGTAGAATGGTTCGATAGGCTCTCAAATGTGGACGGCTGTGAAAATTCTCTTCAGCG
>ERZ773104.4537-NODE-4537-length-11470-cov-5.871485_pt1 | contig 11470 bp, 12 predicted proteins | sample MGYA00511920_ERZ773104 | MGnify/ENA primary metagenome ERZ773104 (study PRJEB29015, sample SAMEA2737857) | human gut metagenome | biome: human gut; feature: human-associated habitat; material: faeces | place: China | collected 2012 ...
CGGCGGGCCGCCAGACCGGCCCCGGCGCAGATGCCCAGCATGAGCCCGCCGGGCAGCAGGCTGGCCATGGTGGGACCAAGGCCCAGCTGGGCCACGCCGTAGGCATTGATCTCCAGCAGGACGAGGGTGGACAGGGTGTAGAAAAAGACATCGGCGCACAGGCACCAGAAGATGCCCCTGCGGGCGCGCAGGCGCCACAGATCACGGGCGGAATCCAGGGCCCCCAGCCAGGGGAAGGGCGGCAGCTCTTCCTTGCGGGCGGCAGCGGGCCGGTAGGGGATGAAGAATACGGAAAGCAGGCCCAGCACCGCCACGCCCACGGCCACGGCAGCCACCAGCCAGCGTCCGAAGGGGATCTCCGTGGCGAGCCACTGCCGTTCCAGGGCCCCGCCCGCCAGCGTGATGCCCAGCAGGATGGACGCCGTGGTGGCCAGCTTGAACAGGGCGTTGACGCGGGGCACGTCCTCGCGGGCGAACAGTTCCGGCAGGGAGCCGTTGAGGGCCGGGCTGAACAGGGTGGCGCTGGCCCCCATACAGAAGAGCATGGCCAGCATGCCGCTCCAGTGCAGCTGGAGCAGCCCCCAGCCCCCGGCCAGCATGGCACACACTTCCAGGGCCTTGGCCGCCAGAACCAGGCGGCACTTAGGGTAGCGATCGGCCAGCCAGCCCGCCCAGGCGGAGAACAGGACGAAGGGCAGCGAAAAAAGCACGGTGCCCCAGGCCTGCACGGCCGTATGGCCCATACTCACGGCCAGCAGCAGGATGGCCTGCTTGAAGAAATTGTCGTTGAAGGTGCCGAGGGTGTAGCTCACCCCCAGCGAGACGGTCTGTCGCAAAAATCGCCTGCTCATGCGCACTCCTTGCAGCACCCGTGCATGGCGGCGATCCCTGCCCAAGCCTCTGCCCGCTCAGGGCGGGCTCAGGAACGCTCGCCCTGCTCCGCGGCCAGCTCGGCCAGTGCGTAATCCCGCACACGGTCGAGCATCTCCAGGGCAAAGGGCAGGTCGCGCCGGTAAAGCACTTCCTTGCCCTGCCGCCGGGGGATCAGCAGCCCGGCCCGTACGAGGACGTTCACATGATGGCTCACGGCCGTGCGGCTCAGGCCCACGGTGGCCACAAGGCTGCTGAGGCTGATGCTCTCCCCGGGCTCGAAAAGCAGGAGGATCCTCTGCCGGGTGGCGTCCCCCATGGCGGAAAAGACCCGCGCCACGCGTTCCCAGTCGTCCGGCAGGGCGGTGATATACGAGGAATTCATGCCCATTGGTGTAGACGCTGGGAAAGTATGCTGTCAACATCAAACTAAAAAAGTAGTTTCATTGTGTCAACTAAAAAACTAGTTTTATAGTTTTATCAGCAAGCGGCCTGCGCTTCCCGTCCCGGCGTATGCCCTTGCAGCCAAAGGGGATTCCGGCGCAGAGCGCATAAAAACAGGGCAGCGCGGACCGGAGCCGCACTGCCCTCGTGGACATATAAGGATAAAGGGTCCTGCCGTTCCCGCTCCTGAGCCGCCGCCTTGCCAACGGCCCCGGAAGGACGGGCAGCGGCAACCGGAGGTCTGTCACATCCATACCGGGGCATCCCGCGGCCTGCACCGGACATATCCCGCTACGGCGCGCTTCCCCGGGCCGCGTCCGCCACCACGGTCTCAAGGGATCAGGCCAGAGACGCTGACGACAGCCGCTCCATGGGCAGCCGTTCCGGCAACTCCTGCGGCAGGGAAAGGCGCAAGGCCCTTCCTCCGTCCAGAGCCACGGCCAGTATGGCACGGATGCGCACTTCGGCCCGGCCCGGCTCCTCCGTCAGGGCCCCCAGACACAAGAAAAAGGCCAGACCTTCGGCCGGACAGCTCCCCAGCAGCGCGTGCTCGGCCGCTGTCAGTCGCAAGGGGCTGGCGCAGCCCAGAGCACAGGCTTCGCCCAGCAGCAGGCCTTCTTCCGGATGCCCGGCCGGATGCAGCACGCCCACAGGGCTCTCCGGCGCCCGGCGCCAAAAATGGAAGTCCGACGTTCCGGGAAAATCATCCAGACCGGCCGGGAGATGCCACCGCACCGGGATCGCCTCCCCCGCCGGGGACAGGGACGGGAACATCAGCACGGCATCTTCCGCCTCCGGCATATCAGCGTGACGGCTCACGCGCCCGCCCCTGCCGGCTTTCGGACCATCTCCTGCCCCATGGCGAAGGCCTGGCGGCAGTCCTGCGGGAAGTGCTCCTCGCGCCGGCGCCGCTTGTCCGCCTCGGAAAAACGGTCGGCCACATATCTGGCGTAGTCGTCGAACTGCCAGGTATCGGTCACATACTGGACGGAGGGCGTGCTGAAGATGCGCCCCAGATAGCCTTCCATGACGGCCAGGGCTTCGGGGTAGCCGTGCTGCCGCATGGTGTCCGCATCCACGTTCATGGTGTAGATGCAGGCCATTGCCAGACGACGGGGCGCGATGGTGCTGCGCTGGCGGTCATAGACCAGATAGGGGAAGCACAGGCGCTCCTGGAAGGAACGCATGGCGCCCGTCACATTGCCGAAATAGACAGGACTGCCCAGGACAAGGCCATCGGCCTTTTCCAGCGCGGCCAGCACGGGCGTGAGGTCGTCCTTCAGGGCACAATGCCCGTATGAGGCCCCGCCCCGGAGCTTGCAGGCAAAACAGCTGCGACAGCCCGAAGCCCGCAGATCGTACAGATGGATCAGCTCCGTATCCGCCCCGGCGCTGCGTGCCCCTTCCAGAAAATGTTCCAGCACCGTGGCCGTATTGCCCGTTTTGCGCGGGCTGCCGTTGACGGCGAATATCTTCATGGCATCGTGCCTCCGGTTCAGGCGGCCTTCGCGCCGCTGCTGTTACGGGCCAGGGTACAACCCACGGCCAGCAGGCTCAGGATACCGAACAGCACCATGTCCACCCGCATGCAATGCAGGAAGGCGTCGATATTGTCCGTGCCCACCGGTTCATGGCCTAAGAAAAGGCTCAGGGTCAGGGTGATGATGGTCAGGTTGCCCAGCATGCCGGCCGTGCGCACCGTGCCCACCAGCCCGGAGGCCTGCCCCACCCGCTGCGGTCCGGCCGCTTCGAGGATGATGGTGGTATTGGGCAGGGCGAACAGGCTGACGCCCGCGCCGATAAGGCATTGCGCGCCCACGATGACCCAAAGCGAGGAATCCATGTCCAGGAAGGCCGCACTCAGCAGGCCCAGGCCGCAGAACACCGTCCCGACGGTACTGATGAGGCCCTGGTCATAGCGGTCGCAAAGGCGGGCGGCCAGCGGGCTGGACAGGGACTGCACAGCGGCCTGGAGCGCCAGCATCAGACCGGCTTCCTGCACGCTGAAGCCCCGCCCCACCTGCAGGTAGAGGCTGAAGAAAAAGACCATGCCGAAAAAGGAACAGTAGTTGACGAAGGCCGCCACCAGCGACAGGCTGAGGACCCTGTTCCTGCGCAGCAGACGGACGTCCACCATGGGGAAGGGGCTGCGCAGCTCACGCCAGACGAAACAGGCCAGCAGCACGAGACAAAGCAGGAAGAGCCCCCCGCCCACCAGATGATCGTCCGCGATACAGGAAGCCCCAAAGGTCAGCCCCGCCATAGAGCAGACAGCCCGGCACGTCGAAGGGTTCCTTGTCGGCGGTGCGCCACTCCAGCGGCACCCGGAAGATCATGATGCACATGGCGGCCAGCGCGGCCAGGCCCGTGCCCCAGAACAGCCAGCGCCAGCCCAGCCAGCCGGCCACGAGACCGCCCACCGGCGGCCCGCAGGCGATGCCCGCATAAACGGCCACATTGCTGAGGCCCAGATAACTGGCCCGCATCTCCTTGGGCGCGGCGGAGGCCAGCAGGGCCAGGCTGGACGAACTCAGCATGGCGGCCCCCATGCCCTGGAACAGGCGCAGGCCGATGAACACGTCGATGTGAGGGATGAAGCCCAGCACCAGAGCCAGCACACTGAACAGGCTCAGGCCAAAAAGGAAGACACGGCGCCGTCCGTAGATGTCGCCCAGGGTGCCGCCGGCCAGCTGGAACACCACCAGCCCCAGTGTATAGACGGCCCCCAGCAGGCTGAGCTCACGCGCACTGGCCCCCAGGCTTTCCCCCAGGGGCGGCAGGACGGCGTTGACCCCGGCCACCATGAACGGCATGAAGAATTGCGCCGCGCAGACAGCCAGCAATAACCAGCGATGTTCTTTTGCGATACTCATAGACAACCCTAAAACCGGAGAGCGGGGGTGGTCAACAGGATACGAAATCGTGAAAAAAAGAACAGTTACGACGAAGCGCCCGGGGCTTCCGTGGTCGACGCCTTACCGTGACGCCAGAACGGACAGCCGGAGGACCTGGAACAGACCTTGCCGTTACGGAGACTGCCTCCTCGCGCGGCTGCCCGCACGGGCATGGACAAAAAAAGAGCGGGAAGGGAGCATGTCCCTTCCCGCTCTTTATCAGGGAACCGCGGGCTATCCCGGCAGCCCCTTCGTATGCACTGATCACGGCCTCCCCGGCGGGGATGGCCTACAGGCCCGCTTCTTCCACCAGGCGCAGACACATCTCGGACTTGTTGAGGCTGTACAGATGGATGCCGGGCGCGCCGCAATCCAGCAGCTGCCGGATCTGGCGGGCGGCAAAGCGCAGGCCCGCTTCGCGCACGGCCTCCACACCGCCTTCGTTGTGGGCCGCTTCCAGTTCCAGATAGAGCTTGCCCGGGATGTTGGCCCCGCACAGCGACAGCACGCGGCGCAGGGAGTCGAAGCTCTGGATGGGCAGGATGCCCGGGATGACCGGCGTTTCCAGCCCGGCCGCCCGCAGCGAGCTGACCAGGGACTCATACTCGCGCACATCGAAGAAAAGCTGGGTGATGACGAAATCCGCTCCGGCGCGCAGCTTTTCGGCCAGATAGGCCCGGTCTGCCGCAAAGGTGGCCGCATCGGGATGGGGCGCGGGATAGCCCGCCACGCCGATGCCCAGATCAGGATGCTCCGAACGCAAGAAATGCACGAGGTCGCGGGCATTGTGGAAATGCCCCTTGTTCCAGTCCCAGTCGCTCACGCCGCGCGGCGCGTCACCGCGCAGGGCCAGCACGTTGTGGACCCCGGCAGCGCGCAGATTGCCCACGAAATCGCTGATGGCCTGCGGCTCGGCGCCCACACAGGTCAGATGCGCCATGACGGTGAAGCCCCGGCGGGCCAGTTCCGCCGTGACGTTCAACGTGTTCTGCTGTTTGCCGCCTCCCGCACCGTAGGTGACGGACAGGAAAAGGGGGTCGATCGAGCGCAGGCGCTCCACGGTCTCGTAGAACTCCGGCAGATGACTTTCCGCGGCAGGGGGGAAAAATTCCAAAGAAACAAAAGGCTTGGTTGTCTGGCGGAGAGCCTGGGCGATCTGCATGACAAAACTCCTGGGAACTGTGGATCAAAAAAACGGTTTCGATGCATCCAACTATATCAATATAACTTGATAAGTCAATATAGTTTGTTTGCCCCCTCCCGCCACCATCCTGATGCTTGCCAAAAAAACAAGGGCGCTCTATGTCAGCAGGTATGGACGCTTCGGTCGCACCCGCTTTTTGTCATCCCGCATCCTTTGCCGCTCTGCTCCGCCACAGACAGCATGCCCTCCTTGCCTGCTGTCTCCGCCCGTTGTGCCTGCTGCTCTGCCTTCTGATCTTCTGCCCTGTCAAAGCCGGAGCGGAAGGGGATATTCCGCCCGCTCCCCCTGCGCCTTCCCTGAGCCTGGAACTGGAGCAGCTCGACCTTTCCGGGCTGCCCGGCCTGCCGCCCCTGCCCGCCGAAGACGAGGTCCTGCCCGCGGCCGCCACCCATAGCCTGCCGCTCACGGAAGAGGCCCCGGCAGCCGTCGGCGATGCCGAGGCCGATGCGGCCCTGCCGGAAGCTCCCCGCTGGAATGCCCTGGAAGAAGGGCTCGAGTATGCGGAGTTCTCCCTGCAATCCGAAGCCGGGCAACAGGCTTCCCTGACCGTCCTGCGCATCGACCCGGAGCTGTTCGATTTTCGCCTCTATGCCAGCGCGGCCCACAAGCATCCGGCCCTGACCCTGGGCCAGTGGGCCGACAGCCATGACCTGGTGGCCGCCATCAACGCCAGCATGTATCTTCCCGACGGCGTCACCAGCACGGGCTACATGCGGCAGGACGACTACATCAACAACAAGCGCCTGGTCCGTCGCTTCGGCGCCTTTTTCGTGGCCGGTCCCCGTCAGGAGGGCCTGCCCCGCGCCGACATCCTGACCCGCGAGGATCCCCAGTGGCAGGAATTACTGGAGCAATACCGCCTGGTCATCCAGAACTACCGCATGATCAATGACGAGCGCCGCATCCTCTGGTCTCCCGGCGGTCCCCTGTACGCCATCTCGGCGGTGGCCGAGGACGGGGCGGGCAAGATCCTTTTCCTGCATTGCCGCGAACCGCTGGAAGCCTACAGCTTTGCCCACGCCCTGCTCCACCTGCCCCTGGATGTGCGCACCGTCATGTATGTGGAGGGCGGCATGCAGGCCGGGCTGGTGATCCGCTCCCCCGGGCTGCACCAGGAATTGCGCGGCCGGCACCTGGCCGATTTCTGGGTCACGGGCAATGTGCGGGCCCAGCTGCCCAATGTGCTGGGCATCCGGCGCCGTCATGCCCCGGCCCTTCCGCACTGCCCCACCATGCTCCAGCAGACGGCCGCCCCCGCCGCTGCCGCCGACTGATGGGGGGAACACACCAGATATACAGACTTTTTTCTCTGCATCCTCTGGGACAGGATGGACACGGCTTTTGTGAAAAAGTTCTTTATTAAGAAAAATTACTATTATAGTCGGAAAACCTCTTTACAGCGGGGCCGTCTTGGTTCAAAGTAGCTCCGTCGGAAGGAGTTCCGGCAACATGCAAACACCGATCCCAACTGTCCGGCTGCGGACAAAGGTAGACAAATATCATGCCGAACCAGCTTGAAGTTTATAAGTGCACCCATTGCGGCAACATCGTTGAAGTCATCCATGGCGGCGGCGCCAGCCTGGTCTGCTGTGGCGAGAACATGAAGCTCATGAAGGAAGGCTCCACCGACGGCGCCATGGAAAAGCACGTGCCCGTGATCGAAAAGATCGAAGGCGGTTACAAGGTGACCGTGGGCAGCGTGGCCCATCCCATGGACGAGAACCACTACATCGAGTGGATCGAGCTGCTGGCCGACAACCAGAGCCTGACCTGTTTCCTGAAGCCGGGCGACAAGCCTGAAGCGGTGTTCAAGACCGACGCCGAAAAGGTCACCGCCCGCGAATACTGCAACCTTCACGGCCACTGGAAGGCCGAAAACTAGGCTCATAAGGAGAGACACCATGAAATACGTTTGCAGCGTGTGCGGTTACGAATACGATCCCGCCGAAAACGACAACGTGCCCTTCGACCAGCTGCCTGATGACTGGACCTGCCCCGTCTGTGGCGTGAGCAAGGACCAGTTCGAACAGGCCTAAGCCCTGTTTCTTCCGCCCTTTCCGCCTGCCCTGCCGCCCTGCGGCAGGGCAGGCTCGTTTATGCCCTGTGCGGCATCCTGACCGTGAACAATATCCCCTAATGGAGAATTTTCATGCAGCCCGTTGAAATCAAAAAAGATATTTTCTGGGTCGGTTGCGTGGACTACGACCACCGTGACTTCCACGGCTATTCCCGCTCCCCCGAAGGTTCCACCTACAACGCCTACCTGATCCGCGACGAAAAGAACGTCCTGATGGATACCGTGTATCCCGGCTGGGCCGGCAACATGCTGTGCCGCATCGCCAAGATCATGGATCCCGAAAAGATCGACTACATCGTCTGCAACCATATGGAACCCGACCACGCCGGCAGCCTGGCCGAAGTGGTGGCCCGCGTGAAGCCCGAAAAGATCTTCGTCTCCACCCTGGGCTACAAGTCCATGCAGGGCTACTTCGACTGCAAGGACTGGCCCATCGAAGTGGTCAAGAGCGGCGACAAGCTGAACATCGGCAAGCGCAACATCATCTTCCAGGAGACCCGCATGCTGCACTGGCCCGACAGCATGGTCTCCTACATCCCCGAAGACAAGCTGCTCATCAGCAACGACGCCTTCGGCCAGAACATCGCCACCAGCTACCGCTATGCCGATGAGCACGATCAGGGCGACTTCGTGCGCGCCATCAAGGAATACTACTACAACATCGTGCTGCCCTACTCTCCCCAGGTGCTGAAGACCCTGCCCATCGTGGAGAGCCTGGACATCGACATGATCGCCCCTGACCACGGCCTGATCCACCGCGGAGAAAAGTCCGTGAAGTTCATCGTGGACATGTACCGCCAGATGGCCGAACAGAAGCCCCAGCAGCGCGCCATGGTGATCTACGACACCATGTGGCATTCCACCGAAAAGATGGCCTATGCCGTGTGCAGCGGTCTGGAAGAAGTGGGCGTGCCCACCCGCCTGATGTCCGTGAAGAGCAACCATCACAGTGAGATCATGACCGAACTGGCCAACTGCGGCGCCGTGATCGCGGGCTCCCCCACCCACAACAATACCATCATGCCCCTGATGGCCTCCACCCTGACCTACATGAAGGGCCTGCGTCCCCAGAACCGTGTGGGCGGCGCCTTCGGTTCCTTCGGCTGGTCCGGCGAATCCGCCAAGGTCCTGCACGAGATGCTGGCTTCCATGGGCATGGACATGCCCGCCGATTTCGTGAAGTGCAACTGGACCCCGCGCCACGAAGCCCTGCGCGCCTGCGTGGAACTGGGCAAGACCGTGGGCGAGGCCCTGAAGAAGAAGTGCCAGGGCGAATAAGCCCCGCATCCTTCCGAATGCCCTACGGCGTCCCCAGACGGGGACGCCGTTTTTTTATGCCCTGCGTGAAGCGGCCAAGAACCCGCGTCCCATCCCCTCGGCCTCTCCGCAAGCGGGAGCGCACAACGCCATGAGGGACGGCCTGTCACGTCGGCTTCCTCAAACATCACCGCAATGCGGCAAAAGGACAGCGTATCACCATCGCCTCCTGTCCTCCGGCCCGGCAAAAAAGCAGACACGGCTCCTGCCCGTATCCCGGACGTCTTCCCCCCAGCATGCCCCCACGCCTCCTGCAGGAGGCCTCTCCCTTATGCAGGGCCGCGCTGCAAACAGGGAAGCCCAACGCAAAAAGGCCGGAGCCTCAAGGGCTCCGGCCTCCGGTTGTCCGTTATCAAAAAATGCTAGCGTCCGCTTTCGCGTTCTTCCTGACAGGCGCGGCACAGACCGACGCCGGGCAGGGCCTCCAGACGCTTCTGGGGGATGGGCTCGCCGCATTCGCGGCAGCAGGCCACGCCGTCGATCCAGTCGGGACCGCCCTGGTCCATGGCAGCGCGGGCGCGGGAGAGGGCAGCTTCACGGTCCAGACGTTCAAGTTCAGTGGCCTGGTCAAAAACATCCATGCATCTGTCTCCTTAAAGCAAGCGGCAATCCCGCATGAGCCGGGATTGCCGTAGTGGATTGGTGCGGGCCTGTGTAGCACAGGCGCCCCATCCTGTAAAGAGTCCGCCCGCAGACCCAAAGAAAAAATCAGGGCCGGCGGGCCCCCGAGAGGGCCGTACTGAGGCTGCCCTCTCAAAAATGCAACAAAGAGGCTCCCGCACCGGCCGGCGGCACGGGAGCCAGGATATGCGTCGGAAAACGCCGGTCTACTTCGCCGTGCGCAGGATGTCTTCCAGCGTATCGATGAAGGCGTCGAGGTCGGCCTTGTCGATGGTCAGGGCGGGCAGCAGACGCAGGGTCACGCCGTGGCTCAGGTTGCAGATGAAGCCGCGGGCGATGAGTTCGCGCCACACGGCGGCGGCATCCACCGCCAGCTCGATGCCGATCATCAGGCCCAGGCCGCGCACTTCACGCACGGTACCGGGCAGCTTGTCCTGGATGGCGCGGACGCGGTCCATCACATGCTTGCCCAGCTCGGCGGCACGGTCGGCCAGCTTGTCGCGGAGCATGATCTCCACGCACTTGGCCGCCACACCGGAGGCCAGCGCGCCGCCGCCAAAGGTGGTGGCATGGCTGCCGGCCTCGAAGCCCTTGGCCATCTCATCGGTGGCCAGCATGGCGCCCATGGGCAGGCCGTTGGCCAGGGACTTGGCCATGCTGATGGCGTCCGGGGTCAGGCCGTGCTGCTGGAAGGCCCAGAAGGTACCGGTACGGCACAGACCGGCCTGCACTTCGTCGCAGATGAAGAGGATGTCGTGCTTGCGGCACAGGGCCTCCACACCGCGCAGGTAATCGCCCGGCAGGGGCACGATGCCGCCTTCGCCCTGCACCACTTCCACCAGCACCGCCGCCGTGGCGGGCGTGATGGCGGCTTCCAGCGCGGCCAGGTCATTGGCGGGCACCTGCTTGAAGCCTTCGGGCAGCGGCGTGAAACCGTCGCTCAGGCTCTCGCGGCCCGTGGCGGCCAGCGCACCGAAGGTACGGCCGTGGAAGGAGGACTTAGCGGTGATGATGGTCCAAGCGTCGGGACCGATGTTCTCGATGCCCCACTTACGGGCGATCTTGATCATAGCCTCGTTGGCCTCAGCGCCGGAGTTCTGATAGAAGACCTTATCCATACCGGTGGCCTCGCAGATCTCCTTGGACAGGAGGACCTGAGGAACGGTGTAGGGATAGTTGAAGGTCTGCATCAGGGTAGCGCACTGCTCCTGAACGGCAGCGACAACCTTGGGGTTGCAGTTGCCCAGGGAGTTAACGGCGATACCAGCATAGAAGTCCAGGTAGGGCTGGTCGTTCTCGTCATACATATAGACGCCCTCGGCCCAGTCAGCCAGGAAGTCCATACGCTCATAGGTCTCGATCTGATACTTCTGGGCCATTGCCTTCACGTCGGCAACAGTCAGGCCAGTGTCTTTCAGTCTCATGATGAAATTCCTCCCATTCAAAAATTGAGATGTAAAATAGGGATTTCCAAGCCCGCCCGCAGGTGGGGCTTGGTATTCTCAACAGCCGGCTACTCAACCCGCCTGTTTTGAATCAGATGCCAGAGAACTTGTTTTTCAACGCATCCCCTGTAACTTGTGACTATAATAACACCAATTTCCCAAAAATGAAATGCACCTTTTGCACAAATTATTCCCGGCTATTTCTGGCGAAAACGCCTCCTCGGGCGCAAGATTTCATGCATTCTTGACCGCGTTTTTTCCCCTTCTTTTCGTTTCCTTGGATTTTTCCTGGTTTTTATTCCTCGGAACGAATTTTTTTGCCCTTTTCCTTCCGTTTTTTTTCGAATTTTTTACGGAAGATCCGCCCTTTTTAACTTCGTCGTTTTGCACAAGCGGCATTTTTCTACTCTTGTCGCTCTTTGTTCTTTTTTTCTCTGCAGTTTTTGGACACCCCCGGGCCTGCGCGTTGCTTTTCCCCCAGGTTCTTGTTACAATGGGGGAGATTGTAAAAAAGGAAGTGAACCACGGATGGATCTGAAACAAATTACCCACGCGGACAACGTCCGCCTCTCCGACGACGGCCGCGCCGTCCGCATCC
>ERZ773104.4541-NODE-4541-length-11463-cov-5.384905_pt1 | contig 11463 bp, 12 predicted proteins | sample MGYA00511920_ERZ773104 | MGnify/ENA primary metagenome ERZ773104 (study PRJEB29015, sample SAMEA2737857) | human gut metagenome | biome: human gut; feature: human-associated habitat; material: faeces | place: China | collected 2012 ...
ATAACCTCCTGTGCGTCCATGTATGTGTCATTTACACTTAAAATTATGCACTCCAACGCGCCGTGCCGTACTCCATGCCTTTGCGGTATTTCTTGGCGTTCTTCTGCTTGGAGTAGACCACCAGCCGGATAATCACGGCTGCGGCAAGCCCAATCAGCAGATCGGTGGGATGGAAGCTGGGGGCGGCGCTGGCAAAGGCAGCGGAGAAGCCCTGCCCGATATGCAGCAGCTTTGCAGACAGATCCGCCCCCTGCGCCAGCCGGAACGCCTGTCCGACCTTTCCAAACAGATAGACAAAGGCAAGATATGGGAGATGGAGTATGATTTGCTTTTTGATTTCCGGCTTCATCGGTCGATCCCCCTGTCCATATTTTTCACCTTGTCCCGCTTGGCGGTCTGCGCGGCTTCGGCTTTCTTCTCGGCAAGGTCGCGCCGCACGGAGGGCTTGCGCTCCTTATCCAGCTTTTTCTTGGAAAACTCCCGAAACGCCGCCGTCAGCACGTCCGCGTCCCGTCCCTTGAAAAACACAAGGTATCGGTCATCTGCCTTTTTCAGCGCAAAGTCAATGCCGTATTTCTTCGCCGTGCTTTCAAAGGCTTTGATATTCGCATCGGTGATTTCGATATTGGAAACGCCCGTGCCGTGCCGCATAAGCTGTTTCAGCGTTTGCTTGCCGTGATGGGGCGTGTCCCTTGCCTTGCGGTAGAGCTGCAAGAGCTTCCGCAGCGCGGCTTGCAGCATCTTTCCGTCCAGCTTTGCTGCCTTGATTGCAAGGGCAATCGTCTTTCGGGTTACTTCTTCCTGCAACGGTTATCACTCCTTTCGATTTTTCTGCCGCAGTCAGGGCGGGCGCACCCGCCAGATCAGCCATATTCTCATAGGCTTTCGTCAGGCGAACAGGAATAGTCCGGGATGCCCGATTTCGGCTTGCCCCAATCAGGGCTTGCCATGTCGTGCGCGACGAGGGCGGTATAGTAGTTGTCGATGGTAGACGGAGCGTTGAACAGCACCGCCCGCAGATATTGCTTGATATTGCGGATCTTCGTGGTGTTCTCCCGCATACAGTCCATGACAAACTCGATGTGGCTGCTGTTCAGCTTCAAGAATTTACTCTTTACCAGCTCGGCGGGGTAATCATCGCCAGCGATGCGGAGCGTCTTTCGCGCAGAGCAGACAGTTTCCAGCATGAGGTCTACGATCTCGTCCAAACGCTCTTTGTCCATTTTCGGGTTCTGCGTGAGCGTGTCATACTCGATATTCTCCATGATGATTTCACGGTAAATATCTACGGCACTCTGTTTGAACGCTTCCGTTCCTTTCCGTTCCAGCGTAGCTCTGCAAGGTGAGAGGTCAGGGGAAAGGATAGGAAAGGAATCGGTATTTGATAGATCTGTAATTGATTTTTCTTTCTTTGGTAAGTTAGTTCTTGATCTATCTTTATTTAATTGCGTTGGATTTTCCGACGTCGGATTATCCGTTGTCGGATTTTCCAATATCGGGTTATCCGCTGTTGGATTTTCCAATACCGGGCAATCCAATTCCGGCGGCTGCGGCTGTTCGTAAATGGTGTACTCGATAGCGGTCATTTTGCCTTTCTCGTCGCGTCCCTGCCGCCTTGTGATATATCCGGCTTTTTCAAGCTCCCAAACGGCGGTACGGATAGCGTCGATACTTTCCCGGTTGATGTAGGACAGCCCCGAAAGGGTATAATCCCAATCCTCCGGCAGGGACAGCATTTGAGATAACAGCCCCTTTGCCTTTAAGGAAAGCTCCTTATTGCGTAAGTGGTGGTTGCTCATTACGGTGTAGCCTGTGTTGCGTTCCACACGGAAAACTGCCATAGCTTCATCACTCCTTTGCTTTAGATTTGTTGCGCAGTAGAACGCGGATTTTGAGGGGTAAGGTATCTTTTCCTTGCTTCCTCTGTTTTGCGTTCTGTAAGCCCGATAAATCAAGGCTTTTTTTGCCCCTACTGCGTAACATGAGGGCATAAAAATAGCGGCGTTCCTGTTCTCCCAGTGAGAGAGTGAGAAACGCCGCTGTGCGGGTCGCTATTTCATTTCTTCTGCTATCAGTTCTTGCATGACTTCTCCAAAGTCTGCCATGAAAGAAAAGATGAAGTATTCCAAAACGTCGGGGTCTGCGTCCATAGGCTCGGCTTCCTCTGAAAAAGGCAAGCCCATTAGCCCATAAAGCAGTTTGATGATTTTGAACAGCTTGCCCCGGTCGGTGGGGTTGTTCATGGTTACAAGTACGTTGGTAAGGCGGTTGATTGTTTCCATGTCGCCGCCTGTCGTTACCCATACCATTTCCGCGAACGGCTGCGTGATTGCCCCGGCGACAAGGTTTATCTTATCCTTGCCGATTTCGCCGGACGGAAGTATAATACCCTTAGTCAAAAGTTCGTTTTTCATGTCGTCCTCCTTATATTCTGTGGTGCTAAAATGGTGCCCGGTCTTACAAAAACACCTTATGCGGAGATATGACAAGAAAAATGAAGATATGCGGAAAACCTTGATTTTAAGCCATTTTCACATTGGTTTATAAACATTTGTGAGGACTTATAAAAGGTTTTGCGTCTATCAAATCAATAAAAAATGCACTTTCAGATATCAATTCTGCTTATATTTTTACCTATCGTATCTGTTGGTTTTATGATTCGCTATCCAAAAACACGGTTCGGCCGTCGATCCGGTCGCCCTCTACCGTTAATATACCGTAGGTAGGCCGCAGGCCCTTGCCCACAGTTCCCGGATTCAGGAACAGCGTTCTGCCCCGCTTGTCCACCAAAGGCTTGTGGGTATGGCCAAACAGAAAGGCATCTAAATGGTCCTGCTCTGCCTTCAAGCCCGCCGTCAGCAGGGAGGTTTTTACGCCGCAGGTGTGGCCGTGGCAGATCAACACACGGCAGTCCCCTAAAAACAGCAGTTTTTCCGCCGGCTCCTCCGGACGGCAGTCACAATTTCCGGGAACGTGCTCCATGGGAATGTCCGGATACCGTTCCGCCAGCCGTTCCGCATCCCGCCAGCAGTCCCCCAGATGGAGGATCATGTCGGGCTTTTCCCGTTCAACCGCCTCCTCCATATTGGATATATTTCCGTGGGAATCCGAAAGCACCAGAATGTTCATAGCAGTCTCCTCTTGTGTGGCATATTCATAGTCAAAAACAGTATACCCTGTTTTTTTCGCCGGTGCAAGGGCCGTTGCGGAACCCGGTGAAGTATGCTATACTGCTGAGGAAAAAATCAGGACGCCGCAGAGCGGGAAAACGAGGTAATCATGGGACATTTCGATCATCTGAATGTGGCCTTCTTCACAAAAGCCGCTATTTACCCCGGCAGCATCGGCACCTTCCGCTACCGTTTTCAGCGGGAGGGCTGGACGGACGGAAAGGGCACTCTCACTGTCTGGGTCTACGAGAACACCAGCTTCGAGCTGGCCAAGGATGTGGAATCCCAGACCTTCCCGTGGACGGAGGAGGGCGTGGAGCAGGTGAAGGCGTGGCTGGAGGAAAAGTTGGCGGAACGGGGCAGCCAGCCCTATTCCATCCCCTACCCCGCCCCTAAAGCGGAATGATATGTACTGGAATGACCTGAACTCCCGGCTAAAGGCGGAATACGGCTGCAAGGTCTACAAGCTGGCCCTGTCCTCCGGGTGCTCCTGCCCCAACCGGGACGGGACGCTGGACACGCGCGGCTGCATTTTCTGCGACGGCGCAGGTGCGTTCGCGGAGGCCGGAGCCATCCCGGATCAGCTGGCAGCCGCCAGACTGCGGGTAGCCGCCAAGGCTGGGACCGATGCGAAATACATCGCCTACTTCCAGTCCTTCACCAACACCTATGGGAATGTTGACCGCCTGCGGCGACTGTTCCAGGCGGCCATAGAGCCGGAGGATGTGGTGATCTTATCTATCGCCACCAGGCCGGACTGTCTGGGGCCGGATATTCTGGGCCTATTGGAGGAGCTGAATCGCATCAAGCCGGTGTGGGTGGAGCTGGGCTTGCAGACGATCCACTCGGAAAGCGCCCGGTATCTCCGCCGGGGCTATGACCTGCCGGTATTCGACCGGGCGGTGAAGGATCTGAAAGCCATCGGCGTGACGGTCATTGTCCATCAGATCTTGGGGCTTCCCGGCGAAACACCGGAAATGATGGCGGAGACCGCCCGCTATATCGGTCAAAGTGGGGCGGAGGGCGTGAAACTCCATCTGCTCCACGTCCTCCGGAACACGGATCTGGCGGCGGAGTGGCAGGCAGGCCGGGTGCAGACGCTGGAATTGGAGGAATATATTTCCATTCTGGAGCTGTGTCTGCGGAATCTTCCACCGGAAACAGTCATCCACCGCCTCACCGGGGACGGCGCGAAGCGGGACCTGCTGGCTCCCCTGTGGAGCGGAGATAAAAAGCGGGTACTGAACGCCATTCATCAGGCATTTCTGAGAGACAATCTGATTCAGGGCAGCACCCTATAAAAACGTTCGCCGTATGGACCTCCATACGGCGAACGTTTTTAATATTCACTTTGCTTCTTCCGTGCAGACCTTGACGCCGGCGATGGCCATGGCGAAGGTGAACCAGAAAATGACCAGCACGCGGGGATAGTTCCACAAGAAATCCGCCAGACCGCAGACCATCGCGCCGCACATGGCAGACGCAGCGGCGGCTGCTACCGTCCTCCCCACGGAGGGACCGCTATGCCGGACCGCTCGGGCGGCGTTTTTGATATTCCACAGCATGGAACCCACAAAACCGGTGACGCCCAGCAGGCCCATCTGGATCCAGACTTCTAAATAGAAATTGTGGGAGTGGACAAAGGGAGCCTTGTCATGATACAGGTTGAACTCCCGGATGTATGTCTGGGTGGCGGCGGTGCCGAGGCCCGCTCCGGTGAGGGGGGAACGGCGGATGACCTCAATGGCCGCCTTGTAAAGAGAGACCCGGCTGGAGGTGGAGGAGTCCGCCGTATTGGTAATGGTGTGGATGCGGTTCAGCACCGTGGTGGGCAGGAAGGGCACCGCCAGTACGCACAGCAGGATAAAGGCTGGGATCAGCTTCGGCTTCCAGAAAAATACAAATACCGCCATGGAAACGGCCAGCCCCACCCAGCTTGCCCGGGAATAGGTCATGGCCATGGCCATGCCGCCCACGCAGAAGATACCGGCGCAGATGACTTTCCACTGCCAGCGCTTTGCCGTAAGGAACAGGGCCAGCACCAGCGGCAGCAGCAGCAAAAGCACCTGTGCGAAGGTGTTTGGATTGTCGAAAATGGAAAAGACCCGCCCCGGCATACCGGCGTTGACCTTCAGATCCACATAGGAAGGATTTACCTTCACGCCCTGAATCCGCTGGACAATACCGTAAGCGCCTGTTGCGCCCACACAGACCGCCGCCCCGGCACACAGCCGCTTCAGGTCCTCCCCATTCCGCACGGCACTGACGGTGATGACCACCAGCAGCGCTGCCGACACATGGTAGATCAAAAACCGGGCGGACAGCCCCGGCGCATAGGAGAAGGTCACGGCCAGCGTCACCGCAGCCAGCATCAGCGCCGGATAGAAGCCGATCCGGGCCACATCCAGACGGCGGCCCGTCCGCATAGCCCCGGCGTAAAACAGCAGCAGCAGCAAAACGCCGGTCATAAAGCTATATGCGTTGTTCCAGCGCTCGTAGGGGATGCACCACAGCGCCGCGATGCACCAGAACTGGGCAATGGAGGCACTGTCTCCCATGTCAAAGGCCAGTCGTGCGAAAAAGCTGTCCTCAAAGGTCAGGTTCCACGCCTTGTACCAGGCGTGAAGCAGCGTCCCTGGCAGGTTCACCAGAGCGCTGAGCACCCGGCACAGGAAGCTGTCCCGCCAAGACCGGGCCGCAATCCCTTCCCGGCACAGCGGCCGCAGGATGCGGCTCTCCTCGATCTGCCCGTTGCACCAACGGCCCGCCGCCGCCAGAAAATGGTGGAGGGTACTGTCCTCATAGACATCGCAAAGCCAGACCCATATCTGATAGGTCAGGCTGGTTTGCCAAAGTGTCATAGTTGCTCCTTACATATGATTTTTCAGGCGGTACAGCGCCGTCAGCGTACCGAACCGGCCGCTGCCGATGAGATCCGCCACGATCTGCTTATTGCGGCCCAAGCCCTTGGGGCGTAGTTCCCGGATGGCTTTCGCAAACTCCGGCTGGGCGCAGAGGGCTTCCACGGCCTTCCGCTTTTCCCGGACGGGCTTCGGATTGCTCTTCACATACTCGTTGCCCACGGCAATCAGCAGCCCTGCCCACACTGTGTTGGCCCGCCACTGAGGCCGGGCGGCGTCAAGGCCGTATTTCTCCACGATCTCCGCCTTTCGCTCCAAAAACCGGGCGAATACCGCCGGATAGTCCCGCATATAGCGGTGGGTGGCGGAGGCGGGGTTTTCCAGATAGCGGTACAGGGGCTTGTCCGTCACCGCGAGACGGTGCACATTGGCGAAATATTCCATCAGGAACAGTTCATCCTCCAGATAGGCCCCCTCAAAGGTAATGGCGTTGTCCCGGAGGATGGCGGCGTCAAAGAGGAAACGCCAGATGAAGCCGTTGAACACCGGCGGTTGAAGCCGGTCCCCCGCCAGAGGCCAGAGGATCTTTTCCCGGATGCCGGTCTCTTCATAGATTCCTGCCGGCAGCAACAGTTCTGTCCGCTGTTCCCCGTCAGGCGTCACGTTGTAGTGGGCACAGCCGGCGCTGTCTGCCCCGGCCTTTTCCCGCAGATACCACAAGGTCTCCAACGCCGCCGGCTCAAAGGCGTCATCGGCGTCCAAAAAGGCAATGTACGGCCCCGTGGCCTGCTCCAATCCCAGATTCCGGGCGGTGGACACGCCGCCGTTGGGCTTGTGGAACACGCGGATACGAGGGTCCTTAGCGGCGTAGCCGTCGCACAGAGTCGGAGAGCCGTCCCGGCTGCCATCGTCAATCAGCAGCAGTTCCCAGTCGGAAAAGGTCTGGGCCAAAACGCTCTCTACGCACTGGGGCAGCAGCGCTTCCGCCTGATAGACCGGTACGATCACAGAAATAGCGGGCATAAGCCACCTCCTTTCCTTCATACAAGGTGATTATAGCATAGGCACTATCGTTGGTCAATAAAAGGAGCGGGGCACAAATTTTCCTCCCGGCGTTGCTTTTGCCGCCCATGTCTGCTACACTATGGCTGAAAACAGTCATCGAAATTGCAGTTGTTTTGCGCCCTAATGGAGGCCGGCGCTGCCGCCGGCCCCCTATCTGAAAAGCGGCGGCGCCAGACCCGGGGGCGGACACTGCGGGGCGTATCAACGGGGACGCTCATGCCGCTTGTGCCATCCTATGCATCCCCGCCGCCGTCTGCCACGAAGCATGTCCCACATCTCCGGCCCATCTGCCGGAAATTTAGAGAAAAGAGGTCATCTCCATGATTAAAATTTCTCCGTCTATCCTCTCCGCCGATTTTGCGAATTTGGAGAGAGACATTCACCGCATTGCCGACGCCGATTACGTCCATGTAGACGTGATGGACGGCGTGTTCGTGCCCAATATCTCCATCGGCATCCCGGTGCTGAAGTCTATCCGGAAGGTCACGGATATGTTCCTGGATGTTCACCTGATGATCACGCAGCCGGTGCGGTACGTGGAGGAATTCTGCGATGCCGGCGCCGATCTGGTAACGGTCCATGTGGAGGCGGATTTCCCGGAAAACATTCAGGCCGCCATCGACAAGATCCACGCCAAGGGCAAGAAGGCGGGCATCGTTCTGAAGCCCAAGACCACCTGGGAGGCAGTCCTGCCCTATATCGATCAGGTGGAGCTGATTCTGGTCATGACCGTGGAGCCCGGCTTCGGCGGTCAGAAATTCATGGCGGACCAGATGCCCAAGGTGGCCGCCATCCGCAAGCTCATCAATGAGCGGACCCCCGCCTGCGAACTGGAGGTAGACGGCGGCGTGGCCCCCGACACCTGCCAGACCTGCATCGACGCTGGTGCCAACGTGCTGGTGGCGGGCAGCGCCGTCTACAAGGCGGAGGACATCCCTGCCCGTATCAAGGAACTCCGGGGGAAATGAGCGTATGAGTCATTGGAATAATCTGCCTCAGCTCAGGCTGGGCGTGTATCCTACGCCCTTTTACCGGCTGGAAAATATCAGCCGGATCTACAACAAGAGCATCTGGATCAAGCGGGATGACCTGTGCGGCGTCGCTTTGGGCGGCAACAAGGTCCGCAAGCTGGAATATCTGCTGGCGGACGCCCAGAAGCAGGGCTGCGACACCGTGTTCACCACCGGCGGGGCCCAGTCCAATCATGCCATGCTCACCGCCGCCTGCGCCGCCCGGCTGGGGATGCGCTGTGTCCTGATCCTGAAAAAGCGGGGTGTCACGGACCGCAAGGGCAATCTGGTGCTGGACGATATTTTCGGCGCGCAGGTGGAATTTATGGACACCGACAGCTATGAGGACATCTACGCCGAGATGCGTGAGCGCTGCGAGGTGTTGGCCAGTCAGGGACACAAGGGCTATATCATCCCCGTGGGCGGCTCCACAGCACTGGGCTCCATCGGCTACGCCGAGTGCGTCCGGGAACTGGCGGAGCAGGCCAAGGAGGTCGGAATCGAGATCAGCCATGTGGCCTCCGCCACTGGCTCCGGCGGCACCACCGCCGGTCTGGTGCTGGGTACCTCCCTGTTTCTCCCGCAGGCCAAGGCCACAGGTCTGGGCGTGGATACCGACCCCTTTGAGGAAATCGTATCCGAATTGGTGAAAGAAGCCGCCGGGCTGGTGGGCCAGCCCGTCCCCACAGACATGGACAGCCGTTTCCGGATGATCTACCATGTGGGCGCCGGCTACGCCATCCCCAACGCCGAGGACACCCCCTACATCGAGGAACTGGCCCGGCAGGAGGGTATCCTGCTGGACCCCGTTTACACCGGCAAGGCTTGGGCCAAATTCCTGATGCTGGTGAAGGAGGGCTACTTCGACGGGCAGGAGCACATCGCCTTCGTCCACACCGGCGGCGCGGCGGCCCTGTTCGCCATGGATCTTGGATAATAGGAGGGGAACAGGTTCCCCTCCTAACCACCCCATCACCCCGCCGCGCGCACTCGCTTGCGTGGGACACTCGCACACTTGCGGGGTGCAGAGTATCCTTCGTCAGGCACATGTCCTGACGAAGGATGGATTTAAATGATTTTCTGCCGTCCATGGCGCGTAAGGCGTAGTATTTTTGTCAGGCACATGTCCCGACGAAGACTGATCCAAATTTTCAACACCGTATACCATATCAATCTCCGCAGGGCAGGGTGGAAGGCTCTGCCCTGCGGATCGTGAAGGAGCATGACCCATGGAGTATTTTCCCGCGCCGCTGGAGGCGCTGGTCGAACAATTTGCCCGTCTGCCGGGGATCGGGGGAAAGACCGCCCAGCGGCTGGCCTTTCATGTACTGAGCCTGCCGGAGGAGGACGCTCAGGCGTTTGCGGACGCCATCGTTACCGCCAAGCGCACCGTCACCTACTGCCCCGTATGCCGCAATTTTACCGCCGGGGGGCTGTGCCCCATCTGTTCCTCTCCCAAGAGGGATAACTCTGTGATCTGCGTGGTGGCGGACCCACGGGACGTGGCGGCCATGGAGCGGGGCCGGGAGTTCAACGGCAAATACCATGTGCTCCACGGCGTCATCAGTCCCATGAACCACGTCGGTCCCGATGACATCGCCATCAAGCCACTGCTGGAGCGGGTGGCTCAGGGCGGTGTGGAGGAGGTCATCATGGCCACCAACCCGGACACGGAGGGGGAGGCTACCGCCATGTATATCGCCCGGCTTTTGAAGCCCTTTGAGGTCAAGGTGACCCGGTTGGCCTATGGCATCCCCGTGGGCGGCCATCTGGAATTTGCCGATGATGCGACCCTGGCCCGGGCCTTGGAGGGCCGAAGGGAGCTTTGATTTTCTGCCTTCTGTGATTTCGCCGGGAATTGCAGTCGCTTTAAACCGATAAAATTGTGTACTTTTTTCGTCGCCCTTTGTTGACAGGGGTCTGCGGGTGTGTTACATTGTAACCATCTTGGAAAGCCTTATGAGATCAGGAGAGATACCTACTATGACTTCTGTTATGTTCTTCACCTATTACTACTTTACTATGCACGCATAGTAAGGGTAATTTGTGTTGCAATCAAAAGGGCCCCCCAAGCCGATTTTTGCGCCGCACAGGTTACGCCTGTGGGGCGTTTTTTCATTCATCACTTATCATCAAAAACAATTTATAGGAGGAAACCGTTATGATCGTTGCGTTGAAGCCGGGTGTTACCCAGGAAAGCCGTGAACAGCTGATGGATTGGCTCCAGAATCTGGGCCTGCACATCCATGTGTCCGAGGGCGAGTACCAGACCATTCTGGGACTGGTGGGCGACACCACCAAGGTGGATATGGACCTGGTAGCCAGTCTCGACATTGTGGATTCCGTAAAGCGGGTCACAGAGCCGTTCAAGTGCTGCAACCGCAAATTTCACCCGGAGGATACCGTGGTGCAGGTGGGCGATGTGAAGATCGGCGGCGGAAACTTCTGCGTCATGGCCGGTCCCTGCTCCGTGGAATCTGAGGAGCAGATCGTGGCGGTGGCCAAGGCGGTGAAGGCCTCCGGGGCCAATATGCTCCGGGGCGGTGCCTTCAAGCCCCGCACCTCTCCCTATGACTTCGCCGGCCTGAAGGCCGAAGGTCTGGAACTGCTGAAGATCGCCCGGCAGGAGACCGGTCTGCCCATTGTCACCGAGATCATGAGCGTGGTGGACCTGCCCCTCTTTGAGGATGTGGATGTATTGCAGGTAGGCGCACGGAATATGCAGAATTTCGACCTTTTGCGGGAGCTGGGCAAGCTCCGCAAGCCTATCCTCCTCAAGCGTGGCCTTGCCAACACCCTGAAGGAGCTGCTGATGAGCGCCGAATACATCATGGCGAACGGCAACGAGCAGGTCATTCTCTGCGAGCGGGGCATCCGCACCTTTGACGATTACACCCGCAACACGCTGGATCTTGCAGCGGTCCCCATGCTCCACGAACTGAGCCATCTGCCGGTCATTGTGGACCCCAGCCATGCCACGGGCATCAACCGCCTCGTAACTCCCATGGCCATGGCCGCCACGGCCTGCAATGCCGATGGTCTCATTATCGAAGTCCACAATGACCCCATCCACGCCCTGTGCGATGGCGCACAATCCCTGCGGCCCGAGCAGTTTGACGCCCTGATGGGTAAGCTCCGGGAAATTCGGAAGGTCGTGGCGGTATGACAGTTGGCATTGTCGGCCTTGGCCTCATCGGCGGCTCCTTTGCCAAGGCGTACCATGCGGCGGGCCATCGGGTACTGGGCTGCGACACCGACGCCTCTACGCTGGAATTTTCCATGCTGTCCGGCGTGGTAGAGGGCCCTCTGACGGACGAAAACCTCTCCCAATGCGATTTGATTCTCATCGCCGTTTAC
>ERZ773104.4566-NODE-4566-length-11401-cov-13.630531_pt1 | contig 11401 bp, 3 predicted proteins | sample MGYA00511920_ERZ773104 | MGnify/ENA primary metagenome ERZ773104 (study PRJEB29015, sample SAMEA2737857) | human gut metagenome | biome: human gut; feature: human-associated habitat; material: faeces | place: China | collected 2012 ...
ATACCCCGTTCTTCAACAACTATCGTCCTCAGTTCTACTTCCGTACCACCGACGTTACCGGCATCATCACCCTGCCCGAAGGCACTGAGATGTGCATGCCCGGCGACAACGTTGATATGCACGTTGAGCTGATCACCCCGGTTGCCATGGAAGAAGGCATGCGTTTCGCTATCCGCGAAGGCGGCCACACTGTTGGTTCCGGCGTTGTTTCCAAGATCGAGAAGTAATTTTCGGCTTGTGATATAGCTTTCAAGGCCCCTGCTGTTAAGGCAGGGGCCTTTTTGTTGTGTACGACTTATGGGACGGGGAGGGGGCAAAGGCCGGGTGTGGAAGACCAGGGAAGGCATCATGAAAACATCAGAAATTGTAGATAGGGGAGAGGACACTATTCGGAACGTTGAAAAAGTGGAGCAGGAGGGGGCACTCACACCGCCCTACCTTGGGAAGGTGTATTTCAGGTCGCGGTTAAGGGGCAAGGGTTGATCTATTCCTAAGTTTTCGGAACGGTCAGGAACGCTCTCTACAGTACAATTTATAATGGGCAATTCTCAACCTCCAATTTTTCCTTCAAGTTTCCTCCAATCTCTGCCAAATCTCTCAACAACAAGCCAAACCGAAATGGCAAAAAATGCGCGATTACAATACCGGGTGATTGGATTAAGAGATTGCAAAGAACATTATCGGGGTAAATGTTTAATCATTTGATAAAAGCAGGAATAAACCATTCAAAAATGTTAATAAATACCGCCAAAGAGTCACCGCACCGCAGCGCAAATAATGTGCGAAAAACAGGTTTCAGTTGATTCAAGGACAAAAATTCACATAGAAACCGCGCTAATTAACTATGCAAATTCTGGCAACTGTGATATAATGTATATACCTAGATGCGTCGGAAAGGTTATCATTTGCAGGGTCAAGACATGCAGCCGGTACAACGTTTTGTCAGCCGCTGTGCCGGGGCCAAAAGCCACGAAAGCAGGCCGCAGCCCGGCAGGGGATCGCCAGACCGAGGGGGCACAACCAGGCGTTTTGCAATCAACACCTGCAAAGTGCCGCACATCTGCCGTACCACTTTTCACACAAAAGGGGAAAGTAGTAACCACTTAAGGGAGGATAAAACTATGAAGAAAAACCTTCAGCGTTTTGGTGCATCCGTGCTGGCAGCAGCCATGGTTGCCCAAAGCGTGGCGCTTCCCGCAGCTGCCGAAACTACCAAGATTGATTCTTCGGTAGCGCAGTCTGTTGCAGCTAGCGCAGCAAGCGCGGCCAGTGCTGTGCAGTCCCTGCCCAAGTTCACCAGCACCGCAGACCTGATCAAGCAGACAGCCCAAACGCTGGCTGCCCAGGGCGAAGTGCATGAACTGGAGCAGGACGATGCCAAGCTGGAAGCGACTGCACAGAGCAAGGCAGGCATGAGCCTTGCAGCGTTGGAAAATGCACTGGCCGATGCCATGTACGCCAACGCCGCAGCCGGCAAGATCAACACCGAAGCCTATGGCCTGAACAAGGACGAGATGGCATCGGTGATGGCTGCCACCATCAAAACGTATCATCTGTCCAGCGCCGTTACCGACCTGGGCTATGAGACGAACGCCGCCGGCGTTGTGACCGCCGTTACCTTTACCGGCAGCTCCGGCATGACCTCTGCGATGGAGTCCATGACCAACAGCGATGATGAAGTGATTGCGCAGCAGGCTGACAGCTACGCACAGGCTTACGTTGCTGAAAACTCCGATACCTTTGCGGCCAGCGCCGCTGCAGACAGCCATACCTATGGCGAGCCGAAATGGTACTGGAATGACACCAACCCGGAGGATGGCCACACCCATACCTGGAAGGAAACCCCCGATGGTTACTGGACCAAGACCGATGACGGCTGGGCTTACACCGCTGTGTATACCTGTGAAAAGGGCGATGCCTACCAGAAGGTAGAAGGCACCGTAACCAAGGATACCACCGAGGCAAAGCCCGGCGTTGCCGGCAAGACCGTTTACTCTGCCAGCGTGCCCGCTGACAAGAGCCCGGTTAAGAAGGAATACAAGGAACCCACCACCCGCACCGACGACATTGCCGCCCTGCCCTGCCAGAACCATGCCGTGCCCAAGGATGCAGATGGCAACTTTGTTGCTACCTTCAACTGGGAAATGAAGAAGGTCGAGGGCAAGCTGGAAGCTGACTACAGCAACGCCCAGCTGTTCTATGACAGCGAAACCGGCAAAATTTCTGCCGGCGCTCCCGTTACCATTGACTGGGAATGCACCAGCGTCACCTTCAAGTGCGCTGTCTGCGGCGAAGAAATCAAAACCCAGCCGGTAATGACCATGCCGGTCAGCGTTGTGGTAGACCAGAATAACAATTCCGTCTACATCAATGTGGGCGGCACCCCGACCCTGGATACCACCTCCGGCGGCACCGGCGTTACCCTGGTGTCCGCAATGGATGGCGGCAACTGGTACGATATGCAGAACAACCCGGTTGACGCAAGCAAGGTGAACTTCACCTATCAGAGCGGCGACAACAAGGGCAAGAACAGCCTGCTGCTGTACGACAGCCAGAAGACTGCCGTGTATGTGGACGACCAGGGCAACCAGGTCACCAATACTTACGATGTCTCGACTGCGCAGATGAACTACTACTACTTCCAGCTGTCGCAGTTCAACCAGGACGAAGCAGAGTACTTCGGCGTGGTTGCCCCGTTCTGGACCTCCAAGGGCGTTCAGAAGCAGGGCGAGGATGGCAGCATCACCGGCACCATGGGCGCAATCAAGATATTGTGCAGCATTGATCCGAACGATGATGTCCCGCCGACCACCATGGCATTCATGCTGAACATGCTGCCGCAGGCGTTCATGTCTTACGTCATGAACTATGGCGAAGCTCTGAAAGCCATCCGTGATGCAGGCTTGGCACAGGTTGCCAAGCTGGGTGACGCTGACTATGTCACCAAGCTGCTGATCCTGCACGACTGGATCTCCCAGGTTGCAGAATTCGATATGGGCTCCATGGGCGATATCACCGGCGGCGGCAACAACGACCCCATCCAGACGACTGCTTTCGGTGCCCTGCTGGGCGGCGAGATCGGCGCTAAGGGCGTTGAGTATGGCTGCATCTGCCTGGGCTATGCAGCTGCATTTAACTACATGGTCCAGAATTTGCCTGACAACAAGAGCATCTATAAGAATGATGACGGCAGCTGGAAGACCCCCGATGAAGTAGGCGATAACGCTGTTGTTGACTTTGCCCAGATCCTGTATTACTGCGATACTTCTGATACCAGTGTTGCCGGTAATGCGTTCGGCGGCGGCATGTTCAACAACGTCCACTACTTTAACGCAGTCAAGGTCAACAAGCTGCAGGGCGACAGCAACTCTGCTACGATGACCACCGGCGAACCCAACAAGAACTGGTACTATGTTGACGTCTGCTATGACGACGTGAACACCGAGTGCATGGCCCAGACCCGCGTTGAGAACGCAGGCGACCTGCGCCATGTCAACTTCCTGGTTTCTCCCTCCGGTCTGGAAGGCCGTTACAGCAAGTACTATGATTACATTGACTCGCTGTACGATGGCTACACCTACACCAAGAACAAGAATCCCGATGTGGATAAAGACGGCAATGTTGTGCTGAACAACGGCAAGCCGCATTACTCTTACACCAAGGCGGAGAACAAGAACGAGACCCGTTACACCGATACCTGCTACGAGGATACCTGGTTCACCTCTATCTGCAGCCCCATCTACTTCGACAATAATTACTTCTATTACGTTGATACCACGACCAACCAGAACCTGTATAACAACATGCGCCGCCAGCAGGCCGAGAACGGCAACAACGGCAGCTCTGGTTCCGGCAGCTCTGGTAACAACTCCCAGATGCAGCAGTTCATGAAGAAGATGCAGAACCAGGGCCCCGATACGCTGGAAGCACGTCCGCGTAATGCGAACTACTATATCCGCAAAGAGGATTCCAGCAGCAGCAGACCCGGCGGCTTCAGCATGAGCAGCTTTACCAAGACGGATGACCCGTTTGATATCATCCTGATGTACTACAACGATCTGAAGGAAACCAGCAGCAACTTCAATGATGACGACAGCAATGCCAAGGTTCTGGCCGAAGCTGGCACCATCTATAAGATCGATACCAGTGCAAAAGATAAGCATACCAAGGTTGAAAACAACCTGAACACCGAGTGCCTGGCAGACGCTGCTGCAAAGCGGATCTACCCCGCACTGGTACACTCTACCGCACTGTATGATGGCAAGCTGTACTTCAACGTCAACAACGCCATCTACCGTATGGACCCGACCACCGGCGCAGTGGAAGAAGTGAAGGAATACAACACCGTCTATGGCGGCATTAAGCTGACCAAGGATAAGGACGGCAACATGGTTCCCGATACCCACTTTCCCGGCATGAGCATGGTTATCATGGACAGCGCCCAGGATACCAGCAGTGTGAAGTATCTGGGCACCTTCAAGAACCATCCTCTGGCGGGCCTGACCCTGCGTGACAGCTACAGCTTTGCTACCACCACCCAGCAGGGCCAGACTGTGATCACCGGCATCAACACCACCAAGGATCAGCTGGTCGTTTCTGTCGGCACCAACCTGTCCAACACCTATAAGGAACTGGTGGACGGCAAGGCAGAAGTCAAGACCGATGCCTCCGGCACTTCTTATGCAAACCGTAAGAGCTACAAGACCGAGTCCTGGAACTACAACCCGAGTTACAACCAGAACATGGGCAGCTCTGACGAGAAGAACAAGAACGAAGAGTTCATGTGGTGCGCTAACCTGGTTGAAACCATGCCGATGTCCGACATGGTCAGCGACCTGAGCAGCGGCGCAACCACCGATGTTTCCGTTGAAGCATGGTGTGATACCCCCGCTTACACCCAGGCCCGCACCAACAAGTACGGCCTGACCAAGGGTGAAAAGAAGTACGCTGACGGCGCACTGCCCAAGGGCCATACCTGGGCTCTGGACGAGCTGGAAACCAAGTCCGTTGGCAACAATGTGTACCTGTGCTCTGATTGCCATACCGCAACCGAAAGCACCCCCCACACCGTTACCCTGCCCGATGCAGTTGAAGGCGTTACCCTGACCCTGGGCACCACCAGCAACACCTACATCAAGGACGATACCGTTACCCTGACCGTAGAAAAGAAAGGCACCGATATCGTTACCGTTACCGCAAAGAACGGCGATACCGATGTTGCTCTGACTGAAGTTCAGGAAGCAGCGCAGGACGAAGCCGCAGCCCAGGCTACCACCGAAAAGGCTAAGACGGTTTACACCTTCACTATGCCGGACGGCGATGTGGCCATCAGTGTTACCAAAAACGCCAAGACCTATGCGGTCAATGTTGCTACCCTGACCAATGGTGAGATCACTGCTTCCGCTAAAGAAGCAGCTGAGAAGGAAACCGTAATCCTGACTGCTGAGCCCGCAACCGGCTATGCCCTGAAGGCTGGCAGCGTGAAGGTTACCTACAAAGACGCTGACAACACCGATAAGACCGTTGAAGTGAAGCCTGATACCGAAAAAGCCAACACCTACACCTTTGCAATGCCTGCTTACCCTGTCAACGTCAGCGCAGAGTTTGTTAAGGAATACAAGGTTACCGCAGCTCCTGCTGATAACGGCACTGTTACCGTAGACCCGACCGCAGCTGTTGAAGGCACCGACGTTACCGTTACCGTTAAGGCAGCTGATAACTACCAGCTCAAGGCTGACAGCCTGACCTACAGCTATCAGATCGGCGAAGATAAAAAGACAGAAAAGCTGACCCTGACCGATGGCAAAGCAACCTTCAAGATGCCTGCCGCTGATGTTACCGTTAGCGCTGTGTTTGAAGCACTGACTGCAACTCCGACTGCAACTCCGACTGCAACTCCGACTGCAACTCCGACCGCAAAGCCGGCAGAGCCGACTGCTGTGCCGGAGCCGACTGCTGTGCCGGAACCGACTGCTGTGCCGGAGCCGACTGAGGTACCGTCTACTGAACCCGAAACGCGCACCGCTCATGGTGCCGCTGAAAAGACTACCGTTACCGCAATGGCTGTCTTTACCTGCACCGATAAGAACTGCGCAAGTGCACAGTTTGTAGATGCAACTGTAAAGCAGACCAGCGGCGTTACCACCGCTGCTGTCACCTTCAACGGCAAGGACTACACCGCCAAGTTCGGCGAGAAGAACGGCTGGGTTGAAGAAAATGGCAAGAAGTACTGGTACGAAAAGGGCGTGAAGCAGGGTACCACCGGCCGCGGCAAAGAGATCTATGATCCCGATTCCGACGCCTGGTACTGGCTGGATGCTGTCCAGGGCGGCGCAATGACCGTCAGCAAGGACGTTTATCAGGAATCCGCCGCCGGCCAGTGGGCTGATAAGCCCGATGGCACCGGCAAGTGGGTCCGTTACGATGAGAACGGCCACATGGTCAAGGGCTGGCAGACGACCGATAAGGGCACCTACTACTTTGACCTGATCACCGGCGCTATGGCTAAGGGCGCAGGCGATATTGACGGTGTACCTTGCGCATTTGACGAGTACACCGGTATCGCTCTGGACGGCCAGTGGCTGACCATCAAAGGCGCTGACTTCTGGTACGAAAAGGGCGTTCGCCAGGGCCTGGATGGCCGCGGCAAGGAAATCTATGACCCGGCTTCCGACGCTTGGTACTGGCTGGACGCCGTTGACCAGGGCAAGAAAGCCACCAGCAAGGATGTCTATCAGGAATCCAAAGCTGGCCAGTGGGCTGACCGCGCCGATGGCACCGGCAAGTGGGTCCGTTACGATGCACAGGGCCACATGATCAAGGGCTGGAGCGCGGACAAGCGTTACTATTTCGACCCGATCTATGGCACCATGGCTAAGGGCGATGCAGTCATCGATGGCCGCACTTATCATTTCGATAAGAACACCGGCGTTCTGCAGTAATCCCACAGCCGAACAATGAGCTGTAACCAGCCCATTAACCTCTAAATAAAAATGCCGCAGCAGATGTAACAGTCTGCTGCGGCATTTTTGTATTTGTGGGCATAGGTTCGGTGAAATATTTGCCAGGCCAGTAGGGCGGGGTGACCCCACCCCGCCGAAAGCTAGAAATAGTACACGATTTAAAAATCGCAATTTACCTTACCCGCATAATAAAGGCAACACACAAAAACATGGCGAACACATCAGGCCGGTGCAAGGGCAAAACCTACTAAAAAGCTGCGGCTAAATTTGGTAAATATGGCGCGCGAAGTATGATTTTTGGAGGATATCACAAGCAGAACAAACAAACTTTGTCAGTTCAAACAACAAAAAAGCAACAAACTGGCATGAATGCCAAAGAATGCGGCCGCGAATTGTGAAAGATTTTAATATATTTTCTTCATTTTTTCCTTACCTGTTATCATTTGAATTTGCAATCAAAATATGGAACTTGTATAATAGAATAAAAGAAAAGTGCAAACTAAATGGGTGAAGAGGATTTGGTGCAATGGATGATAAAAATAGATTCAGCATTCTGCTGGAGCATTTGCTGGAAGTTGCGGAGGTCAAGAACTATACCCTGGCCAAGCGCCTGCAATACGATGTTTCCTATATCAGCAAATGGGTCAGCGGCCGCATGCTGCCTGCCAAAAAGACTGAAAAGCGCGTGATGGAGGGCATCAGTGCCTGCGTGGTGGATGAAGCCACCGATGATGGCCGTGACCTGCTGCTGCGGGAATACAGCGTTAGCATCCCCAGTGACCTGAAAGCCGCCATTTATGATAACCTGATTGCTGAATATGATTATTTGCAAGAGGAACTGGACAGCGGCGAGGCGCGCATTGGCCCCTATACGGACTTTTGGGCCGAGCTGAACATGCTGCAATATCTGACCAAAATGGTCCACCCTGTGCTGCGCCGCGTCAGCCAGCTGGACATTGTGGCTGTGATGGACCTGATGGAAATGGCGCGCGAATACCGCCTGAAAGTTGCCAACCTGCAAAACGGCCAGCTGGTGGACCAGCGTAGCTATGATAACGTCTATTTCAAGCTGATGATCGATATCAGCCGCGAAAAATGGGACCCCATCTATGATGCCGCGCTCATTATTAACGTGCTGACCAACTTCAGCCATATTCATTTCAAGCTGTTTGGCAGCACCGCGGCTGCCGGGCGCGCGGTGTTTGTGGTCAAGGGCGATTTTGCCATTACCGGCCTGCTGGTCAGCCACAGCCGCTGCGCTGCCGTTACCGCCACCGAGGATCCGCAGAACTGCGAAAGCCTGTATGATAACTTCTCCAAGCTCTGCGTGCGGGATGACCAGCTTTTCCGCGATACCAGCATGCGCCAGCTGATCAGCCAGTACGACTATATGCACACGCTGCTGGCCTCCAATCTGCGGTGGATGTTCGGCCACCTGAATGAGCTTCTGCTGCCGGATGACTTGTTTGAAGAGATCCTGACCGCCCACGAGGCCGAGCTGAAAGATTTTTTGGGTGCTACCCCTGCGGAGCTGCGTAGCGTACACAACCTTGCCAAAGGTGTGGTGGAGGAAACAAACATCCGCATCCTGATTTATGAAGCTGCATTTTCCTCCATGGCGGTTTCCGGCGAGCTGGACTTTTTCAGTTACAAGGTCAGCCTTACCCCGGATCAGCGCAGCCGGTGCATCAGCCATGTGCTGCAGCTTTGCAAGCAGCGTGAAAAACTTGAATTCCGCTTGATCAGCGGCCGCATTGTGAACGATTTCCAGTATGTGGCGGATCCCAATATGTTTCTTTCTGGCGCTGCATCGTATCTTCGGCTGGATAACAACTGCCCCATCAACCGGATTGCAATGGTCAACAACAGTGTGATGGAAGACCGCCTGAGTGAATATTTTGATCAGGTCTGGAATTTGGATGACCAGAACGTGACAAAAGAGCGCAACGCCATTGCGGAGCACATCCATCATGTCCTGCAGGGAATCCATCTGATTACCCGCGCCAAAGGTGATGAAATGGAAGAACTGCAAGAGAGCTGGATGAACAAAATCTAAAAATATAACATACATATGCATAAACATAAAGCCCTGGCTGCTGCGGTAGCTGGGGCTTTTGTTGCACCGAGGAAAATGAAATTGCAAGAAAACTCCATGCCAAAAGCGTGAAAATTCATGTGAAAAAAGTGAATCACGCGGAATCAATTTCTGGAAATTTGTGCCATGGGATTCTCGTGCTTTCCGTAAACAGGAATGGTATACTATATTCAGCACCGAAAATAATCGTAGCGTTATGGTTTGGCGACGCTGTGCAACGATGTGCACAGCAGGGGAAAGTGCCATAAAGGTTTGGCGTGATTTGATTTGGATAATTTAGTCCCTTGCAACTATAAGGGAAAGACACATTTGGAGGAAATTGCAATGAATGAAAACGCGATGTTGACTGGCAAGCCCAGCATTGACCGCCCCTGGATGAAGTTCTATCCAGATGTTCTGCGCGGTATCCAGGTTCCGGCCTGCACCGTGGAGCAGTACCTCTCCGTGCGCGCTGCAGACCCTAACGTGATTGCCATGCACTACTATGGCGTGGATATCACCTGGGCTACCGTGTTCCGTAAGGTAGACGCCACCGCCCGCGCTCTGCAGGTGCTTGGCATCAAGCAGGGGGACCAGATCCCCGTGTTCCTGCGTTCTGTGCCGGAATTCATTTATCTGCTGCTGGCAGCCGAGCGCATCGGCGCTTCGCTGCTGTGCCGTGACAACACCCTGGAAGAAAACATTGAAGCTGTTCAAAAAGCCAATGCCAAGGTGATTTTTGTTCACGACTTCTTCTCCAAGGCCGAAATCGAAGCTTACCGTGAGCAGACCAACGTGAATACCTATGTTATCGTTCCCGCTCTGGAAAGCGGCGACCGCGCCGCTATGCCGGTTTACCTGCAGCATTCCCTGGATGCCCTGTATCCGGATGTTCCCGCCCGTGGCTCTGATACCATGATGTGGGCTGATTTCTGTAACATGGGCCAGCGTTTTCGCGGCTTTGTGCCCGCTCCTGTCAACATTGACCGCCCGCTGCTGCGCGCCTACACCAGCGGTTCCACCGGCCCTTCCAAGCAGGTCATCCATTCTGCACACAGCATCATCGGCGTGCTGACCCAGATGAACTTTTATGGCTCTTCGGATAAATTCCGCCCCACCTGGCTGCTGACCATCCTGCCCCCGGCTCTGATCGCTGTTGTGGTTTCCATGATGCTGCTGCCCCTGGCCGGCGGTATGCTGCTCATTCTGGATCCGTTTGTGGATGTGTACGATGTTGACCTGGAAATGATGCGCTACCGCCCCAACAACTGGCCCCTGATCCCCATGTTTGTGGAGGTTATCCGCCGCAGCAAGCGTCTTCCGGCTGACTATGATATGTCCCACATGCTGGCCATCGGCGCCGGCTGCGAGGCATTCAACAACAAGCAGCTGCGCAATGTTGAGGAGTTCCTCAAGCAGCATAACTGCAACCTGCGCTTTACTGCCGGCTACGGCAGCAGCGAGGCCGGCTCCAACGCCACTCTGCCCATGGCTCCGTTCCCGGTGCGTGACGGCAACGTTGGTGTTCCGATGATCCACAGCATCATCAGCATCTTCAAGCCCGGCACCCAGGAAGAGCTGACCTACAATACCCCCGGTGAGATCTGCATCACGGGCCCCGGCGTGATGCTGGGCTATGACCGCCCCGAAGCAACCGCCAAGGCACTGCAGGTCCACGCAGACGGCAAGACCTGGCTGCACACCGGCGATATTGGCTATATGTCCGAGGACGGTGTGCTCTACACGATGACCCGCGGCGCATCCCCGCGCTTTGGCGGCGGCGACCTGATGGTGCAGCCGCTGGAGAACATCGTGGCCGATGCCGACATCAAGGGCATCAAGGACGAGTTCTTTGTTATCGTGCCGGATGATGAGCACGAGGGCTGCTTCCTGCCGTACCTGTACGTCCAGCTCAAAGATGGCTACACCTTGGACGATGTGCGCGATAAGATCAATGCCTGCCTGCCGGAACGTTACATGCGTCCGGTGGAGATTTTCACCGTACCGGAACGCCCGTTCTTCCACTTCAAGACCAACCGTATTGGCCTGTGCAAAGAAATCGTCGCCAAGCGCAACCAGCAGAAAGAGAAAGCCAAGCGCAACAGCTTTGCCGATGGCTGCATTGCCTGATGATGTTGGCGTGATAAAATCATGATAATGTAACGGCATGTGCCCACCTTATGATAGAGATAAGGGGGCACATGCCTTTTGTTTTGGGGTGGGGGAGCGGATGAAGATGAACGGTACGCGCGGTTGGGGGATAGGGGAGAAGGGCAATTGGATTCCGGTGCGGGGAAGATACTTGTGAAGTTGTAAAGGCAATACCGCATAATTCTAAGTGCCGATACGGCGAGCGAGGTGCGGC
>ERZ773104.4567-NODE-4567-length-11397-cov-8.834068_pt1 | contig 11397 bp, 9 predicted proteins | sample MGYA00511920_ERZ773104 | MGnify/ENA primary metagenome ERZ773104 (study PRJEB29015, sample SAMEA2737857) | human gut metagenome | biome: human gut; feature: human-associated habitat; material: faeces | place: China | collected 2012 ...
TCGCCCGGGAACTGCTGGGTCTCTGCCCGGCCTTCGACTGTCTGGACGAGTACCGGGCCCGCTGTTTTGTGCCGGGCCACTGGGTCACTGTCTGCACCGGGGCCGACACCTATGCCGCAAAGGCCCTTTCCATTGACGATGCGGGCCGTCTGGTGGTGGAGCGCGAGGGCGGCAGGCAGGTTGCCCTGCAGCATGGTGAGGTCAGCATCCGGCCCACCTCCACAACATGAAAAATGACCCCTTCCGCCACGCCGACGCATGACGGAAAGGGTCATTTTCTTTTAAGAGATCTGTACCGCTTCCAGCACCCTGATGCCCTCCTGCTCCATCACGTCGCGCAGGGCCTCGAGGTAGCCGGGCTTGTCCACCTTGTTCTCAATGCAGCAGGTCAGCACGCCGTGCAGGCTGGTGACCTCCATTGCAAGGGACGCACCGTCCGGCAGCACCCAGGTCTGGAAATCGGTCAGGTACGCTTCCAGCTCCGGGCTGTGCGGCAGCAGCGGGCTGCCGATGTAGCTGACCCAGAAATCTGCCGGGAAGCCGCTTATGTACTCGCCCATCTGGAACACACGCTTCTTGATCCTGAGCGCGGCTTTCTGCCGGAACACCTGATACACCCAGCCCATCTGTTCGGCCATGCGGAACAGGCGGCGCTCCGGGGTCAGGCTTTCCCGGATCTCATGGTCGAGCTGCTTTGCAAAGCTGTGGAGCCGGGCCTGCGGTTCCAGCCGCAGGGGCAGCTGAAAGGACGCAATGCAGTTGTACAGGGCGTGCGGCACCCCCAGCGCCGCGCGGGTGTCGGCGGCATAGCTGTACGCAAGGTCATTCTTTTCCAGATACCGCTGCGCTGCCTGGCAGGTCAGCCCCATGAGGGCGCTGAAGGGCTTCACGCCCTCCTTCTGCGCCAGATCCACAAGGCTCTGTCTGTCCAGCCGCAGCCGCTGAAAATGGGGCGTGCCTTCGTGGATCTGCAGCACGTCCTTCTGCATGTCGTTGGCCACCTGGCTCTCCGGGTAGCGGGCCAGCAGCTGTTCCACATCGTAGGGCGGGTCAGAGGCAAGGGCCTCGCACACAAAACCGGCGTTGGAGCGCAGGTTGCAGTAGAGCTTGAGCAGCAGGGTGAAAAAGGGCGAGCCGCCCCGGCCATCGGCCAGGAAGTGGAACCAGTCCAGATAGACCGTGTTCCCCTCATAGCCCAGCGAGAAGAGATAATCGTTCGTCTCCTCGGGGATCTTTGGCTGGGTGCTGCCCTGCCGCACACGGCAGGGGGCGGTGTTGGGCTCCAGATGGGCCTCCCGCTTTTCCCACACCACATGGCAGAAATAATATTCTGCCAGCGGGCGGGCCGCATCCAGCGCCTGCTGCAGAAGGGCCGGGTCAACGGGCTCCTTCAGCGTGGCCTGATAGCGGCAGAGGACCTGATTTTCGCGGTAATAGTAGACGATGCCCTGAAACACCGCACGCTGCTCTGCATTCATCCGGAATTACCCCGCGTTCTCGGCCAGATAATCGGCCAGATCGCCGATGGTCACAAAGTTGCGCAGCTCCTTTTCGGGGATGCGCAGACCAAAGGTCTCTTCCAGATCGGCCACGACGGTCAGGATCTCCATAGAGGACAGATCCAGATCATCCATCATCACGCTGTCTTCGTTGACATCCTCGGGCGAGATCTCTGCCACATCCTCCAGAATTGCCAGGATCTGAGACACGATTTCTGCTCTTTCCATCAAAAAATCTTCCTTTCCGTGAGGGATTTTTTATCGCCTGCAAGGGCGCAGTTTCAGTATGCCACGCGCCGGGCCGGTTTAGCCAGCCGGGCGGGGCATTCCTGTGTTTTATAATACCTGTTTTATGGAGGAAATGCAACACACCGACCGCCCGATTTTGCGCTTTTTTCGCAATTTCCGCGCTTACCTGCGCAGCAGCTTGCCCATGGCGTTGCGGGGCAGGGGTTCGGCACTGAACTCCACCGCCGTGATCCGCTGGTACAGCGGCAGGGTACGGTTCAACCCGGTGAGGAAAGCCCGGACCTCCGCCTGCTTTTCCTCGGCACAGCAGATCAGCGCGCCGATCTTTTTGCCCATCTCTTTGATCACGCACTCCTGCACCTCAGGGCAGGCGTAGAGCTTTCTTTCCAGCTCCTCGGGGCTGACGTTCTCGCCGGTGCCCAGAATGATCAGATTCTTCTTCCGGCCCACCATGTAGTAATAGCCGTCCTCGTCCTCACGGGCCAGGTCGCCGGTGTGGAGCCAGCCGTCTTTGTCGATGATCTCGGCAGTGGCTTCGGGATCCTTATAGTAGCCCAGCATCACACAGCCGCCCCGAATGCAGATCTCGCCGGTCTCATCCAGCTTGTACTCGCAGTGGCCGTCCGGCTTGCCCAGCGCCCGGATATGGGGCTCTGTCTGGGCGTAGTTCACCAGACCATCGCCGCAGGTCTCGGTCATGCCGTAGCACTGGGTGATGTACATGCCGTTTTCCACCAGACCCAGCAGCAGCTCGCTGTCGAACATGGCAGAGCTGCCGCAGGGGTTCCACAGGCCGTTCAGCTTATCGGCGCGGCCGCGCTTGACATCCTTGTAGATGCTCTCCATCAGCACCGGGGCCACGGCAATGGAATCGCTGTGCATCAGGCCCAGATCCCGGTAGAAATTCCGCAGGTCACTGCAAAGGTTCAGGGCCCAGCCCTTGAAGGGCCAGGAGAACAGGCAGATAAAGGTGCCCAGATGGAACAGGGGCAGGATGGCAAAGTTGCTCAGGACATCGTTTTTGTCCTCGGGCAGCTGCCGGTGCTTGAAGTCCAGCATGTGGTCGCCCATGGCAACGTGCATCTGCATCACGGTAAAGAAGTTCCGCTCTGCCAGCATCACGGCCTTGCTGCGGCCGGTGGTGCCGGAGGTGAACAGCATGACCATCAGGGCATTGGGGTCGATCTTCTTTTCCAGCCCGCCGGGCGCGGTGTCCTTCCAGACATCCATCGGCCGCAGGCGTTCCCCATACGCAGCCTCCAGCTGGTCACGGCAGCCGTAGTCCACCCCATCGTTCAGGATGAGGGCAGGCTCTGCCAGCTCCAGCTCCCAGCTCAGTTCGTCCCAGGACTTTTTCTGGTTCATCGTTACCAGAACAGCCCCGGCCAGCACAGCGCCAAAGGTATTCACGCCGTACTCATAGCAGTTCCGGCTCAGCAGGACCACCCGCTTGCCCTCCACCTCCGGGATGTTCCGGGCAAACCAGGCAGCAGCGCGGCGGATATCCTGTGCATACTCGGCATAGGTCTTTTCTTTCACGGTGCCGGTGGCATCCTCTACCCAGCGGAAGGCCACCCGCCCGGGGAATTCCTGCTCCATTGTCCGGGTGACAAGATCATAGACATTGTTTACCATGGTCTGCTCCTTTTTCTCCCGTTTGGTTTTACTTGCGCAGCAGTTTGCCCAGCGCGTTGCGGGGCAGGGGCTCGGCGCTGCACTCTACAACGGAGATGCGCTTGTACATAGGCAGGGTGCGGTTCAGCTCGGTGACAAAAGCCTTCACCTGCTGCTGCTTGTCATCCTCACAGCAGACCACGGTGCCGATCTTCTTGCCCATCTCCTTGACGATGCACTCCTTGATGGCATCGCACTTGCCCAGCAGCTTTTCCAGCTCCTCGGGGCTGACATTCTCGCCGCTGTCCAGAATGATGAGGTTCTTCTTGCGGCCGGTCATATAGTAGTAGCCTTCCTCGTCCACACGGGCCAGGTCGCCGGTGTGGAGCCAGCCGTCCTTGTCGATGGTCTCGGCAGTGGTCTCGGGGTCCTTATAGTAGCCCAGCATCACGCAGCCGCCGCGGACGCAGATCTCGCCGGTCTCGTCCACCTTGACCTCACAGAAGCCGTCCGGCTTGCCCAGGGCACGCAGGTGGTCGCCCTCCTGGGTCACGTTCAGCAGGCCATAGCCGGCCAGCTCGGTCATGGAGTAGCACTGGTTGATGTAGAAACCATTCTTCACCAGATCGCCCAGGATGGCGGGATCAAGGATCGCAGAGCTGCAGCTCAGGTTCCACAGACCGTTCAGGCGGTCGGCATGGCCGCGCTTGACCTCGTTGCAGATCATCTCCACCAGCACCGGAGGGGTAGACATGGCATCGCTGTGCATCAGGCTCATATCCCGGCGCAGGTCGCGGGCATCACAGCAGAGATTCAGGGTCCAGCCCTGTATGCCGTAGACAAAGTAGCAGATGAAACCGGCCAGATGGAACATGGGCACCAGCGTAAAGTGGCTGAAGGTCTGGTCGAGGTACTGGGGTGCCAGCCGCTCCTCCTGGTCAAGGATGTCCTTCTGGCCATCGATGTACATCTGGCAGGCGGTGAAGTAGTTCTTCTCGCTCAGCATCACGCCCTTGCTGCGGCCGGTGGTGCCGGAAGTGAACATCAGCATCAGCAGACCCTCGTGGTCGATGCGGTTGACCATCTCAGCCTCAGGGGCAGCGGTCCAGGCATCCATGGGGCGGAGCCGAGCGCCATAGAGCGCTTCCAGCTGGGCGCGGTAGCCGTAATCGATGCCATCATTGAAGATGAGGTCCGGCTCCATCATGCCCAGCTCATGCTCCAGCTCGGCCCAGGTCTTGCCCTGGTTCAGGGTCACGATGACAGCGCCTGCCACCATGGTGCCGAAAACGACAGCGCCGTACTCATAGTTGGTGCGGCTCAGGATAACGATCTTCTTGCCCTTGGGCTCGCCCAGCTCCTGCTGCAGGTAGCCGGTCGCTTTGCGGATATCCTGCACATACTGAGCGTAGGTCTTTTCCACCACCGTGTCCTTGCCCTCCACATAGCGGAACGCCACACGGTCAGCATACTTATTCTGCATCGCAGAGATCATGTCAAAAACGGTCATCGGCATATTTGCCACGGTCACAACTTCCTTACAAGCCTTGTCTGCCATTATTTTACACTCCCTGTTTATTTTTGTTAAAATATTCCCTTTCGTTTCCGCTAAATGGAATCTTCTGGGTACTCTAGCCTAGAGTATACCGCATAGAAGGCTCAAACGCAAGATTTAATTGCACAAATATGCAACTTAAACTTACAGTCAATCTGTGCACCCGGATGTAAATCCTGCCTTTTGTTGCGGGCAGGCCGTGAGTGTGGTACACTTTTCCCGGTATCCGCCTACCGTGCTTTCTCCCCGGGTTTGATTGACAGCAGGGGCAAAAAGCATTATACTTATTATAAATATCTCTAATTTTTAACATGATGCGCCAAAAATCCGGCAATTCTGCCATCCCGGGGCGGGGTGCGGCGCAGAGGAGGACCTTTTTATGGAGGGAACCAAACGCCGTGCCGCAAATTCGCTGGGCATGTTCGATCTGCTCAAGGGTGTCGGCATGCTGACCATCGTCTTTGCCCACACCGGTGAGCTTTATCCCATGGGCGATGCCAGCCACATCAACCCGCTGACCTTTTGCATGTTCGCCTACCGCGAATCCCTGATGGCGGCCTTTTACATTGCCAGCGGCTACGGCTTCCGCAAGCGCTCCATCAGCAAGTGCATCGACCAGCAGTTCAAAACGCTGCTCAAGCCTTACATCTATACCGGCATTGCCACCACCGTGTTCCATTTTATCATCCATTACAGCCTGTTTGGCAGCCTGCACAACGCCACCTACGAGACCTACAAGGTGCTGGGCGGCTTTGCACTGGGCCTGCCCCACACGGCCACCTATTTCGGCCAGCTGTTCTTCTCCTGCGGCCCCATGTGGTATCTGCTCTCGCTGATGATCGCATGGATCCTGCTGGATCTCATCCTGAATATCTTCCCGGAGCAGTACATAAACTGGGCGGTGCTGGGTACCATGCTGTTAGGCTGGGGCATCTGCATCACCTGGGAGGCTCCTTTTTGCATCGGTCAGGGCATGGTCACCGTTCCGGCCCTGTATGTGGGCTATCTTGCCAAGAAATATAAGATCTTTGATCAGCCCCTTTCGCCCCGTCTGCGCGGCGGGATGATCGCGGCGGCGCTGGCTGTGGCCGCACTGGTGCTTCTTACCAAGAGCACCGACTGCGTCTCGATGGCCGAGTGGACTCTCGGCCCCGTGAGCATCCTGCTGGATGCTGTGACGGGCCTGGGCATCCTTTCCATCGTCATCTGGTTCCAGCGCAGGGTGGAGAACGTTGTCACCCACGCCATCCAGGCCATTGGCCGCCGTTCGCTGTTCATCTTCTGCGTCCACACCGTGGAGCTCACGGCCATTCCCTGGTATCTGATGCCCCAGAAGTTTGCGGCTCACCCGGTGCTGGGCATGGTGCTGCAGTTCACCCTTTCGCTGGGCTCCACCCTGCTCATCTGCGAGCTGCTGGTGCGCCGCCGGGACCTGAAGTTCTGGCTCACCTCCCGCCGGGAGCAAAAGGCGGCGGAAGCGCCCCGCCGGCGCAGCGCCCGCACCGAAGCGCCTGAGCGTCATTTTGCGGCAAAACACTGATTTTTTGCGGAGGGTGCCCCCCTCTGCTGAAGTGAAATAATATTATGAGGAGAATCCGGTTATGAACAACGCAGCTCCTGAGAACACTGCGGCTCTGCAGGAAAAGATTGCCGAGCTGGAACAGCAGCTCAAGCTTTCGGACGAAGGTGTTTCCCATCTGGCAGAACGCTGCCTTGCCCTGGAACAGAAGGTGCAGTCCTACCTTGCGGCACACCCCCAGCGCGAGATGCATACCGACTCGCCCACTCTGCTGCAGCCGCTGCTCTATTATGATGCAGGCTTCGGCTTTTCGGAAAAGGACACCCTGACCGCACCCGACTGCACCACCGACGAGCTGACCGGTGCCGTGACCGCGACCTTTGAGCTGCCGGTGGCTGCACAGGCCCTGCGGTTTGACCCGGGTGAGCTGCCCTGCTGCATCACCAACCTGATCTTTTCAGATGACCGCATCATCTGCGCACCCACCAACGGCCTGAACCTTTCCGGCGGCAGCACCCTGTTCCTGGGCGATGACCCCAACTACCGGCTGGAGGGCACCACCCACTACCCCGCCGGGATGAAACTGGTGGTGAGCTATGGCTACTTCCCGCTGGAGACCCTGACGGACGAGCCTTTGTTCTGCGCCGTGCTGCAGGGCGTGCAGCAGCTCCAGCTGCGCAAGGACAGCGAAAAACAGCATATCCAGAAGCTGGAGCAGAATGCCGCGGCCCAGCAGCAGATGGTGGCCGCCCTGCAGCAGGAGATCGCACAGCTGCACCAGAAAAACGCCGCTCTGCAGGCCCGGAGCATTGCCTACGAGACCTCGCTGGAAAGCGTGTTTTCCAGTAAAAGCTGGAAGCTCACTGCTCCCATCCGCAGCCTGATGCGTCTGTTCCACCGTGGAAACTGAGAAGCGGAACGGAGGAACAGCCATGTATAACAATTACACTCCCCTGCAGCAGCGTCAGCTGGCCCTGCAGGAGTACAGCAACACCCAGAGCACCTATCTGCTGGTCTGCGCATCGGCCCGCAGCACGGCCCTGAAAGCCACCCTGACCGACCAGCTCCACCGCAAGTTCCGGTTGGTGGACCGGCTGGACGGGGAACTGACCGCAAGCGTGGACGGCGTGCTTCTGGCCGCCGAGGACGTGGAGCTGATGTCCACCGCCCTGATGTACTTTGCCAAAGCCCTGCAGGACGGCGCGGATTACGCCGTCTGCAACGCTGTGTTCGGTTTTGGGGGGGCAACTGCCCTCTATCAGAGCCAGCCGCTGCAGGCGCAGAACCGCTGCGCCGTGGTCAGCCGCGCCCTGCTGGAGCGCTGCCGTGCCGCCGCCCATGACCCCGAAAATGTGCCCGAGCTGCTGGCGCTGGCCGCGCAGCTCTGCACTAAGCCCGCTCTCATCCCGCAGGCCCTGCTCCACTACGAGCGCGGCATCTGCGCCGAGGATGCGTTTTCGGCCCACGGCAAACGTGCCTTTATTATGAGCCATGTGCTGGATATGACCGGCGCGCCCATCGTGCTGGTGAGTGCCGTGCCGGTGCTGCGCAGCATGGGGTATGAGGTACTTGTGCTGGGCCCCAGTGACGGCGGCTCCCTGCATCTCTTCCTGGATGCCGGGGCCTCGGTCATCACCCGGTCGTCCTGCCGCAATGTCTCCGATGCCTGGGGCATGGCCCTCTGTGCTGACTTCGTCATCGTCAATACGGTGGTCATGGCCCGGGCCGTCCGTGCCCTGAGCGGCACCGCCGTACCGGTGCTGTGGTGGCTCCACGATGCCTTTGCGGGTTACCCCCACATTGCCCACCAGATCCCCACCCAGCTGGGGGAGAATGTCCGGGTCTACTCGGTGGGCAGCCACGCCGCCAACGCCATGCACGCCGTGCGGCCCGAATTCGAGATCCGGCCGCTCATCTACGGCCTGCCTGATTACGCGGCAGAGAACTTTGTCCGCACCGATCTGGGCTACAACCGCGGCCGCCCGCTGTTTGCCACGGTGGGCTCCTTTGAGCGCCGCAAGGGCCACGATATCTTCTGCAAGGCCATCCGCCTGCTGCCGCCCGAGGTGCGGGAAAAAGCCTCCTTCCTCTTTGTGGGCCAGGCCGCTGATAAGGAGATGATGGATTCCGTCCGCGCCCTGACCGCAGACTACCCGGAAAACGTGTTCTACTGCAAGCGGCTCACCCGTGACGAGATCAAGAGCCTGATGGAGCAGTGCACCGGTCTGGTCTGCGCCTCCCGCGATGACCCCATGCCCACCTTTGTCACCGAGGGTCTGATCTTCGGCAAGCCGTCCATCGTGTCGGAGCACACCGGCACCGCCGGGCTCATCTCCGAGGGTCGGAATGGCTTCGTCTACCATGACGACGATCCGCAGCAGCTGGCTGTCCTGCTGGAGCACGCCATCGAGCACCCGGAAGAGCTGGCCTCCATGCGGACAGAATGCCGTAAAATGTACGAGCAGTATTATTCCAAGGAGGCTTTTGAGCAGACGCTCTGGGCTGCTGTGGAAGATCTGACAGAGAAAAAGTAAGGCAGAACCTCTCCGTCATTGCTTCGCAATGCCACTTCTCCCCTACCGGGAAAGCTGGCGAACGAAGTGAGCCGGAGAGGTTCTTTTTTATCATATCACACAAAGTGACGAGAAAAATTTTGTTTCAGTTCACAAAAACAAGGCCCCGCTGTGTTATACTGCAAGCAGTATCGTGAAAGGAGCCTTATCCCATGGAACAGACCAACACCCCCCAGCAGCCCTCCCGCAAAAAGGCGATCCTTTCTCTGCTGGTGCTGCTGGCGCTGACCTGTGTTGTGGTTTTCATCTTCAGCAGCCACTGGGCCGAGATCTCGACCGCGCTGGCCCAGCTCTCCTTCTGGCAGGTGCTGCTGGTGCTGGCCATCGGCCTGACATACCCCCTGCTTGAGGGAATCGTCTGCTGGCTCATCATCCGCTGCCGCCTGCCGGGCTTCACCCTGCGGCGCGGCTTGGATGCCGCCTTTGTGGGCATCTTTGGCAACGTGGTCGGCCTGGGTGCCGGGGCTGTGCCCATGGAGTCCTACTATCTCTACCACTGCGGCCTGCCGCTGGGCCCCGGTGTGGGCCTGATGACCCTGCAATATGTATTCCACAAGACCACTGTTCTGCTCTATGCCACTGTGATGCTCCTGCTGCAGCACCGTTGGCTCGCCGCCAACACCTCCGGCGTGATGCACTATCTGCCCGCCGCCTACTGCGTGGTGGCGCTGGTCATCGTGACGCTGGTGCTGCTCTGTGTCTCGCCGCTGGTGCAGCGGCTGGCCCGCTGGGCCATGGGCTTTCTGCCCAAAACGGAACCATGGCAGACCCGCCGGGAAAAGTGGCTGGAGCAGCTGGACACCCTGGCCACCGAGAGCCGCCTCCTGCTGGCCGACAAGGGCCGCTGTGCCCGCATCCTTGCCGTGCAGACCCTCAAGCTGTTTCTGATGTTCACCCTGCCGTGGTTCTGCATCCGGTTCATGGGGCTTTCCTGCGGGCTGAGCTTCTGGCAGGTACAACTGCTCACCAGCCTGATGCTCTTCCTTTCCAATGCCCTGCCCAATGTAGCAGGCATGGGCTCCATTGAAACAGCTTTTCTGCTGGTGTTCAGCAGCTTTATGACCAGCGGCGAAGCCATGAGCACCCTGATGCTCTTCCGCATCGCAAGCTACTATTTTGTGTTCGCCGCCAGCGCCGCAGGTACCTTTGCGGCACAGAAGCATCTGGAGAACAGTTGACATCCTGCGCGTTCCGGCACTATAATGAAAGCGTACTCTTTGAAGATCTCTGGCCACCCAGCTGTGCGGCCCATCAAAGGAGAACGCCTTATGGAAAACAAAAGTCTCCGTTTTTATGCCATCATGGCCCTCTGGGTCCTGTTGTTCGTGCTGTTGTTCGTTTCCAACCGCCGCGTTGACCTGAAAACTGATATCAATAAAAGCACTTCCGTCTCCGTCAGCGTGGAGGATACCGTCAGCCTGAGCCCATCGGTGGTTACCACCCACGCCTATTCTGCGGGCGATGACACCTATCAGGCATTTTTCAAGATCCTGCAAAACGCGAGCTGCTACCAGAAGTTCAACCAGAACGCCCGCTCCTACTCCCACGACTACGAAGCGCATTCCATCACCCTGCGCTTTGCAGACGGTTCCAGCCAGAACCTGCTTTTCACCGTCTATTCGGACGGAGTCTGCCAGGTAAACGGAAAATTCGTCTCCCTCCGCTCCCCCGATGGAAACGCGGAGGCGATCTACCAGCTGCTGCGGGATGCGGTGGTGTAAAGATGTTGTCCGCTCCCCGGGATGCGGCTGATCAACGACCGGAACAAAACAAAAATCGGGGCACTCAGGTGGTCAAGCTGAGTGTCCCGTTTTTGTTTTCATCTGCGCACAGTGCCGTACCAGAGCCCTGTGTGCCGCGCAGCGGATGCAGAGCAAACCAGAATGCTGCATCCTGCCAAGAAAAAGAGAGTATGGAATGGAGGAATGGAACGGAGCGCTTGCAGACGCGCCGTTTTTTGGTGCAGCGTGGTTAGAAATAGCTAACCGTCGCTGCGAGAACAGAATACCATAAGCGGTTAGTCTTGTCAACCCTTAATTTGCAATTTTTCCCGAAAAAGGTGTGCACCGCCGGTGTTTCAGCGTTTTTTCTACATTCTGCCCAAAGAACCCCCTTTGCTTTGGAAGAAAACCCACTTGTTTTCTATTGCTTTTTAAAGTGGTTCTTGTTATTATAGTAACGCAAGATTTTGTGGGCAGGTTTTTATTTTTGTCTACAGCTTGTAGTTAGAACTGCCGCAGACGGCAGTTCAAGACCGTTTCGCCCCCAGAAAGCCGCCTATCCAGTGCGGTTTTTCAAAGGCTCAATAGTTAGAATGTGCTAACCAGCGCATGGAATGGAGCAAGGAGGTTCCAATGATCAATTTTGAACAGTGGGAAGGCTTTGAGG
>ERZ773104.4571-NODE-4571-length-11387-cov-12.139958_pt1 | contig 11387 bp, 8 predicted proteins | sample MGYA00511920_ERZ773104 | MGnify/ENA primary metagenome ERZ773104 (study PRJEB29015, sample SAMEA2737857) | human gut metagenome | biome: human gut; feature: human-associated habitat; material: faeces | place: China | collected 2012 ...
TACCAGTTGCAACAGTACCACGACCTGTGATTGTGAATACGTCCTCTACTGGCATCAGGAACGGCTGATCTGTAGCACGCTGAGGATCTGGGATCCAGCTGTCAACAGCATCCATCAGTTCCATGATCTTGTCGCCCCATGGGCCGTTCGGATCTTCCAGAGCTTTCAGAGCAGAACCCTGGATGATTGGTGTATCATCGCCTGGGAACTCATACTCGTTCAGCAGCTCACGGATTTCCATGTCTACCAGTTCAAGCAGTTCTTCGTCGTCTACCATATCGCATTTGTTCATGAATACTACGATGTAAGGTACACCTACCTGACGAGACAGCAGGATGTGCTCTTTTGTCTGAGCCATAACACCATCAGTAGCAGCAACAACCAGGATAGCACCATCCATCTGAGCTGCACCAGTGATCATGTTTTTAACGTAGTCAGCATGTCCCGGGCAGTCAACGTGTGCGTAATGTCTCTTCTCTGTTTCATACTCAACGTGAGCTGTAGAGATTGTGATACCACGTTCTCTTTCTTCCGGAGCTTTATCGATGTTTTCGAAATCTACTGCTGCGTTACCTGCAACTCTAGCTGCCAGTGTTTTTGTGATAGCTGCTGTCAGAGTTGTTTTACCATGGTCAACGTGTCCAATGGTACCAATATTACAATGCGGTTTGGTTCTCTCAAATTTAGCTTTTGCCATTTTGAATGTCCTCCTTGAAATAATAGCCGTATTGGCTTACCTTTATTTTCCTTATATACATAGGCTATTTACGATTATATTTCAAATCCAGGATATTTTCAAGCCTAATTTACCTGTTTTTATGAGTTTTATAACGGTTTGACCAGATTCTTCTTCCGGATCTCTCCAAAAGAAGAACCTTTGTCAAGCCATGGCTTATCTGATATCAGATTATTTTGCTTTTGCACTCAGTACTTTTTCCTGTACAGACTTCGGTACCTGCTCATATTTTTCGAAGAACATAGAGTAGTTACCACGTCCCTGTGTCTTGGAACGAAGGTCTGTAGAGTATCCGAACATCTCAGCCAGCGGTACATAACCTTTAACCATCTTACCGCCACCGATATCTTCCATACCTTCGATACGACCACGTCTGGAGTTGATATCACCGATTACATCGCCCATGTATTCTTCAGGCATGGTAACTTCAACTTTCATGATCGGCTCAAGCAGTACCGGATTACCTTTCTTCATAGCATCCTTGAATGCCATGGAACCAGCGATATGGAATGCCATTTCACTGGAATCGACTTCGTGGTAAGATCCGTCGTATACATTTGCATGTACACCCAGTACCGGGAATCCGCCCAGGATACCAGCTTTTGCTGCTTCTTCGATACCTTCTCCTACTGCCGGGATGTATTCCTTCGGAATAGCACCACCAACAACGGTAGATTCGAACTTGAATGTCTCTTCGCCGTTCGGATCCATCGGCTCGAATTTAACTTTACAGTGACCGTACTGTCCACGACCACCAGACTGTTTTGCATACTTGCTGTCTACATCTACAGGTTTTGTAAATGTCTCTTTGTAAGCAACCTGAGGAGCACCTACGTTTGCTTCTACTTTAAACTCACGAAGCAGACGGTCTACGATGATTTCCAGATGCAGCTCACCCATACCAGCGATGATTGTCTGACCAGTCTCCTGATTTGTATGAGCACGGAATGTCGGGTCCTCTTCAGCCAGTTTTGCAAGAGCCTCACCCATCTTGCCCTGACCTGCTTTGGTCTTCGGCTCGATTGCCAGCTCGATAACTGGCTCTGGGAATTCCATAGACTCCAGAATAACCGGATGCTGTTCGTCACAGATAGTATCACCTGTTGTTGTAAATTTGAAACCTACTGCTGCTGCAATATCACCAGAGTAAACTTTATCAAGCTCTGCTCTCTTGTTTGCATGCATCTGCAGGATACGTCCTACACGCTCTTTTTTATTCTTTGTTGCATTCAGTACGTAAGAACCGGAGTTCATAGTACCTGAGTACACACGGAAGAATGCCAGCTTACCTACGAACGGGTCAGCCATGATCTTGAATGCCAGAGCGGAGAACGGTTCTTCGTCTGAAGAATGTCTTACTACTTCGTTGCCATCTTCGTCAACACCTGTAATAGCCGGGATATCGGTTGGTGCAGGCATGAAATCAATGATAGCATCCAGAAGTTTCTGAACACCTTTGTTTCTGTAAGCAGTACCACAGCATACAGGAATTGCCTGACATTCGCAGGTTCCTTTACGCAGTGCAGCTTTCAGTGCGTCGATGGATGGTTCTTCACCTTCCAGATATTCCATCATCAGGTCATCATCCAGCTCGCAGATTTTCTCGATCAGTTCTGTATGATACAGTTCTGCATCGTCTTTCATATCTTCCGGGATATCTGTGATTGAGATATCTTCACCCTTTTCATCGTTATAGATGTAAGCTTTCATCTCAAACAGATCGATGATTCCCTTAAATTCATCTTCTTTGCCGATTGGCAGCTGCAGGCAGATTGCGTTTTTACCAAGTCTTGTACGAATCTGATCAACAGCGTTGTAGAAATCTGCACCTAAGATATCCATCTTGTTGATGAATGCCATACGCGGTACATTGTAAGTGTCAGCCTGACGCCATACGTTTTCAGACTGAGGTTCTACACCACCCTTTGCACAGAACACGCCGACAGCGCCGTCCAGTACACGAAGGGAACGTTCAACCTCTACTGTAAAGTCAACGTGACCCGGGGTATCAATGATATTGATACGATATTCCTGTGCACCTTTTTTCGGTTTGCACTGTTCCTGCGGAGTCCAATGACAGGTAGTTGCGGCTGAAGTAATTGTGATACCTCTTTCCTGTTCCTGCTCCATCCAGTCCATGGTAGCAGTACCTTCGTGAGTATCACCGATTTTATAGTTTACACCAGTATAATACAGGATACGCTCTGTCAGTGTTGTTTTACCAGCATCGATATGAGCCATAATACCAATATTTCTGGTTCTCTCTAATGGATATTCTCTTCCAGCCAAGGTTTTTCTCCTCCTTAGAATCTGTAATGAGCAAATGCCTTATTAGCCTCTGCCATCTTATGCATGTCTTCTTTCTTCTTCACAGATGCTCCTGTGTTGTTTGCAGCATCCAGAATTTCATTTGCCAGTCTCTCTTCCATTGTCTTCTCGCCTCTCTTGCGGGAATACAGAGTGATCCAGCGAAGTGCTAATGCCTGACGACGATCAGCTCTTACCTCGATAGGTACCTGGTATGTTGCTCCACCAATACGTCTAGCTTTTACTTCCAGAACTGGCATGATGTTATTCATAGCCTCTTCAAATACTTCGATAGCCGGCTTGTCAGTTTTCGCAGCAACTCTTTCGAATGCTCCGTATACGATTTTCTGAGCTACACCTTTCTTACCATCTAACATAATGTTATTGATAAGTTTGGTAACCACTTTATTATTGTACAGCGGATCCGCTAATACATCTCTTTTCTGAGTATGTCCTTTACGTGGCACGGTACTTCCCTCCTTAATCATTGAAATTAATTCATCGGTACTCACATGTGTCGTTCTACTGTGTATCATGCTCGCAATTTCTATATTAACCCGCAACCACTGGTAAATAAGAATACGGCACAACAGTTAGTTCTGTTTGTGATACGACTTTATTGTTCTATACTGTTTCGCTTAAAAGTCTGTAACTTTTATTATTTCTTAGCGTCTTTTGGTCTCTTTGCTCCGTATTTGGAACGAGCCTGTCTTCTCTTAGCAACGCCTGCTGTATCCAGAGTACCACGAACGATGTGGTATCTTGTACCTGGAAGGTCCTTTACACGTCCTCCACGAATCAGAACAACGCTATGCTCCTGAAGGTTATGTCCCTCACCTGGGATGTAGCTTGTTACTTCGATTCCGTTTGACAGACGAACTCTGGCGATCTTTCTCAGAGCTGAGTTAGGTTTTTTAGGTGTAGCAGTTTTAACTGCTGTGCAGACACCTCTCTTCTGTGGTGCAGAAACGTTTGTGCTCTTCTTTTTCAGAGAGTTGAAGCCCTTCTGCAGAGCAGGTGCTGTAGATTTCTTTTCTGAAGTCTGACGACCTTTTCTAACTAACTGGTTAAATGTTGGCATTCTTTTCACCTCCTGTAATATTCCGCATTTGCGGTAGTGGTTGCTTAAAATCATTTTCAGGTGTGTGGATACATAGATATAGTGTATCGGCACGCACAATTCACATTATATCGGCAGAAACAGCGTCTGTCAAGGCTTTTTATGCAGTATTTACAGGAATTTTATGCACTTTTTTTATGCATATTTTTTAAAGAGAATATCCTGATGTTTTGTATCTTTCTCAGAGTAGTTGCAGATAAGATCTGGCATCGACTCTTCATCATCCACGATCAAATTTTTTTCACCCATATATATCATCTCCATTTTCCATTACAAACGTTGCATTCCACAACTTCTGTTTGTTTTCACTGCTTCTATTTTACCCTATTATACGCCTAAAATCCATGAAAACCTGGCTGGCTTTGCTGGACTTTTTCTTTTAAAAGTGATATTATATCGCATAAGCAATTAGCTTACCGGCATGCTCTTTATGCTGGCATTTTCGCTATTTATAATTATGGAGGTGAATCGCTATGTTGAGGACAATATTGAAACCACTTTCTTTCGTACCTGCCCTCATTATGATGTATATTATCTTCTCCTTCTCCGCTCAGGACGGAGATATGTCCGGTCAGCTCAGCTACCAGGCAAGTGTGAAGATCATCGAAACAGCTGACTATGTTTTTAACGCCAATCTCAGTTACGATCAAATCGATGAGTGGGCAAATAAAATCGATTTTATCACCCGCAAACTAGCACATATGACCGAATATTTCGCTCTTGCCATCGCAGTATCCTTTCCATTATATGTATATGGACTGCACGGCATCCTTCTGATGTTTCTGGCGGGGCTGATCTGCGTCGGGTTCGCCTGCGGAGATGAATTCCACCAATCGTTTATCGCCGGACGAAGTCCTTCGGCAAGAGATGTCTGTATCGACAGTGTCGGCGTGTTTTTTGGGATCATCGTCGTCCGCATCATCGGCTGGACCGGACGGAAGACGGTCTTTAAAGAAAAAGTCAAAGTAAAACAGAAAAAGCCAAAGAAAAAGCTCTTTGGCGGTAAGTCAAAAACAACTTACTATGATAAATACGGCAATTACCAGCCACCACAGCCGGATGACCGCTATTACCAGAATCCAGGATCTGGATATGGTTATGGTTATGACAACCGTGGACAGGATTATGGTTATGATAGTCGCTATGACAGCCGCAGCGGGCGTAATTATTACGAACAGCCGGGCGGCAATCCGAATTATGGTTACGATAACCGCGGCGGCCGCGATTATTATGGTCAGCCGGAAGGTAACCCAAATTACGGCTATGACAACCGCGGCGTTAATCCGAATTATGGTTATGACGGTCGCAGCAGCAATCCGAATTATGGCTATGATAACCGCGGCGGCAATCCGAATTATGGTTATGATAATCATGGACATCGTGATTATTATGAACAGAGCGGCAAAAATCCGGAAACCGGTTACGGATATGACAACTGCGAGCAGAATTACTGCGAATCACAGACTCCTGACCGCAGTAACCGCGATTACTATGAGCAGCCCGTCAGGGAGTCGCAGTCACAGCAGAGTACCAGAACCTGGTCAAGGGAAGAAGTAGAAGCCGGACTTCATCCGGAGCATACATCACGTACTTCCGACAAAAAGGCTACTAATCCAAACGATCCTTTCTGGTCTCCAGAACAGGAAATCGACTTCAATGCCAAACCGGAATATGCCGAGCGAAATTATCAGGAAACAAATGATCCATATGATCATGACTGGGGATTTGACCGTTCCGAAAATGTTTCCCGACAGCCATCTTATTCACCAGAAAAAGAACAGGCTCCATATGAGAATCCGGAAAGTACCGTTCCAGACGAACCTGCGGAAGATCCAAGACAGACTCCTCCGGTACAGCACCGAAGAAAAAAGAAACATGAAAAAGACTGGTTCTTTGATCTGTAAAGGTTTGTTGCTCGCCACTTGCAGAAGTGGGAGTCTTCTCGACTGAGATAAAATCGGAAATTGAGTTTCGATTAAAACTAAACGAAAAAATGCAAGTACTTTCGTCATCCGACAAAAATACTTGCATTTTTTGTTTTATCATTTTTCGTTTTTTGCTTATTATTCTGTTCCCTGTTACTCTGTTTTTTCGCTGCTTTCTTCCTGCTTCTGTCTCTCTTCTTCCTTCTCCTGCTGTTCTTTCACAAATTGCTGTAATTCCTGTTTGTGCTCTTCACTGAGACCATGATCGCCCTCAAGAGAACGTAAAAACACCAGCAGAGAACCATCATAGGCAAGATTCAGGTATTCCTGAACACCTTTTGCTATAAATTCTTTTCTTGACATGTTCACAGAATAATAGCGACGTTTACCTCTTTTGGTAGAAGACAGGATTTTCTTATTCTTCAGACGTATCACAAAACTATAGGCCGTCTGCTGTTTCCATACATATCCTTTTGTCTCCATGTACTCCATGATTTCATTCAGATGAATCTCCTCCTGATCTGCATGTGCCCACATGTAGTCCATAATGTGCTGTTCCGCTTCTGATAAACTGTAAAAAGCCATACTTTATCCTCCTAATCGTTTGTAATATAATACAATGCTATATTACATATCTTATCAAAAAATCGCCAGATGGTCAAATCAAAAATTCGAGAAATTTTGTTCCGTTTTGTGATCATTTACAGAAAATAATGCATGAAACAGAAGAGGAAATAAATCTTGTTGCCCGCCGCCTACAGTTGAGAATCATCTCACCTCTGATATAGTATGATTGCAAACACCGCTGTCAATGCCTCTGCCTCTACCACCGGAAATGCCAGCCATACGCCGTTTGCTCCCAGTATTTTTCCAAACAGAAATGCTGCCGGAATAATGACAATGACATATCGCAGCAACGCAATACAAAAAGATGGTGTACCCTTTTTTCTCAACATGGCAACAAAAAAACGCCACATAACTACCTTTCGATAGCTATGTGGCGAAAAAAGAACTTTCTTAAAAAATCCACACCCTGTACGGGTTTTGTTATTCTCTTTATTCTTCGGTAGAATCCGAATCTTCCGCTGTCAAATCGATTTCATCGAAATCGTCTGCAACATTCTCATCTGCATTCTCTGCTGCGGCAGTTTCTGCATCTGCTGCTGTTTCTTTCGAAGTGATCTCTGTCTGCTCTTCCGACATTTCTGTTTCATCCAGCATCAGATCGTCATCTTCCATTTCATATTCATCCTCACCGGTATCCAATTTTACGTTGCGGTAACGTTTCATACCGGTTCCGGCCGGGATCAGTTTACCGATGATAACGTTCTCTTTCAGACCGATCAGCGGATCGACTTTACCTTTGATAGCTGCTTCTGTCAGAACTTTTGTAGTTTCCTGGAAGGATGCTGCTGACAGGAAGGAGTTGGTTGCCAGGGATGCTTTTGTAATACCAAGCATTACCTGTTTTCCTTCTGCAGGCTCTTTGCCCTGAGCGATCATCTCTTCATTGATATCCTCAAAATCAAGGATGTCTACCATGGTTCCCGGCAGAAGTTCCGTGTCTCCGTTATCCTCTATACGGATCTTCTTCATCATCTGACGAACGATTACTTCGATATGTTTATCGTTGATCTCTACACCCTGCAGACGGTATACACGCTGTACTTCACGCAGCATGTAATCCTGAACAGCGTTTACGCCCTTGATTCGCAGAATGTCATGCGGATTTACACTACCTTCTGTCAGTTCATCACCAGCATCCAGATAAACTCCATCCTGTACTTTGATACGTGATCCGTAAGGGATCAGATAAGTCTTGGACTCACCTGTCTCACTGTTTGTCACAATAATCTCACGTTTTTTCTTGGTATCTTTGAGGGTTGCCACACCGGAAATCTCAGTGATGATAGCAAGTCCCTTAGGCTTACGTGCCTCGAAAAGCTCCTCGACACGAGGAAGACCCTGTGTGATATCGCCGCCGGCAACACCACCGTTATGGAAGGTACGCATGGTCAGCTGTGTACCCGGCTCACCGATAGACTGTGCTGCGATGATACCTACGGATTCACCAACCTGTACCGGCTCACCGGTTGCCATGTTGGAACCGTAACATTTCGCACAAACACCAACATGTGATTTACAGTTCAGGATCGTACGGATCTTGATCTGTTCAAATGGTTTGCCGTTTGCGTCCACACCTTCACTCATGATACGTGCTGCACGTTTCGGAGTGATCATATGGTTTGCTTTTACAAGGATTTCGCCGTCTTTATTCTTAATGGTCTCGCAGGAGAATCTTCCTGTGATACGCTCCTGCAGGCTTTCGATCTCTTCCTTGCCGTCTGTAAATGCTTTTACATACATACCCGGAATTTCTTTGCCTTCGCAGCAGTCCATCTCACGGATGATCAGATCCTGTGATACATCAACCAGTCGTCTTGTCAGGTAACCGGAATCGGCTGTACGAAGAGCGGTATCGGACATACCTTTTCGAGCTCCATGTGCAGACATGAAATATTCCAGTACGTCAAGACCTTCACGGAAGTTTGACTTGATAGGCAACTCGATCGTATGACCGGTTGTATCTGCCATCAGTCCTCGCATACCTGCCAGCTGTTTGATCTGTTTATCAGAACCACGGGCACCGGAGTCAGCCATCATGAAGATGTTGTTGTACTTATCCAGTCCGTCCAGCAGCTTTCTGGTCAGAACATCATCGGTTTCTTTCCAGGTCTCTACAACTTCTTTGTAACGTTCTTCTTCTGTGATCAGACCACGTTTGTAGTTCTTTGTGATGTGGTCTACAGTCTCCTGAGCCTGCTTGATCAGTTCCGGTTTTTCAGGCGGAACGGTCATATCGGAAATGGATACGGTCATAGCTGCTCTTGTGGAGAATTTATATCCTGTTGCTTTGATATCATCCAGCACTTCTGCCGTCTTGGTAGCTCCGTGTGTATTGATAACTTTTTCCAGGATCTGTTTCAGCTGTTTCTTTCCTACATGGAAATCTACTTCCAGCTTCATTTCGTTTTCCGGAATGCTTCTGTTTACAAAGCCCAGATCCTGAGGCAGGATCTCGTTGAACAGGAAACGTCCCAGTGTGGACTCTACCGTACCGGTCTTTGTTGTACCGTCCGGCATGGTCTTTGTCATACGCACTTTGATTCTGGTCTGCAAAGTCAGTGCTTTGTTTTCATAAGCAAGGATTGCTTCGTTCACGCTCTTGAAGTACTTGCCTTCTCCGATCGAACCCGGTCTTTCCTGTGTCAGGTAGTAAATACCAAGGACCATATCCTGTGAAGGAACGGCTACAGGACCGCCGTCGGACGGTTTCAGCAGGTTGTTCGGTGAAAGAAGCAGGAAACGGCACTCTGCCTGAGCCTCTACGGACAGCGGCAGATGTACAGCCATCTGGTCTCCGTCGAAGTCGGCGTTGAATGCGGTACAAACCAGCGGATGCAGTTTGATCGCTTTACCTTCTACCAGGATCGGCTCAAATGCCTGAATACCCAGACGATGCAGTGTAGGAGCACGGTTCAGCATAACCGGATGCTCTTTGATTACTTCTTCCAGAACGTCCCATACTTCCGGCTGAAGTCTCTCTACCATTTTCTTTGCGTTTTTAATATTATGTGATGTTCCGTTTGCTACCAGCTCTTTCATAACGAAAGGTTTAAACAGCTCGATTGCCATTTCTTTCGGCAGACCGCACTGATAAATTTTCAGTTCCGGTCCTACGACGATAACGGAACGTCCGGAATAGTCAACTCGTTTTCCGAGCAGGTTCTGACGGAAACGTCCGGATTTACCTTTCAGCATATCGGACAGAGATTTCAGTGCACGGTTTCCAGGTCCTGTTACCGGACGTCCGCGACGGCCGTTGTCGATCAGGGCATCTACAGCTTCCTGAAGCATTCTCTTTTCATTTCTAACAATAATGTCCGGTGCGCCTAATTCAAGAAGACGTCTCAGACGGTTATTTCTGTTGATGATTCTTCTGTACAGATCATTCAGGTCAGATGTTGCAAAACGTCCGCCATCCAGCTGTACCATTGGACGAAGATCCGGTGGGATAACCGGGATATTTGTCATGATCATCCATTCTGGCTTGTTTCCAGACTCACGGAAAGCTTCTACTACTTCCAGACGTTTTACGATTCTTGCTCGTTTCTGTCCGGTTGCACCTTTCAAGCCTTCTGTCAATTCTGTATATTCTTTCTCAAGATCAATGTTCTCAAGAAGTTCTTTGATGGATTCTGCACCCATTCCTACACGGAATGTGCTTCCCCATTTTTCTCTTGCTTCCTGATATTCAGCCTCTGATAATACCTGTTTGTACATCAGATCTGACTCACCTTTATCCAGTACGATATAAGAAGCGAAATACAGTACTTTTTCCAATGTTCTCGGGGACAGATCAAGAATCAGTCCCATACGGCTTGGAATTCCCTTGAAGTACCAGATGTGCGATACAGGAGCAGCAAGGGCGATATGGCCCATGCGCTCACGACGTACACTTGCTTTTGTTACTTCAACACCACAACGGTCGCAGACCACACCTTTATAGCGGATCTTTTTGTACTTTCCACAATGGCATTCCCAGTCCTTGCTTGGTCCGAAAATCTTTTCGCAGAACAGTCCGTCTTTTTCAGGTTTTAAAGTTCTATAGTTGATGGTCTCTGGTTTGGTAACTTCTCCTTTTGACCATTCCAGAATCTTTTCAGGTGATGCCAAACCGATCTTGATCGCATCAAAAGTCATTGGCTGATAAGTTTGTTCCTTATTATTTTCTGGCATACTTTGGACCCCTTCCTATTCATCATCAGATGAATCGCCGAAATCATAGTCATCATTTTCTTCAAAATTCATATCGAAATCATCGTCTGATTCTGGTTCTTCTTCTACATCAACCAGTTCTTCACCCTGGAATTCCTGTTTGCTGTATCCGTGTTTACCAAAGTCTTCGTCATCATCATTACGATATCTTCTGTCTCCCTCGATCAGAGAACGGAAATCTGTCTCTCCCATATCGGAAGTTTCCATAATCTCCACTTCTGTATTGTCATCACGTAAGACACGTACGTCCAGTCCGAGTGACTGTAACTCTTTGAGCAATACCTTGAAGGATTCCGGAATTCCCGGTTCAGGAATATTCTCACCCTTGATGATTGCTTCGTAAGTCTTCACACGTCCGATGACATCATCTGACTTCACAGTCAGGATTTCCTGCAGTGTGTATGATGCACCATAAGCTTCCAGTGCCCATACCTCCATCTCTCCGAAACGCTGTCCACCG
>ERZ773104.4577-NODE-4577-length-11361-cov-7.995047_pt1 | contig 11361 bp, 9 predicted proteins | sample MGYA00511920_ERZ773104 | MGnify/ENA primary metagenome ERZ773104 (study PRJEB29015, sample SAMEA2737857) | human gut metagenome | biome: human gut; feature: human-associated habitat; material: faeces | place: China | collected 2012 ...
TCATTTTGATATCGACTACATGGATTCCTTCAAGGTATTTACTTGGAACAAAAAGAACTATAAGGATCCGAAAAAGACCTTACAGAAACTGACTGAGATGGGTTACAAGCCAGTTACGATCATCGATCCAGGTGTCAAAAAGGAAGATGGCTACAGTGTTTATGAGGAAGGAATTAAGAACGGCTATTTTGCATTCTCAGCAGAGAACGAGCTTTATGTAAACGAGGTATGGCCAGGCGATTCTGTTTTCCCAAGCTTTACTAATCCAAAGGTGCGCAGCTGGTGGGCAGACAAGCAGAAATTTTTAATTGATATGGGTGTTCGCGGTGTGTGGAACGACATGAATGAGCCAGCGAGCTTTAAAGGTCCACTGCCTGATGATGTACAATTTGCAGATGAGGACGATACAGCAATTCTTCATAAGGATGCACATAACATCTATGGTCACTGTATGGCAATGGCAACAAAGGATGGATGGTTAAAATATGATGGCCGCAGACCATTTATAATCACACGTGCAGCCTATGCCGGAACGCAGCGTTATTCTCTTGTTTGGACGGGAGACAATCAGAGTATCTGGGCACATTTACAGATGGCAATTCCGCAGCTTTGTAATCTTGGCCTTTCCGGATTTTCCTATGCAGGAACAGATGTCGGAGGCTTTGGTGCAGATACAACAAAGGAACTATTGGCTCGTTGGGTTCAGGTGGGATGTTTATCACCGTTTTTTAGAAACCATAGTGCACAGGGCACGAGAAGACAGGAGCCGTGGCAGTTTGATAAGGAGCTTTTAGAGATTTACCGCAAGTACGTAGAGCTTCGTTATCGTCTGCTTCCATATATCTACGACTGCTTCTTTGAAAGTGAGCAGACAGGTCTTCCGATTATGCGTCCTCTTATGTTAAATTTTGAAAAGGATGCAGAAACTTACGAAATAAATGATGAGTTTATGGTAGGTGAGTGGCTGCTTGCTGCTCCAGTTGTAACACAGGGAACAACTATGCGTCTTGTCTATCTGCCAGAGGGTGCGATGTGGTACGATTTCTGGACGGGAGAAAAGTACAAAGGCGGTCAGTATATCACAAAGAAAGCGCCACTCGATACTATGCCTTTATTTGTCCGCGCAGGTGCAGTCCTTCCGATCTATCCTTTAATGCAGTATGTTGGTGAAAAGGAAGTGGAAGACTTGACACTTGCAGTCTACCCAGGCATTGGAAATTATATTCATTATCAGGACGATGGTGAGAGCTTCGCCTATAAAAAAGGTGGCTACAATGCATATGTATTTCACAAAATAATGGTCGTCTGCAGATTAAAGATGCAGTAAAGAATTACGAAAAGCCATATAAGGGCTTCTATGTTAAGATCTGCCGTGATGGTGTGACGGCTCTGTCCGACGTGTCAGGTGAGTATCTGAAACACGAAGAGTGATCTTGCTAACATTGTAAAGTAAATGCCCCACGAGGTAGAAAAACCTTGTGGGGCATTATTTGTAGTGGGCGTTGAGGTGAACTGCTTTACGAGGGGCGCCCGTGCAAAGCGCCCTCCAATAAACTATCGGGTAGCCAATAGTGATAAGCCACAGCTTTCTTTTTTATTTTTTTGAAAAAATCGTGCAATTTGTTCTTGACATCTAATTGAGGTTTGAGTATACTAATTGTCGATAGGAAATGATAAATGTTATCAAGAACTATGGAAGATCTATTTTATGAGGTCATGTAGGTGGATTTTCCAGGTATACTATAAGAAAGAGAGGTATGTGCTATGCCATTATCTATGGCTCCAGAGGGCAAGGAGAGTGTAATCCGTAAAATAGGCGGCAAGTACGGCAAATTCATCCGGATTAAACTTCAAAGCACGATATTGGTCAAGAATCCGATCCCGGTATTCCAATGCAATCTGCCTGCATGATCGGGAAAACCGATATCCGGTAATTTTCCAATTCCCACTTGCAACAAAAGCAATCCCACTAATCCCTTTGTAGCGCAGATAACGCGCATAATCAAATTCATCGGGATTACCATTATTTGAAGGTGGAGATACATGGGCAAGAAATATTAACTCATCCCCACTACGTAACCCTTCGGACAATGAATCCTTCGATATATAAAGCAAAACTTTTCGATTTACCGGCATGGTGCACACTGAATCCTGCCTTTCCTCCAAAAATGCCCGACAAAGGAAGCTATGTTCCTTAGGCTCCGGTTGTTCCGACACTACAGCCCGGTAAACACATTTTTGTTCCGAAAAAGAATAAAGCGTCTGTTGCAAAGCCTGATTTATTCCACCTGCTCCGCCAAAAAACACGAACAGGTACAAAATACAGCCGAACATCCAACGTAAAGAGTAACGGTGAGAAAAATAAACGACTAGGAGCAGAAGAAATAATCCTGCCAGCCCTCCTGCCAGCACGCCCTTCGAAACACAGACTCCCCTAAAAAACAACCCATTGCCAACAAGAAAGCCTGCTATCAGAGGGAATAGCAGGCGTATAAAAGGATATCGGTGTAAATACTGAAAGTTCACAAGACGGCTCTACAGCCCTTTCATGGCGTGAATCATTCCTTCCGGATTCTCAGCAGCAAAGATAGCATTTCCTGCCACCAATGCATCTGCCCCGGCAGCTATCAGACGGGCGCCTGTTTCCAGATTTACCCCTCCATCAACTTCGATCAGTGCTTTAGATCCGGTACGCTCAATCAGTTCACGAAGCTCTTTCACTTTCTCTACCGAGTGTTCAATAAATTTTTGTCCGCCAAATCCGGGGTTCACACTCATAACCAGCACCATATATACATCCCGGATAATATCCTGCAACAGGGCTATCGGAGTGGCCGGATTGATAGTGACCGCTGGTTGCATACCTGCTTCACGAATCTGTTGCACGACCCGGTGTAAGTGAGGACATGCCTCATAATGCACATTCATGATGTGGGCACCCAATGCCTTCACTTCAGGAATAAACTTTTCCGGATTGACTATCATCAGATGTACATCCAACGGCTTTGAAGTTAACTTAGCTACATATTTCAGTACCGGAAAGCCGAAAGATATGTTCGGCACAAATACTCCGTCCATAATATCAATGTGTACCCAGTCTGCTTCACTACGGTTGATCATCTCAATGTCCTTTGCCAGATATGCGAAATCTGCAGAAAGGATAGAAGGGGATATAATTGGTTTCATATTCATCATTCTTAAAATAATAGCACAAAATTAACAAAAAAATATCAGGGCTCCCCCTCAATAACAATTTATTTGGCAGAAATTCTTTTTCTGCTATTTCAAATTCATAATTATAATCAACGGGATCGGCTCATATCCCAAAAGGATAATGCACTATCTGTTATTACACAGCCTTCATCTTAAATGCTTCAGTCAGATAGAATCCACGTAAAAGTTCATCTGTCTTCAGTCTCTTTTTACCTGGCAACTGCAACGAAAGGACATTTACAAATCCATCCGGCACAGCCACTCTCAAAAAGTTTTTTCCATCAGTAACAATGCTTCCGGGAGCCAACGTATGCACCTTTGGCAACTTCTCACTCTCAAAGATTTTCACGACAACCGCTTCCCCTTCCGGATTCACCAACTCACTCCATGCAGCCGGATAAGGCGAAAGCCCACGAATAAAATCATAAACCCGTTTCACCGGCTGATTCCAGTCAATTCGGCAGGTCTCTTTAAAAATCTTCGGAGCCGGACGAAGTTCGCCTGCCACTGCCATTTCTTCCTGAGGAATTGATTTCACCTTTCCCTCCAGAATAGCGTCTACAGTTTCTATAACCAACCGACCGCCCAAATGCATCAACTTGTCATGCACAATCTCTACATTGTCCGTATCGGCAATGGGAATACGTACTTGCTGGATTACTTCCCCCGTATCTATTTCATGTTTCAGGAAAAAAGTAGTAATACCTGTTTCGGTGTCTCCGTTGATCACTGCCCAGTTTATAGGCGCTGCTCCACGGTATTGCGGAAGCAGAGAAGCATGGAGATTAAAAGTTCCCAGACGTGGCATATTCCATACCACTTCCGGCAACATACGAAAAGCTACAACAATCTGTAGATCGGCTTTCCACTCACGTAACGCCTGAATGAATTCTTCATCTTTCAGTTTTTCCGGTTGCAGCAAAGGCAGTTGATGATCCAGTGCATATTGCTTTACCGGAGAATACTGAATTTTATGTCCGCGACCGGCAGGTTTATCGGGCATCGTAATCACTCCAACCACATTATAACCGCCTTCAACCAGACATTGCAGGGCTTCCACGGCAAAGTCCGGAGTCCCCATATATACAATTCTTAAATCTTCTTTCTTCATAATTTATAAGTTATGAGTTTCACACTGCAGATTACGAAAGTAACGAATTGCCTGCAAAGCACACTATCCATTACATACAGCCATCGCCGTTCCGTCAATCTTCCGAGAAATGTACCAATACCTGGCGATATGAATTAAATATCTTAGATTTGGATACAAATCCCAGGTATTTGCCCTCTTCATTGACCACAGGTAAGTTCCACGCTTTTGTATCGTCAAAAGTCTGCATCACCTGTTCCATGCTATCTGTATCATACAGACGGGCAGGGACCGAGGTCATCAGTTTACTAACGGTAAAACGATGATAAAGTTCCTGACGGAACATGATGTTCCTGATATCGTCCAGTAGCACGACACCCAGCAAGACCCCGTCTTTATCCGTCACAGGAAACATATTACGATGCGAAGTTGAAATCGCCTTCACCAATTCGCCCAGATCCATTTCCGGACGCACGCTGACAAAGTCAGTTTCAACCACATTTTCAACTTTCATCAGTGTCAATACAGCTTTATCCTTGTGATGGGTCAGCAACTGTCCCTTTTTAGCCAAACGCATAGAGTAGATACTATGAGGTTCAAACACGATGATTGTCAGATACGAACTGACCGAAACAATCATCAGAGGCAGGAAGAGGTCATATCCGCCCGTTAGCTCAGCAATCAGGAATACTCCAGTCAGAGGTGCATGCATGACTCCACTCATAACCCCTGCCATTCCCATCAACGCAAAGTTCTTTTCGGGCAAAGTCGAGGTAAAGTCAAAATCATTGCTAAAGTGCGAAAACACAAAACCGGCAATACATCCCAGATACAGCGAAGGTGCAAAAATACCGCCACATCCGCCTCCACCGTTGGTCGCACTCGACGCAAAGACTTTCAACAGAATGATCAGCACCAAATAGACCAGCAACAGATTACCGTATCCATAAAACAACGAGTTATTCAGTACCGTATCCCAGTCGGCATTGCTCACGCCGTTCAACAATAGTTCGATCGTATCGTAACCTTCACCATACAAGGGTGGAAAGAGGAAGATGAGCACACTCAGCATCACACCTCCCAATGCCAACTTCTTATACGGATTGGAGAGTTTGCCAAATACTCCTTCCACAGAGTTCATAGCGCGAGTGAAATAAAGCGATACCAATCCGCAAAAGATTCCCAAAAGAATCACATAAGGAATACGCTCCAATTCAAAAGGCTGATCCAGATGAAATTTAAACATAGCCTCCTGTCCGGTCGTAATATACGAAACAGTGGCAGCCGTGACAGCCGAAATCAGCAATGGTAATAAAGACGACATGGTAAGGTCGATCATCAGTACTTCCAGCGTAAACACCAGTCCGGCAATAGGCGCTTTAAAAATACCTCCGATGGCACCCGCCGCTCCACAGCCTACCAGCAACATCAGTGTACGGTGCTCCATCTTGAACATACTTCCCAAATTCGACCCGATTGCCGATCCGGTCAACACAATAGGTGCCTCGGCTCCTACCGATCCGCCGAAACCGATGGTAATGGCACTGGCAATGGTCGACGACCAGATGTTATGTCTTTTGATACGCCCCTGCCTCCTCGAAATTGCATAAAGAATCTTCGTGACTCCATGGCTGATATCATCCTTTACGATATTGCGTACAAACCATCCTGCCAGAAAAATACCGACCACCGGATAAACCAGATACAGGTAGTTGGCCTCCGTCGTATTAAAGTTATCTGTCAGGAAATTCTGTATCGTATGAATAAAGAATTTTAGGAGCAGTGCAGCAATGGCAGTAAAAATACCGACCAGAAAACTTAAAATGAGAATAAACTGCTTTTCTTTGATTTTATTCTCGCGCCAGATAATAAAGCGCTGTAATAAACTTATCTTTTCTTTTTCCATCATTCGCGAATAATCTTGATCACTCCACCTTTATCCAGTTTAATGATACTCGATGGTTTAGGACGACTCATATCATCTTGTCGAAAATTGACAATGTAATCCACCGACGATTTTATTTCTTCGCTGATTTCATTAAAATTGGCTGCTCCCGGTTGTCCGCTGACATTGGCAGATGTCGAGACAATCGCTTTGCGAAACTGCTGGCACAAACGACGGGAAAACGCCTCGTTTGTCACCCGGATGCCTACGCTTCCATCCTCTGCAAGCAGATTTGAAGCCAGGTTGCGAGCACCGGAATAAATGATAGTTAATGGCTTATCGGCAACCTCAATCAAATCCCAAGCTACCGAAGGAACATCCTGCACATAGAATTCCACTTTCACCGGCGAGTCTACCAATACCAGCATCGCCTTGCTGTCAGCACGTCGTTTTATCTCATACACCCGGCGCACAGCGTCTTCATTGGTAGCATCACAGCCAATTCCCCAAACCGTATCGGTGGGATAGAGAATCACCCCGCCTTCGCTCATCACTTGACAAGCTTTTTTAATGTCTTCTATCATTTCTTGATCTATTTCTTGTGAGAATAACGTGCAAAAATACTAATTTTGCCCAATAATAACAAAGGTTAAGAGAAAACAAATGGAAGAAATCGAATTTCATCACAGTTTACCTATACAACTACGATTCAACGACGTAGACAAATTCGGACACGTCAACAACACCGTCTATTTTTCATTTTACGATCTCGGCAAAACAGAATATTTCGCTTCTGTATGCCCGGGAGTCGACTGGGAAAAAGACGGCATTGTAGTCGTACACATTGAAGCCGACTTTCTGGCACAGATTTTTTCATCGGACCACATTGCCGTACAAACCGCAGTTTGCGAAATCGGAACCAAAAGCTTTCATCTGCTGCAACGGGTCATCGACACCGAAACAATGGAAGTGAAATGCATCTGTCGTTCGGTCATGGTGACATTCGATCTGGAGAGACACGAATCCAAGCCACTGACCGAAGAATGGATAGAGGCAATCTGTCGGTTCGAAGGGAGAGACTTAAGAAAGAAAAAATAAATAATCCTCCGTAGATACCTTTTTTCTACGGAGGATTTTGTTTTTCTCCTTAATATAAGAATTCCTTATTCACGTTCCCCGACACACTCGCGTCAAACCAGGAAAGATTGGATTGATCAAGCACCCATTTCTCATAATTAGGATATGCTTTCGTAATGATAACTCTTTCCTTGGGATAATTCCACGCCGGTGAAGAGTCTTCCTTCCGCGGGAAATCAAGAGCCCATGGATATCGGTTATCCATACGATAATAAACTTCAGCCTCAGGATCCGATCTGTCATTTTCTGTCCCGAAGAGTGAAGTGTCGGCATGTTTTGTCGGCTTATAATCTACCAGATGTATTTCTCTTTGACGGCTGTTGACAAAAATAAACGGATTAAACTTCTGAGTTAACAAGCTGCTGACAGGAGTCTTCAGTCGTACGGTTACTTCAACCGGAATAGCGGAAACTCCGACCGCCGCACCCTCCGTATTCACATATCCTTCAGTCGTACCGAAAGCAGTATTAACATCATTCCAGACAATAAAAGTGGCCCGGTCATTACCCTCTTCAAGTGTAGCACCTTCCGACTTTGCTTTGTCGATATTGTCAGCCGAAAGCGGCAGTTCGATGCCTACACCGATATGCGTCCATGAAGCTGCTCCCTTTGCAATCGGCGTGAAAGTCAACTTTAGAGCAGTAATCATATTATTATCCCCTTTCTCCAACTCATAACTGTAATTCATCACAAAATCGTTGAAGTCATAGTCCCCCATCTTAGGCCACTGGTCTTCAAAGGCCAATGTACCGTAAACAGCCTCCGATGGAGTAAATTCATCGATCACCGGAATGTCTTCTTCCGGTTTTATGGCAGATACCGGTGATGCGGTAAGCTTTATCATCACATCATTAAAATCATAATCAGCTTTCGGATCATCATAAGGGCGAATATCGAAGCCCATAATGCAACAGTTATAATCGGGCACATTTCGAATCACCGCATTCGTCCTTTTCGTTGCATTCAAAGATGGGGTAGAATAATAAAAGCCATTAACATCTCCATTCGGGAAGGTCTGATTCTTGAACTTATAGGAACTTTTTGAATTCACTCCTCCATTGGCAGCATTTACATTAGCTATATTCAATCCGTCACGTGCCATAGCAAAACCGATACGTGCACCTTTCGGGAATACCTTACTATATTGTTTTCCGTCCCAATACAACAATTGTACTTTTAAACCCGAAGGACACTTTTGCTGATGAGTATTCGGAAGTAACAAAGTCATACGATGTCCCTGTATATCTTCACGTCTGCTAAGCTCCCCTTCCTGGTAGCTATAATAAGCCAACACATTGTAGACGGTCGCATTATTTACATAAAATCCACCATCACCGACATACGTAGCCCACACTTCCGCTCCCAATTCGTCAGTCACCACCAGGTCAGAACTCTTTTTCAAATCCACATCCTGCACATTCTTCTGTTCCGGATACCAACTATTCATTAAATTTAGAAACTTAGCAGACAATTCCTCTTTCGTAACAAGCGGAGAAGCATTCAAAAGTGGTATACCGTCTTTTCCAATCTCCGAATCAGTATAAGGGCTATACAATTCATAAAGATTGCTTAGTTTCTGGTCGACAGGAACATCCAATCCTGTTTCACTCCGGGTAGCAACCATACGGGTAGTAGCAGTCTTGATTTGAAAGGCTGTTGCAGTCAAGTTGCACGTCATCGAAGGTTGCACATCCATCTCCTGCACTCCGGGATAACCGGCTGTCAACGAAGCGACATACAACTTATCACTGTTTGCCGGAACAGAAATAGTAGCATCAATCTGCCCATTCCCATCTGTATAGCCCATATAGAGAGGCTTACCGGAAATAATCCCGTCTTCTTCATAAGGCTGTTGAAGATACACTCCAACCCCTATCCCCTCAGCAGCTTTTCCATCTGCCCGGGTAACAGATATATGAATCTGTTTATCGGATCTCAAAGCGAATTTGAACGATAGGTCCAACTCTTCCGTTTCGCCAGGATCCCCCCCCGACGGTTCATACAAATCTTTCTCATTTACACATGCTACACAGCAAAGTGCTATCAGCAGTGCATACTTCAGCAATGATACATTTCTCTTCATAAGACGATGTTTGTCTGTTTGTGTAAGGTTACTATATTCAGTAAATTAACAACCTAACTTGAATACAAAAATAACAAAAAAACAGAAACTTACAAAATCTAACCATCTTAATGTAGATTTTATTCTTTTTATATCAATTTATGTAGCCATGTGAAGCTTACAGTCAGTCCACGATCCAACTATCAATATTCCTTGTTTTCGAGCTAAAGTTCACTCCTGCCTTTATCAGTTGGCGGGAATCATTGGCAAACGGAACGGCATATCCCTTTTCTTCTATCTGTTTCAAAGCCTCTTCCGCACTCCCGTCAAATTTGAACTCCATCACATGCTACCCCGCATTTTTCATCCTCTAAACTGAAGATTTAGAGGTTTTCAAATGAGAATCTATATAAAAGTAATTATCATCTCGCAAACTTTCAAAGTTCTGTATCCCAATCGGGTAAAGTTTAGCCATAGCGTATTCCTATTAATGGCTTCACTCACAAATATACAAGATTATTCCTAATTACCGATTCCGTAAACCATATAATAAAATGCCGCTATCCATTCTTTCAAACAGACAACGGCATTTATTATTTCAACCGAAATGATCGGCTGACCGTCAAAGTAATCCCTGACCTCCTATTACCCCGGCAATAGCACTTGCCACAGCAATGATTACTTTCAAAAAGATGTTCCAATTATTTTTCCTCATATTCTAATCCTATAGAACCGCTAACTACGCAGTCGGATCATCTACTATGTCTCCATCACCACCTCCGGAACCATTATTGCCCGAAGCACCGATCCCACTCGCTTTCTGGAACTCAACACCCTGAAACAAAGCCCGGGTAGTACCGATAGCCGCAGGACGAGTATATTCAGGAGTAAAATGACAAAGAAGGGCTGCCACCTGATTCGGGTTCACCTCTTCCTCTTTGTCCACTCCCCTTCCCCGTGTACGCGCTTTCATCGTAAAAGTACCCAATCCGTCCAGACGTACCGTCTTACTGTCCAGCAATGCACTACGCATCGCTGTCATCAAGTTACGAACCACATTATGCACATCACCCGGAGTCAACGACGATTTTTCCGCAATCATTTCAGCCAGTTGCTGAGTAGATACCACCTTGCCTACCTTCACCAAGTTCAAGTGCCATTTCTTATCACCGGACTTAGTTGCCATAGTCGATTTTACTGCTTTATAAAATAATGCCATATTCCTGCATCTCCTTTTTTAATGTTATTACTACTGATTTTATTCACATTGCGTTGATCAACATTGCAAAGGTGAACATTTGCAGGAAGATGACAAAAGAAAACAAGGCATCCGGATCAAGTTATACAGAATAAGTTATAATCATCACATTATCAGTGCTATTACTTATTTTTTTCTTATACATCTACTTCACATACTCTGCTATTGTCCGATTATTCATATTATACCCGTTTAACGAAATATCCCCGGTTTTATACCTGGCATGGCATAAAACCGGGGACGAAACAAAAATCTATACTCATTAGGGCATATCTCTTTTCTACTTCGTAAATCTCCGATAAGCCTCTTCCAGTTTTTTATCGTACTGATTGTGAGCATATCCGGGACCATTATATCTTTTGGCAAAACCGGTCCAGTCTTTCCGCTCCAGATTGGGCCGTAATTCAGCAAATTTAATGAACCTGGCAAATGCCTCCAGTTGCTTATCTTCTCCGGTACACATATATGAGTAATTAATTTGATTTATGTAAATAGAAGAATCTCTTCATAAATAGGAAGTATAATAGTCCCAACACCAAGATGCTCCCTAATAAATACCCATATCCATACTCCCGTAACAGCAAATATCCTACTAGAACTACGGTTTGCACCGACATATAGGTCAATGCCACTGCCACGTGTGGTATCTTCAGTTCATTGGCCATGATCTGATACAAATGTTTCCGGTGAGGCAAACCAATATTTTCATGTAGCAA
>ERZ773104.4588-NODE-4588-length-11333-cov-44.965774_pt1 | contig 11333 bp, 10 predicted proteins | sample MGYA00511920_ERZ773104 | MGnify/ENA primary metagenome ERZ773104 (study PRJEB29015, sample SAMEA2737857) | human gut metagenome | biome: human gut; feature: human-associated habitat; material: faeces | place: China | collected 2012 ...
ACTTTTTTGAATCGGAAGGCGTTGCCATTACTCTGACCGTGACCCCCTGCTGGTGCTACGGTGCGGAAACCATGGATATGTCTCCTAACACGATTAAGGGTGTCTGGGGATTTAACGGTACGGAGAGACCCGGTGCCGTATACCTTGCATCCGTATTGGCAACACATGCCCAGAAGGGACTGCCTGCGTTTGGCATCTATGGACATGATGTACAGGAAGCAGATGCTGTCGAGATTCCGGAAGATGTGCAGGAGAAGCTGTTGCGTTTCGGCCGAGCAGCCGTGGCCGTGGCTACCATGAGAGGAAAATCCTATCTGCAGATCGGTTCTATCTGTATGGGTATTGGTGGATCCATTATTGATCCTGCATTTATCGAGGAATATCTGGGAATGAGAGTGGAATCCGTGGATGAAGTGGAGATCCTGCGCCGTATCCAGCAAGATATTTATGACAAGGATGAGTTTGAAAAGGCTTATAAGTGGACGAGAGAACATTGCCCGGATGGTTTGGACAAGAACCCTGCGGAGATCCGGAAGACTCCCGAAGAGAAGGAAGAGGACTGGAAATTCGTTGTAAAGACCATGTGCATCATCAAGGATCTGATGAACGGTAATGACAGATTACCTGCCGGAAGAGAAGAAGAGATGGTGGGACACAATGCTATTGCCGCAGGCTTCCAGGGACAGAGACAGTGGACGGATTATTATCCTAATACGGACTTTGCTGAGGCAATGCTGAATACCACATTCGACTGGAACGGCGCAAGAGAGCCTTATATTCTCGCAACGGAGAACGATGTATTAAACGGGCTGGGAATGTTGTTTTTGAAGCTTCTGACCAACCGTGCTCAGATTTTTGCGGATGTACGTACTTATTGGAGTCCGCAGGCAGTGAAGAAAGCAACCGGCTATGAAGTTGAAGGAGTGGCGAAGGAAGCAGGCGGATTTATCCATCTGATCAATTCCGGTGCGGCATGTCTGGATGCCAGCGGACAGGCCAGGGATGCAGAGGGGAACTCTGTCATGAAGCCATGGTATGAAGTGACGGAAGAAGATCAGAAGGCAATGCTGGAGGCAACGACCTGGAGCGAGGCAGATTTCGGCTATTTCCGTGGAGGCGGTTATTCCTCTCGTTTCGTGACAGAGGCACAGATGCCTGTGACCATGATCCGTCTGAATCTGGTCAAAGGAGTTGGCCCCACTTTACAGATCGCAGAAGGTTGGACGGTGAAGTTGCCGGAAGATGTGACAGATGTCTTATGGAAACGCACCGATTATACCTGGCCTTGCACCTGGTTTGCACCCAGATGCAATGGAAAAGAGGGTCCCTTCAAGAGTGCCTATGATGTTATGAATAACTGGGGAGCTAACCACGGTGCCATCAGCTACGGGCATGTAGGTGCGGATCTGATTACCTTGTGTTCCATGCTGCGTATTCCGGTAAGCATGCACAATGTACCGGAGGAGAAGATATTCCGTCCGGCATCCTGGAATGCATTCGGAATGGATAAAGAGGGACAGGATTATCGTGCTTGTGCTGCATACGGTCCCATGTACAGATAATACCACCGGAAGGATACACAATGGTCAAAGGATATATGGACGCTCTGCCGCAGTATTCCCAGGTCGGAATACCGGCAGAGTGCATAGAGAAGATAAGCGAATATGTAAACTCCTGGGAACTGGCGGCTCTGCCCTGCGGAAAATATGTGATCGATGGGGAGCGGATCTACGTCAGCATCCAGGAGTATGAGACAAAGTCCTATGGAGACTGTCGTTTTGAGACACATAAAAGATATGCGGATATTCAGTGTATTCTGCAGGGAAGGGAGCAGATCTGGGTAACAGAGCAGCCACTTCTCACACCGGACACCGAGTACGATCCTAAGGCAGATATCCGGTTCTGGAAGGCTGGAAAAGCATCTTTGTTGGATTTACACGCAGGAGAACTGGTCATACTCCTTCCGGGAGAGGCACACAAGCCCTGTGTCCGGTCGGGCGATGTTGGTAAAGTGAAGAAAGCTGTATTCAAGATTGCATTGTAACAGAGAGAAAAACAGAAACAGGACAGGCATTTGCCTGCCCTGTTTTAAAATTAAATAGAAAAGTGTACAGAAATTGCCAAATATATGTTGGAAAAGTGTACAAAAATAACTTAAAATATTGTGGAAAAGCGGAAAATGTGGCATACTGATATCAGAAAAGCTTCAAAACGTTATGGTGAAGAGGTGAAGGCTGATGTTAGAGAGACGCATAAAGCAAGAAATTCGTGATTTTTTGGACGGTGATCGGAAAGAAGCGCTGATGGTAACTGGGGCCAGACAGGTAGGGAAGACCTATATTATCCGGGAATGCGCCAAAGAGATTTATAAAAATATTGTAGAGATCAATTTTGTGGAGAATCAGCAGGCAGTAAAGTTGTTTGCAAATACCACGGGCAGTAAGGATATTCTGCTGCGGCTTTCCGCATTGACGGATGTACCGATGATTCCTGGAGAGACTCTGATCTTTTTCGATGAAGTGCAGGAATGCCCGGAGATCGTAACGGCAATAAAGTTCCTGGTGGAAGACGGACAATATCGTTATATACTGAGTGGGTCGCTGCTGGGTGTGGAATTAAAAGATATCCGTTCTGTACCGGTGGGTTATTTATCTATTCTGGAAATGTATCCATTAGATTTTCGGGAATTTTGTGAGGCAAACAGGGTGTCACAGACAGTCATGGATAAGCTGAAGGAGTGTTTTGAAAAAAAGCAGCCGGTGGATGAACTGATCCATGAGAAAATGATGGAGCTGTTCCGGTTATATCTGATCGTGGGCGGAATGCCGGCTGTGGTAGATGCTTATATACGAACCAATAATCTAAAAGAAGTGCTGCGGATCCAGCAAGGTATTGTACAGCTGTATTACAAGGACATTGCAAAATATGATAAAGATAATAAGCTGTATCTGGATGAGATATTTAGTTTGATTCCCAGTGAACTGAATAATAAAAATAAGAGGTTCATCATGAAGGATCTCAATGAAAATTTCCGATTCTCCCGATATGAGAACAGTTTTATCTGGCTGAAGGAAGCAGGGGTTGCGCTTCCCGTATATTGTGTGCAGGAGCCGGAGATACCGTTGCTTTTATCGAAATCTACGAACCTGTTTAAATTGTTCCTGTCTGACGTCGGATTGCTGGCATCCATGTATGTGGATGGGTTACAGCTTAAGATATTGAACAGGGAAAAAGATATTAACTTTGGTGCCATCTATGAAAATGCTGCGGCACAGGAGCTGAAAGCACATGGATTTGAGCTGTATTATTTTAATAGTAAGAAACAGGGAGAATTGGATTTTGTCATAGAATACAAGGGAAATGTGCTTCCACTGGAGATAAAATCCGGAAAAGCATACACAAGGCATAATGCTTTGGATAATGTACTAAAAGATGAAAGATACGCCATTCCACAGGCATTGGTATTCTGCAATGAGAATATTAGTACTGTGGACAAAATCGTATATCTACCGATTTATATGATCGGATTTCTGGAAAATGAGAAAATAGACGAATATATCTATTCGATTGATCTGAGTGCACTTCAATAGAAGTGTAACACGACAAAATTCATAATTCACACAGTGGAAATCACAACATTTTTATGCTATCATATGATAATAATAACTCCCCCATAGAAAGCAACCGTGACTGCTTGCAGGCAAAGGAGGCTTTCTATGAGGGGAATAAACAGCCATGAGCAAGTAGGACGAAAGTCCGGAATGCGAATGGATGTTACGATTTCGGGAGTGCGAAGCACGAAGAAATCGGTTATTTAGAGGTGATAGCAATGAAAATAGAAAGAATTGACGACAAGACCGTAAAGTGCTTCCTGTCCAACGAAGAACTGGAAGAGTACGATATTGATTATAAAGATTTTGTGACCCGCAGTGACAAAGCCAAAGAAGTAGTACAGGAGATCATCGAGCAGGCAGAGGAAGAGGTGGGCTACAAGCCGCCGAAGTATGCATTTGACCTGCAGATCATGATGCTGCCGGATGAGGGACTGGTACTGGTACTTTCCGAGAAAGAGCCGCTGGAGAATAAGAGCGGTGCACAGCTGTTGCAGGCTTTGCAGGAGATGAAGCGAGTCTTCGAGGAGAAAAAGGCAGAGATCGGTGCGGCGGAGAAAAAAGCGCAGGCAGGAGAAAACGCCGGAGAATCCGGCAAAAAGAATAAAAAGGCAGCGGAGGCACAGAAACCTCAGTTTGCAATTTTTGCGTTCCGCAATATCGGCAGAGTCATTGAATATGCAGCAGTATTGCCTACAAACTTACGCATCGACAGTACTCTGTATCGAATGGAAGATGGTACCTGTTATGCTTATGTACGAAAAGGCGGCGCTTCCTATGAACGTTACAGCAGAGCATGTATCCAGGCCATGGAGTTCGCAGCCTTATATGCCGCGGATGAGCAGAAGCTACGATACTTGGAAGAGCACGGTGAATGCCTGATCCGGGAAAAAGCGTTGAAAAAACTACGGGTATAATACCGCTGCCATATCCTCCGGCAGAGGTGCTGTGAACTGCATTTTCTCTCCGGTGATGGGATGATAAAATGACAGCTTCCAGGCATGTAACGCCTGTCGCTGTATGTGTTCCATATCCGGGTTGTACAGATAATCTCCGATCAGGGGATAGCCCAGGTATTTCATATGAATCCGTATCTGATGGGTACGGCCGGTCTCTAAGATGAGAGAGACCAGGCTGTGCCCGTTTTTTTCGTCCAGAACTTTGTAATGGGTAACAGCGGATTCTCCGTTTTCAAAATCCACCGTCCGTTCGATGATCGAGCCTTCCTTGCGCCCTAAGGGTGCGGTGATGGTTCCCTCTAAGGGACGCACCGCGCCTTTTGCAATGGCAAGATATTCCCTCGTGATGCCGGAAGTCGCTTTATTGGCAATCATGGCAGACAGCATCCCGGCGCTGACATAATGCTTCGCCACGATGGTCAGTCCGGAAGTATCCCGGTCCAGGCGGTTGATGCAGCGGAAGACGAAAGGACAGTTCTGCTGTTCAAAATAGTACGCAAGGGCATTCGCCAGGGAATTGTAATAATTGTTCATGGAAGGGTGGATCGGCATTCCCGCAGGCTTGTTGATCACCATGAGATCCGTATCCTCGTAGACAATATTTAACGGCAGATTTACCGGGGGAATCTTTTCCGAAGAGTGATCTTCCCGGATATGTAGTGTCAGGGTATCGCCGGGCTGCAGTATATGATTCATAAAGCAGGGGATCCCGTTTGCCAGTACAGCGGAGGGGTCTTTTTTTAACTGCACCAGATTCTGTGAGGAGAAGCCCTTCTGCTTCAGAAAATAGCTGACCGGCATGGAGACTATGGAATTATCAGCAGTATAAATCAGTGTTCGTTCCATGAAAAACTCTCTTTCTCTATGATTACTCATCATAACATAATTCCTGTATCTTGTGCACAACAGAATGAACGGCGCCATTTTCATTCGGGCAAAATCGGACAGTGCCCGGAGCAAATAATGTCATTTCGAAACCGGAATCCACAGGCTACAATAAATACAGAATCAGCGGAAATGGGCGGTCTGTCCATCTGCGCATAGGAAACGCTTGAAATACGAAGAAAGGTAGGGTGGCGATTATGGAAAAATATGCTTGGCGGGGAAAGATTGTACCGGGAATGCAGGAGGAATATAAGAAAAGACATGACAATATCTGGCCGGAGATGAAGGAAGTCCTGGCAGGTGCGGGAATCGTGAATTACTCCATCTGGATGCAGGGCGAGGAACTGTTCGGATACTATGAATGTGAAAAAGGCGTAGAGTACGCTGCAAAAGTACAGGCGGAGAGCAACGTGGTGAAAAAATGGGATGAATATATGAAGGACATTCTGATCATGGAGAAGGATCCTGTCACAGGAGCACAGCCACTTTTAACCCAGGTATTCAGTTTCAGATAAGGGAGGCTGTGGATAGCTTATGGGAAAATATTATCTGGCTGTGGATATCGGTGCTTCCAGCGGACGACATATCCTGGGGCATTTAGAAAACGGAAAAATAAAGTTAGAAGAGATCTACCGTTTCGAGAACGGTATGGATCATAAGGACGGAAAGCTTCTGTGGAATGTGGACCGGCTGTTTGGTGAGATCCTGAATGGCATGAAGAAATGCAAGGAACTGGGTAAGATCCCGGTGAGCATGGCAATCGACACCTGGGCAGTGGATTATGTGTTGTTGGATGAGCAGGATCGCATCCTGGGAGATACTTACGGTTACCGCGATCACCGCACGGACGGCATGGACGCAGAAGTGGCAAAGATTCTGCCGGAGACAGAGCTGTATGCAAAAACGGGCATTCAGAAGCAGATTTTTAATACGATTTATCAGCTGATGGCTGTAAAACAGAAAGAACCGGAGTTTTTACAACGGGCGAAGACACTGCTCATGCTGCCGGATTATTTCGGATTCCGTCTGACGGGAAACAAATTATCGGAGTATACCAACGGTTCCACCACACAGCTGGTGAATCCCAACACTTTCCAGTGGGATACGGATCTGATCCGGAAGCTTGGCTACCCGGAGGACATTTTCCTGCCCCTGCAGATGCCCGGGACGAAAGTAGGACAGCTCCTGCCCGAGATACAGAAGGAAGTTGGTTTTAATCTGGAAGTGGTATTGTGCGGAAGCCATGACACTGCATCGGCGGTAATGGCAGTACCACAGACGTCAGGGGATGGCATCTATATCAGCTCGGGAACCTGGTCTCTCATGGGAATCGAGTCATTAAAGCCCATCATCAATGGGAATGCGGCAGCAGCCAACTTTACCAACGAGGGCGGTTATGACCGCCGGTTCCGCTTCCTGAAAAATATTATGGGTTTGTGGATGATCCAGTCTGTAAGACACGAATATAACGACGCATATTCTTTTGCACAGTTGTGCGAGATGGCGGAAGACAGCAGAGACTTCCCTTCCAGAGTGGATGTGAACGATCCAAGCTTCCTCTCACCGGACAGTATGGTGGAAGCGATAAAGAAGTACTGTCAGAAGACGGGACAGCAGGTACCGGAGTCTGTGGGAGAGTTTGCATCTGTGGTATACCGCAGCCTGGCGCAGTCCTACGGAGAGACCGTAAGCGGTTTAGAGAAGATTGCAGGCAGAACCTACGACAGCATCCACATTATCGGCGGCGGTTCTAATGCCGCATATCTGAATCAGCTGACCGCGGATGCCACGGGCAAAACCGTATATGCAGGTCCCGGTGAGGCAACAGCTATCGGTAACCTCTTGGCACAGATGATTCATGCCGGAGATCTGGCAGACTTAAAAGGTGCCAGACAGTATGTGAGAGATTCTTTTGAGATTAAGACGTATGTTCCGGCAGATTGAAAATATATTCTTGCAAACGAGAATTATTTGCTTCCCATATTGATTGGGAAGGCGGAGAAAAAGGAGGAAATCATAAATGTTAGTAAACACAAAGGCAAAGATCGGTGTATTTTCCATCGCTTTGGGAGCATATCTGCCCCAGTTCCCCCAGCTGGTGCCCAATTTCGAGGCACAGTATGAGGATTTTAAGAAGACAATTCCCAATACCGTAGAGATCATTGATGGCGGCATGGTGACCACCAAGGAACAGGCCATGGCAGCCGGTGATAAGTTCCGTGCAGCGGATGTGGATCTGGTATTTTTACAGCTGCTGACCTATGCGACTTCCTATAACGTACTTCCTGCCATCCGTGATCTGGATGTTCCCGTGGTATGTATCAATGTGCAGAAGAAGCTGGCTCCGGACTATGCGAACACAGATATTCCCATCTGGCTGGGTGATCTGTATGCCTGTGGTGCGGTAGGTGAGGCGGTAGCTGACTTAGAGCGTGCAGGCAAGAGACATGCCGTGATCACCGGTGTCGTAGAAGGCGGTGACCCCGAGGTGGCAGCACAGATCGCCGACTGGTGTAAGGCTGCACAGGTCCGCAGACGTTTCCGTCAGACCAACATTGCCCAGATCGGACGTCCTTATCCCGGTATGATGGATCTCTATATCGACGAGACCAACCTGTACAACCGCATGGGTCTGTATACCAAACAGTTCGACTGGGAAGACATGTGGGCTATCGCGGATGATATTACCGATACCGAAGCTATCAAGGCAAAGGCACAGGATATCATCGATACCTTCGAAGTAGAAGGCGGCGCTACCGCAGAGGATGAAGATATTCTGGATATGGCAAAGCATGTTCTGGCATTTGAACAGTGGGCAAAGGATGAAGATCTGAGCATGATCGCTTCCCACTATGCAGGCAAGGCGCAGGGTGTAGCCGGCAAACTGGATTCCATGCTGATCCCGGCATTTTCCATGCTGATCAAGCAGGGCACCGCATGTGCGGTAGAAGGTGACATGAAGGTCGCCATGGCAATGTCCATTCTGAAGACCATTTCCGGCATGGGACAGTTGTCCGAGATGTATTCCATTGATTTCAACGAAGACATCTGTATCATCGGCCATTCGGGATCCGGCGATGCGGACATCTCGCTGGCACATAAGCCTACCATGAAGATCGTAAAGGTATTTCACGGCAAAGTAGGCGGCGGCTATCTGACACAGTTCTATCCTCCGGTAGGCCCTGTAACGTACCTGGCTATCACACAGGATAAGGACGGCAACTTCAAGTTCGTTGTGGCAGAGGGCGAGAACCAGCCCGGACCGATCTTCACCTTCGGCGACACCAATATGCGTACCAGGTTCTCGATCCCCTGCAGAGAGTTCGTGAACCGCTGGAGCGAGGCAGGCCCTACCCATCATATGGCAGCGGCAGCCGGAAGGCATATTGATACGATTTTAAAGGTTGCTAAAATACTGAACGTACCGGTAGATGTGATCACACGGTAAGGGCACTTGTGTAAATATGACGCAGTAACCACAGGAGCGAAAAGCGAGCTTGGAAAGAGCAATTTTGTGAATGGGCTTCGGAATAGTTACGAATGTTTATGATTTAAAAACAATATGCCTGTGGGCGGAGTTCACAGGCAATGGAAAGGTTAGGTATTATCATGAAATTTTTAGATGCAGAATTTGTACAGGGATTTATCAGAATGGCAGATGACGGATGGCAGCAGGGCTGGCATGAGCGTAACGGAGGTAACCTGTCCTACCGTGTGAAGCCGGAAGAGGTAGAGCTGGTAAAGGAGAACTTCGAGCCGAAGGAGTTCCAGCCCATCGGCACCACCGTACCCGCACTGGCAGGAGAGTATTTCCTGGTGACCGGCAGCGGCAAATATTTCCGCAATGTCAGCATCAAGCCGGAAGATTCCATCTGCATGATCGAGCTGGATGACAAGGGTGAGAATTACCGTATCGTATGGGGACTGGTAAACGGCGGCAGACCGACCTCTGAGCTTCCCAGCCACCTGATGAATCTGGAAGTGAAGAAGTTACAGGATCCGGATTATCGTGTGGTATATCATGCACATACCACTAATATTATCGCACTGACCTTCGTCCTGCCTCTGGAGGATAAGGTATTCACCAGAGAGCTGTGGGAGATGGCAACCGAGTGTCCCGTAGTATTCCCGGATGGCGTGGGCGTAGTGCCCTGGATGGTACCGGGCGGCAGAGAGATCGCTGTGGCTACCTCCGAGCTGATGAAGAAATACGATCTGGCGATCTGGGCACATCACGGAACCTTCGCAGCAGGAAAAGATTTCGACCTGACTTTCGGTCTGATGCATACCGTAGAAAAATCTGCAGAGATCTTGGTGAAGATGCTGTCCATGCAGCCGAACAAGAGACAGACCATTACTCCCGATGATTTCCGTCATCTGGCAAAGGACTTCGGCGTGACCCTTTCCGAGGAATTTTTATACGAAAAATAACGATCCAAGAGATACACAAAGGATTCTCGAATCGTTACATATATAAAACACTTGATGCTATTGGCGAGACTTTAAACGCGCTTCGTTTGGCGTCATGTCATACATTTTTTTGAACTGTTTGTAGAAAAAATTCTGATTTTCATAGCCCACGGACAGGGCAATCTCAGACACCGGCAGCGCCGTGTGGGACAGCTGATTCATAGCGACCCGCATGCGCTGCTTTGTCTGTATTTCTTTGAAGGTGGTGCCGGAATATTTTTTGATCATACGGCTCAGGGAGGATGGAGTATACCCGATCTGTGCCGCCAGCTCGTGAAGCGTTCCGGTGTCGTAATGCTCCGCCAGGTATCTGCGTACTACCACCATCAGGACATTGCTCTGCTCGTCCTTTTGGTCTAATAAAATATTTTCCGCATTGCTTAAGATGTGCATGAACAGAAGAGCGAAAGTATGCTCCGAGAGCTTATGCCAGTTCTGAGGCTGCTGCAATAATAGAAATACGGCATTATGGATCAGATTCTGGATACAGGGATTGTCGGAGACCGTGAAGTACAGATACTGTCCGACACAGCTGTCACCTTCTAAAGCGTTGATAATAAAATCCGCCAGAATATTGTTCTTATTGATCAATGTGAGGATATTCTGAAAATACGCCGGGCGGATGATGATATTAATACCCAGATCTTCCTGCCCACACGCTATAACGGCGTGTTCGATATGTTGGTTCATGAATAACAGCTCTCCGGGGCGGAGGCGGATCTCTTCCTCATTTATGACATGCGTGACAGAACCGGAGAGACAATAGAAAATCTCCACATAGTCATGCTTATGCTTCGGGAAATCCACAAAGCGGGTGTGACGGCGTAAAGTAATGTCATCTTCGGAATGCTCTAAAAATTTATTGCTCTCCACCACAAAATCCTGTTTGCTGGTGTAGAGATTCTTCTGAACGGCAATGTCGCCGTCTAAGATCTGTTGTTCTTCCGGCGTAATATAGGCCGGATTCAGAAAACTGTTCTCGTACATATCAAAATACATTCCTTTCAGCAGCCTGCAGAAGATGAACTGCAGGAAAGTCCTCCAACTGAGTCTATTTTACAGGAAAGCGACAAAAACCTCAAGGTATGTAAAAAAGTGTTTCTTGGATTGCAAGATGCTTTTTAGTGTTGTATGATAAAATAAATTTACATGTTGCGAGAAATAAAGAACATGAGTAGTAGGGCAATCAGCCCGGATCAAGGAGAGAATCCTATCATGGCAGATACGGAAGTAAAAAAGATCATTTGTAGTTCCTGCGGAGCGGAATTCGAGGATACCCTTCCAAAGTGTCCCTATTGCGGAAGCTTGAATTACAAGGGCGCCGAAGCGGAATATCTGGGGAAGCTGGAAAGCATGCGGCAGGATATGCAGCAGTTAGAGCAGGTACCGGAGAAGGAACTGAAGAAAA
>ERZ773104.4593-NODE-4593-length-11322-cov-2.706488_pt1 | contig 11322 bp, 5 predicted proteins | sample MGYA00511920_ERZ773104 | MGnify/ENA primary metagenome ERZ773104 (study PRJEB29015, sample SAMEA2737857) | human gut metagenome | biome: human gut; feature: human-associated habitat; material: faeces | place: China | collected 2012 ...
GTTGAAATTTCAACATTTATTTTTCTTGTTAATCACTATTATTGCTATTGTTTCTATTATTTTCTCTTTCAGAATTGTATTTGCATACATGAGTGTACGCTGTATCTATAAAATATCACGACAATCGAGCTTTGTCAATAATGCCAACAATAGTAATTTAAATATCAAGTTTCCGCTGATTTTCCTATAATTTTGTTAAATTCTTATATATTATTTTGTGGTTTGATCGAAAATCAAAAAAATTATAATACTCGTTTGGATTGATATTCCAAATGTTTTACCAATTCTTCACCTTTTCTTCACATACTTTACTGAATGTATATGTTTTTGTACCAAACTGTTATAAAATTAACATTTCTGCTGTTTCAGGAATATTTTTAAGAGATTTTATGGAAAAGAAAATCCCGTGTCAGGTTGGAATTTATGACAGAAGCACCGGTAAATTTCGGCAGGAAAAAGTCCGGAAGGAAGAAGACCACGAACATGTCCTGTATGGTTTCCTGCGATACGGAAGTGACGAAAAGACGCCGGTTACCGTACAGGAATATCTTAAGAATCCGGGAGCACAGAATTTTGCCAATTATATTTATATAACCGGAGATCCGGAAGATAAAGAGGCAGAGCTTCTGAAACAAAAAGGAGAAGTTACTGTAATCGGCTGCGGAGTGAGCAGTGGGGACAATAAAGGAGAGCAGATCACATGGAAATACGGATCACAGAATCCAGAAGACAGTCAAAAACAAAATACAGAAAACAGCTGTCAGATATCCTGCTGGAAACTGCGCTGATCGGACTGACTGCCGGAGCAGGACTCTGGCTTGTGCTTGAGATGTTGACGGAATCCGGACAGATGCTGCCGCTTCTTGGCAGCATACTTCTGACCGCACTGCTCTGTTCTGTGACAGAACGAATGGAAAAATGCGGCATTTACATAAGATGCGGCATGGCAGCGGCGACTGCAGGAGGCCTGTTTCTTCTGTACAGACAGATTCTGGATGGATTTGCACTTTACTGGAATACCGTGGCAGATACATTTGGAAGCAGAGCCGGAATTTATTTTACCCGTTTTGATACTGCAGACATTATGGCGGAAGATACAGCCCGACTGGTTTTTCTTATTTATCTGGGAATGGCAGCAGCGGTCATCGGATTTCTCATCCTGAGATTTCGCATCTATGTACTGGTATTTTTAGAAATCTTTGTACTTCCATTTATGATGGTGCTGACAGGGAAGGAACCGGAGAGTGGAGTCGGCGTGGCTTTCTATATGGGAATTTTTCTGGAGATCAATTATCTTCTGGCCCGTTCCGGTAGAAAGCGATACAGCGAACAGAGCAGCAGGGCCTTCTGGTTTGGAGGCATCCTTACGTGTCTGGTACTCATGGCAGCAGGAGTCTTTCTGGGACAGATCATGCCGGCGGCAGATTATGCAGCTTCGGAACTTGTTGCAGAAGCAAAGCAGGAAGCCCTGAATGTGGTAAATGATCTCCGGTACAGAAAAGGAAAAATCAATTCCCTGCCGGATGGACAGCTGAAAAAATGTGGAGCGTGGACAGCATCGGATGAGACGGCACTGAAAGTGACCATGAAAGATCCGGAGTCACTTTATCTTCGTGGATTTACGGGCAGTGTGTACGATGGTTCTTCTTGGAAGAGCATTGATACAGAAGATGCCTATAAACAGAAAAATCTGTTTTACTGGCTGCATCAGGATGGATTCTACGGAGAAACACAGCTGAATCAGGCAAGAAGTCTAGTGGAAGATGATACACTTTCCGATAAGATTTCGGGGATTTCGATTGAAAATGTAAAGGCAGACAGTGAATATCTCTATATTCCATATGAAATGGCAGAACTTCCGTCCGGTTATGAAGGGGAGACATCGCTTACCGACAGCATGCTGAAAGCAAAAGGTTTTTTTGGACAGAAAAATTACAGCTTTCAGACAAATAAAAACCTTGTAAAAGATTTTACGGTGCTTGGAGCAAGAATCTATCAGGCGCTGGCACAGGGCGATGACACTGCTTATCGTGAAGCTGAAAGTTATTACAATACATTTGTGTACAGTCAGGATACAGAGCTTCCGACTTCATTGGAGACATTATTCCGAAAAGAACTGGGAGACGGTGGAAACAGGGAGCAGGGACATACCGATTATTATACTGCAATCTCCCGAATCCGTGTATATCTGGAAAAAAATATGACCTACAGTACGGCAACTGATGTATATACAGAAAAAGGTGATTTTACAGAAAACTTTCTTTCCAGATCAAAGATCGGCCACAGTGTCCACTATGCAACAGCGGCAGCACTGATGTTCCGGTATTATGGAATTCCATCCAGGTATGTAGAAGGATATCTGATCACACCGGAGGATATCAAAGATAAAAAAGCAGGGGACACCGTAGAGATTTCCGGAAAGAACGGACACGCATGGACTGAGATCTATATCGACGGTCTGGGCTGGGTGCCTGTAGAAATGACACCGGAATATTATTCAGTCATGAAGGAAGCGGATCTTACCGCAGGACTGGAGGCAAAAGGTGCGAAAGCCGCATCAATTCCGGAAGCAGAATCGGAACCTCCGGCAGAAGAAAATCTCCAGACACACTGGAGTCTGAAACTGGCTTTATTTGGAATCGAGAAACTTCTGATTTTATTGCTGGCACTGTTTGACACATTCTGTCTTGTATTTATCCTGACTGTCTGTGGCCTTCGGATCCGGGCAAATTATCACCGTAAAAAGCTTTTTACGAGAGCAGATGACCGACTGGCTGTACGTGCTATGGCAGGCTATGCAAGAGTTCTCTATGCACACGGATCAGACCTGTATTCGGAAGAAGTACAACGGCAGTACAGAGAAATCAGCAGGATCGGGCAGCGTGCATTCAGTCCACATGCGGTATCAGAAGAAGAACGAAAGAATACGGCGATATGTATCGGTCGGATGAAAGCAGAACTGAAAAAAGCAAAAAACTGGTATGAAAACTGGATCATGAAATATATTGAGAGGTTGTATTAATTGAATAAAAAGAAAAACAACAAAAAAATCATATCTGTTCTGATCGTTCTGGCCTGTTTTGTGCTTTTTGCAGGAGTATTGCTTACAGGAATCCGGAACTATAAAACAGAAAAAAAAGAAAATCCCGTTCAGGGAGTCAGCAGTGAAAGTTCTTTGAAAGGATATCTTGGAAAAGGTTATGCTTATGCCGGTGCGCAGGATAACATATCTGCAGGAGAGGAATCCTTTGGAGAACAGGCTCAGTTACTGGAAGATGCGAAGGACGAAGAGGATGAAGCGCAAGAGCAGAAGCAGGCAGAAGTGACTGCCACGCCGGAAACAACACCGACACCGGAGCCGGAAAGTCGGAATGAGGATAAACAGAAAGCAGACCAGGAGCAGAAATCGGTAGATGACTCGGATGGTGAATGGAATGATGATTCTAAAGAGAATACCATTCAATATGATAATACAGGAGAGCAGGACGATAGCAGTCAGGAGACAGCTCCGGATCAGAATGATGACCGGAATCAGGAGGGAGCACAGCTCCCGTTAAGTCCAACGCCAACGCCATCTCCGGAATCAACACAGGAGCCGGAAGAAGAGCATTATCCGGAAATCGCAACAGATCTGACGGATGGAGAGACAGTAAATGGCGACTATCGTACGTTTTATGTACAGGCCACAGACTGGTATGGAAACAGCCTGCCGTCCACTTCACTGGAGATATATGGAAACGGAGAACGGCTTTCTTCAAAGGGTGAACCGTCGACGGGAGTTTTTGCATACCGACTGGACCTGAATGAAGGAAGCAATACGGTCAATATTAAAGCGGCTGATGAGGAAGGATGGAGTACGACACTTCCGACCTTTACCATTTATAAAGGGGAGGATGGACAGGACGAACCGGCCGGCAGCATTACAGTCAGTATTGAGGCGGGAACGATTGGACTTGGTACGATCCTTCCGGCAACATCGATTGACTATTATCAGGGAGAACAGCTTTCCTCGGTCGTTCTCAGACTGTTACAGAATACAGGATTTGACTGGAGAAATAATGGAAGTGCGACAGGCGGCTTTTACCTGAAAGCCATCGGGCGAGGCGGCATTGCATCAGGAGCAGCGATTCCGGATGAGCTTATGGAACATCTGAAAAAAGTAAACTGTCAGTTGTCCAGTCATGATGCCAACTGGATCGGTGAATTTGATTTTACCATGAATTCCGGCTGGATGTATTTTGTAAATGGTGAATATATGAATGTAGGAATGTCTTCCTGTTTCCCGGGAGACGGTGATGAAGTAAGGCTTCGCTTTACGCTTTATTCAGGAGCGGACCTGGGAGTAGGATCAGACGGTGAAGTATGGGGGGACTGGTAATGAAAAAACACACAATAAAAAGACCGATCATTAAAAAGTTCATAATTGGATCCCTTTCTGCAGGACTTCTGGTTGGAGGAGGAGCTATGGAATTGAATGCTGCTCTTTCCATGGAGGTTTATGCCGCAGATACCACGCAGGAGACCGAGGGGGAAGGAGCAGCACCGACAGAGGCAGAGGCACCGGAACCGGCAGCACCGACGGAAGCACCGGAACCGGAACCAGTAGCTCCACCGGCAGAACCAGAACCGACCAAAACGCCGGAACCGACGGAAGCACCCTCGCCGGAGCCATCTGTGACACCGGAGCCTTCAGAAACACCAGAGCCAGCAATTACACCGGAGCCTTCAGAATCACCGGAGCCATCGGTAACACCGGAACCTTCCGTGACACCGGAGATCAAAAGCAATAATACAGATCTGAAAGAATTGTATATCTCCAGCTCTGATACCTGGGGGAAGGGAATCCTGAAACTGGATCCTGCATTAAATAAAGACTGGGACAGATACAAAGCTGTTTATGACGGCGAACGCCAGAGCCTGAATATCTGGCCCGTAGCAGAAGAGGAACATGCCCAGATCAAAGTCTATGCATTAAGTGGTGTGAAATATTCTACTGTCGAACAGGATGAGACAATCAGGGAAACGCAGGATGAAGAAGGGCATACTTACTGGAAAATCTGTTTTGGTGCTCAGGAAAAAGAAGCCAGAGTAAGATTGGAGGTAACTGCTGAGGACGGAACCAGAAAAGATTATTATCTCACACTTGAAATCACAGATAAAACAGCTCCTGTACTCAAAAAAGTCAGTGCAAGCAGGGTATCTTCAAGTGAGGCATCTGTGGTATATAAGACAAGTGAAAGAGGACAGTGTTATTACCGTATCGTAGATGCGGGAAAGAAACATCAGAATCCGGATACGTCAAAAGAAGGACGGGAGGTGCTGGCAGGAACAGACACACTGACGTTGAATGGATTGTCGGAGGGGGCAAAAGATATCGTGATCGTGGTAAAAGACGATGCCGGAAATGTCAGTGAACCTCTGGTGATTCGAATTCCGGATATTAAAAAGAAGAATCCGACAAAGGACAATGGAAATTCCGGTTCTGTCGTACAGCGACCGGGATATGGCGGAAACAAAAGTGAAGCAACGCTTCCGGGTAAGGGAAATAATGGAGAAGGCTCGCTTGCAAATCTGAAAGCTGTCGGTGGAAAAGGGACATCTTCCGGAAAGAATGGAAAAGATGGAACGGAAGAAGATAAAGAAAAGAAACTGACAGCCTATGCCGGAACAAATAAAAAAGATTCAGGAAAAAGCGAGAAGCCTGATAAGAAAGAAAAGGATTCCACAAAAAAGAAGGAAGACAACAAAACAGATAAAAAAACAGAAGAAGCATCTACTGATGATCTGACAGAAAGCAAAGCTGCGGATAAAACATCCGGTGTTATTTCCGGGCACTCAGAAAAGAAAGAAAAAAGTATTCCGGAACTGGTAGGAAGTAAAGTTACGAATACGTGGACACATATGCGATTTCTTACAAAGGCATTATCCGTGGTTGCACTGGCTGGAATGATTTATCTGATCTTCTGGACAGGAGCAAGACGAAGCTTCAGAAAAATGAAAAACAGGAATCCATTACTGCAGTGATAAAGTGAAAAAAGGAGGTAATCATCAGATGAGAAGAACGGGAAAATGGCTTGCAGTTTTTCTGTCAGTGACTATGCTGGCGGGAACAGCACCGGTCTATGGTGCTGATATATCTGTAGAAAGTGATTTTTCGTCAGAGACAACAGATGAAGATGTTTTAACGGATGAGCTGGAAGGAACGGAAACAACGAATGAGCCGGGAAGCGGAGAAACAGTAAGCGATGATCAGGAAATCATCGAAGAACCAGATTCGGATGAGGTGGAGTTTTCAGCGGATGACCTGGCAGATGATCAGGAAGATAATACAGAAGATGTGAGTATCGAAGATTCAGACGAGGATCTTGCAGATATAGCTGTTGAGGATATACAGGATGCCGGTGAAAGTGAAACAAAGGAGTATCTGAAAAATCTCAGCGTATATTCCGGCTATGGGGTAAAAGATCCGCTTGAGATCAGCCGCAGGGAAGATCTGGATGCAACCTATGGTGGAAAGACTTATACAGTTGAAATTGGTTCAAGCTATAATTCTACCGGTTTTTATGTGACGGCAGATATTGGGGCTGATGCACCACAGGGATCAACGATTCAGCTGTCAGCGTGTGATCTTGATGGAAAAACTGCAGAAAGCGAGATCATTACAACCGGATATACAGATGGAAAGCGTTATAGTTTCCCGAATATTTTTACAAAAGATAATGGAAAAAGAGCGGTTTATACCGTGACAGCCGGTACGGCGTCTGACAGTCAGACCTATAAGATCGTAGTAATCAGAAGATTGGACCTTTCCATGATCGGATGTTATCTTCCTTCGGATACCGATATGGCAAAAAATCTGATCTCAGAATTTGACAGTGTCGGTATCACAAGGGATTATGATGTGACAGTCGGACAGGATACAAAATCCGTAAAAGTTACTGCAAGTGCCTTTAATGATAAGTGGTTTGGACTTACCGTAAACGGACAGCCAGTATCTGACAGTAAGGCACTGGAGATTCCACTTACAGATTCAGATACAGAAATTCTTTTTCAGATGAAAGAGGATGGAACTTATCAGGATCCGGCATACCAGACATTGTCTTATACTTCCACGGGTACTTATAAAGTTACAGTCCATAAGAAGTCAAAAGTAACGGTTACTTTTAAAACAGAACCGTCGGATGCAGTGGTCAGTGTATATGATTCCAAAGGGGAGCGTGTAGAGCCGTCTAAGGATGCAGACATCTATGATTCTCTTTATTATGGAGATAAGTATACCTGGAATGTATCAAAATATGGATATATTTCCCAAAGACAGGAATTTACGGTAGGTGAAGAATCTGAAATTCAGGTAAAACTGGAGCAGCAGACAGCCAGACAGGAAGAAATTACCGATAATGACTGGAGCAGCTATCAGAACAGTGAGACTAATAACGGAATCACAGACAGGGCTATGCCGACCAGTAAGAATACAATTACACAGAAATGGGCAACGAGATTGGATGCAAAAGGCTGGGATGCAGCACTTACTCCACCGTTGATTCTTGGTGGGTATGTTTATGTAGCATCCGGACAGTTTATTTACAAAATGGACAAGAATACAGGAGATATTGTCAAGACAAGTGAACGGATGTCCGGGAATATGCAGTATGCGATGATCCCGCTTGCTTATGCAGAAGGAATGCTCTTTGCACAGATTGGTGGCGGACAGATACAGGCACTCAGTGCTACGACACTGAAATCTCTCTGGATCAGTGAGAAATTAGGTGGACAGACGCTTTCACCGATTACCTATAAAAACGGATATATTTATACGGGAACATGGAATTCCGATACAACCCCTGGCTCTTATTTCTGCCTTTCTGTTACAGATGAAGATCCATCCAAAGGGAATGAGATAAAATACTGTACATGGAAATATGATCACAAAGGCGGCTTCTACTGGGCAGGAGCCTATGCATCGGAAAATTATCTGGTATTCGGATCGGATGACGGAGCAGGTGACGCATACACGTCTATTCTGTATTCTGTTAATACACATACCGGACAGCTGATTGACAAGCGTACGGATGTGATCGGCGATATTCGTTCGACGATTACTTATAACAACGGATACGTATATTTTACGACAAAAGGCGGCTATCTGTATCGTGTTGCCATGAATGCGGATGGGACGTTTGGCGCAGTAGCAGGTTATAATCTGGGCGGGGCAGCAACCTCAACACCGGTTGTGTATAAGGACAGGATCTATGTTGGTGTCTGTGGAACCGGCGGCCAGTATAATGCAGACGGAGGACATCATTTTGATGTGATAAACGAATCTGCATCCGGGATTTCTCTTGCATATAAAGTATCAATTCCAGGATATCCGCAGGCGGCTCCGATTCTTTCTACCGCCTATGAGAATCAGGATTTTAACGGTGATGGAAAAGCAGATGGACGTGTTTATCTGTATTTTACATATAATGCATATCCGGGTGGAATCTACATGCTGACGGATGCACCAGGACAGACATCAGGAAAAGCCGAAGAACTGTTCCGTCCGGTAAGTAAGCAGCAGGAATACTGCATCAGTCCGCTTTGTGTGGACAAAGACGGAACAATTTATTATAAGAATGATTCCTGCTATCTGATGGCGCTGGAAACAAACGGTGCTTATCTGGACAGTGTGACAGCTATGCCGGATACCGGCAGTGTAAACTGGGATAAGAGATTTCAGGCTTCAGAGACGGAATATACACTCAGAGTGGCAGAGAATGCAAAGAAGGTAACACTTACCTTTAAAGCTCCTGCAGGATGCACGATGAAAATAGAAAATGATACAATTGACGGAACATATATGTCAGATGTAAGCTCCGGCAGTGCGGAAGTCAAAGTTAAAGTAGTTCAGGGTAACAAGAGCAGAGAATATACATTCCATCTGACAAAAGATCATGGAAATTCATCTCTGACCAGCATGATCGTCAGCACCAGCAATACGTATTCCGATACGTCAAAATATCTGTCAATGACTCCGGCATTTAACAGTGCGAAGACCAGCTATACGGTAGAGTATCTGGCGGATAAAGCAGAAAATATACAGAGTTTTCTTCGTGTTTATGTAGAAAAGGCTGAGACAGATGCGACATTGAAGACAGAAATGGTAAAAGGAGTCAAGAAAGTAAATACTACTACCAGTGGAAACGCTACTCGCTTTAATGTTTACTGGGAGGATAATGTGGATGAGGCTCAGGTAAAAATCATAGTGACTGCGAAGGCCGGAAGTAAGACAGAATATTTTCTGACGATACAGAGAAAAGAAAAAGTTTCGACACCAACGCCTACAGAGGTTCCGGAAGTGTTCGGACCGTGGCAGACGGTATCGACAGCGACTGTTTTTGCACCGGAAATGCAGAAACGGACCAGTAACAAAGGCCGTCAGGAGACACGTACTGTTGGAAGTAAACTGACACCGACGATCAAGCTGAATGCCACAAGCATTAAATTAAAAGTGAAACAGTCTACGACGAAAGTGCAGGTAAGCGGACTGGCAGCAGGTGATCGTGTCCAGTCCTGGACGACATCTAACAAAAAAGTTGCAACGGTTGCATCCGGCGGAAAAATCACCGCTAAGAAAGTGGGAAAAGCAAAGATCACGGTTATTCTTACGAGTGGAAAGAAAGCAGTCGTGAATGTGACTGTTCAGAAGACAGCCGTTAAGACCACAAAGATCAGTGGCCTTAAGAAGAGAGTGTCACTTAAGAGAAAACAGAAACTGACGCTGAAACCGGTGATCAGTCCGATTACTTCTGTAGAAAAAGTGACCTATAAATCTTCTAATAAAAAAGTTGCAACAGTGAGCAGTAAAGGCGTGATCACGGCGAAGAAAAAAGGTACCGCAAAGATTACTGTGAAGTCAGGAAAGAAATCTTATACGGTTACCGTGAAAGTGAAATAAAAAATTTTGGAGAATCGCTAAATATTTTGCAAATATTTAGCGATTCGGTTTGACGCGAGAATGCATAAATGCTATAATATAAAGACAACAAAATAACCAGGCGTGGTCTGGTCAGGAGATGACCAGTTTAAGGAAATCCGGTGAGATTCCGGAACTGCTTTTTTGCTGTATGAAATGTTATACGCGGATAATTTTTCAAGTCGGCTAACTAACGCGTTGTATAGGACAGAGACTCATCTATATTATGAGGCTCTGTTTTTTGTTGCTAAAAACAACTAGCAAAAAAGGAGGAGCAAAGTGAAGAAAAAAGAAGTACTGAAACGTTTATCAGCAGTTTCCATGGCTGCCATGATGACCGTAACGATGATTCCTTTCAATGCATATGCGGCAGATGAACTTTTCTCAGATGTTGAAGTTGAAACTTCCACAGATGCAGAGGATGAAGCTTCCACAGACGTAGCGGTCAGTGATGCAGATGATACTTCAGATGCGGATATTGAAGTAGATGCAGAAGATGACAATGCGGATGTCAATGTAGAAGAGGATGAAGAAGACAATTCAGAAAGTGTGGATGCATTTTCTGATGGCGGAGACAGTGCAGAAGAGACAGATGCATTCGATGCAGGAGAGGGTACTCCGGCAGCAGATGCAGTTGTACATATGACTGTCAGCGTGGCTGGAAATCTTGCAACTGCCAAAGATGGCACATTGATGGCAGACAGAGATGTCACAGTAAAGGATATTGATAAGAATGGTATCCTGACTTATGATGAGGCACTTATCGCAGCACATGATGAGTATTATAATGGCGGTGCCGTTGCAGGTTATGCAAGCGTAGATGATGAGAAGTATGGCAAATTCATCACTAAATTATGGGGTGATGAGAGCGGTAATTTTGGTTATTGGAGAAATGATAGTTTATGCTTTAACCTTTCTGATGAAGTAAAAGCAGATGATTATCTGACCGCATTTGTTTACAAAGATGAAAAGTGTACGGATGCATACACCAAATTTGCAAAGAAAGCATACAAAACAATGGCAGGAAGCTCTGTAACGATTCAGGAATACAAAGCTTCCTATGACAGACATTACAATGTTGTTTTTGACACATCAAATAAAGAAAATCTTCGTGTTTATGACAGTAATTTTAAACTGATTTCCGAAGATAATTACAGTATTTACAGAGGATATTCTTCTTCCTCGACAGATATCTGGTATCATTATAATATCACATTCAATAAAGATATTTCCGGAGTCTTTTATGTTGTAACAGCAAGCACAGAAGAACAGAGCGTAGTACCGGCAGTTACAAAAGTAACAGTTTTGGAGAAGACCGCAGATTTTGACAGTATTCAGCTGTACAAATCTGAGAGTGATTATAAGAA
>ERZ773104.4598-NODE-4598-length-11308-cov-2.810539_pt1 | contig 11308 bp, 10 predicted proteins | sample MGYA00511920_ERZ773104 | MGnify/ENA primary metagenome ERZ773104 (study PRJEB29015, sample SAMEA2737857) | human gut metagenome | biome: human gut; feature: human-associated habitat; material: faeces | place: China | collected 2012 ...
GTTTCCCGATTGCCACACCTTGTTATATCGTGTTGTCGGTTTTTCTTGCCCTTGCTTTTGCCCTTATAAGTTGTTGTGGCAAGGGCGAAACAGTGTGAAATCGTATAAAGGGATAAGGTGGACACATTGCGATAAACCCTTTGTTTTCATGCGTTTCAGAGGATTTTATTAACGCCCTATGCAGGGCAGTAATCACTTATAAAATATTGGTTTTCAAATTCATGTTTTTTTCTGTAATTTCAATAATCGGCATTACTTACACCCACAGATTTCAAACTTCTGTTGTACATCACAAATTTAATAGCTTTGCAACTTCTTCTACTGTATCAAGAACAACATGGAATTCCAATTCGCCAATATACTTATTTTCGGAAACATAATTATCCCACAGCAAATACATCTGCGGCTCCTCTCGGATATCCTTGATAATATCGCGCCAATCTTCGATATCCTGCACAGAATCGCGCTTCTTAGCAGTATGTAACACGGCAGCCTTCAGAACATCCGGGCGAACCTCAGATCTACGGCTACGGAACAGGGTATGAAGGTCATAATAATCTCTGGCTCTTGTGGTGCCGATATTTCTACGGATGATGGTTTCATATTTCTCGGCAAGAACCGTTTCAAGCGTATATGCCATAACGGGTACCGTTTTTTCATCAAACAACATCGGAAATTCGTACTGGATTGCAGCTGGAGTGATTACATCACCGGTTGTGACGTCTATTTTCATAGGACTATCAATTTTGCCGTACTTCGCACGCAAATGCACTCGGAAGTTATTGTAAGCATCGTCCTCGCGGATTGGCTCAATACTTTGATACTCAAATACAATACCGTCGCCAACAGCTACCGCCAGGATCTCTTTGACAGCTTTTACGATCTCATCCTCTTCCATCTGAATGCCGCGCACAGTGGTGTCCATATCCATCGTTGTACGCTCTCCGATCCCGATCATAGAGGAAATAAGCAAACCGCCTTTCAGAATAAAGTTATTCTTATAAGCAGAGTTTGCCAAGCGTTCCAATACGCGTTCAAAAAGGAACATCTGCAGAATCTCTTGGGCGCGAAGATTCTTCTTCGCCGCCATACTGCGTATGGTTCCTTTTAATTGTTCCGGTGTTTTCATCACAATACCTCCATATAGGTTCTGACTTTATCTTCAACGCCAAGAACCTTACTGTATTTCAAAAGCTTACGCCTATCAGCCTTTGTATTAAAATAATCCTTGATTGCCTGTGTATAGATCTGGATATCCACTTTATCTTTGTCCCGAATCAAATCACAGATGCAACGTTCCTTGTCGTACAAGCGCACCATTGCGCCTTGGGGAGACCGGAGCTCCGTTATTCCCACATCGTATACCTCAGGCTGCACATAATGGCATCGGATAGTCGGATTATCTCTCTTCAAACGACTAATGTTAGTACCCTGGGGAATGGTTATATCGAACCTGTGTGGTGTGCGATCAGATAATCCCCAAAGATATAATGCCGTTCCATATGAAAAAATAGCTTTTGTACTCTGTAACTGAATCAGTGCAAACTCATCGGCAAGATCATCAGCAAGAACATATAGGCCCTTGCGAACCTGCTCCAATTTACCGTCTTCTACATATTTGCGCAGCATCGGTCTACTAATGCCTGCAGCTTCAACTGCACTCGTTTTTATAAAGCCACTGTTTTCTTCGGCGATCCTTTTAATTTCATTCCAAATGCTATCCATAAGAACACACCTCCAAAAGCATTTTACATTCTTGCTTCACATTATATATTATTAAAGCACGAATGTAAATAGTTTTTTCTAAAATTTAGTGTGTCCAAATTTCAAACTTTTATTTGCAATCGGTAATAACGAAAAAATCACTCGACATCTTCGGCGGTCAACTTGCCGGTTTTCTTATAGCGAAGCCCCTCAGGAGAATCATAAATTTCCTCACCAAAGGAATACTCTCCATGGAAAAATTTTGTAATATCCAGTTCTAACGCTTCAATTATGCGGCAGGCAAGCTCAAAGGAGCTTGTCATAATGCGACGTTCGCCACTTTCAAATTTCTGATATTGCTGCAAAACAACTCCGGCACGTTCTGCAACCTGCTTTTGTGTCAGCCCAAGAATAACTCGTCTTTCCCTTAAGATTGAAAACGGCTTTACGTGTGCAATTTGAAACCCGCTTAAATCAAAATCCATTTTACATCTTCTCCTTACATTCAGTTGAGTGTTTTTATAATACACCCAACTGAATGTATTTGTCAATAGTTTTTTGAAAATTTATAGAAAAAGGGGCGCCACCGAAGTGACACCCCAATTTACCGGAAACTATGCAACACCTCTGTTCAAAGACCACATCCCACGTCCGTCATGAACGAAATGGGCGGGGTTACACTGAAGTGTCTGGCGGATCTTTTCCTTCCACCACTTGTTTGCCTGAGCCTTTTTGTGTGGTTCTATCTGCTCGTAGAGGTGGGTAAGAGACACAGCCCCATTACAATCCTCAAGGACAGCTGCAACAACATCACGCCAGGTCGCCCCGGGCATATCGCGGATATCCATCGTCTTTTGACTGCACATAAGTACAGGGATTGCTGTTGGCGAATCCTTTCGTACTATTAACACATACTCATGCAATATCGGTATAAACGCCCCAGAGTATTGTGTGTTATCCGAAAAACAGCTGTGTTGTGCCTTAATGATGATGTTTTCCATAGTACCTGGCTTGACGATTTCGGCAATCATACTGTAAAGTTTGCCTTTCTTCTTGATGTCGCCCATCAGCACAGCCATTCTGCCACCTTTTTCAAGAGCCGAGAATTGCTTCATCATTGCATAATTCATTGCCTGGACGAAGCGTTCCCAGTCTGGTATACGGGACAGGTCAAGAGGCATCGGATCGTAGCCGTATTTACTCTTCACATCAGAGGCTTTGTACATCACATCTGAATATTTGATGATATCCCAGTATGGTGGATGCCAGAAGATAAACTCCGGACGTTCCTTGATATCGCAATTCATAATGTCAAAGCCACTATGAAGGTCATAGAGCTGACTCTTGATACCGAGCTTGTCGGCTGCAGCTTTTGCAGTGCCACTGCCACACATATAATCGCAAATCTCCTTGGGTCTAAAGAACCCAATAAGATCTTCAATCAGTTTTGGGGAGCAATTCCCACGATAACGGGTATTACCGCCGGCACCGCGTTCCGGATAGGAAACGATGCTTGTAAGCGGTCTGGTTAATTCGCTGTTATAAGCCATTTTTACACCTCCTCGTTCTTTTTCTCGGAGGATTCGACTCCAATATGAGTATTTTGAGCAATATACGCATTCACAACAGTGTGCGCAACCTCTGAAACGGATTCCCAGTAGCTTTCGTAGTAGCCATCGTTCATACCGAGGGCCTTATGAATACGATTGGGAATCGTTTTATCGGAGATAAGCTCTTGGTACTGTTCGTCTGTGAGCATACCGACATTATCCCAGCACTCGATTTGCTCGATGAAATCTTCGACACGGCACAAATCAATGAATTCGCGTCCAAGTGTTCCATAAACTGAGTTTGGAAGCTGCAGAGACAGTTTTGTGATAGATACACGATAATGGCTGGACGAATGCTCACCATCAATCCAACCCTCATAGGAATCTGCATCTGTGTCAAACTGGTAATTATCTTTCTGCATCCAGTCTGTAAGGCAACCGTTTTTCATTTCCTCTTCGAGATTGGCATTCAATTTGGCTTTTGCTTCATAATAGTCTGCGTAAACCGCCACGGAATGACCGTAATCATCGTTTGCAGCCCAATCTTCTTCAAGAACATAAACTTCTATGGTCTTTCGAGGAATCTGCAGCACGAGGATCTCATCGGGAGCCATAATGACGTAGTCCAATGTAATGTCTTCCAGTTTCTTCTCGGTACCGTACAGTGCAGAGAAGCGTTTTTCTAGTTCTTCGATATCGCTTGGGAGACATGGCGGGTCAAAATAACAGTGAATATCCGGAGTTTCATTCTCCGTCTCTCTGTCATCACCGGTTCTGATCTCCAAAATGAAACCGTTCAGACCTCTGTAATCACTTTCTGCAGTACCGACAACCTCGGCGCCAACACGGTATGTAACACCTTCATAGATAAATTCTTGACCAACAACGTTATAAATCATATCGGCACCTCCTTAAATGTGATAATCGATGCCAACGAAGACAATATCATCGTCTGAATCATCGATAAACTCATCAATGGTGCGGCGCCAGTCGATCTGTTCGCTCTTGCCGGTCTCTTCATTGTAGGTGCAGCTGTACTTGTTGATATTCATCTCATCACGGAAGATGTCGTGAATACTGATGGGATACTTCCAGCTATCCGGAATGCCATACTCGGCAAGAAACTCTTCGAGGGTTTCGCCCTTACGATATATAAGCTCACCATAGCGAAGAACACCTTCGTCTGTAACCAAATGGTACTTGACCCCGGTAACACCTGCTTTGAACATGGCTTCGAGCTCATAAAAACGCTCGGTCATCTTTTCATTATGCCATTTACGCATAACGTCCCACTGGATGTCTCTCTTGCGAGCACTGCATACCCATTTGTAGCCTTCGGGTGCAGTGTATTCGCGATGCGTAAATATGCCTGTTTCACCTAAGGAATAATCAATGCAATCATCCTTAACCAAAAACATATCAGGCCATCTTCCGCCGATAGAATACCAATCATACACGCCATCAGGATTGTACCATTCACCGTACTTGCCGGTTTCTTCATTCAGAACCGCATAGCACTCCTGGTCAAGATAGTCCTCAAAGGACTTATACATTTTCCTGCGTGGATAATCCGGAAGGACTTTCATCTTCTTTGCACGCTTACTGCGCTTCGGGTGGTGAAGAGGCCCCCATTCCTTTTGGTACACAAGTCCATCTTTTACGATGAATCTGCCCCAAAGTGGTCTGGAGTTTTCCTCTACAATACGACCATCAGGAAGTTTCACGCCAGTAATGTGTTTGTTGTAATCAGCAAGATATTCTGCTGTACGATCCTCAAACTCAAGAAATCTCTTGTCTTCGGTACAACAGTTGAATCTTTCCATTATGTCGCGGATAACAGGAAGCAATTCACGAGCAAAGGCATTGGCGATGTTGGTTAATCCTTCAATGCGCATTCCGTGGAGCACGTTATCCATAATTTTCCCGGGATAAAGAGCCTTCGGCTCCTCGATCGCGGTAGAAATGTCTTTTTCCCATTCGGGATCCGGGGTGATTTCCGGAAGATATACAGCTAATAAAGATCTAAAATGCATAATAGACCGTCCTTTCTTATAAAAAGAATGGGCAACTGTATTCTTCCAGCTGCCCACCTTTTATATCTGGTGTTGTTATACCCTTATATGTCGCTTAACCACATTGGTAAGCTTTGTGGGCAGTTGTGTTAAGTCAGAAATGTCGAGGAACGAATCTCCGTAGATTCGCTCTATATTCTGCTTATCGTTACCGATCGCTGCAGCAATGAAGAGAATATCCTTTCGCTGATACTCTTGCTTAACGCCACGCAGATCTTCTTCAGCAGCCGTGCCGTAATAGCCGTCTGCCGCAGGTTGACCGTCTGATACCAGTATGAGCAGCTTTACTGCTTCCGGTCGTTTTGAGAGCTTCTCTGCAACAAATCGCAGAGCTGCGCCGTCTCGGTTGCTTCCTCTTGCACTGATATCCATCATTCTGTACTTATCATCCTGATCAAAGCTGTCAAACTCAGCATAGGAAAAGAGCTCAACAGACTCTCCATGACCACGGTAATCGGTTGAATGACCGTACACCGTAACAGGAATGTCGAGGCTCTGACAGAAGTCGTACAAAATAATTGCTGCGGCACGTGCATAGGTGCAACGGTCACAGGAACACATAGAACCGGACTCATCCAAAAGAAGTCCTACGGCAAGCTCAGGAATTTCATTCGGCAGGTTGTTCTTATAGAACACCTTGCCGTCATTTCGGCAAAGAGCGTGAGCATCCAACCTGCGTCCCATCATAAGACCGGTTTGTTTGCCTCCGCGCCGATTTTCCTTGAGCTGCTTAATCAGACTCTTCTGAAGCTGGCGGGAAATAGTAACAAGCGGCCCGGAAATGTAATTATACTGGTCAACCAGTTCTTCATCTACCGAGGCAATACGATTTACTCTTACCGATACACCCTCATGCACGTTCCCGTAGGAAATATTTTGGGCAACATCGTTGAGTTCTCGAATACGCTCATTCTCCAACTGCTCACAAGCAGCTTTTTCCGCCATCTTTTCCAGTAAACGCTCGATATCAGCGGCAGCACCGTCGTACATCTCTCGCTGATAATCATCGTCATGTTTAATGGTTCCACCGGTAGGATTGGAAACACTTGCCGTCTGGCGCAAAGGAATTCGACCTTTTTCGCCACGGGACACCTGCTGTTTGCCACCTCCGGCGCCACCGCCCGGCATTGTTTCTCCTTCACCCATAGATGAGCTGGAAGATTCTCCTTCGCTGCCTCCACCAGACTCAGATGAATTTTCATCAACTTCTGAGTCAGTCTGGGGAGCAGCATTTTCTTCCTCACCTTCGGATCCGGAGCCAGCACCGTCACCGTCTTCGCTTTCTTCAGCATCTTCGTGGGTTTTCTCCCTTGCTTTTGCTGTGGCAGACGTATCTGATTCGCCCGAACCTTCAGGCACAGGAGAACTGCTGCCTGTACCGACAGCAGAGCCACCGGCAATGGACTGCAGCACTTCGGAAAGTGTCTGGGCAATGCTTGATGTACCACCGGCTGCTTCGGCCTCTTCCTGACGCTTCTTACATTCTTCACAGAAGTCCTCAAGATAATCCCAACACCTTACGATAATGGTATTGATCACAACAAGCCTTTCCTTACCGGAACGGCTCATAAGCGCTGTGTCAATATCGTTGATAAGGCTGAAGACCACCTGGATTCGTTCCTCTGAAAGAGGTTCTTCACCGTACTTAATCTCACCGTACTTGGCGTAAGACAGCATAATCTGAGCAATACTTTCGAAAATGTGCCTGCCTTCCGTATCTTCCTTTTCGATGAGCTGTGTCACGGTAGGAATATCCTCGAAGTGAACCTGTCGAAGTTCTTCCAAACCATAGCCGAGCTTACCCGGGAAGTTGGCGAGCATACGGTTTTCCACATAACCGTCGTCAATGACGTTGGAAATGTAGCCTGCAATATATTGCGCCATTTCAAGGTTCTTTGGATCTTCCTTCACGTACTCCCAAAAAGCATTTTCTCTTCGGGCATCTGCAGAGGTAGCCAGAACCGGTGGGTATGGATACCATTTATGTGCACCAAGATAATTGTGATGCGTTTGTCCTGCCAGGAAATCGGTATAGAGAATATGACCGAGTTCGTGAGCAAAGACGCCGAGAATTATCTGGTATCTGTTTTCGCGTCCCTTGGTTTTGGTAATGAACGGATGACCGGCATTGATCTTAACGGACATATTATCGGTAGCTGCAAAGAAACTGTCCTTTGAGTTCCAATAAATATTGACACGGACACGCCGGTTATAGTGATACCGGCGCGTCTGTGCAGCTGCTAAGTCTTCAAGGTGTCCCGCAAATAAGCGGGACGTGAAGAACTGTCTGTCCGTGATTTTGCTTCGCTTCTCGTTGAGACGCTGTTTAACTAATTTGTGATTCACCCTTGCCATAAAATAGGGTTAACCTCCTCTCTGATAGAATTATGCGGTAGCCTTACGCCTCTTTGGAGGAATAATAGGCTCAAGAACCGCGCTGATAAGTGCTTCTCGGTCGAGCTCATCGGAAGTTGCCTTGCTGATGATGGTATACATAGCCGAACTATAAGCATCACCGGTGATTTCAGTGCTGACAATCCAGTCAATGAGGCTTCGCATACCATAGGAACCGTCTGTGATACTGTTCTTTCGGCAATACTCAGCCAAGTCATTAACAACCTGGACCATCTGTGACACCTGATATTCATCGGTGGCACCCGTAACGGACATTGCACGTTGTACCATCACCTCGGGAGACGGCATCTCCACGTCTCGTACCAGACTCATACGGTCAATAACCGACTGGTTCATACCACGGCATCCCTCGTAGCTGACGTTGGTCGTAACAACCACCACAGCATCCGGGTGACGCTCAATGATTTCGCCTGTCGGTAACGTAATAGAACCGGTCTGCTCAAGCAATGAGTTAAGACCAACCAAAACACCGGGCTGGACGATGGTCGAAGGCTCCTGAATTTCGATAACGTAACCGTTCTTCAGTGCCTTGATAAAGTCCGTTTCCACATAGGTGTAGGTCTGTCCGCTGCTCTTGGCACTCTCATCGCGTTTTGAGAGCGCTCTGACCTTCTCAGTGACCTTATCGAGCACAATAGCCATACAGTCCTGGGAAGATGCATTTGGCTTCGTGGCGCCCGTAAGAGCCTTGTAAACGCCTGCGGGATCATAGTCCATATCTTCTAAGTCAGGAAGATTCATCAGTTTAGAGACGTTAGCATAATTAACGCCGCCCATACTCTTAAGGACTGCATTCTCAGCATCAAGCTGAGCATCTCCTGTGGAACCCGAATCAGAGTCCGGGAAGATCATACCGACAAAGTCGAAGATTTCCGTGCCTGCCGAACAGGTATATTTCATATACGGCAAGTTCAGTCCTGCAGCAATTGCTTTGGCGCCCATCGTTTTACCCGTACCTGCAGGACCGCGCAACAGAAAGTTACGCATCTGCATCGGTTTGCCGGTGGTGTGCTGAGCGTGCTTACAGATATCAACGACCTCTTCCGGAATGATGTACCAAGCCGGAAGTGCAGGGATCAATGACTGCTCAACAGGGTTGAAGCTTCTTTTACCAAATTCATACTTGCCAATGAAGTCCTCGTGCTCCACCAAGGTGGTGGCCTTACTTACAGTAACGCGTGCGGTCTGTGCCATAATGACAAACTCGCCGGCAACTACGACCTTCGGAGCAAAGACACCCGAGTCCATCTGCGCCTGAGATACACGCATCAGGTTGCCTGACTTATCCACGTTCACCCTGACGTGTGCGGTACAGGTTTCATCTTTGATACGACGGTACGCATTATCACAAAGAATCGCCATCGCATCCCTGGCACCGTTAAAGTCCGAAAACCCATTGGAGAAATGGTCACGATAGGCGTTGAAGTTTTCCTCGAACTCATCATCCGTCATCAGCACCGGGAACAGTGCCATCATTACGGCAGCACCATCACGACCGGACGAATTCAGGACATAGTTCTCGAATACCTCCGTGCCTTTATCGTAGACACTGGCCATAACAGCACCTTTGTCACTGTCATAGACAACCAAATGGTAAGCATCCGGACCTGTAGAAGACTTATATTCAGCAACAGTCTTTTGGTCAATGACACCTACTGCGCCTTCTCCGGTAGCCTGCATACAGTTGATAACCGCATGAATGGCCTTGATCATCGTGGCGCAAAGAGTTGAAGTTGTTTTATCACCGTATTTGGATGATACGCTGACCTTTTTACTGGTAAGCGTATCAAACGGTGCCGGCAAATCTCTGCCGAAATTGAAAATGTTATTCGTGTATGTAGCCATACTCTTTTGATTCCTTTCTGCAGGTTCACTGCGTGAGATTAATTTTGATACCCTGAGGGATACACTTCACATCTTCGAGCCCGTTCTTTTCAAGTTCTTTGCAAATCGCAGGCCAGCTTTCCTTGACGGGAAGCTCATCCGACGTCAGAATGATTTCGGTCATTCCTTCAGCAATTGCTTCATTGCAGCGCTTGTTAAGCTCAATAATGTGTGCGTCAGCCCATTCAAAGGCTACCAGGTCGAAGTTTTCGGCCACAGGTTCATTAGTGCCTGTGTCTTCATCCTCGGGCTCAATAGGTGTTGCAGGGGCACAGTTGTATTCGATGGTCACAACCTGTAGATTCTGAATGACTACATGTGCGCGGCGAAACCCACCCGCACGGTTGAGTAAAATGAACACATCTTCGCCCAGCTCTATGAGCTGTCGGGCATTCGGTGCTTCCCAGACCCATCTGGCTTCCGGATAGGACGCAGCGACAAGCTCGGTAATCCGTCTGAGCATGACAGAATAAGCAATATCTCTAACATCCTTTTCCGTAGACTCTTTCGGTTCCGGTAATGCCGGCAATGGTAACGGTTCGACTACCTCAACTCGCTTAGGAGAGAGAAACAGCAACCGTAACGCCGTAATGAAAATGCCAATGATGAGGAGGAAAATGATTGGCCAGAGCCGACATAGATACATCAGCACGGTCAGCATCACAAGGATCACTAAGACTTCAAAGGCGATATGCCGTTTCCAATCCTTCTTCATACTTTCTGATTTCCTTTCCGTAATCGAGATGGCGGAATATAAATGTGCAATTGATGCGCACTACTTTCATCCGCCTGGTTTTTCAAGAGAATTGCCGCGGGGAGTGTCGGGCAGTACAGCTCGCCACGCGTATTATCGTGACTTACAAGTACCTGCCCGAGCACGGTCTTACCTCGGAATCCGCTTGACAGTTGCAAGACTTCACGGAACTTGTCAGCGTCGTTATGGACAACGATGCTACACTGCTTATGAGGAGAGACGCATAAAAGAATGCTTCCCATCTCCTCAGCTGTGAGGGTCCGCTCGGTCTTATCGTTCAGTATTGCTCTGAACTTTGAGTTTTTCTCTGCCTCTGTTAAAAGGCAAAAAGCTGCATTCCGCATAAGACACCTCCTTCAGAACGCAAAAAGGCGCACATGGTTCTAATTACAGAAACTCATGTGCGCCCTTAATACGCTCTATTCATTTGTTCGCTCCTTTAATTCTGATCATCAAAGAACGAATTGCCGCCAAAAGGTTCATAGCCGGTGAACCCACCGCCATTATCGCCGGAATTGGCTGCAGAAGCTTGAGCAGGTGCCTGATTGCTTGTGCCGTTCGTCGCGTTGCCGTTGTTGGACTTTCCTCCACCGGAAGCGTACTCAATCTCATCGAGAATGATAACTGTACAACTCTTGGTTTCGTTGGATTCTTTATCCACCCAAGAGTCTTCGTCCAACCGACCCATAATGTTTACGAATGAGCCTTCTTTCAGCTGCATCTTTTCGATGCGATTGACGATCGGGCCAAAGCCCTTTACGGAATAGTTGAGCCATCTTGCGTTGTTATCTGCCTTCGGGTCATAGACTTTCTTGCCGATGCGGAATCTTACCGACGCGGCAGAGTCATTACCTCTGGTGATACTGATGGCGGGTTTGTTGTCATATCCTTTGGAAATGACGACTTGGGTTGCGAATACCTTTAACATA
>ERZ773104.4599-NODE-4599-length-11305-cov-3.568267_pt1 | contig 11305 bp, 19 predicted proteins | sample MGYA00511920_ERZ773104 | MGnify/ENA primary metagenome ERZ773104 (study PRJEB29015, sample SAMEA2737857) | human gut metagenome | biome: human gut; feature: human-associated habitat; material: faeces | place: China | collected 2012 ...
CTCAGATTAAAATGTACCATGATGAGATGCTGAGCGGCTGCGCTGGAACGCTTTATCCATCGGCTGTTTGGAGCAATTAAGGCAAGATAGACAATACAAAACAAAAAGTGACATAGCGTTGCATTTAAGTGACATTCTCCTCGTTATTCTGTCCATAAGAAGCATATAATATACATGGATAGGCAAAAACCTCCTAAAACGCCCTTGAATATCATCAAAAACGGATTTTATATCAATAACCATCTGTCGGCAGCCTTACTTTCACGGCGTTTTTATCCTTATCTCAAATGTTAATAAAACTGTTAAAATATCCAATGGGCATTCAAATGGACATTCAATGGACATTCAAATTGAAAAACAAAATGTTCTAGATGGACATTCAATGGGCATTCAAATTGCCTGTTTTTTGAGGCTGAGTTTTTACCTTTAATACATGAAAAATAAGCGAGATGATAAGAAAACGGCTTGAGTTATACCCTTTAATACGTTATGTTTCTATGAATTTTACTTTTAACATATTGATTATTAGTAAATTATGTATATTTTCTATATATTTGCCTATGATTTAAGACGAAAGTACTGTTTGATTGAGATAAATATAGATGCATCTGCGCTCCCGGTAATATTGCCGGGAGCATTTTAACTGGATCTCATTTTCTATTTTATTTTAATTATATATTAGGATATAGGCATTAGTCTATTTTTAAAGGTTGTAGATTGTTTGTTTCTTGCGATCCCGGAGAAATCCGGGATCTTTAATTCACTCCTCTATCTTCTTCTGCTGTTTCTTATAATATTCTAATGGTATATTATGCATTCTCATTTTCTTGTTTATCTTTATATTTTATTGTTCTTCCCTTTTCCTAGACGGGCATTGGCATGTGCAGATGGAGGTGGGGTCAGTAATGATGATGTGTCGAAAGGGGCATCTCCAACACGGTGCACCTGTTCTATGTTCAAATCGTGGATGGTACCTATATTTTCATAATGTTCCAAGGCTCTTACCAATTTTTCAATATATGCTTCCTGCTTTTGACTTTTCAGTTTAAGTTCGGTAAGCTCTTTGGCTAAGACTTTGTTTTCAGCCTGCAGTTCTTTTATCTCAGTATTTAGGGAATCCTGCATATTTTTGTAGTCTTTATACATATCATATATACAAGAAGCATCCATAACATTAGCTACAGTTTTATCTTCATCCTGTTTCTCTTTTATCATTGAACCTTCACCAGTGAGAAGCCAATCTGCAGAATATTGGGGATAATTTTCAACCAACTTCTGTAGCCATTTAGATTGAATGTCTGTACCATTATTGATAGCACGCGATAAAACTCCTTTGCTAGCTCCTATAACTCGCTCTACGCTGCCGATAGTTATTCCTTCTTTTAGAGCTATTTCTTGAATTCTTGATAAAATATTACCCATATAGTTGAAAATTATCCCGCAGTCTCTTGCGAGGTTGAAAATTATCACTTAAATTTGCAGCATCTTAATTCTTTAAGAAGGCTTCAAAGGTAGAAAATAACAGTTTATAAATCAAAAGATATGGCGAAAAAAGAAAAGTTCATCAAGTTAGGCAAGGCTAAGGTCGAAGAGATCGCAAAGATCAAAGACGTGTCTACAGTAACCGTATATGCGGCACTAAAGTATCAAACGGAGACTCCACTGGCAGATTTCATACGTGCATGGGCTTTGAATCATGGCGGAAAGCTCTTTGAAGAAGCAGAGAATCCTTATAGCAAAATTAAAATCTTATAAATTATATTATTATGGAAGCAAAGAACAACAATCAGCAGACTACGGGTCTGCAAACCTTTTTTAATCGGAATATTGGCAGTGAGATCAGAGTAAAGATGATCGGTGAGATGCCTTGGTTTGTAGGAATAGATGTAGCCTCCTCTTTAGGGTATGCAAAAGCAAGGAACGCAATTTCGCAACACGTTGATAATGAGGACGCCCTAAAACAGGGCGTATCTGATAGTCAGGGATTTATCAGAGAAACCACTTTGATCAATGAGAGTGGCATGTACGCCCTTATCTTTGGCTCCAAATTACCGGCCGCCAAAGCCTTCAAGAGATGGATCACCAGCGAAGTTCTCCCTACGATCCGACGCACCGGCAGTTATTCCCTTCAATCTCCCCAGCGTCAGCTATTACCCGCACCCAAATTCCGTCCGGCATTTATCAAATGGAAGGAAAGAAACCGCAAGTTCCTGAGCAGAAAGGAACTGTTTGCCATAGCCAACGGCTTTCGCCTTACTTACTCCCATGTCCGTAAGGTATACTCGGGTAACACTGTCAGCGCAAGAGTCCTTGACGCTTTGATCAAAGCCGCCAGGAAAAATAGAGAAGCGGGTATTGAATACCCCGAGCATACCACTTACGAACGTCTGCTATTTGAATGGGAGGAAATGCAATGATCACCTATACAATGGGCATAACTCCGGAATACATCCGTCTTGTTGTCTCAATCTGGCGTGAGGACGGTTCTCCCTGTCCACTCGTTTTTCCTGAAGGCCAGGAGAAGGAAGGTCTCATTACGATACGGATCGGACCAACAACTGAGGAAAAGGTTGCGGAAATGGTAGACAAAATATGGAACATAGCCGGAGCTAAACGGCTGGTCAAAGAAATTGAAAAATAACCAGTTTGTAATAAGAACTTTTAATTTATCATGGTTTATTACCCCATGCTGCAGCGGCAGCAAGATTATCCCGGTCCGTGAGGATAAGGATATTTCTGAAATATTTTCCATAAATGTAAAGTATTTAGCAAGCTGCGAAAGCAGCACAACTGCCCTGGTTCGTGATGAATAGGGGCAGATTTTAAAACGATTTATCAACCCTTTAAAAATAGATTAAAATGACAAAAAGACAAGAATTAGGACGGATGTTCAGGAAACTGGAGGCATTCTGTAAAAGGAACGATATTCAGATCCTCGCAGTTGCGGGCTACGAGGATAACGATGAAAACCTGACGTGCATTTCCTATACGCGTAATGGCGGCTCCCTGGTACCAATGATGCATGCAGAGATGGAGATTAACCATCACCTTGACGAATGCATCAAAGAGGTGGCAGATTCGGAAGGACGGATTCAGCTTCTGAATAACAAGAAACAATACTAACAAAGTAAAATAAGTGAGATATGAAGACTATAGATCATTTTTACAGTCAGGAAACGGAGAATCGTACCCCTCAAACGGAAACTCCGTCAGTGGCTGAACAAATAGCAGAGGTGCAAGGGCATTTGCAATCACTGAGTGGAATTTTCGATAAGACCCCTTATCGACTGTCAGGACAATATCGCAGATGTCAAGTTGAAATTGAAGCACTGTCTCGGATATTTGGAGTGCTGCAAAGCGAAGAAGAAGCCCGTCAGGATGGTTTATCCACTTCTTCTGTTCGCGTTGAGAGGGAGATAGCGAGATATATTTCAGGATGTCTTTCAGATTCAGACGAACAAATGAGAGATATTCGTCATATCCTTTCTCTTTTAAAGTCTTATGGAGTCGTTCGACCTCTTCCCGGTGGAAAGTGCAGCGTATCTCTGTTGCAGATACATCTGATTTTACAAGATAATTTTCAAGACTCATGGTTGTGTAAGTTATTAAATATTCTGTTGGGCTGCTCTCCTGATGTAGAGACAAAAACCATTCAATTCTAAAAACGGTATAAAGGTAATAAAAACAATTTAAAAATGAAAAAGCAGCAAATTATCGACCAACTGGTTGAACATGTAAAAAAAACATGCGAGGAGAATGAGATATCCATATTCATGCTAACTGGGTATGATGAAGGAGACCGTATTGCTTCCGCTCAGGTTGTGGAAGCCAACGGAGAGCATCTGTTTAATATGTTCCGTGGAATAATGAGAGACAACCCTGACATAGCCGATGTTATCGGACATGCCCACGCTTTCCACTTCCTTCAAAAGCTGCAATCTCCACCACCGGGGAGTGTAGAGGAATTCCTTAGAGAATTCCGACGTGCTATGCATTCTTCTGATCTGCCGTCTATGAATTAGTGATAAATAAAGGAGCAGTCAAGGAACCTTCCGCTTGTTTTCAGGATTACGTACTTAACCATTTTCATAACTATATAAATTTTTCGATAGGTGGTAAAAAGAGGCGGTAAGGCGGCCTTCATTCCCGGTTCGATGCCGGGAACTGCACAAGAGTTAAATGAATGATATGGAATACTATAATGACATACTTTGTATATCTCATGATGACCTGACGCGTAATGATGCCGCTCCCGGAAAGCCCAGCGATGCGATCATGTCTGTAAGTAATTATTATAAATTGGCAAACGAGGAGGAGATTAATGTAGTCCGTCCCGGGAAGGGATTCGGCTGCTATGCCCTTGTTGAGGTCGCAAGTCTGCCCGAGAGATTCCTTTTCAAGGTGAAGAAGAAATACCCAGGAGAAGGACGCAATCTTATCCTTCATAAATGGTTTGAAGAACATTATTACATGGATGAGAGGGCACGTACCTGGTTCAGTAATTTCCGTTTCGAGAATGGCAAACCGATTAATCCTGAGAAACTGTCGGAATATATCATCAACGCCAATGTGCTGAATTCCGTCATCGATTTGCTTGGTGACCGCAAGACGATGCGCAGAGCCATGCAGGGAGGTCGTGTAAAATGGGATGAAATGTCCGAGGCGGTCAGTTTCTTCAAACAGAAGTATAACCATACCCTTCCGGAAAACGTGGCCCGTTTTAAGCAGAAAGTCAACAAATACCGTTCTGAAGGATATATTGTACTCATAGACCGACGCGACATAAACCAAAGCGCGCGAAAGGTTACTGTAATGATTGAAAAGCTGCTGCTCTCTATTGCCGCACTTCCTACCAATCCTTACAACAACACCGTCAAGGAACGTTACGAACAGTTTATGCGTGGAGAAATTGATATTTGCGATCCACGTACCGGCGAGATCTTTTCTCCGGAGGATTTTCTAAACAAGAAGGGGGAAATCGTAGAGCTCTCGGACAATACAATCTGGAATTATCTGAATAAGCATAAGAATAAGGTTGTTCTTGAAAGTATGCGTATGTCCTGGACAGATTTCAACCATATGATACGTCCTCATCACAGACGTCACAGTCCTTTCTTCTCGTTCAGCAAGATTTCGCTTGACGACCGTGATCTTCCCCGCAAGGCTGCTTCCGGACGTCCGAAGGCTTATTATGCCTATGACGTAGCCAGTGGCTGTGTTATCGGATATGCATACAACAGAAAGAAGAATGCTGATCTTTTCATCGACTGTATCCGCAATATGTTCCAGACTATTGAGAGAAACCATTGGAATGTGCCGGCACAGGTAGAAGTTGAGAACCATCTGGTCAATCAATTTGCAGATGGGCTGATGCAAGCCCAAATGGTATTTCCCATTGTCCGCTGGTGTGCTCCGACCAATTCCCAGGAAAAGCGTGCCGAACATCTGAACCGCGCCAAGAAGTATGGCGTAGAGAAGAATAATCATCCGGGTATCGGACGCTGGTATTTGAAAATGAGTATCAACCGTCCGAAAGTGGAAAAGATCTATGACGAAGAGAACAACAACTATAAAGAAAAGATCTATGACTTTGACGAGCTTGTTGCGGATGATATTGCCGACATCAATGAATACAATCACCAGTTGCATCCCAACCAGGCAATGTATCCCGGGATGACCCGCTGGCAGGTATTGTGTGAGAATATGAATCCGGACCTCACACCTGTCAACAAGGCGGTGCTTTACCGCTATATTGGCGAGAATGTCAGCACCAGTATTGTCAGGAACCAGTCCTGTCAGGTACAGGGAGAGCATTTCTGGCTTTCCTCTCCGGAGATTATCGACAGGATGCAGCCGGGAAACAACAAGGTGACTGCCTATTATCTTTCTGACGCGAACGGAAATATCCCCGAGGTATATGTGTACCAAAACGACCGCTACATTGATACATGCAAGAACCTGGGCCGATATAACGAAGCGGACGTAGAACAGACCGATGAGGACCGCGCGATCATGTTGGAACAGGAGAAATACATTGCCCGTTTTGATAAGATGGTCAAAGATAACAAGCCTGGAAAGATCACCATTATCCCTAAAGACGAGAAGGAATGCGTGGAGGATGCAGTTTGTGATGATGTTGGAGAAATCTATACCGACGATGCATTTGATTTCAAGGAGGAGGATTACAACAAGTATCTTGATCCTGAATATGCACGCAGGATGGCAAGACAAGCTCTTTAAATTCGAATTAAATAACAATTAAATAACAATCTTATGAAACTAAGTAAAGACATCAAGGAACGTATCTGGAAAGCGGTAAAAAAGGATCGCGCCAAATATGAGTATGACAAGAATCATGCAATAGCACTGGGAATTAATCCGAGCGTATATAGTACTATTAATAAATACGGTTTTAAAGACGGAATACTGGATGATGGCATTTTGATTAGCGTTGCCCGCCGTCTGGGTGTTGCCCTGCGTGACGAAACTCCCTGGAAGATAGCCAGGACTCCTGTTTTTGTCTATATTACCGAGCAATTGGAGATGTGCCAGCAAAGCAGTCTGAGTGGTTTATTCTGTGATTGCTGCAATATCGGCAAGACATTTACGGCAAAGGCATATATAAACAATCACCCTAATGCAATATATGTAGACTGCGGTCAGGTAAAGACCAAAATGCGCATGATACGTTATATAGCCCGTCAGTTCGGATTGAACGGCAATGGAAGGTATGCTGACGTATACGATGACCTCATCTATTATCTGCGCGGGATCGAACATCCGCTCATCATCCTGGACGAAGCCGGAGACATGTCCCCTGAGACTTTTCTTGAATTGAAGGCTTTGTGGAATGCGACAGACAGGACATGCGGATGGTACATGATGGGTGCCAATGGTCTGAAAGCCAAGATCAAGCGTAATCTGAATTCAGATACATTGGGGTATGAAGAGATGTTCAGCCGTTATGGTGACAATTTCAACCGCATAACTCCGGAGGATGAGAGGGAACGTGTGAAATTCCTTAAAGCCCAGGCGGCTATGGTAGCTAAGGTGAATGCTCCGGAAAATGCTAACATTAATGCTATCGTAAACTTAAGCGAGGGTAAGCTCAGGAGAGTTTATACCGAAATCGAAAAGATAAGGAGGGAACAGAACAATGCCTAGGAAGAAGAACGTAAAGCGGGCATATTCTCCGGAGGAGTTATACAGGAAGAAATGTCCGGAGATGGCCTTTGATGGGGTATGGAAAGAAGTATTCGGGCGTCCTGCCCCTATAGGGATGTGGATTATATGGGGAAATTCTGGTAATGGCAAATCGTCATTCACTATGCAGCTGGCAAAATATCTGTGCCGTTTTGGCAAGGTGTTTTACAATTCCGTCGAGGAGGATGTCCGTAACACATTTATCAACAATGTCCGCCGTAACAAGATGGAGGAGGTGAACAAGCAGTTCAAGACCGGGAATCTTACTCTCGATGAACTGGAGGAAAGAATGAAGAGTTCCAGAAAGGAGGATATATACATTATAGATTCCTTCCAGGCAATGCGGTTCACTCACCGTGGTAAGATGGATTACGAGGCTTTCTGCAGCCGTCATCCTGACAAACTGATCATCTTCGTCAGCCGTGCCCAAGGTAATCTGCCGCAAAAACAGCCTGCGATAGATTGTATGTATGATGCGGATGTCAAGATATGGGTGGAAGGTTTTCAGGCTGTATGCAAAGGAAGATTTGAGACCAATCCCGGTAAATCGTATATCATATGGGAAGACAGGGCGGTCAAATACGGAAATATTAATCCTTTAAAGAAGACGCAGAATGAAGAGCAATGACAGACCTTCCCGTCCGGTATTCTATGCCACCAATCGCCAGAAGACCACGATTCATAACCTCAAGCGTAAGAAGGGGCTGGATGATGATACTTACCGTGCCACGATCTACAGCTTCACTCACGGACGTACCGATTCATCGAAGTATATGTACAGGTACGAAGCTGCCGAACTGATTCAGAAATGGCTTGATCCCGAAGGCAAAAATGAGAAGCGGCAGAAAGAGCAGAAGGAAGTTGTTGGAGACATCTATGGGCTGTCATTCAGTATCGGTATTCTTAACAAGGGATACAGCAGTGACGATCCTAATGAAGTTGAGATGAACAAGGCAAAGATATCCTCTTTTCTGAAAAAACGGGGAGCTATCAAAAAGGAGATAGGCCAACAGAACCTGGAGGAACTGAAAGAGACCTTGAAGCAATTACAAACGATTAAGAGCAAGGAGGGAAAATGAAATGGATGTACAGCCTGATGATCATCGCCTGTGTTCTCAAGATCATCATCACGGACGATTGGGAGGTAAGATGCTGGGCTTTCAGCTGCCTGTTATGGGTGCTGATCGCTTCCGGGAATAATGATGATAATGACAACAATGAGAGAAACCAACATAGTATTAATTATTAAAACCAATTTTTATGGCAAAGACAAGAGTAAAAAAGACGGTTATTACCGGCGTGACAAGTGAACAGGTGGAAGCGGCATTGAGCGAATTCTCACAGGCTGACTCAAGAATTCAGAAGATCACCGCTGAGATGGAACTGAAGATTACCGCCATCCGTGACAAGCATGCGGATGAGCTGGCAGAGCTTCAGAAGAAAAAGGACGACTCGATGGAGATCCTTCAGGTATTCGCTACGGAGAACAAAGAGAGTCTCTTTTCCAAGACAAAGAGTTATAAGAGTGCACATGGAATATTCGGATTCCGGACAGGTACTCCCAAGATCAAACAGCTGAAGGGCTTTACAAAAGAGTCTGTGCTTGCTCTGGTGAAAGCTATTCTTCCGGATTACATCCGCACAGCGGAAGAAGTCGCGAAGGACCGCCTGCTTGCTGACCGTGATAAGGAAGAGGTAGCAGATAACCTGTCTAAATGCGGTATGGTTGTAGTACAAGATGAAACATTCTATGTGGAACCCAAGAAAGAGGATCAGTCGTCCTAAATACTCATATGCTCCCATCGGTAGCCGGTGGGCGGTTTATCACTGGTTGGAGATAGGAGATATCCTCGAGGTAGACAAGGTTGGTGAATTCCCCACCAGTGAAGAAGCACGCAAAGAATGCTACCGGCTTAACGGCTGGAAATATGAAGAACCTGAGAAGAGAAAGAATAACCTCAAGTATTAATAATTTAAATTTTACATTATGAATGAAATTTATTGGATGACCATAGTTGGTAAACTGTCCACCGCCTTGATGGTCGTATGGATTGTAGCTTTGATAATTGTCCTTGGTATGTTGTTTGTCCTGGCAGCTTCGGAGGGTGATGTAATCGATGATGAGGACAGCGCACACGTATTCTTCAAATGGTTGAAGCGCTTTGTTGTCTGTGGTGTAATAGCGGCAATGGCGAATATTTTTATTCCGACGACCAAGGAGCTGCTTTATATCTATGGTATCGGTGGTACGATTGACTATGTCAGAACAAATGATACAACAAAGCAGCTTCCTGACAAGTGTATCAAAGTGCTTGACCGTTTTGTGGATAAATATATTGACGAACCTGAAAAAGATAAATAATTATGGGAATGCACACATGGTTTGAATGTCGTATCCGTTACGAAAAGGTAATGGAGAACGGAATGCAGAAGAAAGTAACGGAATCTTATCTGGTGGATGCTCTCAGCTTTACAGAAGCGGAAGCACGGATTATCGAAGAGATGACTCCATTTATATCCGGAGAATTTACAGTATCGGATATAAAACGTGTAAATTACAGTGAGCTGTTTCCAAGTGATGATGAAGCTGATGACATTTGGTTCAAATGCAAATTAAGCTTTATCACATTAGATGAAAAGAGCGGAGCAGAGAAACGCACCTCTACTTATGTATTAGTACAGGCTTCTGACTTGGGGCGTGCAAAGAAGAACCTTGATGCTGGAATGAAAGGCACGATGGCAGAATACCAAGTTTCATCGGTGACGGAGATGGCTATCATGGATGTCTATCCTTATACTGCACCGGAAGAAAAATCCGAGTTCAAGGATGAAAAAGCGAACTGATGAAATGAGACTTGTGCCACCGTTGGCATCCGCTTTGGTGGCACAAGTTTATGAGAGAAAACTTCCGGTTTCGCTCATCATCCATCGGAAAGATCATACGGGAATGATTCCTGTAACGGCAGAATATGAAGATGGATATAATGATGCGTTTGATCAACTAGTGACAGATGTCGCACGAAAATTGAAAGCTTTATGAGTAAGAAACAACAAACCTTATTGATTACTCCACCTTTATTGTCAAAGGACCATCCTTATGAAATGGAGACATTTACCGGATTCGAGTGCAGTAAATGTTACGGTAACGGTTGGATTGTTGCATTGGGAGAACGTAACGAAACAGTGATAAATACGTGCCCTGTCTGTGGAGGTAGCGGAAGATTAAAAGCGGTGGTAACCACAAAGTGGATGCCGGATAAGAAAGAAGAATAATCAATGACATAATGAAATGAAACGTCCCCCCATCAAATTCATCATCCGAATAGATGAAGATCGCCTTTCAGAGTTGATTTATTACTGGAACTGGTACGACAAGCTTTGCGACCTGCTGTTTCGCAAACCGAAGACGGAAGGACTGGCAGCGGTGGTTCTGACGGTAGATATCGACGAAGCGGCAGACTTCCTGCTGAGAGTGAAGGAGAAGACGGGAGCACGGTTGTATCAACCGGATAAAAAGTTATGAAGACAAGTGCAAAACTCGTGTTGTTTGACTATTGGTTTCGGAACCAATATCAACTTTTGAAGCAAAAGGCTTTCATCAGAACGCCACTGGAGGAAGATTCTTTCCATGATGCCTACTTGAAGTTGCGTCGGTATATCACGTTCTGCGACGAAGACATAGTGGATTACACACCTTACTTTGTCCTGATTTACAGGAGTGTTTGCAAGAATGCTGAATTTCGTGAAAAGCGTTATGTACATCCGGATGACTTTTTCTTCCGTTCAGTGGCAGTCATGGATGAATCCGAAGGAATGATTTATCTGAAGCAGATGCAGGAAAAGGTATATGTGAGTATCTTGCGTTTTGTCAAAGAAACGTTCCCAATGGATTATCACCTGTTTTGCCTGAAAGTGATAGAGCCTTGCTGCTCGTATCGTGAGTTACAGCTGTATGCCGGGATATCGGCCGGTGTGATCAGAAAAAAGATAGAAATAATCAAAGAAACCATTAAAAAAGAATTTAAGTATGAAACTAGTAATTTACAATAGTGAAAATTGTGTAGTTGTGAAAAACAGGAGTAGTATTTTTAGAGTATCCAAA
>ERZ773104.4603-NODE-4603-length-11301-cov-3.109817_pt1 | contig 11301 bp, 8 predicted proteins | sample MGYA00511920_ERZ773104 | MGnify/ENA primary metagenome ERZ773104 (study PRJEB29015, sample SAMEA2737857) | human gut metagenome | biome: human gut; feature: human-associated habitat; material: faeces | place: China | collected 2012 ...
ACATTGCAACATCTTCCTCTGCCAAACGTCTGACAACATCAATATATTCGTCTGGTGTCTTACCACACACATTGACAATGATATTGGTATCATACTGCTTCAAATACGGAATATCACGCTCAATAAATACGTCTATCCCCGGATTTTGCAAACCGATCGCATTCAACATACCACCATAAGTCTCGCACACTCTCGGTGTTGGATTGCCGGGCCAAGGTACATTTGCCACACCTTTCGTTGTCACAGCTCCCAAGCGGTTCAGATCCACATATTCTCCGTACTCTGCACCAGAACCAAAGGTACCGGATGCCGTCGTAACGGGATTTTTCATTGATACTCCCGCAAAATTTACTGCCAGATTCATCCTTTTCCTCCTATATCTCTACGGTCTGCGCATCAAATACCGGACCGTCCTTGCAAATTCTTGTATTATTGACGTGACTGTGTGCATCTTTTTCTTTGGTTGTGCATACACAGCCTAAGCAAGCACCGATACCACACGCCATATGCTCTTCCAAAGAAATCTGAGCTTCGATCCCCTGCTCTGCCGCAAATGCTTTTACACCACGCAGCATCGGCATAGGCCCACACGCATAGATCACATCTGCTGTAATACCCTCGGCACGGATCGCATCTATGACATTGCCCTTGGTTCCCACGCTGCCATCCTCGGTCGAAACATATACAGATGCATATGGGGCAAAGTCTTCTTTCAAAAATTGCACTGCATCGCGGTATCCTAATACGACCTGCACTTCACCGGACAGGCTCTTCGCTAATGCTAACATTGGCGGGATACCAATTCCTCCGCCGATCAAAATACTTTTGCCGGAACGAGGGGTAAATCCGTTGCCAAGTGGCCCTACAACTGCGATCGTATCACCTTCCTGCTTACCGGAAAATTCTAACGTGCCGGCTCCTGCCACTCGGTATACCAAGCGGATCATGCGCTTAGCCGCGTCAATCTCGCATATACTGATCGGTCTTGGGAGCAGTCTGCTGCCATCATCGCTATACAGCGACAAAAACTGTCCCGGTTTTGCCATTGCTGCAACATTGTATTCTTCGGGAAAAGCAAGCCACAAACTGTATATTCCCGGTGCCAACTCTGACTGGCTCTTCACGGTTGCCAGACATTTCTTTTTCTCTGCCATTGCTATCCTCTTTCTCTAAACGTTCTACTTGATCGCTCCGTTAATATCTGCGATCATGTCAATTACTGCCTGTCTGGAGGCATCTGCATAATTGTCAGCGCCAAACTTACTATATTTGTCCTGCTTGTATGCGGCAATGATACCACGCGAAGAGTTGACGATCGCACCTAAGCCATCGCTGTTAAAGTATGGTTTCAATCCCTCAGCGGTACCGCCCTGCGCACCATAACCCGGTACCAGAATATATGTCTTTGGCATCAGTTTACGAAGTACCTTACCCATTTCCGGATACGTAGCACCAACCACGCAGCCAACATTGCTATAGGTATCTCCCATGCACTGCTCACCCCATTCTACCGCTTTCTTAGCTACCAGTTCATACAACGGCTTGCCATCGATGAGCTGATCCTGAAATTCACCACTGGAAGGGTTGGACGTCTTTACCAATACAAAGATTCCTTTATTTTCCTCTTTGCAGACATCGAGAAATGGATTAACACCATCGCTTCCCAAATACGGATTAACCGTAACAAAATCCTCATCAAAGGCTGCATAGGACTTAGACCCTACTTGCACTTTACCAATATGTCCTACCGCATATGCAGCAGATGTAGACCCGATATCTCCGCGCTTAATATCACCAATAACAACAAGACCTTTCTCCTTACAATAGTCAACTGTTTTCTTGAATGCTGTCAGACCTGGAATACCAAACTGCTCGTACATAGCGATCTGTGGCTTTACTGCAGGGATCAGATCATGTGTTGCATCTACGATTCCCTTGTTAAACTGCCAAATTGCCTCTGCAGCACCCTCTAACGTCTCTCCGTACTGCTCAAAAGCTGCCTTGCAAATATGTTCCGGCACGTAACTTAACATTGGATCCAATCCGACAACGATCGGTGCATCCTTTTTGGTAATCTGCTCAATCAATGTATTAATCATACTACTTATCCATTCCTTTCTTCACTATAAACCAATTTTCCATCCACGAAGGTATTTAAGACTTTGCCGTATACTAACTTTCCATCAAACGGTGTGTTCGTACCCTTTGATAAAAACTTGCTGCTGTCAATCGCATATTCCGTATCAATATCTGCAACCACTACATCTGCTGCCGTTCCCGGTTTCAGCGTTCCCTTGGCAATGCCCAGTACCTTTGCCGGATTTGTGCTCATCTTAGCAACTAACTCTGATAAACTTAATATACCACGTTTGACAAGTTCTGTGTAGCCTAATGCAAAGGAAGTCTCTAACCCGACAATACCAAACGGTGCTTTACGCATAGACTGATCTTTTTCTTCTTTACCATGTGGTGCATGATCCGTAGATATCACATCCATGATCCCTCCGGCAAGTCCCTTTTTGAGTGCTTCGACATCCGCTCTGCTGCGAAGTGGCGGATTCATCTTGAAACGGCCATGATCCTCTGTGATCTCATCATCAGACATCGTAAAATGATGCGGGCAAACCTCTCCGGTCACAGGAAGCCCCTGTTGCTTTGCCATTTCAATGAGTAAAACGCTGTCCGCTGTTGAACAATGACACAAATGTAACCGGCAGCCTGTCTCTTTTGCCATCAGAATATCTCTGGCAACGATAACGTCTTCTACTGCGTTCGTAATTCCCGGCAGCCCAAGCTCCTCTGCTTTGGCTCCGGCATTCATAACTCCACCGTCTACTAATGCCTTGTCTTCACAATGCGAAAACATTGGTATTTTGTTCTTAGCAGCTTCCTTAAGTGCATGGCGAAAAACTAACGAATCCATCACTGATTTGCCATCTTCACTAAGCGCCACTGCACCGGCCTCTTTCATACCGGCAATATCTGCTAACTCGTTTCCCTCCTGACCGATCGTTACTGCTCCGATCGGCAAAATGTGAACTGCTGCATCTTTGGCACGTTCTAACAGATCCTTTACTCTTTCCGGACTATCGATCGCCGGTTTCGTATTTGGCATTGGACAGATTGTGGTCACACCGCCCCTTGCAGCCGCCATGGCGCCGGTCCTTATCGTCTCTTTATATTCAAATCCCGGTTCGCGCAAATGTACGTGCAGATCAATAAATCCCGGCATGACAACGTGTCCTTCTGCATTAATTGTCTGATCTGCCTCCTCTATAATCTTCGGCGCGATCTGTGCGATCTTACCATCTTCTATTAAGATGTCTCCGATCTCGTCCATGTTCTGCGCAGGGTCAATAATTCGTCCCCCACATATCAGTGTTTTCATCAATCCTCCTCCTTTTCATAGGCTGTCCTGTATACATTTTGCATACTCCCATACATACAGAGAGCACCTGCCGGTAATCCGGCAGATGCCATCTCTTAATATACGTCTGCCTGCTGTAAATCCGCAAGCATTCTCTTATTGTTGATCAAATCATCAAACTCTGCCGATGTGATCCATTGCGCATCATGCAGGTCCTCAGAAAGCTGCACAGCGTCTTCTTCCATCTCTGTCAGACAAAGATACGCAATGCCAAGATTACATTCTGAACCAATCATAAAGGTCCAAGTATACAAAATCCGGTCAACAACCGCGATCAACCCTGTCTGCTCCTGAATGATACGCAACACAGCCGCATCCGGTGATTCTCCAAATTCCGTTTCACCATCAACAAATTCCCACTGATACGGATCTATGATATTATCATCATACCATTTCTCCACCGCCAGAAACTTGTCATCCTTTTGTACAATTCCTTTTACCAAAATACGATATCGGTTCATCCTAATAACCATGCCTTTCTATAATTGATTATTTGGCTGTGATGTATTTCTTAGCAGTCAGTAACTCTGCCGTAAGAACAGCACCACCTGCTGCACCACGCACCGTATTATGTGAAAGACCAACAAACTTGTAATCAAATACAGTATCCTCACGAAGACGACCCATAGATACACCAAATCCATTCTCATAATTAACATCCAATGCTACCTGAGGACGGTTGTCATCCTCAAGATACTGAATAAAATGTTCTGGTGCACTTGGAAGTTTCAGCTCCTGTGGAACACCACTGTACTCTCTCCAAACTTTAATGATCTCTTCCTTAGAAGGCTTCTTGCCCTCTTCGAAAGTAACAAATACGGCTGCTGTATGACCATCTAAAACCGGTACACGGATACACTGTGTCGTGATAACCGGTCCCTCTGCCTTAACGATCTCGCCATTCTCGATGTGACCCCAGATACGAAGTGGCTCCTGCTCACTCTTCTCTTCCTCACCACCGATGAACGGAATGATATTGTGCTCCATCTCCGGCCAATCCTTAAAGTTCTTGCCGGCACCGGAAATTGCCTGGTATGTTGTTGCTACTACTGTCTTTGGCTCATAACCTGCTTTCTTCAAAGCATGGAGAGCCGGTGTATAGCTCTGAATAGAGCAGTTTGGCTTAACAGCAATGAAACCTCTGGTTGTACCCAAACGCTTCTTCTGAGACTCGATCACTTCGAGATGCTCCGGATTTAACTCCGGCACTACCATCGGAACATCCGGTGTCCAACGATGTGCACTGTTGTTGGAGACAACCGGTGTCTCTGTCTTAGCATACTCTTCTTCGATCTTCTTGATCTCATCTTTAGTCATGTCAACTGCACTAAATACAAAATCTACGGAAGAAGCTACGTTCTTAACATCGCTAACATCCTGTACGATAATCTTTTTCACTGCTTCCGGCATTGGTGTTGTCATTTTCCAGCGTCCGCCGATAGCTTCCTCATAGGTCTTCCCAGCGCTGCGTGGGCTTGCGGCAATCGTAGTTACCTCAAACCAAGGATGATTTTCCAAAAGTGAAATAAATCTCTGTCCTACCATACCGGTACCGCCAAGGATACCAACTCTTAACTTCTTGTCCATAGTTTTCGATTCCTCCATTGATTATAATGTGTAAATCTGCAGATAAACATCAACTGTGATCTGCCATTTATCATCAGACTTATACATGCCATATTACACTATTCTGCGAAATAAGTCAAAATGATATTTGCCCACTGTATTAAAATATGATAGACTATTACTGCCGTAGAACAATATAATACAGATTATTCTATCTGTCTTTCTACTGTTTTGCGTCAATACTTACCAGAAAGGAATTGAAATAATGAAAGCAACACCGGTAAAAGGAACGAGAGATTATCTGCCAAAGGAGGTTATGATCCGCGACCATCTGCAGGAGATCATCCGTGAAACATATCAGGAAGCGGGTTTTGAACGCATCACAACCCCTATTATAGAAGATGCTGTAAACTTAGATAAAAGCGAAGGTGGCGAAAATTTAAATCTGATCTTCAAGATCTTAAAACGAGGCAAAAAGTTATCCTCTGCCTTAGAAGCAGAAGCCCCTACCGAACAGACGCTTGCCGATATGGGGCTGCGTTATGACCTGACACTGCCACTCTCCCGCTATTATGCCAACAACCGCAATGATCTGATGAATCCTTTCAAGGTTATTCAGATGGACCGCGTTTACCGCGCAGAGCGCCCACAGAAGGGACGTCTTAGAGAGTTTATGCAGTGCGATATCGATATCATTGGCAATGCCTCTCCAGATGCCGAAGTGGAATTGATCCTTACAACAACAAAGGCTCTGACCCGCATTGGTCTATCTTCTTTTAAGGTCAAGATCAACGACCGCCGCATCCTCAAGGCAATCTTTACTTATGCAGGCTTTGCCGAGGAAGATCATGAAAAACTGGCGATCATTTTTGATAAATTAGATAAGATCGATATTGAAGGTGTGCAGAAAGAATTAGAAGAAAATGCATTTGATGCTTCTGCTATTGAAAAATTTATTGCCTTGTTTGAAAGCGGCGCTTTGGATCTGGATTCTGTTGCAAAAGTATGCGATGCCGACTATGTTGCTTCTCTGAAATACATTATGGATACCGTAACTTCTGTCTCCGGCAATGCCTTTCCGATCGAATTCACACCGTCTCTCGTGCGTGGTCAGGGCTATTACACCGGAACGATCTTTGAAGTAGAAGCAGAGGGCTATAGTGGCGCCGTTGCCGGTGGTGGACGTTATGACAATCTGATCGGTAAATTCTTAAACGAAGATATCCCAGCAGTTGGATTTTCCATTGGCTTTGAGCGTATCTTTGGTATTTTGATGGATAACGGTTACGAAATCCCGGGACAGAAAAAGCGCATTGCGGTATTCTATGATCCGGATACTTATGCAGCTGCATTGCAATATGCTGAAGAACTCCGCAGCGAATATCTGGTTTCAACGATCGCCCGTCCTAAGAAACTGGGCAAATTCTTAAATCGCCTGGAAACCGCCGGATACGATGGATTCGCTGTGTACGGTCAGGAAGATGGTGTCAAATTGTTTTCCTAAGGAATAACACCACACTACGATAAGTTTCCTATAAAGTAAAAAAAGTGGCTGTTCCGCTTATGTTGGAACAGCCATTTTTTTATCCTCTAAAATCATCCGCTAAAGATCTACCGAATGAAGTTCGTCCCGATACGTTCTTCCAGCTCCGGCAGACCAAACATTTCTTTACCCATAGCAATACTCTTGATCAAAAATGCCATATTATTTCCAAGTGTTCTCATAATCTGAAGGCCCTCTCCATCCTGCTTTGCCTCATCTACGTTATTGCCATGAATGCTGTTCCAGTATTGGCTGGATGCTACCGGCATACCGGAGATTGTGAAAAATTTGTTGAGCTCATCAAACGATGCCGAACATCCGCCTCGTCTTGCAGACACTACAGAAGCACCAACTTTCATACGTTTATCAAAGTGTGTACTGTAAAACAATCTGGTCAGGCACGCCACAAGCGTTGCATTGGCAGAGGCATAATATACCGGGCTTCCAACTACCAGACCATCCGCTTTTTCAAACTTTGGTGCAATTTCATTGACAATATCATCAATAACACATTTACCGGTTTCTGCGCAAGCCCCACAAGCCATACAACTGCGTACCGCCAGGTGACCGACCTGTACAATTTCTGTGTGCACGCCGTTGCGTTCTAAGGCACCTGCGACTTCCTCAAGTGCTGTTGCTGTCGAACCGTTACAATGTGGCGATCCATTCAATAGTAACACATAAGATGGTTCTGCGTTCTTCTCAGAAGACACTTTTCCTGCAGCAATCGGCTCCTCTGTCTCTGCAGATACCTTCTCTGCAGTAATCAGCTCCTCTGTCTCTGCAGACACCTTCTCTGCAGTAATCGACTCCTCTGTCTCTGTAGATACCTTCTCTGCAGTAATCGGCTCCTCTGTATCCGAAGATACCTTCTCTGTGGTTATGGGTTCTACTTTCTCCCCTAAATAGATCACTGTTCCACAATTTGCCGGCAAAGTAACCTGCAGTTGTCCATTCTCATAATGTACTTGTTCTGCCTGTCCTAACATATCTGTAGCACTTGTTGCTCCAACCGGCGCCTGTACGGTAATTGTTGTCGGCTCGTCATCGCAATTGAGTAACGTGATCATTGCCGTTTCTGAAAGTGCTCTCGCATATGCAAATTGACGATTAGTCAATGACAGTTCCTGATATTGTCCCTCACTCAACTCCGGATACTGTTTCTTTAATTCGCCCAATTTCACGCACAATGCTGTAATCGGATTATTGGTATATGCATCCGCATAATCTGCAAGTTCCAGATGAGGACGCAAGTTCCAGTCTGATCCTTGTTCCTTTTTCCCTTCGATACCAAATTCTGATCCATAGTACATGGAAGGGATTCCGTATAATGTATAAACGAGCAGCGTTACCAAACCCATATGCTCTTTATTGTTCAATTTCGAATAAATGCGCTCTACATCGTGATTATCCATAAATGTATACAAGCGGTAGTCTCCGCAAATGCCAAGTAAGCGTTTTACGGAATGAGCGATCTCAAAATAATTATGATCGTTATGTCCGGAATACAAGCCTTTATGCAGCTCATAATTTGTTACCGAATGCAGCATGCCATCGTTTACCCAACGACTGTAATCGCCATGGATTACTTCACCCATCAACCAAAAATCCGGTTTCATAGCATCTGTCATCTGACGCATCGCATGCATAAATCCATGATCCAGTACATCTGCCGCATCCAAACGGATTCCATCAATATCAAACTCAGCCACCCAAAAACGGATCGCGTCAAAAATATAGTTCTGCACTTCCGGATTCTGCTGATTTAACTTGACTAACAGATTATATCCGCCCCAGTTTTCATAAGAAAAGCCGTCATTATACTCGTTATTTCCACCAAAATTCAGGTTACAAAACCAACTGCAATATGGAGACTGCTCTCTATTTTGCTGCACATCCTTAAACGCAAAGAACTCTCGTCCGACATGATTAAAGACACCGTCTACGATCACGCGAAGCCCTAACTTGTGGCAATATGCTACATAATCTCTGAAATCATCATTTGTTCCCAAACGACAGTCTACTCTGCGATAATCTGTCGTCTCATATCCATGCCCCACTGACTCAAACAACGGTCCGATATAAATTGCCGTACAATTTAACTTAGCGGCATGTTCTGCCCACTCCTTTAACTGATCAAAATGGGATTCAGCAATCCCTGTATTTTCTTTGGCGCATCCACAAAGTCCCAGTGGATAAATGTGATAAAAAACTGCCTGATCATACCATTTCATCATTCTTTTGTCTCCTTCTGTGTTAAACGCTTGTGATGTTCTTCTTTATCCGCATACATCTTGTCATCTGCCTGCTTCATAATACGTTCTATATCGGACGCTCCGTGAATCTCTTCCCAGATCACACCACAACTGGCACCAATCCGGTAAGGCTTACCACTGTCTCTGTCAATCTGCGCGATCCGCTCCTGAAGCATTTGACGATATTTCTCATAAAACGTAAGATTTGCCTTGTCATACTCTTCTACCAGACACATAACGTATTCATCCCCACCGAAGCGTGCACATATCCCATCTACCTCAACGGCAGTATCGGATATCGCCTGTGCTATGCTGCGAATGGCAAAATCTCCCTCTATATGTCCATAATGATCATTGATCAATTTGAGCTGATCCAGATCTACCGACGCCATAAACAACATTTTGCGCTTGCCGGCGAGCTTTGCAATCCGATTGCGTAATTCGTCATAAAATCCGTGTCGATTATAAATCGCTGTCAATGCATCTTTGACATATAAGCTATACAACTGCGCCTGCTTACGTACTGTACCAAACACCTGATCCAAACTCATGGAAAACTCATATAACATTCCATAATCCATCTTGGCTGCATCATGTGAGACCACCATATAGCCATAGATCTCCGATTGCCAATGAATTGGCACGACAATTACCTGAGTGGTACAGGCTCGGATCCTGTCAAAACACTGTAATTGCTTTTCCAGTGGTATCCGTTCTAATGGCATCGTAAATGTTCCATCGCATATTTCGACCAGCTTAACCAAGTCAGTCACGTCACTCGCACAGCAAATGTCAGAATCATGATAGAAATTATAATTTACTATAATCATAAAATTATCCGCCGGAAAACAATCTTTATATTGTTGGAACGACTCTGCCAGCTTGACCAGAGAATGACCATCTGACATGCTATTCGTCATCATGAAAAAGTCATATGACTGATATCTGGCTATCTCTCTCTGACCATACCAGTGCATCACTTCCTCACTTAAATTGCGCTGTTGGACCGGCTCACAACCACACGATTCACTATAATCGACATAAAAAGGAACAACAATGTCATATACATTTGTACATTTCCCATTTTGGTGATCATCGATCATCTGTATGACATTCCACCCAATCTGTGCCGCATCATTCTTGGCAGAAGTCAGCTTTGGCATGCAACATTCACCTAATAACAGCCCGTCAAAACCGGTCACAATAACATCTTCCGGTACTTTCAACCCATGATTTTGCAACACATTACTCGCCGTAATTGCCATCATATCATTTGCACATATGATAGCCTCCGGTCTTCTGGACGTACCAGCCTCCCATTCCTGCACCCATTTTTCCATTGCAGCGCGAGACGGAAATTCCCAAAAATCTCCATAAGCAATGTACTCTTCTTTGACGGTACATCCATTTTCTTTCATAACACGTCGATAAGTCTCTAATCTTTGTTCCGAAAAAACATTATCTCGAAATCCTGCAATAAAATTCACTTCTTGACAACCATGGTATTCGATAACATGACGTACGATCTGTTCAAATGATTTCTCATAGTCAAATTTAATATTATAGCATCCCTTTTTGTAACAATCGAGCATAACTACCGGAACATTGTTCTTGTGCGCTTTTGCCACCAGATCATCACAAACTGCATCATTCCGAATAGATTCGCCCAATACCACCAATGCAGCTAACTGATCATACGGGATGACAGAAAACACGCTCAATTCACCCCTGCTATGACTCGTCTCAACATCCATCTTGACAGACAGATTGTAGATTATAACCTCATATCCGCGTTCCCTGGCACAATCACAGATTGCGTGGATCTGACGCTCCTGTTCCCACAGATATATCTGCGCTGCACAAATCGCAATAATCTTGTTCATATCCCTCTCCATCTCTCTTTATTGCCATCAGCAAATGTCAGTATTTTCTTGTTTATCGTGTGTACTGCAACACCACGAATTTATTATCTGTTACTCGTTCTTTTTATTCTGCTCATACTTATTTTTAGTATACCATAATCCATCTGCAAATAAAAGGGTTGCAAGCAAGTATACACCGGCAAATATTACGATCGAGATCTTTTGCCCTGATGGAAAAGCAAGTTGTAATACATAGCTGGTTGCATTAAAGATAATATGTGTTCCTATCGATGCAAATATCGTTCCGACACTGACACGCACCAAGCCTAGAACTGCTCCCAGTACAAACGCATAAATCCCCTGTACGAGATTCATGTGGTATATGCCAAACAATAGTGCCTGCAGCAAATTAGCTGCCCAAAATGGAAATGCCAAATATAAGCGATCCAATATCGCCCCACGAAAGATCAACTCTTCGGATATCGGACCGATCAACAACACATAGCAATATGTCAGCCAAGGACTGCTGGTCGAAAAGTTGGACATCACATTTGAATACTGCCGAAACTCTCCCGGAAAGATTGTCTGCCATATCGTAAGTGTAATGCTAATAAAAACACAGCCGCCTACTGCCACCGAGATCAACGC
>ERZ773104.4607-NODE-4607-length-11281-cov-4.522804_pt1 | contig 11281 bp, 8 predicted proteins | sample MGYA00511920_ERZ773104 | MGnify/ENA primary metagenome ERZ773104 (study PRJEB29015, sample SAMEA2737857) | human gut metagenome | biome: human gut; feature: human-associated habitat; material: faeces | place: China | collected 2012 ...
CCGCATCCGTAAGGCGGCAAAGCCGCCAACGGCTGCGCAGTGACCGCCGCTACAGGCTGACTTTTGGTTTCTGCCATTTTAACGGCGACCGGTACGAAACGGCAGTGCCTTCCAGAGATTGCACGGCCCCTTCGGGGCCTCGCAATGACAATTCGGGGGGCGGTGTCGTTTTTTAGCCCTTCCGTTAGGCAAAACCGCCTCCGTGTCTGAAAATCCGGCAGGGGAGCGGCATTGCCTATGGCGCGGGGGTGGGCGATGGGGTATACTCTGGACTGTTCCAAGGGGCAGGCCCGGCGGGGCTGCCCAAAAATCGAAGGAGGTGCTTTCATGCGTTCCGTGAAATTCATGCGCGCGGCGAAGACGAGCTACATCGTCCTTTCTGCGCTGTACTGCGTGTTCGGTGTGCTGCTCATTGCGGTGCCCGACTTTTCCATGAAGCTGCTCGGCATTCTGGTGGGCTGCATGATGATCGGATTCGGCGCGGTGAAGCTGATGGGGTATTTTTCCCGCGATCTGTACCGGCTGGCGTTTCAGTTCGATCTGGCCTATGGGATCCTGCTGATCGTGCTCGGGCTGATCGTCCTTTTGCGTCCCGTGCAGCTTGTGAGCTTCTTCTGTCTGGTGCTCGGCATCTGCATTCTGGCCGACGGCCTGTTCAAGATCCAGGCGGCATCGGATTCGAAGCGCTTCGGCCTGCGGCCGTGGTGGCTGATCCTGACGCTGGCGATCGTGGCGTGTCTGGCCGGGCTGCTTCTCGTGTTCCGTCCGATGGACGGCGCGCGGGCGCTGCTGGTCCTGCTCGGCATCGCGATGCTGGCAGAGGGCATCCTGAACCTCTGCGTCGCGTGCAGCATGATCAAGATCATCCGGCACCAGCAGCCCGATGTTCTGGATGCGGAATTTTATGAGAAAAGAGGTTAAACCATGCGATTTTCCAAAGCGGTCGTGCGCGGCCGCGTCGCGATCCTGATCCTCACGGTGCTTCTGATGATCCCGGCTGTATTCGGCATGCTGGCGACCCGGATCAACTACGACATGCTCAACTATCTGCCGGACGATATGGATACCGTCATCGGGCAGAACGCGCTGCTGGAGGACTTCGGCAAGGGCGCATTCTCCTTCATCGTCGTGGAGAATATGCCGGAAAAGGACGTTGCCGCCCTGCAGGAAAAGCTCGAATCCGTCGAGCATGTGGAGACGGTCCTGTGGTACAACTCCCTGATGGACACGTCCATCCCGATGCAGCTTCTGCCCGACAAGCTCTATGACGCCTTCAACACCGGCGACGCGACGATGATGGCCGTGTTCTTCGACACCGCGACCTCCGCGGACGAAACCATGGACGCCATCCGCGAGATCCGCTCCATTGCGGGCAAGCAGTGCTTCGTGTCCGGCATGTCCGCCCTCGTGACGGATCTGAAGGACCTGTGCGAGCAGGAGGAGCCGATCTACGTTGCCATTGCCGTTGTGCTGGCGTGCGTGGCCATGATGGTCTTCCTTGACAGCTGGCTCATCCCGTTTGTGTTCCTTGCCAGCATTGGCGCTGCCATTCTGCTGAACCTCGGCAGCAACTGGTTCATGGGCGAGATTTCCTACATCACCAAGGCACTGTCCGCCGTGCTGCAGCTGGCCGTGACGATGGACTATTCCATCTTCCTGTGGCACAGCTACAATGAGCAGCGCGCGATCTACCCCGACAAATGCGAGGCCATGGCTCACGCCATCAGCGCCACGCTGACGTCCGTCGTCGGCAGCTCCATCACGACGATCGCGGGCTTCCTGGCCCTGTGCTTCATGTCGTTCACGCTGGGACGCGACCTCGGCATCGTGATGGCGAAGGGCGTCCTGCTCGGTGTACTGTCCTGCGTGACGGTCCTGCCGTCGCTCATCCTGCTGCTCGACAAGCCCCTGCAGAAGACGCGCCATCGCTCTATCCTTCCGAAGATGGATGGCTTGGCCAAGGGCGTGACGAAGGTGTTCCCGGTGTTCCTGGCGCTGTTCGTGGTGCTGGCTCCGGTGTTCTACTTCGCCTATGACAAGACGAACGACGAGGTGTACTACGACATGGGCCAGTGCCTGCCGGAGGACATGGAGTATGTTATCGCAAACAGCAAGCTCTCCGAGGAGTTCGATATTGCCTCAACGCACATGCTGCTCGTGGACGCGTCCCTGCCGTCGAAGCAGGTGCGCAGCATGATCTCCGATATGGAGCAGGTGGACGGCGTGAAATACGTCCTCGGTCTCGAATCCGTCGTCGGTGCCGGCGTGCCGGAGGAGATCCTGCCGGATTCCGTCCGCTCTATTCTCAAGAGCGACAAATGGGAGCTGCTGCTCATCAACTCCGAGTACAAGGTCGCGAGCGACGAAGTGAATGCCCAGATCGATTCGCTCAATGCCATTCTGAAGAAATATGATCCGACCGGTATGCTCATCGGCGAGGCCCCGTGCATGAAGGACATGATCGAAACGACCGACCACGACTTCAAGGTCGTCAACGCGGTGTCGATCCTTGCGATCTTCCTCATCATCCTGCTCGTGGAGCGCAGCATCTCGCTGCCGTTCCTGCTCATCGCCGTTATCGAGCTGGCCATTTTCATCAACCTCGGCATGCCGCATTTCCTCGGCCAGTCGCTGCCGTTCATCGCCCCGATCTGCATCAGCACGATCCAGCTAGGCGCGACTGTGGACTACGCCATCCTGATGACGACCCGCTATAAGGCCGAGCGCCTTGCGGGCAAGGAGAAGCGGCCTGCCGTTATCACCGCGCTTTCGACGTCGATCCCCTCGATCATCGTCAGCGGCATGGGCCTGTTCGCCGCAACGTTCGGCGTGGCCATCTATTCCGACATCGACATCATCAGCTCGATGTGCATGCTTATGGCGCGCGGCGCCATCGTCAGTATGCTCTGCGTCATCCTCATCCTGCCGGCACTGCTGCTTCTGTGCGACCGGCTCGTGTGCGCCACGACGCTTGGCATGCGCCATTGCAATCATTCCAGAAAACACGCGGAGAAGCAGGATGCTTCTGCCCGCTGAGAATCGAAGACAGGAGGAACGAAGATCATGACAAAGACCGGATATAAAATTCTCTCCGGCTGCCTGTGCGCTGCGCTGATCTGCACGATCACCGGCGCGTCGGTCCATGCGGAGAATGGGGCGCTGCACGCCCCGCAGGATACGAAGGCGGCCTCCGCTGCGGCGGAGGAGCGCGCCTCGAAGGAAGAGACCGTTTATGTCATCGCCGGAGCCGACGGCAAGCAGCAGAGCGTGATCGTCAGCGACTGGCTCAAAAACCCGAACAAGGAAACGAGTTTGCAGGACGTCTCGGACCTGACGGACATCGAGAACGTCAAGGGCGACGAGACGTGGACCGCGAACGGCACGAGCCTGACGTGGGATGCGCAGGGCAATGACATCTACTATCAGGGCAAGAGCGAAACGGAGCTGCCCGTGACCATGAACATCAGCTACCAGCTCGACGGCAAGGACATTGCCCCGGCCGAGCTGGCGGGCAAGAGCGGCAAGGTGACCATCCGCTTCGACTATGAGAACCACTGCACGACGACCGCGACCGTGGACGGCAAGGAGGAGACGCTCTATGTCCCGTTTGCCGCGCTGACCGGCATGCTGCTGGACAACGAGCGCTTCACGAACATCGAGGTCACGAACGGCCGCGTCGTGAATGACGGCTCGCACACCGTTGTCGTCGGCATCGCCTTCCCGGGACTGCAGGACGACCTGAACATCGAGCGCGATACGCTGGAGCTGCCGGACTATGTCGAGGTCAGCGCCGACGTGACGGACTTCGCACTCGACACGACCCTGACGCTCGCAACGAACTCCGTCTTCAGCGCGCTGCAGGACAGCGACTTTGAGACGGTCGACGACCTGAAGGCATCCTTCGCCAAGCTGACCGACGCCATGCAGCAGCTCCTCGACGGCTCTTCCGAGCTGTATGAGGGCCTTGAGACCCTGCTTGAGAAGTCCCAGACGCTCGTGGACGGCGTCGGCACGCTGAACAACGGCGCTGCCGCCCTGAAGACCGGCGCGGGCAGCCTGAACGCAGGCGCTGCCGAGCTGGCAAACGGCATGCAGACCCTGAACGGCGGCCTTTCCACCCTGTCCGGCCAGAGCGCAGCCCTGAATGCGGGCGCGCAGCAGGTGTTCCAGTCTCTGCTGGCCGCTGCCACGACGCAGATCAACGCAGCGGGCCTCAGCATCCCGCAGCTGACGATCGGCAACTATGCCGAGGTGCTCAACGGCGCGCTGGCTTCTCTCGATCAGACCGCCGTTTATGAGCAGGCTTATCAGACGGCTCTTGCCAAGGTAACGGCTGCCGTCAATGCACAGGAAGCGACCATCCGCGCGGCTGTTACTGCCGCCGTGCAGCAGAATGTGACCGAGCAGGTCACGGCTGCGGTCCGTGAGCAGGTCACGGCGAAGGTCCTTGCGGCCATGGGCCTGACCCCGGAGACATATGCGGCCGGTATTGCCGACGGCACGATCTCGGAGGAGCAGCAGGCACAGATCGAGGCTGCGATCAACGCCCAGATGGCCTCCGACGATGTGCAGGCGCTCATCTCCCAGCAGGTCGCCGCGCAGATGGCAAGCGCCGATATCGCGGCCCTCATCGACCAGCAGACTGCGGCGCAGATCCAGACGCTCATCGACCAGAACATGAATTCTCCCGAGGTGCAGGATCAGATCACGGCTGCTCTGGAGCAGGCAAGCTCCGGTGCAGCCAGCATCAGCGCCCTGAAATCCCAGCTTGACGGCTATTATCAGTTCTATGTCGGCCTGCAGGCCTACACCGGCGGCGTGGACAGTGCGGCCGCAGGCGCTGCGAAGCTGCAGAACGGCGCAGCCAGTCTGCAGAACGGCGCTTCCAGCCTCTATGCCGGTGCAAGCCGGCTGGCAGACGGCACGTCCACGCTGAGCAGCGGTGCTTCCGCCCTGATCGACGGCGTGACGGCGCTGCGCGACGGCGCGATGCAGCTGTCCGACGGTCTGAAGCAGCTCAATGAGGAGGGCTTCCAGAAGCTCGTCGACGCCATGGACGGCGATGTGGAGCCGCTGCTGGAGCGCGCCCGCGCGCTGGCCGGTATCTCCGGCGACTACCAGACCTATTCCGGCCTGGACGCCGCAATGGACGGCAGCGTGAAGTTCATCTACCGCACCGAGGCCATTGGCTGAGTCAAACAGACGACCCCCTTTCGCACGACCGCCCGGCGGGAGCAAAGCTCCCCCGGGCGGTGTTTTGTGTTGTTGGAGGAGGCTGCCGCTGCCCGCAGGCCATCGTTACAATGGAACGCACCGATTGCGTCTGCAGCGGCGTTCCCTAAGCGCCTAGCAGGGGGGCATTCAACGGCAGAAGACCGCTGGTGCACCAAGGCACTACCTGACGTGTCATTGCGAGGAGCGAAGCGACGCGGCAATCTCACAGTAGCTGGCCGGATCATTGGAAAGCTATCGGTGAAATCGTAGGTGCCTCCCCGAGATTGCCACGTCGGCCGTTGGCCTCCTCGCAATGACAAATCCGGGAACCTGTGCGGTCGACGGAGTGCGTGGGAATTTGCAGATGTGCATGGCGCTCAGGGAACGCCGCTGCAGACGCAATCGGTTTGTGCGTTTTATCGGCGGTCTGTACCGATCGTTCGCTCGTCGCCGGTATTTCTGTCGGCCGGTCAGGGAAGCTGCTCCATCACGGGCGCGACGAATTCGCGGGCGAGGCTGCCTGCGCCGGTATGCTGCAGGAAAACGACATTCAGCTCGTGCCGTCCGGTGAGCGGGGGACAGGTGAAGCTGCCGATCTCCGGGCTGCCGCGCACCACGGCCTCATAGAGAAAGCTGATGCCGCAGTTCGCCGCCGTCAGCGCGCGGATGACGGGAAAGCTGCTGATGCAGATCGTCCGGGAAAATGCCGCCGTGCTGTAGCTCACCTGCATCAGCTCGCGCTCGAGGATGCTGCGCGTGCCGGAGCCGGGCTCCCGCAGCAGGAGCGTCTCGGTCAGCAGCTCCTCCGGCGAGACGCGCCGTCCGGCAAAGCGGTGCCCGGCCGCGCAGATGCCGATATACGGCTCCTCCCGCAGCAGGAAGCTGTCATAGCGGCGCTTGTCGAAAATGCCCTCCACGACCACAAAATCCAGCTGCCCCGCCTCGAGCTGCCCGAGCAGGCGCGTCGTGTTGTCCACGGTGAACTGCAGCTCGTGCTCCGGCGCGCGGACAAAGCTGCAGATGGCGGGCGGGAGGATATAGTCGCCGATGGTCTTCGTCGCGCCGACGCGGAGAATTTTGCGCGGAGCGGCGTGCAGCGCACGCTCCAGCTCCTGCTCCTGATAGCGCTGTGAGATGGCGAAAACCTCCAGCGCGCTGCCGGGGGCGGTCTTCCTCAGTTTCCGCCCGTCATAGGAAAACAGGCGGACGCCGTAGGACGCCTCCAGCGACTGGATCTGCTTCGTCACGGCGGGCTGCGTCAGGTGCAGCGCCTCAGCCGCGCGGCGATAATTCATCGTCTGGCAGACAGCCAGAAATGTCTCGAGCCTCCGGTCCATGAATGCCCTCCTTGATAACGACATGGAATCGTTTTATTCTAAAGAATAATTTTATTTTATCACACGGGCGTGCTATAATGCAATCGCTACAGAAAAAACGGAGGGTTCTTATGAAAACGATCTGGAAAATGGTGCCCGGTCTGGCAATGGCGCTCGTCATTGCGGCCGCGGCCAAGGGACTGGAGTATCTCGAGGGGCTGGCTGGCCTGCATTTGATCGGCGCGTCCGTCATTGCGCTGTTCATCGGCATGGTCATCAACCATTTCTTCAAGCCGAACGCGGTCACGTCGCCCGGTATCCGCTTCACGTCCAAAAAGGTACTGAAGCTCGCCATCATCCTGCTCGGCGCGAGCCTGAACATCATGACGGTGCTGAAGGTCGGCCGCTTTTCGCTGACGGTCATGCTTTTCACGCTGGCCACCTGCTTCGGCGTCGGCTATTTCATCGGCAAGGCGCTCGGCCTGAACTGGAAGATGAGCAACCTCATCTCCGCCGGAACGGGCATCTGCGGCGGCTCTGCCATTGCGGCCATCGCGCCCGTCATTGACGCGACGGATGTCGACGTTGCCTACGGTATGTCCGCGACGTTCCTGTTCGACATGGCGATGATCGTGCTGTTCCCGATCCTCGGCCGCTGGCTCGGCCTGTCCGACGCCGCCTACGGCCTCTGGGCCGGAACGGCCGTGAACGACACATCGAGCGTCGTGGCGGCGGGCTACGCCTTCAGTGAGCAGGCGGGCGATTTCGCCACGATGGTGAAGCTGACGCGCACGCTGGCGATCATCCCGACGGTGCTGATCTTTGCTCTCATCGTCATGCATGTAAAGAAGAAGGAAGCAGCGGGCGACCCGTCGGCCGTCAGGGTCAATATGAAGTCCGTCTTCCCGTGGTTCATCCTCGGCTTCCTCGCTCTGTGCGGCGTGAACAGCCTCGGGTACATCCCGGCCTCCGTCGCCTCCGTGCTCAAGGATATCAGCAAGTTTCTCATGGTCACGGCATTGGCTGCCATCGGCCTGAACACGAGCTTCTCCGACATGCGCAGGGCGGGCCTGAAGCCAATGCTGCACGGCTTTATCATCTCTCTGCTCGTCGTGCTGGTCGCCATCGCAGTCGAGTATGCCATCGGTGTTGCGCCGAGCGGCACGCTGCTTTGAAAGTATATAAAAATCCGCGCTGTCCTGCTGTAGGATGGCGCGGATTTTTTTATGCGATCCGTTTTTCCTTCCACTTTCCGGTGCGGTAATGTGCGAAGGAGATGACAAAGTTTGCCAGCCAGCCGACCGGCACGGCGTACCAGACGATCTCGACGCCCCAGAGCGGCGCGCAGAGCCACGACAGCAGCACGCGAATGGCCAGATTGACGAGGTTTGCGATCGTGAACATTTTCACGTCGCCCGCGCCGCGCAGGATGCCGTCTACAGCCATTTTGAAGCCGATGAAGCAGAAGAAAAAGCCGATGAACTGCAGATAGTGCTCGCCGGTCGCCACGGTCTCGGGCGAGGGGGCGGCATCGAGGAACATGGCGATGATCGGCGTGCGGAACAGCTCCAGAAGGACGCACAGCAGCACGGAGATCAGCACGATCATCCGATTGGCCGCGCGGTAGCCCTGCGGCACGCGCTCCGGCTTCTCCGCGCCGATGTTCTGCGCCGTGTAGGAGGACAGGGCATTGCTGATGGCGGCCATGGGCACGATACACAGCGATTCGATGCGCGCCGCAGCGGAAAAGCCCGCGAGGATCTGCGTGCCGAAGCCGTTGACCACGGACTGCACGAGCATCATGCCGATGGAGACCGTGGACTGCTGCAGGATGGACGGCAGGGCCACGCGCGTCATGGCGCGCAGCTCTCCGAAGCGGAACAGACCGTTCGAGCGCTCCGGGATGCGCCGCAGCTCCAGCAGGAACACGCCGAACGACAGCACGGCGGACAGGCCCTGCGCCAGAAACGTGGCATAGGCTGCGCCGGGCACGCCCCGGTGCAGCACGGCGACGAAATACCAGTCCAGCACGACATTCAGCAGCGAGGAAAAAATCAGGAAATACAGCGGGATGCGCGATTTTCCGAGCGCGTTGAACAGGGAGGACAGGATATTATAGAGAAAGAGAAAGGGCAGACCATAGAAATAGATGTTCAGATAGGTGACTGCGATCTCCAGCGCGTCGGGCGGAGTCTTCAGGGCGGTCATGATCTGCTCACTGCACAGCAGCCCGACGCCAGCCAGCAGGACGCTGACGGCCAGAAACGTCAGCAGGGCGGTGTAGACGGCGGACTTCATGCGGGCAAAGCGCTTCGCGCCGAAATGCTGGCTGATGATGACGGAGGCGCCGATGCCGCCGCCGATGGCCACGCAGATGAAGATCGTTGTCAGCGCGGAGGACGCGCCGACGGCGGCCAGCGCCGCTTCGCCGTTGTAGTGGCCGACGATCGCGGAGTCCACGATGGTATAGGCCTGCTGGAAAAGGTTGCCGACGATCATCGGCAGGGAGAATTTCAAAAGCGCCCGCGCGGGCCTTTCGGTGATCAGATAGTCGGTTCCGGGTTTCAGGACAGTCGCTTCCTTCCGCAGGTAATCATTCCTTCATATCATACCGAATGCAGAGAAAACTGTCAAGCCGGAGCCCGATCATGCACACCGTCTATGATCCTGATGAAAAAAAGATTGATTTTTGCGGAAATATTTGATATTATTGAATCAATAAAATTATATCGAATAAAACGGATCGATGGAAAGGAGTACAGAATATGTTAAACGGAAAAATTGCGATCGTGACCGGTGGAACGCGCGGCATCGGGCTTGCCGTTGTCCGGACGTTCCTGCACAATGGGGCAAAGGTGGCGCTGTTCGGCAGCCGGGAGGCCTCCGTGCAGAGAGCGCTGGCGCAGCTGCGGGAGGAGCAGCCGGACTGGCCGGTGATAGGCCTCTGGCCCGATCTGACGGACTATGCCGCCGTGGAGCGGGCGGTGCAGGAGGTCGCGCAGACCTTCGGCGGGGTGGATATTCTGGTGAATAATGCAGGGATCTCCGCGCGGGAGCCACTGGCGGACTATTCGCCCGAGGCGTTCCGGAGCATCATGGACCTGAATGTCACGGCGGTGTTCCACGGCTGCAAGGCCGTCGAGCCGATCATGCGCGCAGCAGGGAAGGGCTGCATCATCAACACCAGCTCCATGGTCAGCCTCTATGGTCAGCCGAGCGGCGTCGGCTATCCCACCAGCAAATTTGCCGTCAACGGCCTGACACGCAGCCTCGCCCGGGAGCTTGGCCGTGCGGGCATCCGCGTCAATGCGGTCGCGCCCGGCGTCACGCGGACGGATATGGTCGCGGCCCTGCCGAAGGAGCTGATCGACCGCATCAGCGCGCCCATCCCGCTCGGCCGCATCGGCGAGCCGCAGGAGGTCGCCAACGCCTATCTGTTTCTCGCCAGCGATCTGGCAAGCTATGTAACGGGTGAGATCCTGTCCGTCGACGGCGCAGCGCAGACCTGAGCGGAAAGCTGCCGGGGGGATACTTGATCCGGAAGCCAGAATAAAAACAGCCCCTGCGCTGCCGGTGGGAAAGAGACCGGCAGCGCAGGGAAATTTTCATGCCGTCCCGCGCCGGAATGGCTGCGGGAGGACGGCCGGGGCCCGGCTTTTGGCAGGTCCTGCGCCGCGTGCGATGCCTCTTCGCCTGCGGGCAGGGGAGCGGGGCCCCTTCATCCTATATATGTCTTCAGAAACGCATTCCTGACAGGGTTTTTCAAAAAAATTTTTCGACAGATGCGAGAAAGATATATTTACAGGGGATACGTCGTTTCCGGATATGCGAAAACGAAACCGAGACACCAGACGGATGCCTCGGTTTTACGCTTCTGCGTCTTCCATATAATTCGGATGCAGATACAATAATGTCGGAATGCCGTTCATGACTTTTTCTTTTTTCAGCACAGTCAGAACAGCCTGGTTTTCCAGATAATCTATCGTGGTTCTTTCAAATGCGGACTTGCAATAATATCGCTGCCCGGTACCCTTGTCGATAAACACGAAGAAAACCTCGCCGGAGTGCAAATTTTTAATGATGTATTCTGCGTCAATTTTGCAGTGAATGCGTACCAGGTTCGGACGAAAACGTGCAATCAGGAACTCGGTGTCAAGCGTTTCCTGAAGATGAATGATCGCATTGAGTCGGCCTTTGATCCGCAGCCAATTCAGGCTTCGCTCCATGTTTGCCGCTTCAAGCTTTCCGCTCAAAATGGAAGGGATCAGCCTTTCGCCGTAGTATTCGGACGGGCGCAGACCGAAGTCTACATCCTGCGCATACTGCATCCCGGCAACATGTGGGAAATCAGCAAAGGAGAAGCTCAAAGCAAAAGAAGATTTCTTTCCTCGCCTTCCAACGGTGATCCGGTATTCTGTTCCTGTCAATTGCTGCCATGCATGGGCAGCTTCCCGTAAAAGACACATTCCGACCTGCTTTTTTATAAAAAAGCGGAACCCTGCATTAACAGAGCTCCGCAAGAGGCGTTTTCATTCGGGAAAAACCCTACGTCAGCCTGTGGAAACCGCCTAACCCTCGGTCAAAGCTCCACAAGTGTACGGCATGCTGACCCCATCACTTGCTTCAACGCTGCGACAGACAAACCTGTTGCTGTCTACGGGAATTTTCATTCCCTAGGCTTAGTATACACGCTCTGAACTGAAAAATCAACATGAATTTCGAAAAACGAAGGCCCCTGCGCTGCCGGGGGG
>ERZ773104.4625-NODE-4625-length-11241-cov-10.268192_pt1 | contig 11241 bp, 8 predicted proteins | sample MGYA00511920_ERZ773104 | MGnify/ENA primary metagenome ERZ773104 (study PRJEB29015, sample SAMEA2737857) | human gut metagenome | biome: human gut; feature: human-associated habitat; material: faeces | place: China | collected 2012 ...
CGCAGACCTGGCAATAATCGGACTTGGTGTTCAGCTCAGCATACATGATGTTGTCATAGATGAACTGCATAACCTCCAAGACGGCATCGATGTTGTTCTGCATATTGGGCACTTCCACATAGCTGATGGCACCGCCGGGAGACAGCTGCTGGAACTCGGCCTCAAAGCGCAGCTTGGTAAAGGCATCGATGGGCTCGGACACATGGACATGGTAGGAATTCGTAATATAGCTCTTGTCCGTAATACCGGGAACCATGCCGAAGCGCTTTTGCAGGCACTTGGCGAACTTATAGGTGGTGGATTCCAGAGGGGTGCCGTACAGAGAATAGTCGATGTTCTCTGCCGCCTTCCACTGAGCGCACTTGTCATTCATCTTCTGCATGACGGACAGGGCGAAGGGCTTTGCCTCGGCATCCGTGTGGGACTTGCCGGTCATGTACTTGACGCATTCATACAGTCCCGCATAGCCCAGAGAGATGGTGGAATAGCCGCCATAGAGCAGCTTGTCGATGGGCTCTCCCTTTTGCAGTCTGGCCAGAGCGCCATACTGCCACAGGATGGGGGCCGCATCGGACAGGGTGCCCTTCAGCCGTTCATGACGGCACCGCAGCGCCTTGTGGCACAGCTCCAGACGCTCTTCAAAGATCTCCCAGAATTTGGCCACATCTCTGCCGGAGGACAGGGCCGCATCCACCAGATTGATGGTGACAACGCCCTGGTTGAACCGGCCGTAATACTTGGGCTTGCCCGGCTCATAGTTCTTGGCCCCCGCCACATTGTCCCAGCCGTTGCCGGACCGGTCCGGGGTCAGGAAGCTGCGGCAGCCCATGCAGGTGTACACATCTCCGTTGCCCGGGGTCTCACCCTTGGAGAGCTTGTACTCCCGCATCTTCTTCTCGCTGATATAGTCGGGCACCATTCGCTTGGCGGTGCACTCTGCAGCCAGACGGGTCAGGTACCAATAAGGGGTATCCTCCCGGATGTTGTCCTCTTCCAGCACATAGATCAGCTTGGGGAAGGCCGGGGTGATCCACACGCCCTTTTCGTTCTTCACGCCTTCATAGCGCTGGCGCAGGGTCTCCTCGATGATCATGGCCAGGTCCTTCTTCTCCTGCTCGTTCCGCGCCTCGTTCAGGTACATGAAGACCGTAATGAAGGGAGCCTGGCCGTTGGTGGTCATCAGGGTAACCACCTGGTACTGGATGGTCTGGACACCGCGGCGGACTTCGTCACGGAGCCGATCCTCCACCACCTTGGAGATGGCCTCTTCGCTGGGCGCAACCCCGAACTCCTTCATTTCCTTTTCCACGCTGCGGCGGATCTTCTCCCGGCTGATCTGGACAAAGGGGGCCAGATGGGTCAGGGAGATGGACTGGCCGCCGTACTGATTGGAGGCCACCTGGGCAATGATCTGGGTGGCAATGTTGCAGGCAGTGGAGAAGGAATGGGGCTTCTCAATGAGGGTGCCGGAAATAACAGTGCCGTTCTGGAGCATATCGTCCAGGTTCACCAGGTCGCAATTGTGCATATGCTGGGCATAGTAATCGGAGTCATGGAAATGGATGATGCCCGCCTCATGGGCCGCCACGATCTCCCGGGGCAGCAGAATGCGGCTGGTGATATCTTTGGACACCTCGCCTGCCATATAGTCCCGCTGGACGGCATTGATGGTGGGGTTCTTGTTGGCGTTCTCCTGCTTGACCTCCTCGTTGTTGCACTCGATGAGGCTCAGGATGCGGTCGTCTGTGGTGTTGGACTGGCGGGCCAGGTTCCGGGTATAGCGGTAAGTGATATACTCTTTCGCCACCTCAAAAGCACCGTGGGCCATGATGGACTTCTCCACCAGGTCCTGGATTTCTTCAACGGAAGGGCTGCGGCCCATTTCCTCGCAGGAAACGGTGACGCTCTCGGCAATGCGGCTGATCTGAACAGGCGTCAGGCGCACTTTTTCCTCAACGGCATTGTTGGCCTTGGAAATAGCCTTATTGATTTTTTCAATATCAAAAACGACTTCTGTGCCGTTTCGCTTGATGATCTTCATCGTGCGGTCCTCCTTGTGTTTTCTCTTCGTTGCCTCATTATACTACATATTGTGGTTTTGTCAAGCGCCGACCACTAAATGTTGTGGTTGCGCTTTTGACGAGGAATAATTCGGAAGTCAACCGGATGCCCCCAAAGTGCAATTCCCACCGGAATGTTCCCAAATTGTCCATCCGGCCAAAAGAAAGCATTGTAATTCCGAAAAGAATATAGTACAATGAAGTTGCATGGTCTTAACATAATTCCGACTGTTCCCGGCAGAAAGTAAAAAGGAGCATTTTCATGGAAAAGAAATTCAGCAATCTGCACAGCGGCGAGGAAGCCTGCCTGTATACCATCCAAAACGGCGGTCTCACCGCCAAAATCACAAACCTGGGTGCCACCCTAGTGCAGCTGTGGGTCCCGGATGCCTCCGGCACGGTTCAGGACGTGGTTCTGGGCTATGACGATGCCCAGGCCTATGTGGACAATGATGGCTTTCTGGGGGCCACCGTGGGCCGCAATGCCAACCGAATTGCCGACTCCCGCTTCCCGCTGGACGGAAAAATCTGTGTTCTGACCCCCAACGAGGGAGAGAACAACCTCCACTCCGGCCCCCACCCCTACAATGTGCGGCCGTGGACCCTGGCAAATCTGGAGCAGGATTCCGTCACGCTTACCCTGGAAAGCCCCGACGGCGACCAGGGCTTCCCGGGCACTGCCCATATCCGGGTGACCTACCGTCTGGACGGAGAGGGAGGCCTGCACATCTGCTATGAAGGCCGCAGCGACCGGGAGACCGTCTTCAATATGACCAACCACAGCTATTTCAATCTGGCCGGTCAGGAGCATCCCGAAAAGGCTGTCCATCAGGTTCTGTCCATGCCCGCCCGGCACTTCTGCCCCGACGATGCGCAGAACATCCCAACCGGAGAAGAGCGCCCGGTAGCAGACACGCCCATGGATTTCCGGGTTCCCAAGCCCATCTCCCGGGACCTGGACGCTGACTACGAGCCCCTGCACCTGCAGGGGGGCTACGACCACAATTTTGAGGTCTTCTGCAACCCCTGCGCCACCCTGACGGACCCGGAATCCGGCCGCAGTATGTCCGTCTATACCGACTGCCCCGGCGTTCAGCTCTACTCCGGCAATTATCTGGACCAGACCGGCAAAGGCGGCATTCATTACGGCAAACACAGCGGCATTGCCCTGGAAACCCAGTTCTACCCCGATGCTCTGAACAAGCCCCAGTGGAAAAAACCCATCGTTCCCGCAGGCAAGCGCTATGTAAGCGAGACGGTTTACCGCTTCTCCTGGAGATAAAGGCACCCCATCCCGATCCGGGAAGCCACGGGCTGCAAATTCTGCCCGCAATTTTTCAGCCAATAACAATTTTCTGCTGTGTGCATACACTGTCCTGAGAGAAAAAATTACGGAGGCTCCGATTTTCACGAATCGGGGTCTCCTCTTTCAGGAGGGAATTTCATGGCCGATCAATGCACCGATACCCTGCGCTGCAATCCCAATGAGCTGCGGCAGGCAATGTCCATTCACACCCGGAAGATCACCGACTCCTGTCGGGACAAAGACTGTATCGAGGACCTGCCCGTTTACCTGACCGCGGGCTCCCAGCGGGCTCTGGACAGCTCCGCCAACACCCGGGTCCGCTGTGCCGAGCTCCTAAGCACCTACATAGATGTGGAGCCCGTGACCTTCGACCGGAATCATTACTGCGTAGACATCACCTTCTACTACCGCATCCTGGCCGATACCATCATCGGCGCCAACCGCCCGGCAACACTCTGCGGCCTGGCCGTCTTTACCAAGCGGGTCGTCCTCTGCGGTGAAGAAAGCTGCGCCCACATCTACCGCAGCGACCTGCGCCCCTGCACGGCAGATGCCATCACCCGAAACCTGGCCAACCGGCCAACGGCTGTGGTGGAAGCTCTGGATCCCATGGTGCTCAGCTCTCGGGTTCGGGAAGCCTGTGAGTGCGGGGGGCGGGACTGTCCTATGCAGATGCCGGACTGGGTGAAGACCATGTTCGATGAGGACCTGGTACTGCAGGGAGACCGCAGACGGCTCTATGTGACCCTGGGGCAGTTCTCCATCGTCCGGCTGGAACGGGACGCACAGCTCATCGTACCCGTTATGGACTACAGCATCCCCACCAAGGAGTGCTGTGACTCCCCGGGCTGCGCCGAGGACCCCTGCGAGCTGTTCAGCCGCATCCCCTTCCCTGCCGCCCAGTTCACCCCCAAGGGCTGCGACTGCAAGCCCAGATGCCAGCCCGATAACGGCTGCTGCAGCAAATAACCACACCGCCCCTCTCGAATTGTGAACTGCGCCCCGTCAAGTAGACAGCGAAATAATTAACGAAAAGTTCACAGCGCTGCGGTGCTGTGGCACCCATCCAATATGTGCACTTGCTCCGGCAAGCACATATATTGGATGGGTTTTATTATGCCGCCAGTAACATAGTGTGCTTCTCCATAGGCGTAAGGATGCCGAGATTTCTTTGGACACGCTGAGTATTGTAGTACAGGATGTATGCTTCAATCATTTCCACTAATTCTTCCCGGGAGGTAAATCTGCGCCCGTAATATCTTTCCCGCTTTAGGATGCCCCGGAAGCCCTCCATAGGCCCGTTGTCAATGCAGTGAGCTACTCTGGACATACTCTGTGTCATATGTGCAGCTTCCAGCTTTTGGTGAAAGACACGGTTTGTGTACTGGAATCCTCTGTCACTATGGAAGATTGGATGCGCACCAGGGTTTTCCTCCAGCGCTTTGTCAAAGGTCTGGAGTACCAGGACATTGTCGTTTCGGTCACTAAGTACATAGGAAACGATTCTGCGGTCACTCAGGTCAAAGATTGCACTCAGGTAAATCTTGTGTACTGTAATCCCTTCATACCATTTGAATTCTGTAACATCTGTGAGCCATTTCTCGTTGAGATTATCTGCATGGAAATTACGATTTAAGATGTTTTCGGCAAGGAACTGGGCATCCTTGGCATGGCGCGTACAGCCATTGTTGGCGTACTTAATTGTAGACTTAATGCTCTTCTTCTGGCAGATCCGGCGGATTCGCTTGTCGTTCACTTTCATATGCTGGTCATGCCTCAGATCATCCGCAATTCTGCGGTACCCTTTATCTGGATGATCTGTATGTATCTTCTCCACCAGTTCTGCAATGCGCTCGTTTTCTGCTGTACGCTTACTCTTCTTGCCGTTTAGCCAGCGGTAATATGCCGCTCTGGAGACTTTTAACGCTTCGCAACACTGCTGAACTGGACATTTTCCGTCTGCACTGCAAAGCTTTATTGTCTCGTACTGGGCTGTCTGTCTTACTTCTGAAAAGCATTCCTCCCCTCCAATTCCTTCACTTTTTTAGCAGGTCTCGCTCCATACGAAGCATATAGTTCTCATGCTCCAGTTGGGCAATCCGGATTCGCATTTCTTCCTCCGGTGTTCGGGGTTCTTGCTCCGCCAGCCGCTTGCCACGGCGATCCTCCAAGCCTGCCGGTCCTTTCTCCTTGAACTTCATTGTCCATGAGCGCACCTGCTGGTAACTGACATGATACTTCAGCGCTATCTCTCCGTAATTATTCCCGGATTCAAGGCATGCCTTGGCAATTTCAATCCGCTCTTCCTGTGTGGTCTGTCTGGTGTTTTTCATACGGCTTCCTCCTGATATCTTTCGACCGAAGTCTCTACCACTATTATACACCTTTATCCAATACCTGAGCACTCGACTTGAGCTAATGTTGTATTTCGCTGTTATTTTACGTATGCTGCCGTTTCCTGACAGATAGTCCTTTACTGCTGCTACTTTTAGCTCGTTGCTATAGCAGCGATTCTTAGCTGTTTCAGTAAACGCAGCATCCCCGTGGGCCCTATACTGCTCCACCCACTCCTGGACAGTACTCTTATCTATTTTTAATCTTCTGGCTGCTTCTGTGCTTCCAATGTACCCTTCTGCACAGGCTTTCGCCACCGACAATTGCTCTGATCTGCTGGTTTTCCTTCTTGACATGAACAATGCTCCCTTCGTGATTGACAGTGTTTTTATTTCACTGTCTCTCATAAAGGGAGCATATCAGAAGGGAGGGGTATGTAAAGGACTTATTGATATTTTTTTTAAGTTCTCCAAATCCTCGAAGGAGTAGTTCTTCCAAAGAACAGGGCAGCCTCCATAGCAACGCTCATAATACTGGCATTGCTTGCATTTATCTGACGGTAACTGATCAATTTCCTCAATCACTTTTTTATATGGCTGCTTTTCTCGCCACGCGACAAATTCTTCAGCCGTATTAAAGTCAGTGCCAAGTTTACCGATTTTATTGACAAAGTACATGTCACAAGGCAATAGGTTCAGTTTGGTATCGAATGTTACCGCGTTATGCTTGTGAATCTGGCAAGGAGAGGCTAATCTTCCTTTTAATAGATCGAGTTGATGCTCTGAATATACACATAACGGGAAACTATACTCGATCCACCAATCATCTGTAATGCTATTCAAGCGCTCCATCTGAGAAATAAAACTATCAATCAATATCACCGGATTATGTTTTTCCAGATAAGCAAGATTCTTCTCCTCATTGTTATTATTATCGATAACAAAGGTAAAAGAGAACTGTTTTGCACCACACTTCAAAGCTGTTTTTACCGAATCACAGAGAGAGAACACATTCTCAGAGGTGATTACCATTGAACAGGTAAAATCCATAGATAATTCTGATAAATTCCTTATTGCTTGCTGCTGTGCTAAATAACCATCATATCCAGTAGTAGTGATCCATTCTTGAGGATTCATTCCTTTCATGGATATATCAATATATTCCACACCACAATCAATTAGCTTCTCACAAAACTGAGAATCTTTAAGACATATTCCGTTTGTTGCGATCGCCGGAATAATTCTATGCTCCTTCTGTTTTATATATTGCAAAGCATTCAGCAGATGAGGATATAGTAAAGGCTCCCCACCCGTAAAAAAAAGGAACTTTACCTTTGCATCACAGCAAAAGTCCACTATCTTTTTGAGATTTTCATAACTCAACACATTGTCAGGACAATAACCTGCGTCTTGCACATAGCAAAAATTGCATCGCAAGTTGCAATTTCTTGTTAAGACAACTGAGCATTGTTTTATTACTTCATTTTCTTTCATCATTATTCCTCTTTATCCAACCGATACAGTGAAGACATTTCCTGTGAAAAAACATCTATTGGATTTCCTTGTGCAACAATTTTTCCACCAGCGTTTCCACCGTGAACACCGAAATCGATAATGTAGTCAGCAACACTCGCAATAAACTCTATATTATGCTCGATGAGCAAAATTGTTTCACCTTTTTCTTGCAACGAGAACAGTACCCTTCTGAATTTCTCTATATCAGTCTCATTCAGACCAGATGTTGGCTCATCAAGAATATACAGGTTTTGCCCACTGGATAAGACACCTAAAGCTTTGGCCAGTTTAATTCGCTGAGCCTCTCCACCAGATAAGTTCATAGACATCTGCCCCAGAGCCAAATAGCCCAATCCCAATTCAATCATGCTACTTAATACTGAGAACACTTTTTTGTTATCCTTGAATGTCTCAATGATATCTGCCACGGGACTATCCAATACATCAAGAATAGTTTTTTCTTTATAAGTAACAGACAGAATGTTATCGTTGAAACGTCGTCCTTGGCATTCTGGACAGGTGATAAATGCACTAGGAAGATAGTTTAGGTCAATCTTCTGCATACCAGTTCCTTGACAGCACTCACATCTTCCACCCTTGACATTCATGCTAAACATAGATGCCGAGAGTTTTAATTTCTTTGCTGTTTCGGTCTTAGAAAACAAGGACCTGATTTCATCAAAGATTTCTAAATAGGATACAACTGTTGATCTTGGAGTTTTACCAATCGGAGCCTGATTAACCCGAATAATTTTCTTTATATATTGTTGACCGCGAAGAACTCCGTATGTTTTAGCTGTACTCTTGCTTAGACTTTCAGAAACAGCTAGTGCTAATGTGGATTTACCAGAACCGGAAACTCCCGTAATACAGGTTATTCCACCAATCGGAAATCTCGCATTCTGTTTTGAAATATTACGCAAACTAATGTTATTAAGTTCAAGATAATTCTTATACACATTTACAGGCTTAAAGCAAAGACCTTTTTGGGGCTCCTTCACAACTTTTCCCTGGCTTATTAAATATCCACCTTTTGGACCTCCCTCTGGTCCCAACTCAATTCTATAATCCGCAGCAGAAATATACTGTTTATTATGCTCTATCGCAATTACAGTATTTCCCCTTTTAATCAGATCTTTCGTTGCATTAATAATTCTTGTGATATCTCGATAATGCAAGCCTTTACATGGTTCATCAAGAATATAAATCAAGCCTTTCAAAGAGCATGTAAGTTGAGTTGCTATTCTCACACGCTGACGTTCTCCGCCTGAGAGCGATGGCACCGATCTGTTTAGGCACAAATATCCAACATTCAATGCAAGAAGAGCATCTATTTTATCGAGAATACTATGCTGTAATTGTTCTACTAGGATTTTCTTCTCAGCAGTAATTCTACTGTCCTTAAGATTTACAATCCATGAGTAAAGCGAAGAAAGCTCCATCGCCTCTACTTCATAATAATTAAGGCCACCAACGGTATATTCCAAAGCTGTTTTACCCAACTTTGCTCCATTACAAACATGGCATGGAACGGTTTCCGCATATTTAGCATATGCTGATGCCTGTGTCATAGAATCCACACTTGCAATCTGATCCTTTAACATAGGGATAACACCTTGCAAAGAAACAAAATGCTGCTTTTTGCGTTTTCCTTCTTTATAGGCGATTTTTACACGATATACTTCCTCGGAATGTAACAGCTTCTCAATCTCGCTCTTGCTCAACTGTGAGTACTTCTTGTCAATATCTATTCCATGATATTCGCATAAAGCCTCAAGGCTCTTTTGTTCCTTACTGTCTGCCGGTCCTTTATAAAACAAGATTGCTCCTTCACGCAAAGTTTTATCTGGATCGGGAACCATAAGATTTGGAGACACTATCATTTCAACACCAAGCCCATTGCAATTAGGACAAAAAGTTTTTGGATTATTAAAGGAGAACGTATTCTCGGAAATATCATTTTGAGAATTACTATTCATCAAAGAAAACAGTGTTCGCAAATAATACGAAATCTCTGTAATGGTTCCTACTGTTGAGCGTGGATTTACATTATAGTAATTCTGTGAAATATTAAGTGCCGGACGAAGATTCTCAATAGCACCTACTTTGGGCTTGTTCATGAGCTTTTGACTATAAATACTACCGCTCATTCCTTCGAGAAATCCACGCTGACTTTCTGCATAAATTGTATCGAATACCAATGATGATTTACCGCAGCCGGAACAACCAGTCACACAAGTAAAAGCATCTAAAGGTATATCAATATTCAAATGCTTGAGATTGTTCTCATGCGCATCTTTAATTATTATTTTTTCCATAATAATCAGCGTTCCTCCTTTTTTTACTAAATAGCCGCCTTTATCTGTCAGACTATCTGTTCATATAGTCATCGACTTTCTGATGCGTCAATGCAGCAACTGAACATTGGAAATCATTGATTCTAAAAGCATTTCCATCATTGTTTTCATTAGAATTGCTCATCATACACACCGTACAAAAACCTCTGTCCTTACAATCAACGCACTTGGGAAAATCTTTGCGTTTGACCTGACGTAATTGCTTGAATTTTTCAGATGTATTCCATATCTCTATAATACTTTGATTGTGTACATTGCCCAAAACGTTCGTTTGCCAGCCGACGCACGGATATACGTCTCCGTTTACTGCAATACAAAAACTATATCTACAAATAGAACAGATCGGATCATTCGCTTTAAAAGATTCCTTTTCTTTTGCAGCGGAGTAAATTGAATCTCCGTATCCTTCTACAAGTTCTACCTCAACTGCTTTACCTATCTCCTCAACAGACAATCTATTAGGGAGATTGTCCCCAGTATGATCGTAAGAAGCAAAAATAACAGGTTCGACAGCAACAGCAATCTTGTGTTCGAATCCCCATCTAATAACCGCCTCGAACGCATCCTTGTTCTGTTTCATAACTGGACATGAAATTTGTACAGGTATTCCAGCTGCTAAAATCCGTTCTATTCCGGCCAACGTTTTTTCCAAACTTCCTGAAACTTTTGTGATTGAATCATGAATTTCCGGGTTCATGGCATAAATTGATGTCTGAACCGAAAGAAAGGGATTCCTTTTCATTTCTTCAATTACTTCGTCAGACAAAGCAATTAGATTGGATAAAAGATTAACTGACAAATCTGATTCTCTGCATTTTTGCAAAAATACAATGATATCTTTATTCAGCAGTGGTTCACCACCTGACAGCGTAACATGCATGATATTCATTTTTCTTCCATCTTCAATAATTCGATAGAAAAGTTCTGGATCCATAACATCGGTCTTATACTTGTGGGGGATATAGCAGTGCACACAACGTTCATTGCAGGCATTTGCAATCTCGATATGTAAGCTTCGAAGAAATTCGTTTGTTTTAAACATGCTATGGCCACACTCATCTGAAATAGTTGTACTGGCAGTCTGCGTTATTTCTGTAACATCTGAGTTGTTACTAATATCAATATCCTGACAGCACGCAGTTGATTCTCCGACTGACAAATAACCTTCTTCAACAAAATACTGAAAAAATTCAATCGTATCACTTTTTAGAGTTTCAAAATCTACCCCAGTATAAATGCGGGACAATTCTTCAACTATTATATCAATATGATTACTTCCTATTAGGAACACTGTAAATACAAGGCTTTTCGGAGCCTGCAAACCAGAAAAAATAATATTTGATCTATCACATTACGCAAAAAGCCGTCCGGCATGAAAAACGGGCGGCTTTTTTGCGTGGATAGACGGAAAGGAGGCACAAAAATAACTACAAAATTTTAGCGTTCAAATTTGTGCAACTTTAACGAAAAGGAGGATCGTAAATGGCCGATGAAAAACTGAATACTGGCCCTGCGGAGAATATTTCCCCGGAGGCCGCCGAGCCTATCGCCACACCCGAACAGTCCGCAGCATCTGAACCCCAGCAGGAACAGACCGGGCCTGCCATACCTGAGCCCGGCGATGTGGTTGTGTCCTTTGACAAAATCAATGAACTTATGGCGGAAAAGAG
>ERZ773104.4647-NODE-4647-length-11191-cov-6.001257_pt1 | contig 11191 bp, 9 predicted proteins | sample MGYA00511920_ERZ773104 | MGnify/ENA primary metagenome ERZ773104 (study PRJEB29015, sample SAMEA2737857) | human gut metagenome | biome: human gut; feature: human-associated habitat; material: faeces | place: China | collected 2012 ...
TTTATCGTAAAGAGCTACGATGGTGACAATGGCATTGGGACGGGCACAATCCCATGCCAAACGGAAGGTGTCCGCCCCTCCCGCCACCTCCAACACCACATCGGCTCCACCATGCTCACTGTTTTGAAGTACGAAATTTTTGCAGTCTTCCGGTGTAGTTACCTCTACCTCCGGATAATATTCCTGAATAAAACGGATTCGCTCAGGAGATTTTTCACAAACGATAATACGTTTGGGATGTTTTAGCAGAGTACAAAGTAAGGTACAGACTCCGGTAGGACCGGCACCGATAATAAGGACGGTATCCTCCCGGGAAATCTCCGAAATGCGGGAAGCCCAAAAACCCGTAGCCAGCACATCGCCGACAAACAAAGCCTGTTCGTCACTAACGGTATCGGGAATACGGTTCAATCCCCGGTCGGCATAAGGAACCCGCACATATTCGGCCTGCCCTCCAGCGATACGACACCCTAAAGCCCATCCTCCGTCCGGATCGGTGCAATTATTTACATATCCCCGTTTGCAGAAAAAACATTCCCCGCAGAAGGTTTCCACGTTTACCGTGACTCTGTCACCGGGCTTCACATTCGTTACGGCGCTGCCGATATCTTCAACAATACCGACCATTTCATGTCCGACGGTTATACCCGGCACAGCGCGGGGGACGCTTCCGTGTTTAATGTGCAGGTCACTTGAGCAAATGCTGGCAAGTGTTACCTTTACAATGGCATCTCGTTCATCCATAAGAACCGGCTTCGGTTTTTCCATTAATTCAAATTTTCCCTTGGAAACATAAGTATACGTCTGCATTTTTTATCCATCACTTTCTTTTTTTATTGATCCTTTTATCTCAGTCGAGAAGACTTCCACATTTTTTTGTGGTGAGTAACAGCAAATTTGTCTCGGTGGGATTCAGGTCTCCGACTTGAATCATATCTTTTTGGGGCCCAGGGTCAAAAGCATTCCTCCGGGCAAGCCTGCGTCGGACTTCGGACTGCATAATCTTAGTATTATATTATAGCACTTATCTGCACGGATAGATACAAAATTCCCTTTCCGGATCCGGAAAGGGAATAGATTAGATGTTGCTCCTGTCTGCAATGAAATGCAGTGTGAAGGATATCTCTAATATAAAGAAGTGATGATGTTTACACACTGATCGATTCCAAGCACACCGCTGTTGAGTGTCAGATGATAATTCTGTGCATATCCCCATTTCATGTCGGTATAGAACCGATGATATGCAGCACGGCGTTTATCCTTGTCGCGCAGACGTTCCTCCGGGGACTGTTCCCGTTCTCCATAAACCTCGACGATGCGCCGGGCACGGAAATCCATATCTGCGTGGATAAAGACCTTCAGGCAGTCGGCCTTATCCTGTAAAATGTAATCAGCACAGCGTCCAACAATTACACAGGGGCCTTTTTGTGCAAGCTCCGTGATGACCTTATATTGATGCTCCCACAGAATATCTTCATTTGTGGGGCCAAATAAGCGGTTTGAAAATGCAGATGAGAGGAAGCTGCCGGGCGTATATTCACCGGCTTCCTTTACATACTCCACATCCCAGAGCTCGAAATTGTGCTCCGCAAGAACCGGAAGCAGAAATGCTTCTGTACGGGACTCGTATTCTTCTCTTCTTGTCATGGTTGTCACCTCACTTCACGTCATGCCCTGACAGCAGTCACAAAAAATTGAGAGTGGACATATGCCCACTCTCAAACTGTCAGATTATCATGTTATCGTTTTTATTATAGCACCTGTTTTTCGTAAATGCAAGGGTTTTCCGGAACTCTTCGTTCTTTTCTTCATAAAATATGGTATAAAAACAGGGAGGACCGGCCATGGAACCTTTCTTACGCGTCTGTGACATCAGCTATGCTTATCACTCTCCGCTGGGTGCGACCCCTGCGCTTTCCGGCATCTCTTTTACCGTAAACAAGGGCGAATTTCTTGCCATTGTCGGCCCGTCCGGCTGCGGCAAGTCAACCCTGCTTTCCCTTCTCGCCGGCCTTTTGACTCCGGAAGAAGGTTCTGTCTATATAGGTGACGCTCCGCTCAAGGAAGCTCAGGCAGGGATCGGTTACATGCTCCAGCGGGATCATCTGTTTGAATGGCGTACGATCCGTGAAAATGCTGCCCTTGGTCTGGAGATCCGGCACCGGAAAACAAAGGCCGCCATGAAAACACTTGATGAAATGCTGGAAAATTACGGACTGGCTGAATTCGCGGACGCTCATCCCTCCGAACTTTCCGGCGGTATGCGACAGCGTGCTGCCCTGATCCGCACACTCATCTTAAAACCGGACCTGCTGCTTTTGGATGAGCCCTTCTCTGCTCTGGATTACCAGACCAGGCTCACCGTGTGCGATGACATTGCCACGATCATCAGGGAAACAAAAAAGACCGCCATCCTGATCACCCATGACCTTGCAGAAGCCATCAGCACCGCTGACCGTGTGCTGATTCTTTCTGCAAGACCCGGACAGGTAAAGGCAGAGATTTCCCTCACCTTTGCTCCTCAGTATGACAGTCCCTTAAAGCGCAGAAATGCGCCGGAATTTACCGGTTATTTTCAAAATGTATGGAGGGCGCTTTCCAGTAGATAATGCCGTCCCGCTCAGATCTCTCGACAAAGCCCTCCCCCATCATATATTCCATACAGGAAAAGGTCTTGGCCCAGATATAGGTACAGGAGGCAAAATGCGCGTAATCCGGCGGTCCCTGGCTCCGTCCATAAGTCCGTACACCAATATCCCGCGTGGTCAGCGCCGTTCCCGCTTCCTCCAGAACATGCTTCATGATCTCGCATTTTTCCAGATACCCCAGAATAATGCGGTTTACTTCTTTTTCAACATTCCTAATCTCCCCATAATGACAGGGCAGAAAATAACAGTCTTTGTAATTATGCTTCAGATCTCCAAGGGAATCCAGATAGCATTTCAGCATACCGAGATCTGTCTCCTGTGTTCCTACAATCGGGACAATTGTGGTCATGAGCTGATCTCCCACAAACATAAGCTTCTTCTCCGGCTCGTACAGACCACACTGTCCGAAGGTATGTCCCTTTAACAGCTTCACCTCAAAATGGTATCCGCCATACGAAAGGATATCTCCCGGGTGGATCGGAATAAAGGAAAGCTCCAGCGGACTCTTCTCGGATGCGTAAGCTTTTGTCGTATATTCCATGAAGGTATCATATACCTCCGGTGTTTCCTCTTTGGTTACCCCGACGATCCGCAGATTTTCAATCCGGGCACGCTCATCTGCCAGATAGCTGTGCAGCAGATCCACCCGCTTTCTTGTCTCATCCGGATTCATAAATGCCCTGGCTCCAAGCTCCTGCAGCTTCGGTACCAGGCCTGTATGATCCGGATGCTCATGGGTAATAAAAATATCCAGCTTTCTGCAATCAATCCCCAGCGCATCGATCATGCCCTTTAAGATGGTCCAGTCCCGTTCAGTATTGTTCGATGTATCGACCATCAGACTCCGCTCTTCTCCCCGAATGATATAAAGATTGCGGGGGCTCATATGGCGGTTCTCATATGAAATTGTCTCCAGAAATATATGCTTCTTGATTTCCCTCATGCTTCAGTCTCCTATGTGCTGACACTCACCTTTATTCTAGGCAGTTTTTCTGAAATTGTCAAACCCCGTTTCGCCCTGTTTCTGATATTTTATTAACACTTTTTATGCGTTCTTCTGGAATTTTTCCTGTTCATCCTGTATAATGGAATGTATGATGGCAAAGGAGAAAGGTTATGAATTTACAACAGCTTTATTACTTTCGAAAACTGGCTGAAGTTCAGCATTATACCAAAGCAGCCAAAGCACTTTATATCACGCAGCCGAGCCTGAGCGATTCCATTGCTTCCCTGGAGCATGAACTTTCCGTTTCCTTATTCCAGAAAAAGGGCCGCGGAGTCCAGCTTACCAAATACGGTCAGGAATTCTATGAGTACGTGAACCAGGCACTGGGGATCCTGGAACACGGCATTGCCATTATGAAAGAAAAATCCGATTTGGTGACCGGAACCATTGATGTAGGCTGTATTCCCACCCTACTGGGGGATTTTCTTCCGAATGCGCTGGATCTGTACAACGAAAAGCATCCGCAGGTCAGCTTTAATATTTTTCATGAAAAGTCCATTCCGGTGGCAGAGGGAGTCTCCACCGGTAACTATGATATCGGCTTCTGTTCCATGGTAGAAAACAAGTCGGATCTTGTCTTTGTTCCTATCACCTTCCAGGAACTGATCGTTATTGTGCGAAATAACCATCCGCTGGCATCGCACGATTCCATCCAGCTCTCCGATCTGCAAGACTATACCCTGTCCACCTACCGGGACACGATTCCCATTGGCAAAACCATCCGGAAAATTTTGAAAGACAAAGGTCTGGAAGCCGCTTATTCCTATGACGATGAAATCTCTATTGCCGGGCGCATCAACCGTTCCTCCAAGGTGGCCATTGTTGCGAACACTCCGTTTTTGAAACAGTTTGACAATCTAAAAAAAATCCATTTGACGGACGTTCCTCTGGGCACCCGCATGATCTATATGGTCTACAGCAAAAAAAATTTTATTACGGCAACCGTGGAATCGTTCGCAAACTTTATCGTAGCGCACTGCCTTGACTTGCCTCCGGAATCTTAAAATATCGGGATTTTTATACAGAATTGTATGGAATATTCACAAGGGGATTTACGGCTTCTTTTTATGGGAACGACATAAAAGAAGCCGTATCTTCTATAAGAAAAAACCTGAAAAATGTCTTATGACACCTTCCGATTTTAGTATAAAACAGTTTTATCCTATATTCAAATCAATTATTTTTATGTTATAATAGATTTTGTCTATCATACATCATCACATAGTTTAAGAAAGGCAGTCCACCCATGAACCTGACTCATCTGCGTTATTTTGCAGAACTGGCACACACGCACCACTATACACGCGCCGCACAGAATCTGTGTATTACCCAGCCCAGCCTCAGTCATGCTATCTTTAAAATGGAAGAAGAACTCGGTGTTCCATTATTTGAGAAAAACGGAAAAAATACCGTGCTGACTGTGTTCGGAGAACAATTTCTGCGCAGTGTTGAAAATTCCTTAAAAACACTGGATGATGGCATTGATTTTCTTCAGCGCACTGCCCGCGGCGAAGGGGTGATCCGTCTCGGTCTTGTGCGTCCTCTGGGTGTGGATTTGATTCCTTCTCTGGCGCGCCATTTTCTCAGGCTACATCCTGACCGCGATATTCATTTTTCCTTTCAGACTGACGTGACCCAGAATCTGGTAAATGACTTAAATGCCCATCATTATGACCTGATCTTCTGTTCACACCCACAAAAAGAGAACGGATTGACATCCCAAACCGTACATCGGGAAAAGCTGGTGCTGATCGTACCCCAAAATCACGAATTGGCAAGATTTGACTCCGTAAACCTGGAGCAAACCCTGCCATATCCGTATGTTTATTTCTCCGAAGCATCCGGCATTCGCTATGAAGTTGATAAAATGTTCCAGGCATTGGGAAAACGCCCTCATATCGCTTATGAGATTGTAGAGGACCAGGTCACGGCCGGTCTTGTAGCCCACGGCTTCGGCATTGCCATTGTCCCGGAAATGGAACTGCTCTCCAGCCTGAATGTTAAAGTGATCGAAATCCTTCATCCAATCGTAAAGCGCAACATTTATATGATAAGCAGCAATCAGTTTTATATGCCGCCGGTTGTCCGGAATTTCCATGATTTTGTATTGGAAACCGTATCGCAGAACCTTTAACTTTTAAAAAATAATTCCAACGGTCGCCATCATTGTAATAATGAAGCCTGCAATCACACATGGAATCGTAGACCCCAGCACAATATGCTTATAGCTTTCCGCCAGCGTACATTCACAGACAGAAGTTTCCATAACTACCGGTGAAGCATTCGGAAGTTTGTTCAGAGTAATACCAGCCTCTACCACAATTCTGTGGAGGGCATTGATATTCGCGCCAGCTGCAAGGAACTGTTTTCCGAAGCTCTCCAAAAACAGGGTTTCCGCTGTAATCGCAGAACCAGTCATAGCTCCACAGATCATGGTTCCAAGCCAGGTCTTTAAGTAAATCGGAAGTGTAATATTTAATACAAACTCCTGTACAGCATGGAAAGCCGGTGCCTGGGTCAGGACCTTGGAAAGACCAATGACTGCGGCTACCGTCAGCATTGTGCTTAATCCTGACATTGCCCCACCTTTCAGAGATCCCTTCAGGTTTTTGATTTTTTTAAACTGTGTCACAATAATCACAAGAACGCCGGTCAAAAGCGCGCAGCTCAAGCTGGTTGACGTTCCCATACCGGAAGTTACCACTACCACTGCCAGTACCAGGATAAACGGCAAAAGAGACATAAAGAGACCAGGAAGCTCGTTATCCCCCATGACGCTCTTTTCTGTTTTGTACAGTGCCATCAGTTCTGCTTCCGACATTTTTTCCATGCTCTTCATTTGCGCATAGTTGAAATATATTACATACCAGGTGCAGGTGATTACTGAGAAAATCACCGCCAGGACCGGAGCTACACCAAGTGAAGTGCCAAGGAAATTACTCGGGATTACATTACAGATATCCATGGAAAACGCAAATCCATTCGCATTCGCACCTCCCGCGATCATCAAAAACGGAAGCAGCCGGCGATCCATCTTATTTTCACGAAGCAGGCTGTCTGCGATCGGATAAAGAACAAATACCATAATATAGCCGTTAATACCCAGCAGTGTGATAAAGAATGTGCAGATCATAATGATCAGCCCCACTCTTTTGGCTCCAAGTGCAGCAGATAAAGATTTTGCGACCTTGGTAGCCAGCCCTGTCTGATTGACCAGTTCACCAAAAATGCCACCCAGAGCAAGGATTAAAAACCAGGAGCTGCAGAACGAGCCAGCTCCTTCTGAAAACGTTTTCAGTAAACCTTCCCAAAAATCAAGTCCGCTTGTTACAAGAATAATTGCAGCTGTTACTACCGATGCCGTAATCATATCAACACCTTTGACGATCATAACAATCAGCAGCGCGATCGCTATGATTAATCCAATAGCAGATAACATATCGATTCCCCCTCGTATTTCATCATCTTTCGTAACGTTTCTGTACCTTCACAGACACAGTAAAAAAACATTGAAAATGTCTCCGTTCCGCTTCGACCGGAGCTGTGTGCCGCTGGCACACAGCACCCTTCGACAATGGAATTTTTTCCTGTAATCCATGTTTGCATGCGGTCAGCACAGTGAATACGCAGACCGGCTGAACCATTACTATTTTTCTTTTGTCATGTGTGCATAATCTGCATCCGGCCACTTTCGGATGACATTGATAATGGTCGGTATGATCAGAGTAAACAACGTGATGATCGATGCAAATGTAAGTCCCTTCGATACCAGCGCAGTCAGTCCCATCTGGGACACTGCCCATGTAAACACAATATAAACCAGCGTTAATACTGCTCCCCGCTTGTTTCTCTTTGCCGCGGAAACTTCCGGGGCTTCCTGTTTTCTTTTCTGATACCAGTTTAAAATACGGTCATTGAAGCCTTGCGCGTAATTGATTGCCGTTGAAATGGTTGCAAAGAATATGGCCACAGTGATCAGCGTAAGAAGGATGGTCTTTATCGCTCCACTTCCAACGCCATTTTGTACAACAAGAATGGTATATACCGCACGTCCATTCGACCATCCTTCATAAACAGCCGAATAATTTGCAGCCAGATTGATCACATTCATTTCCAGAAATGCCCAGTTTGCAATCACAGACAGCACAACAGCCCATCTGAGTGTTTTTTTATTGGTAAAAAGCTGCGCATGATTAACATAGGCTCCAAAACCTGCCAGATTCTGTCCTGAAAAAATATACGCCCAGCAAAAAGCGACCAGAAGATACTTTAAAAAGCTTCCTGCACCTGCGGCAATATCGTTGTGAAGCTGTTGGGACATGATGCCAAGTTCCGAAGACAACCTGCCGGATGTGACATTATATAGAATATTAGGCACATGAACTGACATCAGCGCAATGAAAATAACAGCACTCATGAACACTGCATTCTTCCGGACCAGATCTGTGCCTTTCATACACAGAACAAACATAAGAACACCGATAATAAGTGTAGAATACAGATATGGAATTCCCGTCAGTTCTTTTAATGCTGAACCAGAGGTGGAATAGGCAAGCGCCATACATACGATCAGAAGCCAGTTGAAATTAAATTCATAAATGTACTGCATCGGTCTGGCAAAAATCCCATTGCAAAAACGCGAACCATACCGCCTCAAAAAACTGCTGTAATCAAATGTACGGAAATCCATAGCGAATTTCATAAAGAAATAGATAATAAAACAGTTGATTGCCGCTACAATAAACGGCATAAACAGACAAAAATACGGCTGCGCAACAACCGGCAGCATCCCATAAAACCCCGTATTTCTAAAAAAATAAGTCCATGGCGTAGATCCAGACGCGAATCCGCCGCCACACTGCGAACTAAATGCTATCGACACAAAAACAAGAACGGTTTTCCAGTCTACTTTGCATTCCACATTTGTTGTTTTTCCCATAGAATATCCCCCATTATCTGTACATCCCCATATACAGATTTCGTTACTAATTTAACATATTATTGTCAAAAATTACAGTATCTCACATCTTATTTGCTCCACTCTGCCACTGGGCATTCATCTTATCCAGGGGTACCGCAACGAGTCCGGTCTGTCTATCATAAACATAAATGATAAATCCTCTCTTACACCGAAATACACATTCCAGGCATGGATCTTCATCACAGTAACAAAAGGCATCGGTATCCGCCAGGGCAAATACCATTGGCGAATGTTTTCCTTCCATTACATATTTTAAATATCCCCCCGTAAATGTTTTCAGATAAATCCACTCTGGATGACGTCCATACGGCTTCATCTTCCACGATACGCGGACAGCATTATCATTATAGCCGCCTGTGATCTGATAGGTAATATCCATCACATCCCGCGTGGAGTCGGCTTCTTCAGGAATCAGCCTTTCCGCCTTTTTTCCACAGCACAGAATTTCTTTTTCCTCCAGGTTCGTTCCTCCTGTCACCGGATAAAGAGCTCCGCATTCCGGGCAGCGGTAAAATATAACATCTGGGCACTGTTTTTCCAGTGGCTTTCTGGTATCCTTGCATCTGCGCGGTCCAAATTTCTGTTCAATCATAGTGAATCATCCCTTCAAACGCTTTTCCAGTTCCTGCTTCAGAAGATATTTTTTCACCTTTCCGCTTCCCGTATGTGGAATGCGGTCAATTAGTTCTAGCCGCTCTGGCCAAAAACGCCTTGGAATTTTCTTCGAATGCAAATAGTCCAGTACATCCTCCAACTTCAGATTTTCATATCCCCGAAGCGGGACCGCAAATGCGCAGATCCGTTCTCCGAGACGATCATCCGGCATTCCGATAATGGTATGATCACCCATTCCAGGGCATCCCTCTAAAGTATCATTGATCTCATTGGTATTTAAATTCTCACCGCCCCGGACAATCATGTCTTTTTTTCGTCCAATAATGTGAATATTTCCATGCTCATCCATGATACAAAGGTCACCACTGTGGAACCAGCCATCGTCATCCAAAGCTTCATCCGTGATCTCCCGTGCTTTTAAATACCCGACAAACACACTGGGTCCTCTTGACAACTCTTCTCCCGGGATCCCCACACCTACGTCGTTCCCATCTTCGTCTACCACCCGGATCTCCACACCTTCCATTGCCCTTCCGGATGTCGTTCCATTCAGCGCAAGCGCCTCATCCGGACGAACAAATGCGTGTGGCACACTTTCCGTGGATCCATAGACTTCGCAGAGAAGTATTCCGTACTGTTTTGCTCTCTGTACCAGATACCCAGGAACCGGCGCACCGCCACAAAGATAAAACTTCAGAGACGGAATTTCACCGCCATTTGTCTCCAGCTCCCTTAAAATATCGTAGATGAAAGGGGTTGCTCCCATAGAATAAGTAACATTTTCCTGGTTCATAAATTCAATGGCCAATCTACATTGATATTTCTGTTGCAGTACCACTTTCGCACCATGAAGCATCGGCGCAATGATCGCGTGATGAAATCCAGTCGCGTGATGAAGCGGTGCCGGCATGAACATGATATCTTCCTCGGTAAGACCAAGCTCCCGGTTGAATGTTTCTTCCGCATAACGCACATTATCATGAGTCAGCAGAACTCCCTTCGTACCTCCAGTTGTGCCGGAGGTGCAAAGAATAACCGCGATATCCTGTCCGTTTTTAGTATGTACACACCGCTCTTTCGGAAGTGGCCCATAAGAAGTAAGAATTTCCCGAAGCAAAGCTACATCGCTCTTTCGCTCTTTCACACTGTCGATCAGCACGATATCCTTTAACAGCGGCACCTGATCCCGCACTGCAAGGATCCGATCTTCATAATCAGTCTTGTAGAAGAATGTCGGTCCAAAATAACACCGGGATTCTGTTATGTTTAAGCTTCTTGCCAGTTCCTTCTCCTCATAGGACATGGCAATGGGATGGGCCACCGCTCCCACCTTATAGCAGGCAATGGTCAGCATGGCAAACTCACTCCAGATTGGAAGCTGAAAAGAGACCACCTCGCCTGGCTGGATTCCCAGTCCTATCAGATACGATGCCACCCGGCCTGCTGCCTCATCCAGTTCCCGGTAGGTATAACGGTTACCACGGTCGTCGACCACATATTCCCGTTCCGGATACGTTTCTACCGTCCGGTCCCAGCAGTCCAGCAGCGTTTCATCTTTCCAGTACCCCTGCTCCCGGTACTGTTTCTGCAGATTCGGGTTGATCTTCCTTTCCTCAAACATAACGTGCCTCCTTACATCCGCCAGCATGCCGTTGTCCCGCCAGACTCCCGCTTCTACACGCGGAAGGCTGCTGCAAAAAGTGAGACCATTCCATCCTTTTGTCGGCAGCCTTTTCTTCCTGTTTCTTTGGTATTACGCCTGCTGCTTTGCTTTCAGTTCTTTTACCAGAGCCGGAACGATCTCAAAAACATCGCCAACGATTCCGTAATCCGCAACCTCAAAGATCGGTGCGGTCTCATCCTTATTGATAGCTACAATCGTACCAGATCCGCTCATGCCCGCTACGTGCTGCACTGCACCGGAAATGGCGCATGCAAAGT
>ERZ773104.4649-NODE-4649-length-11187-cov-4.190352_pt1 | contig 11187 bp, 10 predicted proteins | sample MGYA00511920_ERZ773104 | MGnify/ENA primary metagenome ERZ773104 (study PRJEB29015, sample SAMEA2737857) | human gut metagenome | biome: human gut; feature: human-associated habitat; material: faeces | place: China | collected 2012 ...
ACGGAAATTCCGCCCTGATGCTGGTCTGCGCGAGGCTGCGCCATGTGGCAGGTACCCAGTGGGGCAACAAGAAATACATGAACATGAAGCACTTGGAGGCAGCTCTGTACGACGCCTCTATTGCCGGCTGACTTCATTCAGCCGGAGCCTGCAAACAATTTTGCGCATAAATCTTGACGGGACCGGCTAAACCTCACCTATACTCGTCTTCTACAGCAAAAAACGGTGCAGACCTTGAATTTCTGAACATACAGGTTCAAGTGTCTGCACCTTTTCAAATATTTACTTGTTCAGTGCTGCCATAATCTCTTCTTTATAAGGCATCGCCGGTGCTGTACCGAGCTTTTCGACCGACAGTCCGCCGGTTACATTGCCATATATAAGCGCAGCTTCAAAGCTCATTCCCGCCGCAAGCGCCGCAGTAAAGCCGCCGTTAAAGGCATCACCTGCTCCCGTTGTGTCAACAACATTTACCTGAATCGGCGCACCGGTAAACTCAGACTGTGCATTTTTGGCATAATAGCCCTTGTTTCCGAGCGTGATGACAACATTCTTAACTCCCTTGCCGAGAAGAACATCTGCCGCCTTTGAGGCGCTCTCATAACCGGTAACTGCAATGCCTGTTATGATTTCTGCTTCTGTTTCGTTGGGGGTGATGTAATCTATGCCGTTCAACACCTCATCAGGCAGCTTTCTTGCCGGTGCAGGATTAAAAACAGTCGTCACACCTGCCTGCTTTGCCATATCAAGCACCTTGTAGGTAGCCTCCGGATTTGTTTCAAGCTGGCAGAGAACCGTTCCCGCTGAGGCGACAGTTTCTTTAAGCGCCTGAACCTCCTCGGGCTTGAACTCTCCGCAGGCACCGATAATTACAATGATTTCGTTCTGTCCAGTAGCTTCGTTTACGATTATCAGTGCAGCGCCTGTGTCAGAATTTTTATCAACAATGATTTTTGAGGAATCGATTCCCTCTTTGTCATAGAAATTAAGTGCCAGCTTTCCGAAGTCGTCCTCACCGAGTCTGGTTACAAGTGTTACATCGCCTCCGGCTCGCTTTGCAGCTGGTTGGAGCCCTTTCCTCCCGGCCCGCTTTTGAAGGACACACCCATTACCGTTTCGCCCTCTGTGGGAAACTTAGGGGTTCTGCCGGTAAGGTCAGTTACATAGCTGCCAAACACTACTATCTTTTTGTTTTCCATTGCTTTTCTCCTTTTGCTGACACGCTGCAGCTATCACAATTATATCTGAATATCGAACATTTCGTAAAGGTCAAGTCTGTCAATGTGCAGAACAAGCTTGCCGTCTGAATACTCAAAGCCCATTTCCCTGCCGTCTGATACGCGGGTTATCTTTGCAGGCTTTTCCGTCCTTATGCAGATATTGAAGTCAAATACCGGCAGAACCTCATCTGCGTACTGCAGGTTGATTGCAGACAGATATTTGCCCTCTTCATCCTCCCACAGCTGATACTCAACCACATACGGCGTATCGTCTGAAGCGAAGCTCATCTCAGGCACATACTTCTTTACAAATGATGTGAATACCTTTCTTGGCTGTGTCAGGCTTGTGCTCTCAAAGGGTGCACATGCCCATATTATCTTGCCCTTGCCGACCTCTGCTTCCATCATTGCAGGGTAGTCTGTTGCGATTCCGGGTGGGTCTGAGTGCATGGATGCACTCTCATTGCGCGGGTCATTCGGGTCCGCTTCCACCTGAAGCTCGAGGTCTGCACACACCAGGAATGAGCTTGCCTGCAGTGAATACGGCAGCGTCAGCTTTGCAAGCACCTTGCCGTTCGTTGCTCCTTCAAGAATATACGCACTGTCGTACACTGTCAAAGGATATTTTCTGCTGTACTCACCAAACAGCGGTGCCACCTCATCCTCGGGGGCAATATAAGTGATTGTTTCGTCGGTACGTCCCGTTATCTTTCCGCCGAAAATCTCCTCAACCAGAGGCTGTGCGCTGTGACCGCTGATATACGCTATGCCGCCGTCTTCGACATAAGCCTTCAGCGCAGACATATTTTCCTTGCTCATATTGGGCGCATCGCTCACGATAAGCATTTTTGCTTTGCCCCACTGCTCAGGGTGGAAGCTGGTATACACGCTGTAGGGTATATGCGCTCTCTGCAGCGTTTCGCTGACATTGATGCTGCTGTCAAGATGCGGTATTGCCCTGCTAATGTTCTTGCTCTCAGAGATGTCCATAGGCGGCATCTCCTCGTCGTACTTGCCGTGCAGATTGAAGTATATGCCTATATCCGTGCAGGGCTTGCCCTTTGAGAAATACTTTTCAAACTTTGCCGCATCATCATATACATTCTTAAGGCGGCTGTACACCAGCGGTTCATATGTGCCGGTCATATCCACTGCGTCAACAAATATGTTGCTGCCGTGATTGATAAATGACAGCATTGCATGGAGCTTCATCATTACCTCGGATTTAATAGTGGTATGCTCGTCAAGAGACGGCTCGCACCTTGAGGTAGTATAGTTGAACGGCAGATTGGGCGTCATATTGTAGTACATTTTGCAGGCAAAGGTCTGCTGAGAAAAACCGCCATACAAATCGCCGGAAACTGCATCGCTTGCAATCGTGGCATTCTCGGTTACGCCCATCATCCAGCTTCCCGGCATGGTGGAGTTCTGCATTTCGACAACTGCGCCGGGATTGACCATCTTGACGGAATCGTAGATGTACTGCATATAGTCCTGCAGCCACTCCTCGCGCTTGCGCTGGAAAAGCTTCCAACGTTCGTCCTTCCAATTGACAATTCTCGGCATTTCTCCGCCGACTTCCTTTTCCCATCTTGCTCTGCAATTGTCGCAGTAGCATACTGTGGGCCAGAAGGTCATATCCGCAAAAAACGCCTCATAGGGACCTACATATTCAGTGAAATCTGCAATCTGGTCTCTGCAGAACTTTTTGTAGCCCTCGCTGTTCGGGCAGCAAAGGCCGAATCTTCTGCCCTTGTCGCGCGAATAGTGGCCGTCTATGTCTTTAATTCTCCACTCGGGATGGTGGTCATATGCCCAGTTGTTATAAATCATGCTGAAGTATACATCAACATCCATTCCGCCCTTGTGCATTTCATCGTACAGCCTTTTGAATGCATCTTCATTTCCGATGAGACCCGGGTGCATTTCGCCAACCTTTGTAGGCCAGTAGGAATAGCCGTAATGGGACTGAATGTACATCATTCCCGCCTCAGCACCTGTTGAGATAATGTCCTTAGCAAGAGCCTCCGGGTCAAACTGCTTAAGGAATTCGTCTCTCGTTACATTTACATGCATATCAAGAGAGTATTTCTTATATTTATCAGAATATCTGAATGCCATGATCGCGCTCCTTTATTTTATATCTGAATATCGAACATTTCGTAAGCACATACTTCTTTACAAATGATGGTGTGTCGTGGCTTCATTCTGCCAAAGCCTGTAAGCTATGTCTTTTTATGCTCTTTTCAATTTGCGCAAGTTTTTGAAAGAGCCTAATTGAACTCAATTAGGCTCTTTTCATTAATTCTTTTCTTCTTGCTTTTCTTTCAAAGAATCCGCTGATACGCTTGTTGTTCAGCGCAATACCCATTACGATTATGAGCATAACACCCAGCACAACATCCTGCATCTTGCTCGGGACACCCAGAGCAATCAATGCATTGAACATCATGGAAAGGGTGAACTGGCTTATGAATACACCAAGCGTCAGATTGCACCATTCCTGAATTGCAAATGCAATCAGCACGCCCATAAGAGGCTGGAATATCATTGAGATACTCCTCAGGGAAGAAACCGTGGTAATGCTGTTTGCATAAGAAATCTGCAGGATTGCGGTGATGCCGATAAAGATACCGGCAAGCACAAAGGTCATATACTTGGTATTCATTGCATTGACGCCAAGTGCGTTGGCGAGAAGCTCCTCATTACCTACCGCGCGAATGTGGCAGGCAATGCAGGTTTTATTGTATATGTAATAGAACAAGAGTGCGCTTGCTCCCAATATAATCAAACTATAGGGGAATTTGCCGATAATGCCGACATCAGCGGGAATTGTCTTGCTGACGCCGAGACCGATTTTCTGTGCAAGTATCTCGTAGATGAGCAGCAGGCCCAGAGATACAATGAGACAGGGAATCTTCAGCAGCTTGTACACAGTGCCGTTAATTACACCCAGCACAACGCCAACGGCTATGCAGCCGATGATGAGGCCGGGAATTCCCATTGTGTTTCCGAGAGAACCTCCTATCATTGCAGCAATTATCATAGCAGATGCGCAGCTGAGATCGAACATACCAATTGCGTTGGTAAAGCACATTGCATATCCCAGAGTTGTAGGGATAATGGCTTGAGACAGAACAATCTTCAGAGAATGGAAGCCGTAATTATCTATGCAGGCAGTCAGAATTAAAAAGATGACCACCGGTACGGCAAGTACGATAAATATATTGTTCTTTTTTTCCTTCATAACAGTAAACCTTTAACAACGATTATTGTCAGTAATAATGCAGCTGCTGCATTACTTTTCATAAGGGGAAAACGTGCGTCATTCATAACACATATAAAGCAAAAACGCAGAGATGGGTGACGGTTTTTTCAGTGCCGGGGGGAGAATAAACCTCCCCCCGGAATTTGTGTGGTGTTAAGTTCAGGCTAATTGAACGCAATTACTTTGCAAAGGGAACATATTCAACGCCGTTGGGTCCCTTTACGGGTGCTGCGAGGTCTGCATGTGCAGCATAAATGTCGGCGAGGTTGAATGCATTACCCCAAGCGATGATGTCTTCACCGGTTACATCGGGATTGTAGGTGATGAACAGGTTCTGCAGCTCTTCAAAGGTGTAAGTAGGAAGTGCTCCTTCGCAGAACTTGCTGTAATCCTTGAACTCTTCAGCGGAGCCGACTGCACCGAAGGAGATGGGAACATCCCATGCCTGTCCACCGAGGCGGCCGCCATTGAGGATTGCGTTCATCTCGAGCATACCGCAGGCAATCTGAACGGGGATGTAAATACCGCCCTGTGCGCAAATGATTCTATCCTTCTCGAAGCAGGTGTCGAGTCCGGTCAGGAAGTCAATAACGCTGATCTTGATGTGGTTGTCGGGGTCGTACTGCTCAAGCGCGGAGAGCGTGCCGTCGAGGATGTTCATGCCCATGGAGCAAGCGATGTAAACACCGTCGAGGTCGGGATTTGCAACGATGAAGCTTTCAACTGCCTGTGCTGCGTCAGCTGCCTGCTGGAGGTCTCTTGCCTCAGCAACAACTTGCATGCCGTACTCGTCAAGCGCCTTCTGCATGCCCTTTTCACGAAGTGCTGCGCAGGAGCTGCTCTTGTCCAAAGAGATGAGGCCGATCTTCTTCATGCCTGCTTCGCCCATTGCCTTAACTGCTGCATAGCCTGCGTTCAGGTCGGACTGAACTGCGGTGCCGCAGAAGTAGGGAGATGCGTATACAACATCACGTACCTCGGGGTCGAGGATGTCGCGCCATGCAACTGCCCAGTAAACCTTGTTCTCTTCGCAAAGCTTTGCAACCTTGATGAGCATAGTGTCGTTGCAGGGGCAGATGGTGATCATATTGCAGCCTGCAGAGATAAGTTTCTCAACGCTGGAAATCATATGATCGGGGTCGGTCAGGTCGTCAGCTTCTGCAACTGCGGTGCCGCCGTTGGGGAAGTTGCCGCACAGGTAAACCATGTTCTCAAGGTAGGAATACTGTGCAGGGTTTGCGGTGTTTTCCATGGGGATGCCGAGCTTGAACTCGGGAAGTTTTGCTGCGGGATCTTTCCCCTCAGCGCCTTGCTGGCCGCATGCACAAAGTGCAAACACCATAACTGCCGCCAGCAAGAGGGCGATGACTTTCTTCATATTTTTTTCTCCTTTTTCTTTTCATTACTCTGCCGGTAATGAGAATTACAAAATTCACTTGATTACCTCTACGCTCTTTCTTTCAAATGTAAGCGCAATTACAATAAGGAATATAAATCCCTTGATAAGTTGCTGAGTCAGTGTCTCAACGCCCCACAGGGTCATACCATTTGCAAGTGCCGCCATCGTGATGCTGCCGATTACCGCACTTCTGAACTTAACGGACGAGCCGCCTGTGATCAGCACGCCGCCGAGCATCAGCGCCTGCAGCGCATTGAATTCCAAATTGCTTGCCGTGCCGATATTAGCAGCACCAGAGCGGATGAGGAAGAAGAATGCAACAAGACCGGAGGCCAAACCCGTGAACACATAGCTTCCGTACTGAACGAGCTTTACTCTTACGCCGGACTGTCTGCAGACTTCCAGCCTTGAGCCTATTGCGCGGCAATGCTTGCCGAACATGGTGTACTTAAACAGTATGAAGCTAATAATACCGAATACCAGCGCAACTGTGATTTTAAGCTGCTGAGAATCGAGCATCATCATCTTGATGGGTATGGACTGAACACCCGACTGGAGCAGCAATTCAACAAAGCCCTTCAGGATGAAGGACATTGCTATTGTAGCAATAAACGAGTCAATTCTAAACTCCGTAACAATCAAGCCGTTCAGCAGGCCGCACAGCAGTCCGACCAGCAGCGCAACCGGCAGGACCAAATTGCCGCTTATAGATGATGCGTGTGCCGCAAGTGCCGCCGCAAGTGCCACAACGCCGCCCAGGGACATATCGTTTTTGCCCTGCGCCATAACAAAAATCAATGCGTATGTAACAATCAGAAGGCTGAAAGCCTCGTTGAACAGCGTGTTGAAGTTTGTCTTTGTAAATACTTTTCCGCCGCTGACCGCATTGAAGAATACCAACACTAATATGAGGCCTAATACGGGAATAATGTCAGACAGGTGCGCCTTGATCCAGCTTTTTGCCCCGCCGTTTTCATGCTTTTTTATATCCGTTTTCATTAGAAAGCACCTATCACCTATATCATGTAATTAATAATATCTCTGTCGGACAACTCTTTGCTTCTCTGAAACTCTTTTGTGATTTTGCCGTCCTTCATGATAAGCAGTCTGTCGCTCATACCTATCAGCTCAGGCAGCTCCTCGGAAATCAGTATTATGGTCCTGCCGTCCGCTTTCATTTTTTCCATGATGCGGTAAATCTCCGCTTTAACGCCGATGTCTATGCCTCTGGTGGGACAGTCCATTATCAGAACGGAGGCATCGAAGCCCACCCATTTCGCAATAACGACCTTCTGCTTATTGCCGCCGGACAGATGCATACAAAGCTGTTCCATTCCGCTGGTTTTGATTTCGAGCGTATTTATGTAGGAATTCGTAAACTCCTTCTCTCTCTTATCCGTGATGAATATGCCCTTCTGCAGCTTACTCAGGGACGGAAGGCAGATGTTATCACGAATGCTTGCTGCTGTGAGAATTGCTTCTTTGTCGCGATCCTTGGAAATGTAGCCGATGCCCAGCTTCATTGCATCAGTCGGATTTTTGAACTCAACGCCGCCATGATACCTGGTAACGCCGATCGTACGCGGTTCAAGACCGAATATCAGCTTGCCCAACTCGTGCATACCGCACTCGTTCAGGCCGCCTATGCCGAGTATCTCGCCCTTATACGCATCGAACGAGACATCGGTAACAATTCCCTGCGTAATATGCTCAACCGAGAGGACAACCTCGTCCTCGTGGCTCGGCTTGAAATCCTCGCGATAGTAGGCTCCGACCATTTCTCTGCCAACCATCAGCTGCTTGATCAGATCGGCATTGAATTTCTCCTTCGGCACCTCGTCAATGTAAATGCCGTCTCTGAAAACCGTCAGATAGTCGCATTTTTCCATAAGCTCATCTATGTCATGTGAGATGAAGATTACGGACTTGCCTTCTGACTTCATCTTTTCCATCAAGCCGTAGAGAATATCGCGGCCGTTCTTGGAAAGTGCGCTGGTCGTCTCATCTATTATCAGAACCTTTGGGTCTGAATACATTGCTCTTGCTATCTCTACAAGCTTTCTGTCCTCAAAGGAAAGTCTGCCGCAGGTCATTCTGGCGTCAATGTGCTGCATCTGAAGCTCATCAAGAATCTTCTGTGCGGCATTCGCCATTTTTTTCGTATCCAGCCTGATGCCGTTATGAAACTGCTTTTCTTTTCCGATGAATATGTTTTCCGCAACGGTTGTGCTCGCAAAGGTCCCCTGCTCCTGAACAATCATGCAAACGCCCTTAGCTGCTGCGTCAATCATATTCTTAGGGCAATACGGCTCACCATCCAGGAAGAGTTCACCTGAATCATAGGGATAAATGCCCGAAACGATTGAACACATCGTGCTCTTGCCTGAGCCGTTCTCGCCCATCAGGCCGTGGATTTCGCCGGGCCTCAGGCAAAAGTGAACATCATTCAATGCCACAGTAGGCGGGAAAGTCTTAATTATGTTTTTAGCTTCAAGAAGAAAACGGTTACTCATCAGTTATCACCATCAACAAATTATTCGTTGAGAAGCTTTATGCCCGAGCTTGTGCCGAGTCTGTCTGCACCGGCCTCAAGGAATGCAAAAAGGTCTGCCTTGGTCTTCATACCGCCTGCTGCCTTTACTTTTACATAAGGTGCAACATTGGCCTTCAAAAGCTTTACATCCTCCAGCGTTGCGCCACCGGTGCCAAATCCGGTTGAGGTCTTAATATAGTCGGCCTTTGCATCCGAAACGCACTTGCAAAGTGCGATTTTTTCCTCGTCAGTCAGATAGCAGGTCTCAATGATAACCTTCAGAATCTTGTCCCCGCACGCCGCTTTGACGGCCTTGATCTCTTCGGTAACAGCATCAAACTTATGCTCCTTTGCCCAGCCGATGTTGATTACCATATCGATTTCATTTGCGCCGTCTTCAATTGCCTGCTTTGCCTCTGCAACCTTGATTGAAGTGGTGGAATATCCGAGGGGAAAGCCAATTACGGTGCATATATTGACATCCTTATATTTGTTGTGAATGTAATTTACAAAGCTTGCCGGAATGCATATAGATGCAGTGCCGTATTTCAGCGCCTCCTCTGCAATGGCTTCAATCTGCTCTGTTGTGCTAAACGCCTTGAGGAGCGTATGGTCAATGTGTCCGTATACTTCTTCTTTCTTCAATGTTATATATCCTTTCAGCTTTTGTGAAAATATTTATTTATCACAAGTTTTGTTCATCCTGTAACATATGTTAACATAAAGAAAAATTTGAGTCAATATTTCAAAACTTTTTTGTGAATAGTTCATAATATCCATCTCTTTGTTTGTATAAAACCAACACTTTTTTAACATCCGCTCTTTTTAGCTGTTAATCGGCAGCGATTGTTAACACATTTTGTTGACATGTTAACATTTTGCTTTGCTGTATAACAAAAGTCATTTATCTGATTGCCAATACGCACATTTTCTCAGAATAATGCGAAATTCGGCGCATTTCAGATGAAATATCCGGCTTATAATCGTATTACCGCGCCTCTGTATCCCAGCAAATCTGCAAATTTTGTTAAAACCAAGGTGCATTTCCCCTTTGTTGCTATTGAATTTTCTCTGTCGCTGTGATAAATTTGTTATAAATTAAAAATATTACGAGCATTTTGTTAAATACCGTTCAGAAAAGGAGAAGGCTTATATGAAGAACAAGCCCGAGCGTATCAGCTGTATTCTCTCCATCCTGGCAAACAGAGTAGGTGAATCCATAAGCGCGCTTGCCTCGGAAATCGGAGTCTCGGATATGACCATACGCCGAGACTTGCACGAGCTGTCCGCGCAGGGATATACCACCGTTATCAATGGCGTTGCAATTCTGAATGATAACCAGGATGGCTCGAAGATAAAGAAGGACTATTTCATTCACGACGAGAGACAGAGCATGTCCGGCAGCAAGGAGGCAATCGGTCTGGAGGCCTGCAAGCTCATTGAGCCGAATGATATCGTTCTGATAGATACGGGTTCCACCACAGAGTGTATGCTCAAGCACTTAAATCTGGACTTTCCCATCACGGTAGTGGGCTACACTCTGAACACTATGGTTGCCTGCCAGAACAGAAGCAACATCTCTCTCATTTGCGGCGGCGGATTTTACCACAGGAACACCGAGCTTTTCGATTCTCCCGAAGGAGTCGCGCTTATATCCAGACTGAATATCAACAAGTGCTTTATGGCAGCAGCTGGAGTAACTTCAAAAGGAAACCTTTCATGCATCGAGCCGTATGAATTTATGTACAAGAAGGCGGCTATCAACTCATCATCCACAAGAATTCTACTGGTCGACTCATCGAAGTTCGGCAAAATGCGTCCCTGCATGTTCTCAAATCTTTCAGATTTCGACATGGTAATTACAGACAGCGATATAGGCGGAAACTGGATTAGCCTCTTTGAGCAAAGCAATCTGAAGTACATAATCGTCTGATGCGTGCTATTATCTGTTTTGCGCATCCTTAGCACCGCTTCATCTATTACAACAAGAATTCAACAGGCTCAGAGTCGGAATTTCGACTCTGAGCCTGCTATATCTTTGACCCGCAGGTGTTGGGTGTTCAAATTCTCTCGGGGTGGCATTTGCGCCTGTCAGGTCTTGCTTTCGGTCTTGGCGGTGTCCGTCCCGGCAAGAAGCTCGTCCGGTAATGTCATAAGCCCCTATCCACTCAAAGCCTTTGTCGTCTCCCAGAGAAAAGGCTAGGGACTGTCCGGGCGGCGAAGGGAGCTTTTCTCATGGATAAGCACCCTCGTTGTCGGACTGTCTTTCAGCTCGGCAATAAACAGCAGACTGCGGATTACCGCCGCCTGTTCGACAGCAACATCACCGTCAAGGGCATGAACCCCGCCTTCGTCGGCCCGTACCTGTTCGAGGCTGTCGAGGAGAACCACATGTACAAGGTGCCGCATATGCACACCCACGAGCAGATCCGCGCACGCCACAGACGCATCGAGTCCGACCTCGAGCGCGAGGAAGCGCTGCACGAGAAATACGCCCCGCTGCAGAAATACTGATCCGATCCCTTTCTTTTCGCAACACCCCAAAAGCCCCGCCGGTTTTCCGGCGGGGCTTTCGCGATTTCTATCCGATTTCTACCCCTGCTCACAGCTCCTGCAGCATGAGGGAAAACGCCTCCCGGAACGTGAGCCGGCTGCGCACGGTGAGCTGCACATCCGGCGCGCCGTCCACCGTGACGGCGTAGAGCGTCTGCGGCGGCAGATTCGTAAAGATGCACGACCGGTGCCTTGCGTCGAGCGTTGCGACCAT
>ERZ773104.4654-NODE-4654-length-11174-cov-2.617052_pt1 | contig 11174 bp, 7 predicted proteins | sample MGYA00511920_ERZ773104 | MGnify/ENA primary metagenome ERZ773104 (study PRJEB29015, sample SAMEA2737857) | human gut metagenome | biome: human gut; feature: human-associated habitat; material: faeces | place: China | collected 2012 ...
CGGCAAACGGCTGCCATGCGTCCGGGATGACCTTCACGCTGTGGGCAAGGCTTGTCACAAACAGGCTGATTTTCAGCTTGTCCACATTCGGCGCGGGCACGGCAAAGCCCAGCTCTGTCTCACAGTGCTTCCAGAACACCTCATCCAGCTTGTACTTTGCCAGCTCGTCCAGCTTTGGGTTGGCGTCCGGGGTGTCGGCCAGCAGGATTTCCCGCAGTGCGTCCTCAAACTGCGCGGTGCGGCACTTGCAGACGGTGCAGAGCAGCGCTGTCTCCACGGCATCCGCCGTGTACGCTGCCAGCTTGTAATCACAGAACCGCTGCTTGCGGGTCTGCTCGCCGACGACCTTGGCGTATTTCTGCAAGACGGCCTTGCCCTCGACCCCGATGCCCAGATCGGAGCACAGCAGCGAGATCGGGTCGGCGTGGAACTGCTTGGAGTACAAAATCGTATCCTCCAAGTGGTTCTGCTCCACGGGGGGCTTGAGGAACGGCGCGTAGATCAGGTAGTTGCTCTGCGGGTCCTCACGTTCCAGCAAAATCTTGGTTCTGAACTGGTTGGTAGGCGTCAGATGCCAGATTTTTGCATTTTGCAGCGGCATAGCGTCCACATCATCGGCAAAATAGCCGTTGTCATCGTACCAGAACACCAGCCTGCGCCCCTCGGACGCAAACTCGGTATTCAGCTTATCCACGATTTGATTGTATTTCAGTTCAGACATAGATTTACCTCTGGTTAAAAAAGATTTTGCCTTATTCCGGAAAGCCCTTCAGAATTGCTGACTTTTCATGCTCCTGTAAGTATACGGGATTCAGTTCCCGCTTGCCATAATGCAAATAGCTATCTTTCGTTTTATCAATCAGATATTTTGTAAAGAACCGCTCCCAACTAAAAAACGCACTACTTTCAATTGCGTTTTCCGGACTTTGGAGCATCTCCTTCGTCTGCGTATCAGAAAACAATTCTGACGACAGAATCATCCACTCAAACGATTCCGGCAGAAACAGAATAATATTGCGCTTGCGCCGCTGTGCAAGCGTTTTTTCTATTTCCGGACCAAACGCAGCGCCGTCTGCAATAATCAGAACCGTCGTACCAACCGGTGTCTTTTCGATCTCGGCGCAAATGTTTGACTTCCCGTTTGCAGAAATGCAGGGAATTTTCCACTCGTCAAATACCTGCCGGAAGAACTGAAACCCGGAGTTTGAATCCTCGACAATCACCAAGTCCGGCTTCTGGTTGGGTGTGTTCAGTGCTTCTTTTTCGTAAATACGCCGGAAAGAAGTATACAGCCGCTTGATTTGCCCATAGCCCTTTGTCTTGTTTTTCAGCGTATAAATTTCATCCACGCTGTAAGGCAACTGGGGCAGGCTTTCGCGCATGACGATCACATAATAGTTGTCGCTGTTTTTGGCGCTTTCTGCAAATTCCTTTGTGGCGGCAAAAGAGTTATCTTCGTCAATAAAAACAATGCTGTCTTTAATGGCAGAAAGCCGCAGTTGCCACAGATCAGATGTCAATACTACGCAGGTTTTGTCGCACCGCAGTGAAACGCCGCTGTTTTCTCCGTCACGGCCATATTGTGCAATCAAATCAATCAAGGTAGATTTTCCGGTAGCACTGTCGCCACGCAGAATCGTCAGATTGCGGCGGACGGCAAATTTGTACTGGACGCGGTTATTCTGAACCACCACTTCATGTTTTCCAATCATTGCGGCACCGCCTTACACATATCTTGCGGCAATTTCGGCCAGATCGCCCATATTGCTGACAATTTGCCCATTGTTCAGGACTTTTATATTCAACTTACGGTCACCGAAATCCATGATATGCCGCAGGTTGATTGTAACATCCTGCTTTTTGGCAATTTCCAGAATCCAGCGTGCGCAGTTATCCCCGCAGTTGGACGCATTGAAAATCTTATCCGGCAGGTTATGGATCAGCATCAGCGTTTTAACGCCACCGGACAGTTTTGTCGGCGGGATCATCCCAAGCGCTTTGGTGTTCACTGCGTTGGGGCCGCAGACTTCGCCTTTGTCCACAGAACGTATCATTTTCTGATCCAGCGGATCTTCCAGCCACGCATCCAGATAGACATTGTTGAAGTATGTGGGCGTATTATAAATTGCCTGTGACATATCACCGAAATAAATTGATAGCATAGTGTACCTCAAATTTTCGCCAGAATTGCCTGCTTTTTGCCGTCGGCGCCGGTTTGGACTTTTTCGTAGTTGACTTTTACGCCGTCGTCGAGGTCGATGGGGATACGGGCAAGGGCGATATGACCAAGGCGGTCGTCGTAGTCTTTGCATTCTTTTAACTGCTTGACGAGCTTTTCCTTGCGTTTGGTAGCTTGGGCGACCTCGCGGCTGGCGCCGTGGGCGATGGCATCGTCCATGCGGGCGATCTCGCTCTCGTAGACCTGCTCCATTTTGTACAGGTAGTCGGCGCGGACAAGACCGGAGGTGTCGGCGTTGTAGCGGTGCATATAAATCAACGCCTTGAAGCCGTTCTGCTTGCCGCTGTCGTACAGCCAGTAGATGGGGCGTTTCTGGTAGATTTTGACGTGGTCGGCGTAGAAGCCGTTCAGGAAGTAGTTGCGGATGACGGCGCGGGGGCTGGTGCCCTTGGTGCCGAGGGCCTTGGCGATGAAGGCAAGGTTGTCCTCAAGGCTTTCTGCGCCAAAGACCTTTTTGACCCACGCCACGAAAAGGCCGGTGAGGTCATCGGGGAAATATTCTTCATCGGTGATGGGGATGACGTTGTCGGCATCGGGGAGGAAAGTATGGTATTGGTCGGGGTTCCAGTCGCCGCCAGCGTAGGCAAGGCCAGGCTTATCGAGAGAATAGCGGCCAAAGATGCAGCCCACGGCGTAGGAGATCAGGCTGCGGATGTCGCGGCCAAGGTCTGCGCGGCGGACGGTGACGTCCTTATCCTCGACTTCGGGGGTCAGTTCATCCTGCAAGCCGTAGATGTCGATGAAGATGCGGTTGAGTTCTTCCTCGTTGGCTTTGAGCTTGGCAAAGCGGTCATTGCACTCTCGTTGCCAGATTTCATATCTATCTCTAATTTTAACGCTCTTCTTAAAATGAAATTCAACATCAAATCTATAGCTATCACCTTTATTGCACATATCAACCTGCATAGCCGAATCATCTAAAGGTTGATATTTCAACAACAGTTTCTCCACTTGATGCTTATCTGGTAATATCCAACGGTGCTCCCTTTGATACGAATATTTTTTTGACTTATGCAGCAATTCACTATAATCATTAGTCAAATCGTCACAAAATTCTGTATCAAAATCTCTGTCATAAATAATATCACTCTCAATGCAACGAATGCTTTTATCTTGTAATGACTTTTGAATACTCTCATCATAGTTTTCAACGTTAAACGTTGCCCCATATGTCTTTTCAATACCTTCGCTGTTTTCATTCAAGAAGTCATCATACATTTTGTCTGAAGGGCAAATGGTTACAGTTATATAATGTTTGCCATTGATATTTCTGATTTCATCCCCGCACACAATGTCACTTTTTTTCATACCATATGCACAGAATGCTGGTACCTTTTTACAAGAATTCCGTCTCAACAATATATACTGTCCATCTGGAATTTCTTCCAAATCTACGCCCAGTTCCTGTCGCATAGCTTGAATACGTATATCATCTTTTTTCAGACGCGCAAATATACCTTCATAGCGGTCTCCTTGTTCAGTGTTGCCTTCCTCTTCATCTTTGGCAATAAAATCGCCTACTGGACTAAAGCAGGCCTCACCACTTTTCAACGATTCAATATGTGCTTTTTTCCCGACCTTCATTCCGTATAGGGTTGTAATTCCCCCGTTAGGCAATAACGGATGTCTTTGAAAATCCCATGCCGTTTCAAAGGCATCCCAATCTAATTGGGAAAGTTCTATGCATCCTTGGGCTAGCGAAGATACAACTTTTTCCTTATTTTCTTCCATAATAATAGGCAACGCTTTTATATGCCCCACTTCGTAGTTTAAAGTGGGGCTTATCATACGCAAAATCGCACCAACTATTTTTGAATTTAACAGTGCTGCAAAATAATAATAAAGATTTTCTTTCACAAAAATAGAACATCCTGCAACATCAAATAAGCACCCATCTGAAATGCATCTCACGGAAAAACTTCCTGAAGAGATTTTTGACCATGTTATTGATGGTTTAAAGAAAAATTGTGTGTTATAAATTCGCTTCGAATAACTTCCATACAGTTCTGTGGCATCAGCCTTTAATTGCTCACCGTCCTTCTCCCAATTAACAAGATAGCAAAAATTCCCATACCACTTTCTATAATCTCCTCCTTTGTTATATGGAAACCATCGCTTGCCAGACTCCTTTGCATCTCCCAATGACTGTGCATGAAAGCAGCATTTACCGATTTCGACTTCATACCATCTTCGCAGATATTTGTTGTTATCCATTGTCGCCATACCTTGCTTCGGTTCAGCATAGCTTGATAAACTTACCCCATCCTCAAAGTCTTTCATCAGTCTATTTGTTGCCCAATACGCCACGGGGCTGCCCGGAATTTTGGAGAAGTTGTCCGTGCTCACCTGCGCAAAGCGATTGCCCTGTATTGGGAACTGTTTCGGCACGTCGTTTTCAATGTCCTGTAATTTAATCTGATTATAAGTGCCCTTATATCCATGTACCGCTACATTCTGGAACACGGTTACAGCGGTACCAAACGCAATGCCCATAACCATGTTTTCCATGTGCATCAGATTGGTAATCGTTTTGGTCTGCAAAGCATTGACACGCATCTTTTCAAAGCTGGAAAGGAACATCCAGCTTTGCATTGTAACCATGCAGTTGAAGCCCGCGCGCTTTACCATTTCGTTGCCATGCTCGATAAACACCGCGAACAAATCGCTCTTGCTGTCGGGGTAAACCTTTTTCACATAATCGGACAGACGTGCGCTCATACCGCTGCTACCCATATACGGCGGGTTCGTCACGACCACATCGTATTTTTGCACCAGCATCCGGGCTTGGTCAATCAGCGGGTACATCACATCCAAAAGCTGATAGGTCAGCCCCTGCACGCCAAGGCTGCCATACCCAGCCATGCTGTCAGCCTCCTGCAAGCGGGCTTCCAGTTTGTCCAGTTCTTCCAACGTAACTTTCGGCTGCAAAATGCTACCGTACTCCTTGGCATTTTTGAACGTATCCCACAGCGTCCGGGCCGTGGGTTCCTCCGGGCCGCAGTAGCCAAAGGCCGTCTGGGGCAATTCTCTGCTCTCCTGTATCGCATAGACGTGCGGGTTCAAGTGCCGCCGCAGGAAACGGCTGTCGTAGTGGCAGCCCTTCATCATCACGACAAAATAGGCCATCTGCGCGGCGCGGTCGTCAATGTCCAGACCGTAGAGGTTATGCTCCACAATGCTGGCGGCAGCATCACGGTCGCCATAGCCCGCGCTGCGGTAAATCTGCATCAGCACATCAAACAGATACGCCAAAATATGCCCGCTGCCCATGCAGGGGTCGATGCACTTAATATCCTCCGGCGTCAGGGCAACGTACCCCTTGCGCAGCTTGGCCAGCTGCTGCGCCACCTGCGGCTCCTGCGGAGCTTCGTCCAGATAATACTTCCACTCGGATTTGTCAAAATCCGGGTGACCCTCGCTCCACAAACGGCCAAGGCTGTTTTCGACCATGTACCGCACAATCCAGTCCGGCGTAAACAGCTGCGTGGCGGCGGGGATGTTCTCTTTGCTGATTTTGATGTTCTTTTTGAGGTTGGCGAACACCTGCTCTTTCGGCTCGGTGTTGTAATACTGGTACAGCCAGCCCACGATCTGCACAGCGTCCTGCCAGTCGGATTCCGGGATATCGTTTACCAGATGGCAGACCACGCCGTCCTTATCCGTGAAGGAGAGCGCCAGCAGCAGCGGCATATAGTCGTCCACCTGCTCAAACAGGCGGGGCAGGCAGTCGCCCAGCGCGGCGCACTGCTTGAGGAACAGCAGCCGGAACGCCTCGTCCAGCTTGTTGTCGTTTTTGAGGGTCACGATCTGCTGCTGCTCGGCAGGGGAGTAGTCCAGCACCGCGTCAAACGGGCTGGTAACGATCTGCGGCTCGGCGCGTCCGTCCGCGCTGGACAAAACCCGCGTGCGGCTGGGCAGCAGGTCGTTGACCTCCATATACCGCACCGCAATCAGCCGGTTGAACCATGTGTAGGCGACCTTGTCTACCACAGTCTGGTACGCCGCCGTGTAGCTGCCCTGTTTGGCGGTCTCCTTATTCAGCTCCGCCACAAAGCGCTGCCGCTGGGTGACGGCGTCGTCCTCGATGCGGTAGGGCTGCGGCAGACCAACGTCAAAGAATTGCACGTTCTCATTGGACTGCGGCAGCGGCTCGGCAACAGCGGTTTCCGTCACGCCGACCAGCCCGGCGCGGTATTTGGTATCGGCAATCAGCTTATTGCGCGCCCATATGGCAAATTTTTTGATTGCAGGTTTGTCCATAATAATCACCTGTTTCAATGTAAATGAGATAAAAGATTCGAGCCAAGCTGTATCATTGCATTCCAGTCCACTTGGGATGCCGCTGCTACCAGCGCGCCAGACAGCGCTGCGGATGCTGTATCAGAACATACATTTCCAGCAAAACTTTTTATTCCATCCAACGCTTTTCTTACACGGCTCTTTTTGGGATGTTCAGATTGCAGCTGCTCAACAATAGAATCCAAATCGTCTTTAATGCTTTCCAGTGCTTCACTTGTATCACCAGAATTTGATAAGATTGTCCCTGCCGTCTGAATCATTTGAAGAAGTTTCTCTACGTCCGGATTAATCGTTTGGTTTATTTGTACAGAACCGGTATTATTGGCAATCACAGCACCCTGCACATTATGGATATAGGTTCCCGCACTATGCGGGTTTTCTGCTTCAGCAAGGATAGTCTTTTCTGCCAAAGCATCAACAATATAATCAATCATTGGCTTGAACGCACTTATCGCAAAGGATTGAATCATATCGTTTACCTTTTTCATTCCATAATAGTAATGGAATGCCTCATTTTCAACATTCACCTTATCATTTGTGCAAATGTATTTCATGTAATCGTACTGTGCCTTTAGATGATCTTCCGGTTTTTGTGGAATTGCCATTTCACGCCAATCTGAAGCGTGGGAAGGAAAGCACCTTCTAAAATCAAAGTCGACATCATCTACCACGCCATGTACTATTTCGCGGACGTAAACAGATGTTTCAATATAGCCGAACAGCCTCTCCAAATTGACATCACAGTTGTCCCTTGTACTATTTAAGAAGTTGCTTGCCACTCTCCTGAATTTAATACTTTCAATTCTCAGTGCTGCTACGTCCATTAAATTGTCACCCCACAGTATGCGCAATACGCACAGGCTTTTCCGATACCATATAAAATTTTAGTGTGCCGATTACAACAAGAACATTCAAACGGTGTTTCGACTGTGTCTTTTTCCACAATGTCCTTCCCATGCACTTTTTTCAGTGGCTTATAGGTCATTTTAATAATGTCCTTGGAACGGTTTATGCTTCGCGCCATTTTTCCAAACGCCTTATTTATTTCTTCAACCATATAATTGTAAGCCATTTCTTCAGCTTTTGCTTTTACCTCTTGAGAAAGGAAGTTGTTCTTGTCAGCGGTCAAGCCACAATAAGGGCACCAGAGATCATAAACAGGGTTATCATCATCTTGAAATTCGCCCGCTTGTAATTTGAATTCAGAATGGCAGAACGGACACTCAAATGTCACATACCCTTCCGAGTCTCCTTGAATCATAAAGCTCAATTCTTCCATAATTGCTCCTATTAGAATTCCACGTTCACGATCGTGTCGGGGTCAAGTTCGGATTCAAGGCGGCGGCGCAGGGCGGCGAGGTAGGCGTCAATGTCGGCATCGCTCTCGATGCGCCAGCTGGTGGTCTGGGTCAGAGATTTGATAGCGAGGTTCTTGCGGCGCTTGGGCTGTGGTTTGGGCGGCTGCGGGGTGACGGGGTCTTTATCGCCGCCGTGATTGTCGTCATCCTTATGTTTTTCGCGCTCGGCCTCTTCGGCAAGCACTTCATCCCGCTTATCCATCTCGTTCAGCAGGCGAATGCGCACGGCATCTGCCTGATCGGCATAGCTGCGCAGGGTGGTAATATTATTGCACTTTTCCGCTTTGTCTTTCAGCTCATCAAACTGCGCGGCGTAGGCGTTGACGTACTGCGCCTTGTAGGGCTTTTCGTCCAGCACTTCCAGCACGCGGGCGCGGTCCGCTGCAATCGTGGAAAGCACCGGTTTGGTGGCCGCTTCCAGCACTTCAACATAGGCTTCGTTGTACTGATCCAGCAGGGCAGGCAGCTTCTGGATCTGGGGGTACGGCTTGGCCGCGCGCAGGATGGCGTAAATCTCCTTGACCGTGTTTTCGACTTTGTCGTTGACGATAAAGCTCTTGCTGTCCTCATAAATGCGCATCAAATCCAGCGCTTTGTCGAAGATTTCTTTCTGCGCACCGGCAAAGAACGCCTTGACGGGGTCGTAATCCTCGGCAAAGTCGAGGAAGTCGTCCTGCCGCTGGTACATCTGTTTATAGAACTCCATCGGGTCGTTCCACTGTGCCACGGGGCGCAGCAGTGCAAGGCCGCTGTGGATGACTGCCTTGCCGGGGTAGGGCTTGACGTAATCGTACTGCTTGCGGTTGGCCAGCGTGGCGGCATAGGTCGCCAGCTGGATAGGCGTGACCGCCGTGTTGCCCTGGCCGATGGCGGCCTGCACGTCCAGCGACTCGGTGTAGTTGGAGTCGTTCTTTGTGGTCAGGCGGCCCAGCGCCTCGCTGACCTCCACGCCGGTGCGCTGGCCCAAGCCCAGCTTGTAGGCATAGGCGTCGTAGACATCGCTGGTCAGGCGCCGACCCACATCGTAGAAGAAGATGTTGCAGCTCCACTTGATGGCGGTCACGACGTCGATGTTGCCGCTGTGGCCATGGCGGGTGCATTTGGGGTGATAATCCTTATAATAGGTATAGACGCCGTTGCACAGCACCGTGGAATACCGGTTGATCAGCCCCGTATCCAGCGCCGCCACTGCCACGCTGGGCTTGTAGGTGGAGCCGGGGGTATACAGGCCCTGCAATGCGCGGTTGAACAGGGGCATGTTCTCGTCCTCGCTGTATGCGCTGTAATTGGCGGCGTAAAGGTTCTGGTCAAAGCTGGGGTAATTGGACACTGCCAGCACACCGCCGGTCTTGACGTCGATGACGACGACCGCACCGGCACTGGCCTGCTTGCTGTCCGCATAGCTGTTCCGGATCCACTCCACGTTCTTTGCCAGCGCCTGATCGACAGCCTTCTGGAACTCGCTGTCGATGGTCAGCTGGACGGTGTGGCCCGGTTCCGGCACGGTGGTCAGGGCCGTGTTCACGATGACGCCGTCCGAGTTGCGGGTGATGGTCTCCACGCCGTCCTTGCCGCGCAGCTCGTCCTCATAGGCAGATTCCAGACCGGAAATGCCGATGACGTCGTTCATGTTGTAGCCTTTTTCCTTGAGCGGATAGGTCACCTGACCGTTCTCGTCGGTCACCTTCCACTTTTCGGCCGTGATCTTGCCCACCCGGCCCAGCACATGGGGCAGAACGGTGCCCTGCTCGTAGCTGCGGGCGCTCGTCTCCACGATCTCCACGCCCGGCAGGGTAAGGCTGTTCTCCTTGATGGTGGCCACGGTGGCCTCGCTGACGTTTTCCGCCAGAATGAAGTTGTTGACGTTGGAAAACGCCTGCAGCTGCATCTCGTAGTGGATGCCGCCCAGGATGCGCTGCCAGTAGAAAGAGAAATCGGCAAGGTCATAGTCCTCCACCAGCTTTTCCATCACATCGTCGGCGGTGGCATACTGCTGCAGGCCCAGGTTCTCCTTCATGGCGGCAAGGGAGCGCTGCTCGGCGGCGTTGTCGCTCTCCGCCGTGTACGCATAGTGCCCGGCGGCATCTGCCTGCCCGATGAGCAGGCTGTCGTTCCAGCCCTCGCCGTTCTCGCCCAGCAGGCCGACCAGCTTCTGGAGCAGAGCGTCGCCCATCAGCAGCTTGTTCAGCACCACGTTGTAGCCCGTCACGCTGGAAGCGATGCGCTCGCCCTTGCTGTCCACGATGTCGCCGCGGGCGGCCGTGACGGTAAATTTATAATCGGTCGTGTTGGTGGCCTGCGCCTTGAAGCTGTCGCCGTTGACCAGCTGCAGAAAGATCAGCCGGAAGCCGTACAGCCCGATGATCACACCTGCGGCGGCGATGAGGAGCATCATCCGCCGCGCGGCCGTTTTGCGTTCGTCTTGGTTCATCCGTTCTCCTTTTGGCGCAGCCGGTTCAGACTGCGTCGTTGTCGATCTTGAATTCCGCATGGATGCGGCGCACTGCCCCGAACAGCACCAGACAGACCGGGATGGTCAGCGCCGCCGTGGGCAGCACAAACCACAGATATCGCTCCACTGCCCCGCTGTAGCCGGGCATGTAGTAGAAGAACAGCCAGTCCAGCGAGAGCACCAGCAGCACCGCCGCCGTTTCCAGCAGGACAACATTCGCCGCCGAGGTCTTGAAGTAGAGCTGCATGACCGCCGAGAGCAGAAAGCAGAGCAGCAGCAGCTCAAAGGCCAGCATCCCGGCGGTGCGGCCTGCGGTGTAGTCCCACATCAGGCCGCAGACGGCACCGAAGATGCCCCCCGCGAACTCGCCCTCCTCCACCGCGACGGCCAGCGCCAGCGGCAGCAGCCAAAGGGGCTTTGCCTCCCCCAGCCGGAACAGCCCCGGCAGGGTCTGCAAAACCGTGCACAGCAGCATCAGCAGAGCATAGCAGACCCATTTGGTGATCTGGCTGCGCTTGCGCTTGCGGCGTGATTCCATGGCAGGGCCTCCTCAGAAATTGGTGATGATGAATGCGTGGCGCACCGTGCGCGGGTCGGCGCCCGGCTCGATGACCGCGATGGACGATTTGCCGCTGACCTCCGGCACCACTTCCCGGACCACGCCCACCAGCACATCCGCCGGGAAAACGCCGCCCAGCCCCGTGGTGATGACCTGATCGCTCTTCCGGGTCAGGGTGTTGCGGTTCAGGTTGGTCAGCACACACAGGCCGTCAGCCGCATAGTCCGAGCTGCCGGTGATGATGCCGTTGTCCCGCGTGCGGGAAAC